>Ga0080013_1000110_pt1 | contig 115317 bp, 136 predicted proteins | sample ETNvirenome_6_85_FD_69236 | JGI IMG/M metagenome (GOLD analysis project Ga0080013, IMG submission 69236) | Marine viral communities from the Pacific Ocean - ETNP_6_85 (SPADES assembly) (version 2) | ecosystem: Environmental > Aquatic > Marine > Oceanic | place: Pacific Ocean | collected...
CAACCTTGAACTTAGACAAGTCGGAGAATTCTTCACCAGTAACTTGTTGTGCCATCTTGACAGTATGGGGATAACATTGCCCTATGGCTATCTCAACTAGCAAGCCTCTTATGTACTCGCGAACTGCTGTCTCTTTTACTTCCTTCTTTCCGGGCGCCCAAAGCTCATTTCGATTTACATCATAGATGGGTACACCGAACATTTCTGCAGCTTGGAATATTTGTTTTATCATCCCTACAGCTTTCAGTGGATCTTGAGCATGCGCTTTTACAGCCTCAATTCTGCTTCCGTCTCGATCGTCGACTACAACAATGCCGACCGGTTTCCAGTTGTCAACCAAAGCCTCATTTGGGTGGCTGGGCGATGGGTCCCATGTAGATTGATCAAGCACATAGGGGATATTTCTCGCCATCTTCTCAGCAAACTCAGTTCCTGGTTCAAGTTGATCATATCTGCTATAGTCTTTTGATATTGTGGGAAGCTTGTTAACCCCTGATGATTTCTGTCTATGTCTCTGCGCTTTTCCTTTCTTGCTTCGCAGGCCGGCACCCATATAGTCGTCCCACTTCCCGGAGTATAAACGATCTTGATCATTTACTGCTAGAGTAATTCGCCCCTTTATCCAGAGACCCACTTCCATGATGAATGTAGCTGGATCCAACTTTCCGCCGGGTAAAGACATTGTGGTTGATAGCTCATCTTTACCTGAAGTTAGTCCTTTTAATCCGTACCCATCTGTCCAGTGAACAGTGTCTAGGGATGAAAGCCACCGGTGATCTGCATGCTTATTGAAGGCACGCTTGATATCTCGACCGGCATCTTTAGAAATATTTCCCCATGACCATTCACCATGTTCTTTGGACGAAGCAGCGAGATCATGCACAAATCCCATGGGGTCTTCGGTCAATAATTTTCTTATGTATTTGCGTAGAAGTTTCATGCTTCGAATCGATCCATGACCAAAGGCGTGAGCTTTTTGCGAACCGGGCGAATCGATGAAGCAAGGTCTTCCAGAGATTCTCCATCCAAAACACGTTGGTGCCAACCCCTAATGACACCAGGAATTTTTACTATGAACGGATACCGATTCCCCTTGTCCAGTGATATCGCTTCCTCGGCAAGGGCCTCACACTTCATTAGGTGCTTATTGATGCAGTCATGACATTGCATGTCCGGTTGATTCAGATGGTCCTCGAGGAGAGTAAACTCCTTGCACATCTCCCTCATATTAAAGAGGGGATCCATTACCGGTTGCATGGACGTCTCTTCGCCGCACTCAATCAAAGTTCTTATGTATTCACGGAGTAGTTTCATTATATCTTGCTTAAGCTATCCGGCCACTTCTTCCATGTCCGATTGTCGCCATCAGGCTGAACCATCACGAACTTTCCACCGCGACGAACAACAGTCCCCACACCTAGTGAACCGTTCTTACGAGTCCACTGGACCCTGTCACCTTTTTTGAAACCGGCCTTTAATTCATTCCGCTTTCGCTTGGTCATGTCAGCAGCACCCTGCCATATGGTTCGAATATCGTTTATTGACATCTCTTCCATTTGATCTAAGATAGTCTGGACGCCCGGGTTCTCAGCGGGTGGCTCTAGAGGCGCATCTTCTACCATTTCCTGAATCAATGTTTTTAATCGTCGTTTTGTGATTTTCATCATACTCCTGCCCATTTAAATATTTCTTTCAATTTTGGCTCTCGGTGTTTAGCATGCTTCAATGTATATGGGTACATCCATGCCAACTCTGCTAGCATAAGCGTATTGGCCAAATCCTGTAGGTCACTGGCACCCCAGGGCATCGAATCCCAAGTCAGATGATCTTTCATGAATTTGCCGACTTCACTTAGCGCTGCTCTTCCAGCAGATCTATCAGTCGAGGCTGAAGAGGATCCGCCCCCTAGTTCGACTACTCTATTTTCCGACCACTCGTCAAAGTCTGGATCCTGTATTGTTCGTTCCTTGTCCTTAGGATCCCAGGCACCCCCTAGTCGACTAACGTGATCGACCACTGTTTTCATTTTACTCACTAATTCAGGCGAGCCTAGGCCTGATTCGGCCAATGAAAGTGCCATTACTCCGGAGACTAGAAATGTATCATACAGCTTCTGATCTACAGGATCAACCAGTGTTTCTTCCTCGAGCTGCTCCCGAATGATTCTTCTAAGTTGTGATCTGGTAATTTTCATTTTGGTCTCTCCGCGCCTGTCCACTCAACCAAATCCGCTAAGGGACCTGTGGTCGGCCATGGGTCATCGATGGGGTAGGATAAATACCAAGCATCGTTCTGTGCACCCTGAAAGAGATCCTTTAGTTGCCCGATGGATTCTTCAACATCGCCTGAAAAACGTCGCGACCTTTGAGTTACATCTAGATAGGCCTCGTACCACTGGCGAGACAAATTGTCCTCCTCAGCAGAGGATTTCGGACCTCCCTGTTTAGCAGAATCCACAATGGCGGTCCCAGCATCCTGAAGTTTAATCATGTTTTCGATAAACTGCTGGTCCACGTCACCCAAGGCCTCGGCAGTGGAAATTCCGAGATGGGCGTTATTGAAAAAGAGCTTCATGATTTTCTCCCAGATATTATCCCGTTCATCTTCAAGAGATTCCCGAATGAGTCTTCTGAGTTGTGACTTGGTGATTTTCATGCGCGCCTCTCCGTAGGCCATTCCACAGGGTGTCCTGCCCAAATTCCAAGATTTTCAACTACCGACGCTGCCTCTTTAGCATCATACCAGCCCCAATAAGTCTTCATAAGTTTCGACAGTTCATTATAGATCTCATGGTAAGACTCATTCCAGCGACCTTTTACTCCGCTCGATGATGTGTAAATCTTTTTGAGACCTTGTTTCACTAACGGATACCAAACCCTTCTCGCCATGTCCGGTTGCTCCTGCGTCGGTGGCGAGTGACCTCCAACTATTACATCAAGCGCATCAATTACAACCTCCACTACTTCTTTCATCTCGTAGACTGCCGGATCATTGCCCAACCCAACCATGCCTGCTAGTTCTATTGCCTGAGCACCACCGTTGACGAACACTTCCTTAATCTTATCGAGCTCGGAGCGTTCCTGTTCCTGCTCGGTTAGCAGTCCCCTTATGTACTCGCGGAGTAGTCTTGATTCGGTCATGACCTCGGTATATCTATTCTCACCCTCATAAATAAAACTGTCAATATGGTTGAAACTCAACCCTTGGGCTGTACCAAGTATCTCAACTTCGGCCATACACTCATTTCTGGCACCACCCGCAAGATCTGAACCATTCCATCGAGGCAAGACTTCTTCTAGTTCTGGCACCCAAAAACCGTAGTCCTCGAGGTCATCAACTAAGAGCTCACTCACACCAATTGCATCCACATCTTCTTCCTCTAGGTCGCGAATGTCCTGAATGTCATTGTCAATCATGTACTTTACGATCTTTACGATTGAGGTGCGGTCAAAACAAACACTTGAGTCCATGACGTCTCTGAAAAAGCCGTATCCCTTGTCGAAGAAGGTTGACTTGGAAAGCAGGTCATCAAACGCTTCTTCATCGTAGTCAAGCTTTTCGAAGTAGAAGTCTTTCAATGCAGATTCTGACACCATGCCTAGTGTGTCTTCTCCATTATACAAGAAAAGAACATCGTCATAATCATTCACAGCGGTGTGTAACATGTCACCAATGTCGAAGTAGGTGTTACTTTCATACTCGGGTTGTACATCTACGACAATTAATTTCATAAATCCCCCTCTAACAGAGCATTCTGTATCATGCTTTTGTATGTGTCTTCTTGTAACCAGTCTTCTTGTGCGCTTTTACTTAGTGCATGAAGGGGGTCAAAATATAAAAACTTTTCCCCAGGTTTAACAGAAGGCGCAGTCCACCCACTTATTCCGCTATCTTTATGATACCACTCATAAGAGTGGACGCAGCGTTTACCTCCACCTCCTGGAGCGTCAACAACAAACGTAGGCGTGTTAAATCCGGCTGTCACACCCCTCACGCACTTTTCTACATCAAGTGCTGTTTGTAAAGATGTTCGCATATCTTCAGTACCGGCCGTTAGGTCATGTATGTAAACATAGTAGGGTTGAATGTTGATATAGCTTAGTTTTTTCACCAAAGAAATCATGCTATCAGCAGTGTCATTTACATGATTTTGAAACACAGACTGATTTCTGACCTTCACACCCCTCGAGAACAAAACGTTCATGGCATCCTGTGTAATTCCTGTAATTTCATTTGAGTGGTTGAAATGGGTATGAATACATACTTCCTTGTACTGCTTTCTTGCCTTGCTTGTTATCTCACATATTGCGTCGGTCCAGCCTGCGTCAGTCAAGATCTTCATTGGCATAATTGCAAGGCCTTTTGTAGCAAATCGAAATCGCCTAATGTGATCAATCTTTAACAGCTCTTCACCAATCTCTTTTACTTGAGATGCTTTAAGTCTATAGGAATCCCCTCCAGAAATTACCACGTCTTGGATTTGCTTGTTTTCTCTCAGGTAATTGAACATAACATTCCATCTATCTCTAGACGCTTTGATAGAAACCTTCTCGGCGGTGTCTGTGTCTCCACCTACCGCATAAGCCCTTGTACAATATCGACAGTATACAGGACATGTGTCCAACGCAAGAAATAACACCTTATCTTCATACCGATGCGTCAGGCCTTTCACAGGGGAGTCTGCTTGTTCACCTAAGCTATCGAATCGCAACATAGGATGGTCAGGTTGGAGATGAGAAGCAAGTGTCAGGAACTGCCTTCTAATGGGACAGTTAGTTGGATCCTGCCAGTTCATAAGTGACAATAGATACGGCGTAATCCTGGTGGTCATCGGAGCTTTTTTAAAACCGGCTTTGGCATCTTCTAAAAATTCGTCATTCACAAGCTCCTGAATTGTCTTGAGTAATTTTTTGTGATTTGTGATCGCATTCTTTTCTTGCCATTTGTGATCGATAAAAGTCTCATAGTCGACATCTTTCCATGCTGGGATCAATCTCCAGAATTCATCTTCCCTAAACTGCGTATACTTGTGAAGTAGATTCATTTCGGGTCCCTGATTTTAACAACTTGTATCTCAACAATGGGTACACTCTGCAAACTAGTTATTACTTCTGCCTCTTCCCCATAATAGTCGCCCTGAAAGGCGCCAGCATATTGCTGGATTATTTCTTGTAAATCTATCCAGTTCTGACCTGCGGCCGTTCCCTTTAGCACAACAGCGTAAGGTGTTTGTCCTTCATAATCGCGGTATTGCCTAGTTATCGCAAAGTCAGTGGCGATCTCTGGATCTTTTGTCCAGGAATCAATCTCAATACCCACCGGGGCGTAATTGAAATTGACTCTGATCGATTGTCCTTCCTCAAGTCCTTTCTTTTTCCAGTTTGGAGGTAAATTATTATCCATCCAATCGGGACCTACTGCTATACCACGATAAACTGGACCTGAATATCTCTTTATTACGTCATTGTATCTGGTGTCACTTGCGGCGTGTAATAGCATTTCCATTGCGCCAGATGAAAGTGAATAGGAGTCTGTATCAACGTGTTGTAAGATGAAACTTCTTAGTGCTTTCTCTTCGCCAGTGTCAGGCTCATCACCGGAATGTCGGCTCCCCGTGGGGGCGTGATCTGGCCAGAGTTTTTGACCGGCCTCGAACTCAAGAAGCAACCCTCTTATGTATTCACGGAGAAGTTTCACTTTGGCTCCCGTCTTAGTTCTTCGTACTCATCCTCTCGATCAAAGCCGGCTCGCCTGTACCAAGCCTCGAGTTCCTTTGCTGATAAAGTTTCTTGCCCGAATGGAACGGCATCGAGAGTCATCGGAACCTGATGCTTATCTGCTAGTGCAACGATTTTATTCATGACTTCGGAGGCGAAACCTTTCTTCTCGCATGTGTTACGAGGTACAGTCTGAATAGTGTTAAAACTTATTGCGCCATCGAATATGTTTACATCAGTCAAAACAAGGCAATCCTCATCATCGACTTTACCCATGTACCAGTATTGTATGCTTGGGTTTATGGGGTTGCGTTCGGACATAGAATAGTATTCTGCCATGAAAGCGTCGAACCTTTGTTGAAGGCCTTTTGGGGAATGTGTCGAAAGGGAGATGCCTGCTTGCAGTTGCTCCCTGACAATGCCCCTGATAATCACCTCACTCACATTATCGTTGTCCGAGGTGTCATCACCCACAAAGGCGTTGAGCGCTTCTTTTATTTTTGACAAATGTGGCTTGAGATCCTCGAATTTTTCATTTTTTTCAACTTCATCGAATACTTTATCGATAGTGCCCTTATTCTTTTTAATCAGGTCCTTTGTTTCATCTATCTTTTTGATAATTTTAGGACCGTGTTTACCTGCAAGTTTTGACCCCTTCGGAAATGCCTTTGTAAACCAAACAGCCAATTTACCACCTTTTCCAACAGCATCACCGATAACTGGAACTAATGAAATAAGAGAAAGCGCAGCGAAAAGGTAATCTCCTTTTCTAGCGTAATCTATCACATTAGCGGCATCAGCAAATTCACCGAGTCCTGGAATCAACCCAGCGAGATCAAGAACAACGTTGTATGCGGATGTTTCTTCAACTATCAATTCATGTATATACCTGCGAACCACAGCTTCATTCATGCGCTTCTTGAGAAGGTCCAAAAGCTGCTGATCTTTCTCGTCAGGTTTTTTCTGGAAATGTGGTATCCTCAAGCCTTTTCTGGCATTCGGGTAGGTTATGATCTCATCCGGCTTTACTTCATATTTAGTTGCAAGTTTCTTAAGGACTTTCTTGATCTCCTCTTGAGACATCATCTTCACGGCAGCCGCAGGATGAGATGTAGCTCTTAAGCCCTCTAGGCTGGGGTGATCTCCGATCGGATCTCGGCTATCGCTATGTGTACCCTTCCGTTTAGCGTCCCTGGACCATGAGCGACCCACGGTATCCCACAAGTCCTTTTGGCCCATGGTCTTTCCCAGGAACTCTATTTCTTTTCCGGCCTCTCTCCACACTTCTTCTGGAATGAGAATTTCTGAACCTGTATCGAATCGATGTATACCGCCTGACTTTTCAATAACCCACTCAGGTACTTTGTAGGCATACACGTTACCGCTTACCCCATGATGCTGAACAATGTCTGTAGGATTGGGGGTCAAAAATACACCAGACTTAACTGAACTGGATAGCCAAGGTCGATCCCATTCTTGTTCCGGCTGTCCCTGGCTTTGCCATCGCTGCTTTGGCTTGGGCTCAGCAGGGCGAGGTCCGATATGATAGAGAGTACGCTTGCCCTTTTGGCCGCGAAGCTCTTTTTCCACAAGAAGTGTGACTGTATGTTTGTGTAGAGTTTTCATTGTGTATTATCTCATGAGTTATTTCTCAAATTTTTTCCCGTCAGCTGTCATGTGCGGGCCTGCATGTGATTTATGCCTCACACAAACATTGTATTCACAATCACTCATTTTGATTTCTTTGCATAAAATTTTAGGATACATGACTGCCCACACAGCCACCCCTACCGCAGCAAATCCCAACAAGACAAATGTCAGTATTACGGTTGTTATAATGTTCATGATGGACTCCACAGTTTTGTTCGACTTGTGTCGTAGATCGGAATACCAAGATCTAGTGATGCCAACATGATCTTCTTCACTACACCTGCCGAGAAATAATCGATGTCTTTAGCTGTGTTACCGCTAGGGGCACTTTGTCCACCGGAGACCAGCTTCTCCGCCGTTTTAAGAACAGCCTGCGCAACATCGTCCTTTGCAACGATAATTCCTCGAGGTCTCCAGTTGTCAACTAGGGCTTCATTATTCGACCAATCTGTATCTGCCGGGTTCCACGTGGACTGGTCTAAAACGTACGGGATTCCATCTCTTGCCATCTTCTCCATGTACTCGTCTCCGCGCTTGAGTTGACCGTACCGACTGTAATCTTTTGACACAGAGGGTCGTTTGTTTCTGCCAGAAGATCTGTCTCTTTGCGTAACAGCCTCTTCGTCACCTTCATGACCGACACCATAGTCACCATAAAACCCTGAGTACATTTTGTCTTGATCGTTTGTTGCCAGCGTTATTCTTCCCTTGATCCACAACCCGTATGGGAGACCGGCTGCTGGCTCAAAGCTATCACCAGGGAGAGTCATCGTGGTAGAAAGCTCGTCCTTGCCTCTTCCTTTCATGTTCTCAATGCCATAGAAATCGCTAGTCCAGTGGACAGTGTCCAGAGTGCTGAGAAACTGGTGATCTGCGTTTTTGTTGAATGCACGCTTGATATCACGACCGGCCTCTTTGCCGATTTGCCCACCAAAAAACTGGTCACCGAAACTATCGGATGCGGCTAGGTCATGGACAAAACCCATCGGATCTTCTTTTAATAGCATTCGAATTTCAGTGAGGAGTGCCTCCCTAATCATTTTCCTAAGTTTTGATTCTGAAATTTTCATTTCTCTTCAAACTCCTCTTTTGATTTTTTGCTCCACCTATCTCTTGGTAAGAGTTTTTCAACTTTGAATCTTAAAATTGATTTTCCGTTAATCGTAGGATGACCATATTCATCCTTTCCAATTTTTTTTACAATAGTCCTCTTATTCTTAAACTTACCCGTGAGTATAATATCGCCATGTTCTAAATCCAACGTGATAGATTCTAGAATATCTCTAAGTTCTATCGGCCAATCTTGTTCTGGCCAACGCGTCATTAGATAATATTGCCATATTTCTCTAATCTTTTTCATTAATGGGTCTAAATCAGCTTTAGAATAACCGCTATCCAATCCCGTTGCATAAATGTTATAAAGCTCTTTGTCAATGACATCGGCGGCAGGTTCACCTTTTCTTTTTGATTTAATGACAAGTCCTGCTACATAAGAAGGAACCTCGGCTTCACTCGTATAATAATCTTCTGCCCTTTGCAGGGTTTTCCATATCTCAGAATCAGGAACCTTTTTTTGAACATCCATTAACACATCAGTTGATTGACCTGAATGTTCTAGTTCGTGCCTTATATCACTTTCTATTTCTATTTTGAAACGATGAATTTCTTCATCCTCATAATCGGTCGGCATGTATAATTGTAGCAAAATGTCAGACGTCTTTCGTTGCTCATCATCTGCATCTAAGTCAAACTGATATGCCGCTGAGGAATTAAAGTCATCATGAGGAATTAATTCAACAGAGACATTCCTAAGCCATACGACATTTTTGGGCAATTTTATGTCTACATTAAATTTTAATTGCCCTTGCGTCGCATATGCGTTTCGTAAATCCGGATCAAACAGGTATTCAATAACTTCATTTGTTATTGTTTCCGCGACCTTTTCTAATTTTCGACCTGTGAGTGATTTTTCTAACAAGAGGTTTCTAATATATTGACGCAATATAGTTTCTCTTATGCTGGCCTTCTTCAGCCTGATCTCTACCGGTGATTGTCCGAATCCGTCAAATGCGCTTGTTATCTTGTAACCTAGAGACTCAATACCCTCTGCCTCTTTTGGAAATTGCTGCACGAAGTCATCGACTTTCATGACTGGTTTTTCAGGCTTGAGACCGGTGTCGAATATCAGCTCCTCAACGCCCTCTTCCTTGTAGCTTTCGTCGAAGTACTTAAACTCTCCGCCCATAGCCTTGATGTGATCGATGAGTGCTCCATGGTCCACCTGCATTTTCTCTTCGGCTTGCTTCCTTGCTCGCTCTACTTCACGATGTTCGACCTCAAAGATGTTGAACATTGCCACCTTTCCCTTGAGCGGGTCCAGTACTGTATCGAACAGATCTTTAAATTTCTTTTCGTATTGCTGCGCTCGCTGATCGTGCTTAGAGTCGGGGTTCAATTCGATGATATCACCGTTCTTCATGCTAAGCTGTTCTGGAACACCGAGGACTAAGTTGCCATCGTTCTTTAGATAGTCGGCAAATATGTCGCCGAATAGATCAAAATCACCGCTGGGTAGTTTAACACCTGGAAACAAATCACTCAGTAAGATGTCAGGGTTTGATACACCAAGTCTGCGACCGGTATGTTTCATTGAATCTCGAACCTGTTCAGCTTCCATCGACCCGCCACCGTGAGACAGCCAGACCAGCTCCATCAAATACTCTTTTATGAGAGAAGTGAATTTGTCTTTTTCTCCTCTTTCACGCCCGGGGGCATTCTCAATCATATGATGAAGATCATGAGCCAGATAGTGAGGGTTGACATCAGCGATGAATGTATCTCCACCGGCAGGAACCTCAAAAGACTTAGGGTAGACGTAAAGAAGGTTGATTCCGTCTGGCTTCATCGCCTTCTGTATTTGTGGGTATAACTTTCCGATGTTTGAAATGTCAGTAAGGGTGACTTGACCTCGGCTTTTGAATCCGGATACTTTACCCTGTATTTCGTTTGGTAGTCTATGCGCCCAGCTAAGATCATCTGTATGAGCGACGTAGATGTTGACGCTCTGGGGAATTGCTTTGAAATAATCGGCAACCTCTTCGCGGACCATCACATCATCATCATCTTGTGTGAGATACTCGAAATCGTCGAGAGGAACTTCCATGAGAAGCCCCCTTACGCAACGCCTAAGTTTTTCTTCGAAATTTAACACACTACTAAATATCTTACAAAACCTTTAAAGCATTGTGGCCGTGAATTAATTCACGGCCACAAATAAACTTACAACTACTGTATTCGGATACCTAAGGTGTCGAAACATCCTCGGTCGTCACAACATCTGGTGTTGAATCAGCGGCATCAACATCAGTTGAATCAACTGCATCCGTATCAGAAGATACAGTATCGGTATCATCTGCAGCTGGTGTGGAATCAGCATCAACTACAATATCAACTATAGGTGCAGAATCGTCTACACTGTTATTCTTATCATCACATGCAAAAAGTGCGAAAGAAAAAACAATCATCAATAAAACAAAAAAACTCTTCATAAAACTTACCCCTTATGGTGTTAGCATATATACTATGCGTCCGAGAGGAAGTGTACAACTAATTTTTGTTTTATTTTATGAGTGCAAACCACCAAGCATAGTAACTGCAATTAGACCAGGTAAATTTTGATTTACATATACGCCAGAGAACAATGTAGAGGCTCGGCCACCAACATAAGAAAATGCCGATTCAAGCCTGTTACTCACACCAGGATCTGATGCCATTTCGCTAGTTACAACAAGTAACAACACACCTGTCTTTGCATTCCCAGATGGATTTGGGCAGGGTGATGAGCGCAGGCAACCCTGAAATACAGTGGCACCGAGATCAGCCCTCGAGACATCTCTAACAACCGTACTACCAAGTAAAATCCTGCCAGGCTGTTGCAAACATTTTTCTAGATCCTTTGAGTCAAAACTCTGAATTGGAGAACTGTCATTTGCCATTTTTAGAACTACACCTAAAAGTTTTGCAAAATTTGTGTTGGCCGCTGGATACATGTCTAACATTCCTACTTTACCACGTAACAGCTGCAACTGTTTTTCGTTGTCAATGATAATGTGAGGGTAGTTTACAATATCTTTTCGGCATGCCTCGAAATTTGCTTTAATGGTTGGATTCAATAGTTCTTGTGCTGTAGGCTTGCTAATCACATAAATGACCTTTCCGACTGATTCGATTGAACTAAGGTATCGTGTTGCAGAGTCATGTAAGCTAGAACATGCACTGCCTGTTCCGCCGCCGCCGCCAGCCAGTACAAAAATCCAATCGACCTTACCAATTCGAGTCCTTAGCGCATCTTCATAAAGGGCGCTATTTTCACTTAGGACCTTTTTACCTAGTTTTACGTCTTTACCTACCCCATCCGCACCAGGAATAAGCAAAAAATGCTGTGGTTCAACTCCAGCAGGCTGGTCTTTTACTGTTGTATTGACAAGTAGGGTTTTATTAAATCCTACATCCAAAAATGCCTTTGCTAATTTTCCGCCGCCACCACCAACACCAATAAATGCGCAACTAATTGCACTAGGCGCGGTATTATCAGGCAGTAACCTATCATCGCCTGCTACAGGCGTATCATCATATGCTTCGACAAATCCAAAATCAAAATCCGATCCTGTACCAGGGTCAGGATTATTAATGTAATTGTCATCATGCGTTTCATTACCGTTGCTCATAATACTCTCCTAAACAAAAGAACAAGTGTCTCTATGCATTTAAATAGGCACTCACTCAATTAACGTAATTTACTTATGTGAATCCTGTTGCACGTTATCTCCTGCATCAGACTGCATAAGCATTCCTCTTTTTTCCTTTATGTGATCACCAATCGGAACAGGTTCACCATCACCGTCAATTCTAACAAATGTCATTTCAGTTGTTAATACAACACGTTGTGAACCATTATACGGACTGTGCCTTCGGGCCTCAAGCGTAACGTCAGCTGAACAATTGCCAATTGACTTAAGCTCACCATAAATTTTAATGATTTGTCCCGGGCGTACTGGTTTACGAAAAAGAACTTCAGCAACCCTTACTGTAACCATCCTCGGTGTATCACACATCTGGCACACATAGGCAGCGGCGGCTTCATCAAGCCATGCTAGCATTACGCCGCCAAATAAATTTCCATGAAATCCAACATTTGACTCCTTGCAGACATGTGTTGAAATTAATTCCACTGACTTTCCTTTTATGAGTTGTACATTTCTTCAGCTTCTGAGATTGCGCTGAGTATATCATGTGCATCCTCACTACCACCGGAAGCCAAAGAAGACAAAGGCCTCTGTAGTCGATTAAATGCCAGGTCTAGGGCGTTGGGATTTATTTGTCCCACAGCATCTTGAAAACCGCTTGATCCACCAACATATGCATTTGTAAGATCAAGAATTTGCTCTTGAACAGCACCGCCTAGGCTTGACCAGGCCACGCCAAACGCGATAAGTGGGTTTGCCGCTTCTTTATCACCCCATTGTTCTTTAAGCATTCTTTGTTTCTCTTCTTTGATGATTCTTCTGAGTTGTCGCTTTGTAATTTTCATTATATAGTATCTCCAGGATCTAGATCATCGCGGTAGGTAGGTTGGGATGTGTTCCCCGACTTATACGCCTTGTCTGCCTGAGAGCCGACAGGGGCCATAAGTTTCTTTAGTTGGTTAGAAAAAGAGAAGAAAGGGTCACCATATTCCTCGTATGCTGGATCGCGTTCAGAGTACTTTACAATTTCTTCTGCAATCATTTGTGCTTTTTTAAGGTGGTCAAGCATAAGGTACATCTCATCGACTGGGTCATAGGACTCTTTTAAGAGCTTAGCCTTCTCTTCTTTGATGATTCTTCTTAGTTGTCGTTTTGTGATTTTCATTTATCTATCTCCAAAGCTATCCTTTAGCTATTCTGGTCCTAATATATTGTCTAGGGCTGTATTAAAGTCGTCCATATTTAAATTGTCACGCATTTTATTATCGACCCAAGTATACAAATCATCTATTTGTTCTTCGCTAGCGCTGTATATTTTCAACCCTTGCTTAACCAACTTTTCGACATCTGCGGGGCTAGTGCTATCTAGTCCTGCCCTAACTGCTCTCGCGTCTGCGGGGGATCGCCCTCGCTCACGGTCGCCCGGTAAAGTCACTTCTTTGGTTAACTCTTCTTTGATGATTCTTTTAAGTTGTCTTTTTGTGATTCTCATTTTATCCTACTCCCAACATATGCAAAAGTTTTTTAGGTGCCGGACCATTCTTTCGTCGAACCAATGCACCTTGACTCTCCATCCATTTATAAAATGCAGGGCTTGAGGAACCTACATCTTCGATGTCTTCATCATGTATACCGAACTCGACCCAGCCGGCCGGTGACCCTGCCCACAATAGTGCAACTTCATCGCTCGGCCAAACATCCACCTCAACAGCAGACCATAGCCCAGGATCATCATCCCAGCCCTCCATCTCGTCAGCAGGTGTCAGTTCGTATAATACATTCAACATAACAGGATCCGTGGTAGGTCGACTGGCGGCATGTGCCTCCTCCTTCTTCACTGCTGATTCAATGACGTCCAGCGGCTCAGCCCCCCAATCCATAACCACACCAGGATATCCCTCGAGCGCGTCATTGATGGCTGTCTGATTTTCCATATGAGTAAAGGGAAGGGTATAGTTATAACCCATTTCCTCAATAAGCTCTAGAGCCTCTAGTTCATCTACCGTGTGACTATCTACTGCTTCTCTAATGATTCTTCTTAATTGTCTTTTTGTGATTTTCACTAGTAGCTCCCACCGCCATGAAATCGTGCTAGCCCATCGTCCCATCCTTCCATCCACGCATCGTAGAAAGGTGTGCCGTATTGCTCGAGTGGCATGTCAGATCGATCGCCCTTTGTACCTGCTTCGTAACCCTGGTCATAAGCGCTAGCTGGTCCCCGAGCAGTTTGGCGACCCTGGGGTGATTGTTCATCGCGGAGCTCTCTAAGGAGTCGCGCTTTCTCTTCCTTGATGATTCTTCTTAGCTGCCGTTTCGTAATTTTCACCTTACATCTCCCCTCATCTTATCTCCAATCTGTCGCCGTAGAGCCTCAAGCGCTGAGATGATTGCTCTACCTTCGTCTTCATACCATACCCCACGTGATGATAGATCCTGATCGATGATTTGCCCGAGATTCTCCGTCCACTCTTTTGCAGTCATTGGGTCAGCGGCTTCCGCAGCGCTAGCCCATTGACCTGCATGCGCACCATAGCCGGTCTCGCTAAGTAGCTTTGCCTTCTCTTCTTTGATGATTCTTCTTAGTTGTTTCTTAGTAATTTTCATCTCACATTCTCCATAACATTAATGTACCCGGGTCGTACCACTCGGGGAAGAAGCCATACTCCGAGACGAAATTTTCAAAGCTTTGATGAATTCCAAACTCGTAAGAGTCCATACCGGTCAAGTAATAATCGAACAGGGGTAATTCAGTACCAGGAACAAGGGTACCCTCTTCAGCACTCAACCAGACACCCCCAGGTGTGCCGTCCCATTCCTCAGTCGTTTTAACATGCTTGAGACCAAACTTTTTTTGTACGGCATCCATAAGTTGATCTCTTTTATCAACAGACATGGATTCAAGTTCTTCTCTAATAATTCTTCTAAGTTTTCTCTTTGTGATTTTCATTTTATTTTCCTTCCCCCTGGAAGTGTTGTTCCTCGGTAGCTTCCCATCCTAGTGGAAAGAATTTCTTCTGCCGCTTTCATATCCGCTTCAAGTTCGCTGGAGGCAGTTTCATAGCCATCATCGTAGGCAGCAGTGGCATCATCGGCTATTGGAAGATCGTCCAAGGCGTCTTGATATCCACGCCTGTACTCGCTGTCTTCCCACTCATCGGAGTCAGCATATTCAGGGTACGTTTCACCAACTGTTCCGGCGGTGGAAGTATACTCTATTTCATCTTCGCCATAATCACGAAAGCCCCCGGCCTCGGCGATCGATTCTCTGATGATTCTTCTTAATTGCCTCTTTGTGATTTTCATTTTTACGCTTTTTTAGCTTTCCACGCTTCAAAAAGTTTCGTAATTCCTTTTAAGACCATAAACCTTGCCTCGTCTTCTTCATAACCGTCCATTGCAATTGCATCCGCAACTGATTCGTCAAAAAGCACTGAGAGTGAGTCAAATGCCATCTGCTGGTGTCTTACATCAAAATAAAGACCAATTGTGCGGTCGGCTTGATCCATCGTTTCAGACAAAACTTTGGCTTTCTCTTCCTTGATGATTCTTCTTAGTTGTCTTTTAGTGATTTTCATTCTCTAAACTCCACTGAATTGTCGTTTTGTGATTTTCATATTTTTTGAACTTCACTATGCTAAATATCATGAAGTTGCCAGACTGTGCCTTTGATGACACATCAAACATAATTTTTTAAACTGCTAAAAAAAAAGACCAGCTTTCTAAAACTGATCTTTTTTCAAATGGTGGAGGCGCCGGGAGTCGAACCCGGGTCCAAAATAAGTCCGCTATCAGGTCATTCACAAGTTTAACTGGCTTATTCCCAAACCAGTAAGGTATCTCGAAACTACCACGTCCCTATCGAGAATCAGAACCTCACCCACTTACGCAGGGAACCATTGTGGATCTTTTTTTACTCCGTGAGACCAACCACTTATCCGATCTTTGTTAACAAGGTTATCGGAAACCCCGCGACTAAGCAGCTAGTGCGTAATCGTACTCAACATTATCGTTGGCAATTAAAGTTCGTAACACTGTCAATCCATGCGTCACAGTTGGATACTTGCACCCTCAAATTTTCTTACCCTGTCGATACCAATTCGCCCCCTTATGAAACAACTAAAGTTCCCATTCCAGTATGCACGTTTACTGTCCACCCCGTTGTCAAATACTGCTGGTTACGAATTACATTTTTTAGTTCGCCTAGGCTTGTAAAAAATTTCGACGTAACCCTGTAATACCCTCTTTTATAGTCATATTGTTCAAGAACACCTTCAACAAAATCGTGTTCCCAATTTGTTTCACGTAATGTATCACAAACATAATTTTCAAAATTATAATCACCCCTGTGATATCCGTCTAACAATCCCTCATCACGCATTTGTTCAATTAGCAAATTATCCTTAAAAAATGAAGAAACAGCAAGAGACGCAAGATTTTCAAATATTCCTGTATCAATAAATACTCGTTCGTGATAATCATCATGACAATGAATTACATCACACCCACTTTCAAATTCTAAAGTTACCGGGGTGTCATCGGGAAAATTTAATGTTAATACCCTATGATCGGCCATTTTTTCTCCTATAATTGGCGGAGAGGGTGGGATTCGAACCCACGGTAGGTCTCCCTACGCCGGTTTTCAAGACCGGTACCTTCAGCCACTCGGTCACCTCTCCATTAAAAGATAATATAAACTAATGCTTATTTTTTCAACAGATTAGCGAAGACCAGCCAGCTTGAGTAGGCGATTGTCAGAATTTTGTAATTCTTTTACCTCTAAGATGACACGTTTAAGAAATGAAGGTGTCACATCAACAACGGCATAGCGATGCTTTCTAAAGCCAAATGCTTCAGCCAGGCTAGCATTTTTGAGAGCGGCGGCAGCTGACTTGTCTTTTACACCTAAATCGGCGATTTTAGGACGCTTGCCGCTGTCAGCCCAAATTGAAATTGCCTTAGAAGCAATATTCTTGGCATCATCTTCATCCATTCCTGCGCTAGTTAAAGCTCTAATCACGTTAGATCCAACCAGATAAATCACTGTCATGCCACTTTGATTTTTTGGTTTTGGTGCGCCAGGAGCACCTTTGATATTTTTTCTAACATCACCAATATTTGTAACTGCACCTGCTTCAGTGTAACCGCCAGTAGATGATTTTCTCTTTTTGCCTTTTCTAGTTCTTGTATAAGAAACCCTGTATTGGTCGCCGTCAACACCACTGGAAATTTTTGAAAGCTCGGCCTCAAGACCATCTGAATTTACAAATACACCATCAGCTTTTAGTTTTGCAAGGATTGCATCGTACCTTGCGGCACGATCAGCAAACTCAGGTGCGTCCTTGTCACCCGACCTTTTCGCATCGGCGGCATAGGCTTTGAAAGTTCTTTTCTTAAGAATTCTCCAAACTTTTGCACCGTCGTTGTCAAAAACAACCACAGCGTTGTCACCTTTTGCTATAGCGGCAGGATCAACTTTGACGGGGGGCGTTTCCCCGGTCGGGGGAACCTCTGGAATTTCCTCCGTTGTCCTTTTGTCAACAATTTTAACTTTAACATTTTTTGACTTCAAATCCAAATCAGGCAATCTATCTGCAATACCCTGCATGACATAAGGAATTTGGCTGGCTTTTGTAACATCTGGTGGTACATCTGGCGACACGGGATCAAGCGAAAATCGAGCCATACCGCCTGTTTGCTCCAATTCTTTATCACCCTCTAACCCGGTTACTTCAACCTCAGTACGCTCTGACATTAAATTGAATGCATATGCAAGACTTTCAGTTGCAGGTGCCTCGGCATCATAAAGAGTAATTGTAACATCTGATTCACCTTCAGGATCAGGAACAATTGGGTTTTCTGGAGGTTTTGGTTGCAAAGTTTTTAATGCCTGCAATAGTGTGTTGAATGTTCCCATTCTTGACTGTTTCTTTGCCCTCTGGCGAATTAGTGCGAGCGTAGCACCTGCAACAACTGTTGACAGGCCAATGCCGGCAAGAATAGGGGCAGCACCGGTCATTGCTGCAACCGCACTCGCAGCGCTTGCAGTGCCGGTTTTAATAGCAGCACCTGCAATTTTTCTAGGTACTTGCTTTGTAATTGTATTTGTAACTTGCTTGAGGATTTGTTTTTTTAGTGTATTTCCAATACCAACACTAAAAATACCTTTGCCTGGCATTGCATGGCTTGCAATACCACCGCCGCGGCGTGTGCCACCAGCAAAGAGCTTCCAAAGGCTGCCTTCAGTATCGACGCCATCAGCACCTACCGATGAGGGATCGGAAATGGCTTTTTTCATCCACTCATAAGCTTGGTCGGGTTTACCGCGGCCACGTGTTAATTCAGCAATATTCTTAAGCCCCTGATCTAAATCACCGCCGCCGGCCTTGAGTGCAGCATTCTTTAAATCACCGAGAGATGCATCAGATCCCATTAAATTAGTGCCAGAATCCAGCCCAAGTAGCCTCGAAGTTTGTTGAGCCAGCCCACCTTTTCCTGCCTCGATGTTGCCTAAATCTTCAACTGACGGATTCATTTCCGTCATTTTTTCAGACATTGTCTGCATAACAATTTTTGGCTTACCTGCAATTTCAGTTGTTTTAGGTATATCTAAAATTTCCAAAACCCAATCATGAAACCACGGTTGGTTTGCAACCCATCCCATTGCGCCAAGTGCTGCCCCTGTTCCCGCAATGACCATCGGTGCCTTAAGGCTGGTCATACGCTGAAAGACTGGTGAATCTTGACCTCGCATGATTTTTTCAAATTCTTCGTCCGGGTCAATTTCTTCCCCTGTATCTGCACCATCTTTTTCATCATCGTCTAGCTTGGCAGTTTCAGCTTCCCAGTCTTTCTCTTGCAGAAGATCATCATCGTCGTCCTCATCAGCTTCGACCATGTCAGAAGACATGCCATGGGCGTCATCCTTAATACCACCCTCTGCGGCGTCCCCACCTCCAAAAGAAGCGTACATTCCGCCTTTCTCTCTTTCGGTGTCAGCCATGTATTTTTGAACTACAATTCGAAGTTGTTCAATAATTTCATTAGCAACTTCAATAGGCAAAAAGCCTTCCTCACCTGCATCTTTTTCAGTGGCAGCAACTATTGTATCGTACACAGACGCAATAGTGTTAACCCCCGAAAAGAATACATTCGCATTTTTATTTACAGGAAATTTTTGATCTTTTGGTTTAGAGCCAAGACCGGTTTCTAGCTCTTCAGCTTCACCTTCAATCGCCTTTATGAGGTCCTGTACAACTTTGTTTCCTTCTTTTTCGGCAATTTTTGTAAAAACCCGTTGTGCTTGTTCCCAGCCCTCTGGTTCCTTTTTAAGTTTTACCTTTTTGAGAACCTTGTCTATTCCTCCGGCAAAGTTTCCCACACCGGCTTGGACTGCGTCCCAAAATCCCTCAGAGAGAAGAATAGAATTCTCAGCAACATAACCCTGCTCATGAAGCTCTGCAATTGTTTGCCTAACAATCCTGGTATACAGGTCGTTTCCTGTTGCCTTGTTAAACAAATAATAAGGGTACAAAATTTCATTTAGCTGGGCAACTTCAATTTTTGTTTCAAGTAATTTAGTTGCCGGCGCCGCCTCAAAAAGAAGTGAAACAGACTTTCTCTTGTTGGCATAAATTTCAAGTAATTCTTTTCTTTCTTCAAGAAGTCTTACTGTTAAATTCGCACCACATTTTTGATAAATTGACATAAGCGCCCCTCAATCACAACTAAATATCGAACAAAGCTGCGAAACAAATTTGAAATTGTAATATTGTTTAGGGTACTAGTAATTGTTGCAACTTGTCACCCGCCATCCAATTGACATCACACTTTCGAATGCCGGTCGATTGTAAGCCCTGGACCTTTCCTTTACTGGACCATTGCCATACAGACCACTCGTCCCACCCACATGTAGAATCAGGATTGCACCTACCACCTTCTTTTTGGGGCTTTGTGTAGTCGGCAACCCACAAGGGGTAATCTTTAAGGTCACCTATATCGTTTTTTAGATAGCTGTATACATACCACTTAGCTGTGTACACTATCGCGCGAAGACCTGTTTCACTCTCGAGCTCTTGTAACCATTCAATTGCCCAGTCATGATTATGAGCTGCGTCACCCTTAATACCTGCCTCTAAATCTAAAACAGGTAACATATCACCTGATGGGATGCAACCACCATAATATTTTAAAAAATCTTGAACTTCTAGCTTTGGATCATTGCTTCCCCCCAGCTGAGGTGAAGGAAAATGATAACCACCCACCCTGATTCCGTTATCTCTGCAACCAATTAAATTACGCTGCGCATTCGGATCAGTGTAGTTCACACCTTGCGAAATTTTTGCCCATACAAATTGTATGTGGCCAGGATTGACATCTCCCCATCGAATGTTACCGTTCCAGTGGCTAACGTCTATTCCCAAGTGAACAGGTGTTGACAGGCTGCCAAATGTTGCTGGACCGACGATGCCATCTACGACAAGCCTCTGCATTTTTTGATACTGTTCAACAGCTGCGTGTGTCTTGGGACCAAAATCCCCATCGACAGATATTCCTAAATTATGTTGCAGGCGCTTAACTTCCTGCCCATTGTCTCCAATTCTTAAAGTATAATAATACACCTTGCTTATCCTCCTGCACAACTTTTACGTGCTCGAAGGTGGCTTTTTTTCCACAAGGAAAATTACACCCGAAACAACCGCGACAAAAACCGAGTTCTTCCCTTTCGAGATCACGTACGATTGTGTGCTTCATAAAGATAACTATTTTATGCTAGTTATACTGTTAATTCTCGCAAGAGATTTTTTATGATAGTCATCACGAAGTTCGCAACCAATAAAATCCCTGCCCTGCCTCATCGAAGCAATAGCCGTATTTCCACTACCGGCAAAAAAATCAAGAACAGTATCACCGTGATTGGTATTTGCAAGAATAATTCTCTCCAATAGGGAAATTGGCTTTTGTGTTGGGTGCCATCCAGCATATTCTCGAGATGTTGTATGATTATTTTTTTGCCACACGTCTGTAGGGATTTTCCCAAGAGGATTATTTTTTACCCCTTTTCTTACATTCTGTTTCATCTTGTAAGGAATTCTAACAGAATCGGCATTGAACAAGAATTCTTTTCCCTTTGAGTACATGAGAATATCCTCATGCTTTCTTGCAAAATTCTTTCGAGTTCGACCACCCCAGTCATAACTCCAAATAATCCAATTTTGATAGAATAGGTCAGGTTGTCGATTCAAAACATCAAGCTTGAAACGTAAAAATGTATCAAATTTGGTTGTCCCCCAAACATAAAGACATCTACCAGGCTTCAATACCCTAACTGATTCTTGTACCCACTTGGCACACCAATCTAGATATTCCTGTTCTGTGGTCCACTGATTATCCCAGTCATCTTTAATCACCTTAAAGTAGGGTGGATCAACCAAAACCATGTCAATTGAATTATCGGGTATCTTTTCTAAAAGCTCAAAACAGTCGCAGCAATCTAGTTGCATATTGGGTCCTCCAAAATGAGACACCTGTAACCCGTGCCTCCCTGCGGTATATGAATCTACTTCTTTTGCACAAATGCATAAAGCTTTTCAGCTTCAACGATTACATCTTCAGTAGTAAATGGATCAACTGGGCACCGCTGTCCTTCAGGCTTAAGATGCTCATTTTCAAACAACCTTTGTACCTTTTGATCAACAATTCCAATCGCCATTCCTAGCAAATCACTTCTAAGTTCATATCCACTCTTCTTTGAATCACCCATTTCTTCCTCCTTGTGTGTGTGTGTCATGGGTTGTAAAATAGAACATCTACTCTACAATAGATACCATAATAAAAGAGCACCAATTGTTCATAAGATATTTAATCCTAAGGGTAATTTATGAAAACGCTTGTAGTATTTGATTTCGATGATACGCTTTTTGAAAGTGGCGCCATGATTGGTGTTAAAAAATCAGGAAGTGAAAAGCGATATCTAAGCTCACATGAATATGCGTCTTATACGCCATCTGAGGATGAAGAGTTTGATTATGAGCAGTTTCAAAGTTACCCTCCTAACCCACAACCCATTGATAACTCAACACAAAAATTTCACAGTTCAGTTGGAAATCATGGAATTAATAATGTTATCATACTCACCGCTCGTGATAATGCAACGCCTGTGAGAGAGGTTCTAGAAAATTTTGGAATGCCTCCCGTTAAAATTATTACTATCGGATCATCAAATCCGGAACACAAAGCGGACGTTGTTGAAAATCTTGTAAATGAAAAAAAATATGATCGTGTGGTCGTGTATGAAGACAGCTCGGCAAATATTGCAGCAATTAGAAAAAGACTAAAGCCAGCCATGATTAATTTTATTGCTTTCAAAGTAACCGCAAACCCTAGAGGTGGGCGCCTACAGAAAGAAATGAAATTAAAATAAAAAACCCCCGAAAGGGGGTTTGGTTACTAAAAAAGGCACATCTTTTATTTTCACCTGTTATACCTAATAACTCGCCTGTGCCGAGACCTGACACATTTCCTAGGTGTGTCAAATAACATTCTATGCCTAGGACATCTCAAAAAATCGTGTGGAATTTTTTGAGTCGCAAAATTACCACCACACTGGCTGGTCGGAACTACAGGATTTGAACCTGTGACCCTCTGGTCCCAAACCAGATGCGCTACCAGGCTGCGCTAAGTTCCGAAAATTTACTCAGTCTCATCCACAGCAACAAGTGCAGAATAAAAATCATCGTTAGACCAGTCAGGATAATATGCCTGGCGTATTGGCATTGGGTTCCAGGGTTCGAACTGACCGCCGTCTTCACCTGCTGCACATTTTTTCCAAAGGCGAATAAGTTGACCATACATGTTATCATTATGCTTTTTCATGTTTTTTGCATGTTCAACCATTTGATCTACTGTTTTTACCATTATCATTTTTCTCTTTATCGTCGCTATAAAATATCTAAAAACTGGTTACTAAAAAGAAATGCAGTTCTTTAATTCACCTGTGATTTATTTTACTGGCCTTGCTGCATCAACTGGCAGTACATACAGTTCTCTTACATCCTCATTGATTCATTGTCACATCCCAAATCCAAAATCTACCCTTAGTTATCATCTTTGGCACCTTTACCATACCATCGGGCATTCCATCCTCGTGTATCATAATGTGTAAATGTCCTGTAAAGACCAATTCCACCAGTTGCCATTTTCCCCTGTTTAATCAAATCCACAATTACAGCTTTCACCTCAGACGGTGACATTCCTGCCACTTTTATATCTGCAGCCTTGGCAAGCATATGCTGACTTTTTCGGGCACCGCCAATTCGCCTATTATATTTTGGTGACCTGTACCCGCTGATTATTCTCACAGGCAGTCCCAAGTGATCCCTTAAAACCTGTAAATTTTTAGCAAGCTTTTTCACGTTTTCCATTAGTTCCGGTGGAACATCTGTTCCATCCTTGCACTTGAACTCTGCTAATATAAAATTTTTTTCTAATCTCATATTTTTATGATATTACAAATTGCCAAAATTTACAATATGGCAATTTCAATTAATGTGGAGCCGCTGAGAGGACTTGAACCTCCGGCCGGCTGATTACAAATCAGCTGCTCTACCAACTGAGCTACAGCGGCATGTGGACCCTGTCGGACTCGAACCGACCGCCTACGCCATGCAAAGGCGTTGCTCTTCCAGATGAGCTAAGAGCCCCAAGCTTTTTAGCCATTACTTTGTGGATACCCGGGTTTACAACAAGAACCTTAGGCATAATTTCATGTCTAATAAAATTTCGCATGAAACGTGTATTTTGATTACTAGGATCTTCTAAAAACACAACGTCTTTACGTGCACACCAATCCTCAAAATCTTTTTTTCTAGTTTGCAAAAAAGGCCTGACATAACAATCCCTCACGTTCGGGATCAAAAATGGATTTCCATGCATTGAAGTAAAGAGCCAGGTTTCTACTACGTCGTCCAGATGATGGCATGTGACGACCTGCCTGTCGTCGCGTGCTTCCTCAAAAAATTCATAGCGCTTCATTCGCCAGAAGTTTTCTAGGGATTCCCCCTTCGGCGCAGCTTCGCTATTCTTTGCGGCGCGCCACTGAAGCTTGTGCTGGTGACAGTAATTGCTGACGACATTTTGCGCGATGTCTGCGTATTTAGTTCCGTGATTATAATGAAGAACAAGAACATCATGTGATCTACGCAAAAAATCTAGTGCCGCCATTGAGTCACAACCGCCTGAGACAGCAACAGCAATCTGTCTGGGCAACTTTTCTGATAGCCGAATCATGACAATCTCCCTGTGAAAGTCGAGGTGTAGCTACCGGATGAGATGATCCTTTATCATCCCCATCGGGGATCCTCCGGGCTACTGCCTCTGTGGATGGTGGGCCTCCGGGGACTTGAACCCCGAACCTGCCGGTTATGAGCCGGATGCTCTAACCAATTGAGCTAGAGGCCCTCATATAATGTACCCCCTGTCCGGTTCGAACGGACGACCTAGCGGTTAAAAGCCGCGTGCTCTACCAACTGAGCTAAGGAGGTGAAAGTGGAACAGGTCACCCAACATCCTGTTCCTGACACGGCCTATCCCCCTCGGCCTAACTACCTGGTCTGGTAGGTCTGCATTCTGGGTTACGCTTACGCAATCACGAGCCTGGCTTCAACCGGCATGCCACTCGCTCCATCTCGTTATAAGATGTTAACGCTCCAAACGCTAAGCAGAGTGCCCGGTGATCTATCCAGGTCCCTTGACCCGTGTCTCCCACATAACTTTATTAAACCCGGGGCCGGAATCAAACCGGCTACCCCACCTCATAACGTAGATCCACTTTGCATAAGTGTTTCCAACTCAGACCCCATCGCCACTAGTTCCGGCAGGGGCGATCTTCCCTGTTTGCTCCGGTGTGTGGATCTTTGGTTTCCTACTGGGTGCGCTCTCTCAATGAGCTACCCGGGTACATAATGGCACCCCGGACAGGATTCGAACCTGTGACCCTCGGCTTAGAAGGCCGATGCTCTATCCAGCTGAGCTACCGGGGCATATCACCTATTTAGTTTTCAATGATCCCTGCCGAAGCATGTGATCATATTATACCACATGCTGGACTTTATTACACGTTAATCGTCACAAGTGTCAATCATTTTTTCCCATCGACAATTGTCATCATCCTCGTTGCAATAAACCACTTCACAGTTTTCATAAAACCATGCACAGCAGCCTTCATCACAATTGTCAGGATGGTCATGATCAAAAACCAAATCAGCGAAACATTGTTCGGGTTCATAATCACGTAATACGGTGATTGATATATCAGCGCTGGGTATCTGTGGAATACGTGTGTCAATACACGCGACCTGAAGCAGTATTGATAAAATAATGAAAGAAATCTTCACGGATCACTCACAAAGTTTGGTGCCTCGGGAGGGACTCGAACCCTCAATCCCAACGGGCGACAGATTTTAAGTCTGTTGCGTATACCAATTCCGCCACCGAGGCATACCGAAGTTTACATGTAATCATACCATACTGTGATATTTTTTACACGAAGCACACACAAATATGTCAATATTGTTTTTCTAGAAATGAAGGATAAAACGAATTAGCAATTTTTATTTTTGCATCGTTTCGATTCACACTTTTTTCTTTTTAGAGTGCGGCGAATTAGGTACCTTTTGTTTCGCTGGATTAGTTCTTCAATCTCTTTTTGAAGATAAACATTTTTACGTTTTAGATTTTGATTTTCTCGAAGAAGGGTGGGCACGAATATCTTAAGGGTTCCTATTCCTACTATGAAGCCTACAAACGCTGTAATAATAATTTCAACCATTTTCAATCTCCAAGATCTGTATGGGTGTTGCGATGTATTCATTCCACAGCGAAGTCCTAGTTGGATTATCACAATCGCTTAGGTCATGACATATGTTCGTCACATCATGACCTGGATACTCTAAACGATACATGTTACAAGCTCTTCTTCCATTATCAAGCGCCATTGACTTGATGTCACTACGAAAGCCGGCTCTTACATTACCAATTAGCTTTACCAGGACAGTTGATTCTTTTCTAAAAAAGTCTCTTTCCATGACGGTAAAACTAGAAATATCAAATTCATCGCCTTCTTTTAGTGCCTTTATAAGTCGCTTTACACCGGCAGGGGAAGTATAATGATACAGTTCCTTTGGATTGTATGTGGAGCCGTATAGCTGAGTTGTAAATTCATCATCCAGCATCACGTATGGTTCCATGTCTCCTCGGGAATAAAAAAATGCAAATCGAAGTTTTCTAATGTCGGAAAAATAATGTCCGTATTCCTTGTCAAATGCCCAGAGGCGATGATTGACAAAATCTTCAATAAAATCCAAAACATTTTTATGTGTCAACAGGTCCCACCTGTCCACCTCGGTGTCAAGTTGATATCCGAAATATTGACCTACGGCGCGCAAAAAATCTTCAAAATCGTCCTGGCTGCATGTTGTGTGTTTTTTACAGCTTAAAGTACCGCCTCGAGAATCAATCCCTCGTGATTGTAAATCTAAAAAATAGTAAGCCATGGTTTCCCACTGACCTAGGGTATAAAATGCTGCAGACGGCTTTACATAACCATGAACCCTTCTTTTTAGTGCAGGTTGTAAAGTGTGTTCGATTATATCAGTCATTTTATCCCCTATAAGCAAATACTAAATATTGATCTTAAAGCAAAAGGGGTCATTACAAAAATGACCCCTTGATGCTGCCCTAAAATAAACTATGCTGTAGGCCACTCATAAACTGTTGTGGCACCAAAATATTGGGCACGCTCCTTCGCTTTTGCAAAGCAAGGAGGTAATGATAGTGGATGACGCTGAGCCCATATCTGTAATGCCAACAAAAGAATATTGTCAGGAATAAATTGCGGCGATGATTGTTTTGGCAGTTGTTCAGCAAAGCATGCAGCATCAATAATGTCATTAAGCATAAAATCATCCAATAGTTCTATTTCACGCTCTAAAGGTAGGTTTTGTAAAGTCATACCTTCCAATTTATGGATTTGCTTCTTGTTTATCATGGCATTCCGCACAATACATTGAAACAGCAGTTGGTGAAACATTTACAATCCACGTATCCAAATGTATATCATTCTTGACATCAAAAGCTGCATTGCACACACAGCAACACTTTGGCGAAGATTCTATTTTTTTCGTAATAGCCTTCAACGCGTTGTTGGCGTTTTTCTTATCTTTCAATTTTTGCTTTCTCTTTACGGACCTTGTAAAAGACATTGCATCTCCGAAACATCTTCGTTTATTATATTACGAATTTTTCTTAATTTCAAAAAGGGCTTCCAGTGTTTTGGGATTTCGCGGCAGCGGCGACCTTTTTTTGGTGCTCGAACTGCAGTTACCCATGCCTGGCGCCATGCTGTGAGCTCAGTCCTGGATTTGCATTTAATTTTTGACCGTTGACGAATAATATGTTTCAGCCAAAACTCAGCTGAGGATTCCAAATTGTTTCTATTTACCCCATACTTCTTTACCCACGGCCACAGCTGCATTATTCCAATTGCTTTTGGCTTACCCTTCTTGCTAAATTTATGATCCCCTTGAGCGAATTCATTGTAACATGATTCATGGCAGGCCGCGGCGAGCGTCATACCTCTCATTTTATCAGGAATACCCACACCCTTTTCCACAATCAAAAGGCGCTTGGCATTTCTTAATGCCATGTTCTTTCTCTTTTCTGTCCGAATAGCGCAAGAACAAGAATAAACAGCCAACTCGGCAAAATATAACTCATCATTACTAAGCGAATTAAAATCAGAAACTCTAAACACCGGTTTGACTAAATCACTGCTTTGTTGCTTTACATCATAAGGTGTCTCTGCTTTTATTTCCGTTGGCGTCAATAAAAGTAACAGACTTGATACCAGCAGCACGCATTGCACTTTCACACATTTCACATGGTTTTGAACATTTAACTTCACCTGTTTTCCCCCACCTTATTACCTCTATCTCATCTCCAGGTCTCGCAAAACGAATGGCCGACATTTCGGCATGCATTGAACTTGTCACTGAATTTCCTTCCAGCGTTCTCAGACATTTTGGATGACCCTTTTTCGAATTTGAACAAATAAATATCGGTTTCTTTTTTCTCCAAACAATTGCTGCAAGATGATATCGCATTCCATTCGACATCGCAAGGCGTTTTGCCTTATAATACACTTTTCATAAATAACCTCCAGGTTTAAAAATTACAGCACGCTAAAGTACCTTTCTCCACGGTCACAAAGCAATGTAACAACGTTTCTCTTCGGGTGGGCATCGGCATATTTTAATGCGGCGACGACGTTGGCCCCAGATGAAATACCCACAAGTAAGCCATGAGTTTTTGCAAAATCGGTGGCGGCGAGCTTTGCGTCCTCTGTAGAAACCAAGAACCTATCATGTAATTTTGTGGGATCAAGTAAAAAATCTGCGCCATCGTTAATTCCCTGGATTCCATGCAGTTCTGCAGGTTCAGCTGGCGCCACTTGAATCGTACGATTGTCCACGTTCTTTGTTTTATTCTGCGATGTTAAGAATTCGTACAAACCCATAAGTGTACCACCAGTGCCGGCGCCTGATATAAAATCCCAAGATGTAATTCCAAACATGTCTTTCATTTGCGTATAAATTTCAGGTCCAGTTACTTTTGCATGCACATCAACATTGTAGCGATTTTCAAACTGCATCGGTGACCAATGATCTATATTCCAAAAAACTGTATCATTACGTACCTTAATAGCCTCCTGGAAATCACTTGGGCCGACCTCTATAATTTCAGCGCCGAACAATTTGAGTAACTGTTTTCTTTCATCACTCATATTACACGGCATAACAATTTTGACACGCAACCCTAAGGCCGCGCCTGCTGCTGCTAACGAAATACCGGTATTTCCAGATGTCGCCTCGATTAAAACAGTTTGACTTGTAATAACACCTCGAAGTACGGCATCTTTGACAACAGAAAATACAAACCTGTCTTTAACACTTCCGGTGTTGTTACAGCATTCTAGTTTTGCAAAAACTCTCGGTTTTATAAGAATCATTGGTGAAGGCGTAAGATCAAATAACCCTGCATTCAATTTAGAAACTAATTCATCATGCGCCACAATCTGCTCCAGGTGAGTGTGGTTTATTTTCATATATGCTATTTGCACTAACTTTTACAAATTCAGCATGGGAACACAGGTCAACAATATCTTTCACGCCTGAATATGACAAACCTGATCTTATACCTCCAACTAGCTCACTAACTTTTTCAGAAATGTTTCCTTCTATCGGGCGCAGCTTGGTAACGCCCTCGGCGACAGATACTTTACCTCGCCAATCTTTTTGAGCATCTTTTGAAGCCATTCCACGAAAAACCTTTATTTTTTGACCCTTGTCATTAATCATTTTTTCGCCAGGGGTATCCTCACATCCGGCAAATAATGAACCTAACATTACAAAATCGGCGCCGGCAGCAAGGGCTTTTACAATGTCACCTGAATTTTTGAGACCGCCGTCAGCAACTATAAATGATGTAAACTGGCTGGGGGCACAATCAAAAACTGTTTGTAAAGTTGGAATTCCGTGACCAGTAACAAGTCGCGTAGAGCATACTGATCCTCCTCCCACACCACACCTGATAAAATCAGCGCCCCAAGAACTCACATCTTCAAAGCCTGATAGCGTTGCAATATTGCCAGCCATAATATAAATTTCATTACCAAACAAATCACGCAATTTCTTTATTGCATTCTTCACAAGTATGTGATGACCATGGGCGACGTCTACACAAAAAAACCTGCAACCCGCATCATACAATGCACGCGACCTATCTTCAAAATCGCCTGTTGCCCCCACAGCGGCCCCTACAGGCGCGCCTGGGGTCTCAACGACACGATTGTATGTTTCAACCTGCTCGTCAATTGTACAGTACCTGTGTAAAATTGGACAAACACCGTTGGCAACAAATTTTTTCGCGGAAATTTCGTCAACAACTGTATCCATAGGTGCAGCGAAAATTGGCAATTGCAGCGCCCTGTCTCCGATAAAAATTGGATTATTATCTTCGTCAGTGATCATTACATTAATTTCATGACGTGAAGGAATTTCAGAATATTGTGGAACTAAAAGTACATCGTCAAAACAAAGGTTCTCATTCCAAGATTGAAGCATCAAATCTCCTGGTTCTTACAGAAAAATATAAGTTAAAATTTCGATTTGTTCAGGAAATCAAAACCAATTTTTACCAAAAACACAATTTTTCGATTCATCCCAATAGATAAAACGACGAGCTTGTGATAAAGAATAAACTTTTAAAAGCTCATTTCCAAAAGTCGAAACATTTTTTTCTAAGGCGCCTTCATATTGAAAATGCCACCATTCGGCACCACCATACGCGCCACCCTTGAAAAATGACCGGCGACCTCGGATACCTTTCCAGCCATGTTTTTCAAATAATTCTGTAAGATTAAATGCACGCGTTGTTACTTCTTTAATCCTAATAACTGATTTGCCCCTACGGCGTGTAACGTGAGTAGCAGGAATCGTCACCTCAGGCACGGACTCATTTTCTGATTTGCACCATATTGTCCAACGCCTATCGTCCTCCATCACAATCAAATATTCATCCTCATCCGGATTTTGCATCCCCGTTGGCAGCGCCAAGTCTAACGCAAGGCCAACATAATGCATGGATTTTCTACTTCGGGCCGGGCCTGCCTTGGAGGACAACCCACGGCGGCCGCCGGCGGAAGTTAATACACCCCCCAGGGCTACGACCTCTTCCCGTAATTTTTTATAACTCTCCGCAGCATCAGAACGTAATGTAACCCTGGCATAACCACCTTTTCCAGCGATTTTATCAGCTGGACATGCAACCCAGCCAAGAAGTTTGTCGTTGTTTTCAAAATTATCACTTTTGTTGCTATCATCTCTTAGCGTAGCAAGTGATTTTTTAGACAATGAAGAATTTAATATTGCCATGGTGGAAGGGCCACAAATACCGTCCACTAGGGTTTTTTGTGATTTTTGGAATCTTTCGATTGCAAGTTCGGTTAACCTTCCAAATTTTCCGTCAATTGGACCAGGATGAAAACCTAAAGATAATAAAGCTTCCTGTAAATCTTCAATGTCTTCACCTTTGTCGCCACGACGTAACAGCATACTCAAACTCCTAAAATACTAAGTATCGGGTTAATCACCAATAAGCTGATTCCCTTTATCACGAAGAAGTTTGCGTGTAAGAAAGCGTTCTGCTGATTTTTCAATTTTTCTTTCTTGAAAACGAGGTAGCCCTGCAACATATTGCCTTACAGCCTTTCTACGAAGTTTTCGATATTTTCTTCTCACAGCCCTGGCATCTTTTTCTTCTAGCTCTTCAAGAGACTTTTTTACATTACATGTTGGAAGAAGGACCTCATAATGAAGTGCACCCAAGTTTTCTAGTGTATCTGAATCAAACATGAAAATACCTCACAGATAAGAATTATAACACAAACAACGATAATTTGCATACCATTCCCATGGGCTTATCCTGGTGTTCTTTTAAGGTCAAGTAATGGTACAAGCCATGGAACGAAAGGAAGTGTCTCTAGCGACCTCCTGTGAACCTCCTGCAACCTCTTATTCAATCAGTCCGATATTATGACGCACAAATCAATTGGAACTTTTTCTAAAATTCCAGTTTCGCCCAGCAGGTCAATAACAAATATTTCATGATTATTGTTGACGTCCAGGTATGGTTTTGAAATTGCCAAAAATGCAGAATGCCTGTGTGAAGAATCACCAGGAAAATCTTTAATCTTTAACAGCGCCCCCTTTTTTATTTGTGTTAATGACTGCATTTTTTCCAAAAAGACAGCGGAACCTGTGATACAAAGATCACAGGTTCCGCCGGAAGCACGCATCAAAATCCGCGTTGCCTCTACAATCATTTATATATCGTAGAGCACGATTTTACTGCTTTTCCTGCCACTGTTTCAGAAACTCAGTCACATCAAGTAAATCAGCAACTTCATCAATTCCAATTGATGAAGTTTCCTGCAAGAAAATCAATTCTAGATCTTTTAGCGACAGTTCGACACATTTTCCTGTAGGTGTTGTCACTGCAATAGAATTGATAACCCATGGCGCACGAATTACTGCGCTAGGCGACTTTGGGCCGCGGCCTTGGAGTGTATCGATTGCATCTTTACTTTCTCGAAGGCCACAGCCAGTGAAATTCCTAAGTTGCTTGATTGCCTGTATCTTTTTTCCTTTTTTTAGAAATTCAAGCAATTTTTGCTGTTCAGCAATGGGAACCTTGAGGTATTTCACTATTTCTCCAACTATTAAGAGTTTCTGTAATAATCTCGACAAACGGTTCGAAAATATTCCTGACCGCCTTCATTTGGATTATAAAGAGTGTAGAGTGACTTATAGCCTAGGTCGCTGGCTACACCAGCAGCTTTCGCCTCTTCTACCTCTCTGACCATATCATAAGCGACCACACGAATTTCTTCTGGGAGTGTAATCAGCATCTTGTCCAGGCGCTCATTCTTAATACAATTCATCAGGTACTTGTAGCTTAGCTTTGACTTTACCATTTCACCGATGTAAGCGATGTACTTAAACTTGACGCGTCTCATACCACCCGCTGGCGCAGGAATCATTGCAACCCAACCTTCACGATTGTGTACAGATCGATCATTGATTTCACACGTCAATTCATTCAAACTCATCCACATGGCCTGCGGCAAGCAAAAATACTCTGGCAGCTCGTTGGCAATTGCCCGCAGAGCATCGCGGCTGATTGCATCACCATTCACATCGTAGGCCTCCAGCAAAAATAGCTTTTTGGCATCACCGTAATCAACATGCACGCGTGTCATGGGATGTACAAATTCGCAAACCAACGACAACAAATCATGACCATAACGCTTTGAAATCACAGCCGCTTTAATAAAAGTGGTGCGTCGAATCATGTCGAGGGCAGCATTTGCTGATGGGGTTTCCAGGCGTCCTCGAGTTGTAGAGCACAACACCCGATTATGAAGAAAATACTCAATCATGTGCCCGTCTTCCTTCGCTGTGCAAAGCAATGAACGATCACCACATGCTGCTGACAAGGCATCGAGCCCCGTCTCAGGAAGTTCAGACTGATTAAAAAACTTTTCAAAGCCCCTTGATGCGAGACGCACACCATTCACTTCACCTGGCTTTTCAAAGGAATAAACCAACCCCCTCATCATTCGAAGCATAGGTGTCCATCCACCTTCAATTTCATGAAGAAGATTGTGCGCTGTTGCTGAATAATTCAAAAGAATCAGGTTTTTCTTGTCATCAATGTCAAACCCAATCAGGCTCCCGGCAGGAATGCCCCAGCTTGGATCAACACCTAAGATTTCACACAGTTCTTTGTTATAACGCCGCTTGAAATGAGCCCAATTCTGCTTTTTCTCTTCACGATTTGTAATTTCACGCGTGATGAGCGCAACCAACTGAGGAATTTCACTAACCAAAATCTTGTTCATTTTTTCTCCTAAACGCCTAAGGCGCACATGCAAACAACAAAAACATACATCACCGGAATGGTGATAATTCCAAAAATAACGTCATTACGAAATTCACGTTTTCGAATAGTTTTCCACTTTTCATTCTTGGGTACTTTTCGAAAAATCATAAAACCTCCTCTGTAATGACTCCATTATACCACACTTTAAAGGTGGTTACACAAAAATAGAATTTTCATATCAATTATGGCGCAATAAACCTTTCTTTAGCCTCACTAAAGCTAGACCATTCCTGTCCCTCTTCAGAAGGCGCAGGAGTTTTACGACCAGTTTTTGACTGACTGATCATTTTGACCAAAGCCTCAAGGGTGTCATTGTAAGCCCCCTCAAAGGCAAAATCACTAATTGTGCCAGACATTTCCAACCGAACTGCCGTAACAAGCTTATCAAGCTTTTTTGCAACAATTTCTTCAACGTTCATCAATTTCTCCTTGCTAAAATTCTTTTTTCTTCATTTTAAAACAACGTGCCCAGGCCAACCTAGGCCCTGCAGACGTCATAACTTCTAGGTACAACTGTCTATTGTCTTTCCAACTAGACTTTTTTACGCCAGATATTGCCAAAAATACTTCACCTGATTTAAAATCGCGCATTTGGGCAGTCACATGACCGGGTACACGGGGGCCGGCCCTGTAGACGCCATTGCCAAAATACTTGAAGTTGTCTGTGACTATCAACAAATCGCCGGCCGAAAATCTTAGATTGTATGTCATTCACCGATACTCAGCAGCGTCAAAGCCAGGAGAAAGCACCATAAGATGCACGATAGGGGCATCAGGGTCTTCAGTAGATTCTGATTCCCAATACGACCAACCAACAAACTCTTGAGTACCTGCCTCAGAGTCTGAGTAATAGGTACAACCGCCACCCTCATAAACAACGGAACGACCCAGTCGATCGACAACGGAAAATTGTGGATGACCAGCTGAGTCATACCCTAGTGACTCTAGCGGTACAAGAACTGTACCTGCACCGGCTGTATGTCCGGACGGGACAAAGGCATAATCTGAAAAATTCAACATCTTCTTACCTGTTTCGTCAATATCCATATTATACCACAACCAGGCGTCACTTACACAAACTGAACAAAAAAAAATGGGTGTGAAAATTTAAATTTTCACACCCATCCTGTCAAGTTTAACGCTTTGAATTATGCAATTTCAATATTCAAAGGGTCAGCTTCACGAGACTTAGGAATCGTGATGCTTAGCAATCCATTTTCAAACTTTGCCGTTGCATTTGACAAATCTAGATTGTTGTCATAATTCACATATGTCTTTGTGAAAGATCGCCGTGCAATGCGTCGACCATTTTCACCCTCAGCCTGAACCTCGGATGAAACTGTAATGGACTGTCTTTCAGGCTTTACTTCAACACGAAGATCATTCTTGTCAAAGCCAGCTAGCGCGAATTCCAAAACTGTATTTCCAGATTCATCGGCAAAAATATCTGCAACGGGATAACCCTGAGTTGTCTTACGTTGCAGAGCACCAAAGTCTTGAAAAAAGTTATCAAAAAAATCATCAAAAACATGCCGACCCATCAATGATGGGTAGCTGTAAGATGCACTAGAAACCGATCGAGGTCGGCGAATAACGGAAAGGCTGTTGCTCATTTTTTCCTCCTTATAATAAGCGAGTATGCCACATCACCAATTTCCTACATAGCAAAATTGGCAACATATGAATTATAATCACGAATTCGTGATTTTACACCCCTACTACGTTATTTTTTTGAAATTTATAAAATTTTATCGTAATCGTTATGCCAGCGTAACATAGGTGTGTCTGTTTCACGCTTATCTGATTCGTCTATAATTGGTAACTCTTGTGTTATTTCTGGTGAAATACTATACACAGATTCCTCGACCTTTCTTAGCTCATCCAAACTATATTTCGCATAATTTTGCAAAAGTTTAACTCTGTCACCAAGCTCGACTTGCATTTGTAACATCAAGGCCATGTTTTCATGGTATGCTTCATCACGTTCAACAACTATTTCATCAAAGTGAGCTTTTACCCTTTTAAATTCAATTACGGCGCCGAGGGCTACACCTAATCCAAACAGTGATGCCCCAATCATCATTGCAATTAAACTTTCAAGTAACACCTCACTCCTCCACGTAATTCAAATACCGAGGTTGCATAAAACTTCATTTGTATTTTGAATTACAACGTTATGTTTTTTTGTCCAGCCGGGGTATCTTTTACCTAGGTGATCAGGATCCCCATGTCCCCATCGATTCCACAGTATTGAATGTACTAATTCATGTGCTAAAGCTGTTTGACAAATTCTAGGTGTTGTTTCATTATCATAAAAAATACTTACAACACTTTTAGAAACAGCTATTCCTCGAACTTTGGCACGATTAAAATAAATGCCATCCATGGAATATCCAGATCGATATTCGGGTGTTGGAGATCGTTCCCACATTATCATTATTTTATCAACGGCGCGGCGTGCACGATGGGAATCACCGAACTGCTTGCGCCATTCATCTAAAAAAACTTTCAAGGCAATTGAAGTTTTTCTACGATTAAAATCATCGCAGCTTTTGACAACCTGGTATGCCTCTCCAAACCCGGGTATCTTTAGCATTTGCGGAAATTCTCTTGCAGCATCACATTCCTCAGCAGGAGATGTAAAGCTCGGGCGCGCTGTCCAGTTATGACCAGGACAACTTAGAGAACAAACAATAGCTACTAAAAATATAAAGCGCACTCATTTAAGTATGGCGCTAATGATCAAATCGTTTGAGTTTCAATTTCAACAAGCCTATTGAGGTACCATTGAGCTTTTTTCAAATCCTCGAGGCGTTGGCCTTTATGCTGACTTCTGCCAACATACTTTATGATATTTCCCTCATAAAAACCTAGATGCCAATCATCAATTACATCTATCACCTCTATGCTTCCAGCATTATAATGTTTAGGGTGATTTACATTTTCAGTTTTTATCATTTTGTTTCACGACTGTTGTTTCAATTCTACATGCACGAGCTTGTCGAATTAATGAATGCTCCATTTCTTTATTAGAAATAATAAAAAAGAAGCACGAATCAATTTCTCCAGAAACAAGTGTTTCAGATAAGCACTGCCTAAAGGAGGGATAATCATCTGATCGTAAAACTTCTACGTCTAATGCCAATTCCTCTTTGGCAATCCTTGCGACAATCACATCGCATCCACTTCTTTCACCGATGATGACTGTTGAACTTATAGGAAGCATTGTAAGCTCCTGTCGAATGGCATCGATGTCCATCCAATGTTCAGAACCTATAATTAACGAACGCATATCTCCTCAACTTCTCAATTGTAAATTATTTTTGTAAGCGGCAATTGTGACAGGAAATAAAGATTCGGCAATTTCTAAGCAAGCTTTTGCAACTTGTTGAATTTCCCACTGGGCACCTTCATGTGATCTCAAATCGATGAATTTCATCAAATTATTCAAGTTCACAGTACCGTAATACTCTGTGTAGAGATTTTGTGGTAAAACGCCTCGGGCCTGTTCACGACATATTCCCGCTTCAAGCAACTTGTTGTAAAGCCTCATCGATTCTTTATTGTGAGACTTTACAAGATAATCAGCATGGTTTCCGCCCGATATTCCCTTCGGATTGATAAGCGGATTAAAACTTTCGTTAACGTTGCTAGCCTGTCTATTAGACTTGTGCTGCGTACGAAATTCACTCGGCTCATAAAAACGTAAGTCTAAATCGGTATACCGACGACTGATTTCATTGTAAGACCAAGTTCTGTGGCGATGGTGTTGACTACGAATGAACAAAGGCACCACAAAACGATAAGTGAGAACGTTGTGCTCCAGAGTGGAAGTGTGATGATGCCTAATAAGGTAATTAATAAGTTTTTCATCTTTTTTATCAAGTTCCTTTTTTTCAACGCCGAAGCTGACTCGAGCTGAGTTCACGACCGTTAGGTCAGAGCCCATGTGAGAAACATAATCGACCCTGCCAATTCCATCGCCATAAAGATGTATTGATTTTTCCATTATTCTGTCGAGTTTACCCAATCAACCAAAAACTGAACAACTGGCGATAACCTGCCTGGCATAAGACCCGCAAGCTCATTTATTGGAACCCACCTAAACTCATCATTTTCAGGTTTTCCCAATTCTGGACTCACGGGGAGATAAGGCGTCGTGCCTGATGTTCTATCACCTAGAAAATATGTGGCAGTCTTGGCTCTGTTACCCTTGCCATATGTGATTGAAGGCGCACTTATTCCCACTAGATCTACATCATTTCCAACCACCAAGCTGGTCTCCTCCATTAGCTCTCTTGCTGCTGCCTGACTTAAAGATTCGCCCTTTTCTAGTTTACCTTTGGGAAAATCCCAATTTGCATATGCCCTTACACATAACGCAGTTGGTACTTTTTTCGTCCAGTCTACAACAATAACACCGGCACTGTGAATCATGTTAATCCTCCATAATATGGATTATAACACAAATTTAAATAATTTGCACAGGTCACGCCTAATCAGCTGTCGGTCCGTGTTTCCATTTCACTGCCAAATCTACAAGTGCTTGAGAGCCTATGTATGCCAAAGTCACTGCGACCCAGTCACTGCTAGTCACTGTTCCATAAGCGCACAAACCTGTTGCCGTACCCCACGCAAGAAACTTTCTGCTTATAAACCGCTCAACATGCTTATCAAAAAATGCTTTCACTCTTGCCACAATAAATCCTCCATTTATAAAATATCACCCCGAACAACCTTCTAAATCTATAATTTGATTTATTTTGTCCATTACGTCTTGATAATCTGATTTCAATAGGTCCCACTTACCACCCGTTTGTATCGTGAGAGGCTTCCAACCATTTGGCCCTGTTGCGCTGTCTTTGTCTGTAAATGCATACACGCTGATGTCGTCGATGGTATCCAGCATTGAAAGTAATTTTGCCTGTGTTATTGTGCTATTCGTGTTGTAACTATTTCCCATTTCTGAAATTGGAAACAGGAAACTTTGCCCAGGTTCGTTTGTAAGCACCAATATAATTTTTTTGCTTTCTTGCCTCCACGTAATTTCGAAATTTTCAAGTGGAGGATCCGACTCGGCAAGAACCTTCCCAATCCATGTCGGCCATACCAAGTCTTCCTTTTCGTATGGTAAAAATGTCGATATGTTTCTAATCGCAAGAAAAAGCGCGTCATAAAGCATTTCATACTGGCCAATCATGTTGCCGGTGTCAATGGTGTAAAGGTGATTTTGCAACTGTTCAATTTCTTGAAGATCACTCACCATTTGCAAATAATTTTTATTTCCTGGGTCGTTACCAACGTTCATCGGCCCTATGATTAATCCCCACATTATGTCATGATCAACGTAGCCACCAACAAAAAACTTTAATGCGTCGAGAGTTGCATCAATTTCATTTTTCATGGAGGCTGACATGTCTATGATCAGAACAACATCAAGCATACTTGCGCTGCAGGTGGTTGTCGTGTGAGGCGGATCATCAATAACGTTGTCGGTATCATGAACGACATCATCAACATCTTCAACATCATCACAGGCATCACCATCACAGTTTGAAATACATTCGCCTGATTTTATAAATCCCTTTTCACAATAAAGTGTTTGCGTTCCAGGGCGACCGTCCAAATCGATGCACTGCTCACTTCCAATTACATGTTTATAAGGATTGCATTCTAAAAATTCTTCACATTCACTTATGCTAATTACTTTTGGCGGATCGACACAAATATCTTTTACCACTTCAACTCGCATTAAAGGTCCATTCACCCCGGGGCACATATAATACTCAGACCGAATACAGTTTTTTTCATAATCAGCTTGGGTATTCGCCGTGATTATTTCAGTTTCTTCAACAGGACCTTGTTGTGTGTTGGCAACAATAGGTAAAGGATCGGACATAAAAACATCTGAACATGCTGGAAGCAGCATGAATATAAAAAATAATGACCCTATTACCTTGCTGTTTTTGATTTTTTGCCTGTTAGAGGTCTTCGTTATTATCAAACTCAATTCTTACCACGACTTCCGATGTGGCAAGCTTAATAAAAAGCACGCCACGAATAGTATTGAACTCAATCCCTAGTTTTGATGTTGTATTTTGCATTCTTGGATTTTGTGAAGAGTTCAGGGCGGCCGCTAGCGTAGGATTGACAGTTGTCATGCTAGCCATGGTGGCCTCATCCAGTACAATTTTATAATCGCCAATTACGTTGTCTGCTTGTAACCCATTTAAATAATTTTTGGCCTCGACTCTAAATTTTTGTACTGTAGCCGTTGATGCAGCGTCAAATAGATATAGCCTCGCTATGTTTCTAATGCTTCTACGGATATCCAGCATCAGCCTTCTTGTGCTAATTCGATCAAGGCCATTTTCCTTCTTTCCGCCCGGGTTGACGACTGTCGTTTTTTGTGAATACAAATATGCAGCAGAGTCGTCTGTGTTCGGTACGACACTTTTTATTGGGTTTATATTCACAGCTATCATTCTTTTGCTATCGATAGAATCTAGATCTACATTCACCTGCGTCGATCCTAAAATTGTTGATCTTTTTGGACCAATTGGACCTGCGTGAACGCCAGTAGCTGTGTCATTACGTGCGATTGCCCCCAAGGCAGCTGCTGTAGCAGACAGTTTTCTTTCCTTAGATTCATAATCAATTAACACACTAGGGAAGTATGCTGCCACATACGAACTTCCAATAACTCGCTGTTCAAATCGAGTAATTGTATTTGTTAAACCAAGTGTGTTATAGCCCAAGTCCTGTATGACACCAGTTACAGGTGTATTTGTATCATCATATTTTTCTATTTCCATTAGAAAAAGGGCGTTATTTTTTTCTTCGCATACACCTATTGCCGGATTCGTAATGGCGGGATGAGAAATACCTGGTATACATAAAAGTTGCATATCATTTGTAGTTTTACTTTTTAATATTTCTAAAGACTCCAAATAGGCGGCGGTCGTGCAATCCTTTTTTCCAGCCTGTGATGCGTCGTCTCTTTCCCTTCTAATCGCAACATCAGTCATACTTGCTTTTTCTTTGTTAAAAATATTCAACCCATCAAACCCACCCATTATTGGTAAAGTAAAACGCAAATATGGACGAGACTCATCATCATGCAAATCTTTTTCCGGATCAACAAAACGAACCTTATCTGATGTGGCTCCCGCTGTCTTTTTATAAAGCTCGCTTGGGAGTTTGCCATTACGAATATAGCGTGCCGCCAACCATTCACTCGGATCTGGTAATTCTTCACTGCGATTATTTGTCGTGGATCCCGTAATTACGGCAATTTTTTCTAAAGTAAAGAAATTGTTATTGAACCTATCAGCATCTAAAACACATCCACCAATATCAGCAGTACCGTGATTGTCCCCCACCCATGGATTCTGCAAACTTGTATGAAAATGTGGAAAAAACACAAGCTGATTTATATTTCCAATTGCCAATTTTGACTCTGCGTTCAATCTTTCGGGATGTGATTTTCGTTCATATTGCATTCCCCATGGAGGCACTAATGCCATGGATGGGGATTTGACTTGCCCTGTTCCAATTATGGTGGGTGCATACCAATCGCCCAGTCTTTCGCGTAAGGAAAGTGGGGGTTGCACAACCCTTTGTAAAATGTCTGTTGAGATTCCAGCCTGAAGATTGGTGAGACTTGCTGCAGAGCTGAGGCTACCGGTTAAAATTGCACCGGTATTTGCGCTGCCAGATGTCACTAAGTGGTAAATTCCGCGAAAGCCAACTGGAAGTGCATTTGGAAATTCTGCTTTTTTGACCGCAGCGGAAATTTCAACTCGCAACAGTTGTGTTTGCAAAGGATAATCTCCTTCTACAACTATTTTTCGGCCGGTGTTTGAAGCGTCAAAATCATAAAATGTATTTTGATCACCAATTATTTTCGCGATATAACGATCAGAGTTAGGATTTAGATCAACGTCAGGAAATGTGTGAAGAAATTGTTGCGCCTGCTCTGAATCAAAGCCGCCTCTCACATCAATAGAAAATTTACAAAATTTATCATCAGGTCCGTCGGGGGGTAAAATATCGCGGATGGTAATTTTCATTTCGCTGACTGCTGATTCGCCTTGATTGATTGTATGAAAGCGAAATAGGTCATAATTTTTACCCCCTATTTTTTGTGAAACCACAAAAGGAGAAAAACCACCAGAAAACCTATCTTGAAAATTTTCAAAATTTGGCACCCCTACTGTACCGTCACTTGCGATTGTAATAGTACCGGTGTTATGCACAACTGACGACGTTAATAAAAATGCAAGTGGTTCCAGACCATCTCCCGGAAATGTCAACGTATTATCTACGATTCCCGACCCCGTTAGTTGTGTAAACGTAGAAGGAATTTCATAATGGGTGTGAAGATAATGGCCTGCCTGTTGAATTTTTGCGGGATCGGTGTTAAAGACATCACCAAAGTAAATCGATTTTAATGGAGGTTGAAAACCTAAACCAACACTGGCTTTTGCGTTTAGATTAAAGGACGCAGTGATTACATTAGGATACTCATCCGTGTTCTTGTGACCATTCAAAATCATCACAAATCGCTCTTTGGCATCCCAAATATCCACTGTTCCAATGGGGCAACCACCATCATTAGATGTTCCAAAAGTGCCCTTGGCAGCAGTGGTTGTGGCAACATTGTTCGGCTCAAGATTAGAACTAAGAGAAAGTACGACACCTGACGGCGCAAATAAAACACCCCGTAAAATAGGATGCGCAATATTTTCACCAGATTTTTGAATTCCAGCGTCACTAAAAATTGTTGAACCATTTGATTCAGACATTAGTGCTGCCAAGAAATATGCACGACCGGGAGCACCGGGTGTTGTAGATGTAGACCCTGCATACGGATTGGGCCCAATCACATTAGTGCCAGTATTAATAATCTCCTGTCCTACGACAAATCCTGCATTTTCAATCCTTCCCTCGTTTCCGCCTTGTGTCGTACGACCCCTGCAATTGCCTGCGCCGAGCGTCCTAACGTAAACAACTGTTTGCCCACCATTATCGAACCATTGCTTTGCAGCAAAGGGACCCTGATTTTTTATGGTGTAGCGCTGAATGTCGGGATTTGCGACATCGAAATATCCATTCTCGGTAGGTGCTTCACCAAGCTGTTCCTTTGTGTCACCAAAAATAACCTCAAAATCACTCAGGCCACCGATGACCATGGGTACGAAAGCAGGTCCTCTTTTTGCTGTACCAATAATGCCTGCTGGGGGAGCCGCTTGGGCAGTCAGTTGCGTAGGCTTATTTGCCTGCTTTGGACTAAGCCCGCTACCATGAACACCTGGTACCCCAGAATTGAATGGACCATGGTTGCCGCCGGGGGGTGGGTAATAATCTGGTTTGTCGTTAGCCATGAAGTGTTAAATCTACCTTTTATTGCTAAATATCTAAACACGAAAGTACTTCATCGACACCACAATTGAAAAATAAATTTCAACCTACATTGCCAACAATATTTCTTTTATTAGATTATTCAACAAAGAATCATGACTGGTATGTTCCGAGGTCATTTTGTCGCCTACTTTAATGTCGAAAAAATCACATGTGCCCATGGGAAGTTCTAGGACACTGTGTATGTCACCATTACAATAGCTTCGCCCTATGTGAGGTTGCATTACATCTCTTTTTAGGACAGTCCCACTTTCATCAAAAAAAAGTATGTCCAATGGAACCAGAGTATTTTTCATATGAAATTGTGCCGGTCCCCCACGCATTTTGAAAAGCATGCCAGTGCCATCAGGTAGGTGCTTACGACCCATAAGCCCATGGGCTCTTTCCTTAGGGGTCTCAACCACCTCGACTGAAAACGGATAACCGGCGACGCCTATTTGTACTACTTTGTCTTTCACAGGTTATCTATCTCGGGAACTTCCCGGACCTCCCATAGGATCATAAAAGTTAGCGCCGATGGTCATGACCTCAGGGTACTTTTCTTTCATTTTTCTCATGAGGTGGCCGATCTGTGGCTGCATCATCTTACCGAAGTTAACATGGTCACCAGATTTTGCTATATCGCTGTAAAACTTATCGATAAGCCTGCTGGCTACACCGGTGCCCCCTTTACCGCTACGGGTCTTCATGTAGTCAATATACCAGTGTCGATGGCCTTTCGGGTGGGTTGACACTTTGTGATAGTCTAAAAATCCGACAATACACACATCACTGACACCGGGTATCAACTCATCTAACACAGGCTTTTTAAGGCGGCCTCCCCTTTTGCTATACTTGCGCCACTTCTCTATTTCTGCAAAATAATAATCATGTGGATTGGGTGGCTCAACGACCGTCGTATCACAAAGTGCGAGACGTTTGATACCTCCATGGCGATATTGAAGTGGTGAATCCACTTCGCGGAATTCCACCGATTCATTAAGGAACTCCCTGACTAACGTACGCATAAGGGCTTCCTCCATCATGGCTTCCTGTGACTCGAGTGTATCCAGCATTTCAGCACTCACCGGTTTATCTTGTCTCTGGAGCTTCGTAAATAACAAGGGTTCTTTTCTCATACTAAAGTCCTGTGCTCGTCTCTAAATCCCAGGGCCCATAATGCTCGTAATCAATCAATTTTTTTCGTGCCTCACGCCAAGTATATTCGTGATAATTGCCAATGTCGCCTATCTTTCCAAATGTTTCATAGGCCTGACGTGGTAACATGACATTTCTGCCATTTGATGTATCTATAGCAATATCGTTTCTTGTATCGATTACATACGCATGACCAAAGCTAGTTCCTTCAAGTGGACCTTGCCCAGCGACCTCTGCATGAACAATATTAAACGGACAACTGGGTCCAAACATGCACTTGCTCATAATAAAATTAACAGCTGCTTCGTAGCAATCACCCATCTTCATTTTTTACACCCTCACGTATCATATCCACAGTTGGCAATAAGTCACCTATCTCATCGGTTCTAACAACACCTGAATCGTAACTTATCTTTGCGAAGTCTGTGCCATTTAAACTAAATATCTCGACAATTATGCCAAGTGTTCCAATTCTGTTGTGTGTAACAAGGTCACCCACTTTAAATTCTCTTTCGCTAGATAAATAAACTTGCATGTATCCCCCAACCACAAATTACAGCCAGGTGCCAAATAAAATGAAACCAGTTAGTGTAGCTAGCAAAATAAAAAGGTAGTCCAATAGCGTAAATTACTGTCCCAGTCATGACGGCTTGCCAATGTTCGCTAAACAAACACCCAAGTGTTGTACATGCAAGAGCCATTATAATCAAGGTTACATCTGTAAAAATCGTTGCGGTTTCAGATTTAATTACAGGAAATGACATGGCAATAGTTGCCACCAGCAATGATAAGCCTAACTCAAGAGGAAGCAAGTGAAAAACTGATGCAGGTATCAGCCAGAAAATTGCCGCAACATCCCACCGACGGGCGATGTGTTTGCCTGTCCCATCCGGGTAAAGGTGATAAACAATAGAAAATAAAAATGCCAATGAAGAAAATAAAAAGAATATAAAATTCGGATTGCCGGCCAATATCTCTAATATGGCCAATAGCGCGACCGGAAGATGGGTTAGCGCATTTGCAAATTCTTCAAATTTTGACCGACCATACAAAGTTTACCGCGCCTCCCCCTTGCAAGGTCGTTTGAAAATTTACCAATCAGCGTTTACTGAATCATCCTCTAGGGCATCAAAAAGCTTGCCAAGCAACGTGAAAAATAGTTTAGGAAAAACGATTGGAAACAAAATTAGCGTTATACCTGTTATAAAAAACCCCAGAATGATACCGCCAAAAATGCCCATCACAGCCCCTTGTATATAACTATTGATCGACTAGTCGCTTTTCTCCAAGTAAGCAGATAAAATTTGGTCTGCATCAACAATTTTTCTATGAAGTTTGTTTTCCTTAATTAGTTTTCTGTTGTTTTCAATTTCAGATCTTAGGCTTTTGGTAAACGGCCACATAAAATAATAGCCACTTCCAGTAAACTGCTTTTCTAAAAATGAAATATCAACAAACCTACCCGTGCTGGAAAACATCACTGCATCGGTCATAGCGTAACCACGCAATTCCCAAAAGGCACGAAAGGGTGCAGGCAATGGGGCAAGAAATAAAAGAAATACTAACGCCCACGGACCGACCATGAAAGATGTTAATGCAAACAGTGTCAACCATTGCGGAAAAATATAGCTCATACCAAAAGCAAAAAATCCAACATTTTTCTGATCTGAAATGTGAACCAACTCATGGCATAAACTATTTGCTGCAGCGAGCCTATTACTATAAAGCCATTGTTTCGACGGAAAATACACCGTCTTTCCAATTACAGTGATGTACCTAGTCATAAAGCCCTTGTTAAAGAAAAGAACCCATGACAAAATTTTCATCAGAGCACTTTCATTCTTAAACTTTATTTGTACATCATAAAGAGCTTTTCCTAGTGATAATACTTCATCATAAGAGTCTGTATTTTTCTTCATGTGGAATCACCTCCGTTCGCATAAATATCTCCCTTGAAGATATTAGTTGCCCTAGGGCATGAGTCTCATTCCCGCCTCTGCAGGCGTCCTGCTCCCTTTTTTATAATTACAGGGTGCACAAGATAAAACCAGGTTATTCCACGAATTTCTACCGCCGCGGGACTTTGGCGTAACATGGTCAACAGTAGAAGAATCATATGATAAGCCCTTGTCACAGTACCTGCATTGTCCTTTGTCACGTTCAAATATATTTTTTCGATTTGGCTTTCTAGACTTAGGTGGTATTTTAATTTTTCCTAAAAAAACGCCATTTCTAAATCTGACAATTTTTGGTAACGGGACTGCTCCTCGAACTGTTCCAATCATTAAATCGACATGATTTTCAATTACCTCTAGTCTTCCGGTATACACATCTTTTACGGCATCCTGCCATGATGTGCGATACAAGGGTTCAAACCCAGTGCTCAGGACCTCTACCATAGGTAAACTTTGGATAATCATTCCGGCATCCATATTAATAAGTAACAGGTACAGCTAAAATATATGATAATTGCATCACGTTGTTTTATGTCAAAATTTAAAAACCGCTGGATCGAAGTAGGTGTTTGTCCTTTGCCAAATTGACCAGCCTTTCAAGCATAGCGTTTTCTATTGATTCCCACTGTTCATCGTTGATCTTGGATGAATGTGAACAGTCATTTAGCATGTGTTTAAAATCTTGCAAAAAAACATTACACTTATGTGATATAAGCGCATTACGACGAGCTGTCAATTGTTGACCTTTTAGATCCCATCTGCCCGCCCGAGTGAGTTCATGTTCAGGTACATAGTCAGGTAACAGCTGCCATGTTGGTGAATTGTCCCAACAGTGACTTGAATTAACATTAACATACCCAGCGGATGAAAATGCTCGTTCAAAATATTTTGCAACGGCGGAACCTGAATATGCGCGACCGTTTATCTCATATACTTCAAAGTGACCTGCACACTCAGGAAGAGTAAAAGAAGAAGCATGGACAACAGCTTGAGGTTTTCTTTTCTCAACTAACTTTGACATAAATTCCCATGGCTGTCGAAAATGCTCGAGAACCTCATAAAACATAAAACAATCGCCATACGGAATGTCATCAGTTATTTCAAAATCTAAGTTTTTTGGCATGCCAGCTTCAAGTGCAAATCTTTTGGCTAAATCAATTTGTGTTGTAGAATTAGGAGAATTATGATAAACAACCCTCGCATTAATCCCAGTCGATTCTAATAATTTGGCAAAATAAACTGTACTCAGGCCAACGCCTGCGTAAAAATCTACAAATGTCCAGCCATCACCAAAATTAGGAATTCTTTCCCTTAGCTCAATAATTCCGCGCACAGTTCGTCGAACATTTTCCCTGGTAACTGTTAGAAAGCACCGAATGCAGTCAAAGGCAAATTCAGAAGACGAATACAGTTGCGATTCATCGCTTGGGGTCTTGTCACATGAAGCCCACATTTCATTAACATAACCTGTACAAGCCCACGTGTGATTTCCTGTTCGTGCAGTTGCTCGGGCTAACCACTCATCAGAAACACCTGTTACCGCTTGGGCAATTTCAAGAACTGGGGACTTTAGATTATTTCCCCTTGCTTCTAAATCAATCATTTTTCACCTTTTGCTTAAGATCAAATCACTAATATTATATGACCTATTTGCAAAAATATCAATTTTGCTTCAAATAATTGTTATTTATTAGTATGCGACCTCAAAAACAAATGCTTAAAATTGCAGCATTCGTTATCATCGCAAATATTTTAGATGCCATTCTCACATATTGGTTTGTGTCAAACGGAAGTGCGACTGAACTCAATCCATTTATGGGTATGTTGTTAGACGTTGACGCAATTTTATTTTTTCTTGTAAAATTTGCTTTTGTCTTTCTTGCGATTATTTTATTACTAGTAAGTAAAAATCAGAAATTGGCAAAAAGGGCAATCATTTTTTGTGCCATCATCTACGGCATCATTTTAATGATTCATGCGCATGCGCTGATCTTTCACGAATTGCTGTAATCCAACCTGAACATTCGCTAACTTTTGTTTTTTTGACAATCGTTTAAAGGCATACTCACACCTAAGGGCAACGCTTCGACTGTCACAAATTTCACATTTTGCTAGAAGTTCAACAGGACGTCTACTTCTTGTATACTTTGCGCCGGCGCCCGTATTATGACAAGCGACCCTTTTTAGAACGTCTTTTGTGATTCCGGTATAAAGTGTGCCATCATCGCACAAAACAACATAAAGGAACCACATTTAACCGTCTTCATGAAACAGTTCGGTTGTTTTTACAGTTACAATGTTTCCATTTGCCAGTCTTATGTTTGCATATGCCTCAAAAGGTGGTACACCGCCCACCATCAGGGCAGTTGCAGGTGCAGGCCTATGAACGATTTCAATTATCTCACCTCTAATATTGGCATCTAAAAATGCCTTAACTCTGTCACCAGGCTTCATTCTTCTCATTACGCTTTTCCCACTTTTGTCATCATTAAAGACTTCACGCGAGCTAACGCGTTTTCAATCGTCTTGTCTTGTACATCTTTGTGATGCTTGATTTCAGATGCTTTTATTTCATCAAGCATTTGCCATGCAGACAGTCTTTCATCATTCATTTTGTCTAATAATGCAACTGCGTCAAGCAGCGAACGTGCAAGCACGGTAACATCATCACTTTGAACTAATGAACGAAGTCGCTCTATCTCTTTTTCATAACTGTTCATTTTTACATTTTATCTTGTTTTACTCATGAGTAAAGAAAGTTTCGTGCGGCACCTAATATACACCCTCATCTTTCATGAGTCTAAGATATTTTCTAATTTTTTTGTGTAGATCGGCAATAAATTTGCTATCACCAAATTCCAAATAATACTCTTTCAAGTTATCAAAAAGGTTCGAACTACGCAATATACCCTGCAGCTCAGTAATGTCCGCAGTTGAGACTAATCGTTGAGCTTCATCAATCCCAAATTCAGACGCCAACAGTTCAGCAAACTCATGACCAAAGGCATCGATTTCTATGTGTGATGAAAGATATTTCTCTCTTGATTCGTCAGGAGGTGGTATCAATCCCCAATCGGCAAACTGCTGTTTTGCCTCCACACGTGTAATTCCTTTAGCGGCTGCAAGGGAAACATATTGCCTGTCATGCATTAACTCATGCCGAATTGTAATGGAAATATTTGACGCAATTTTTTGAGCTGATACATTTGCAGGATCAAAATCTTCCGTCGAATTAATTGCGAACAACAATAACTGTCCACGACCCTTCTTTGATAACGCTGCCTGTGCAGCGACGACGAAGCGGTTTGGGCTTTCATTATCTTGTAATTTTGATGTCACATCTTTTTTCAACGATGAATCATCAATTGACCATGCAATAACTGTAATAGGAATTTTAACTGAGTCAAAGTAAGATTGGACTGCATCACCTAGTGACTTTGCAGCGTCTGTTTGTAACACAGCACCAAATCCACGAAATGAAGCCGGTTCGTCGTCAACATTATCATGATTCCAAAATCCTGAACTTGTTATAGCATTTTCAAGCCCACCATAAACTTCTCTTTTAAGGGGAAGCGCAAGCTCAGAAATTATGCCCATTTTTTTATAAAAATCACTAATTTTTTTTAGATAAGCGGGATCATATTCATTTTCATTTCCCGACCTGTCAAGAAATAATAATTTGTCAGTGGCAGGAATGAATTTTTGATCTGTGGGATTTTTTACTGTGCTGTTTCTTAGCTTTGCTTCACGCAGGTGTTGTCTAATTTGGCGACGTATTTCAAATTCGGTAAGCATTGCCAAATTATTCGGTTGCGTCTGATTCAGCTGCTGCCTGTTTTAGCAAGGGAACAATCTTCATTATCATGTCTGGTTGATCTAAAATTGACATGAACAATTCAGCAATGACTGCATTTTGTTTTGCGTTCCGGCCACCAGACCCTGCCTTCATAGCAGCTGCGAGCACTGACTTGTTTACGTTCTTTCCGATACCGAGCTTTGTAATAATTTTCGTAAGCTCATCTGTCATTTCCTCGTCTTCTTTTATCAAGTTATTTTCGACAAGGTATCTTTTAACCAATTCTCTAAATTGGGACTCTTTAATTGCTGGCATTTTTTCCTCCGTTCATTAGAACATGATTAAATATCACAAGAAAACGCAGATCAAATCCTTTCAGGTACTTATGCAACATTTAGCCACTCGTTTCATCACACGAACACACAGGACATCACTGGATGAATCGAATAAACTTACAGATGGTTACCCCTAGGCACCTTGTCTTGAACGTCATGTGATACATTCTGGGGCCTAGTCTGCAAGCTCTGTTTTCACCCTCTGCTGGAGATGATACAGGTGCATTTCATGTGCATTAGCTGATGCTGCAAGAAAGTCATTAAGACCTAAAGACAAAACACCCGCGGATTCGAGCTCACTGAACATCTGTTCAACCATTTCCAAATAATGCTTTTCCATCTCTAATCCAATAGAGGCCATCGCTAATGATGTTACGGCAGGTGGGGATGGATAATGACTCATTACCTGTAATGCAGTTTTTGTAATGTGCATCGGACATGCGAGACCTTCATCACCTGTGACACCAATTGCTTTTTCTATTGCATCATCAATTTCTTCCTGAATTGCAAGATAAATTTTGCCAAAAAGTTCCACATGGTCTCCGGCAGACGCCGCACCACGAACTGTGTTATGGGCGCCATGAAACCAAAGGTGCATGGCTCGAAGCATACCAATATATTGAGAAAGTCGAGTTACTAATAGCCCATGGGCTTCATTATTAGCGCGCAGACCCTCAGTGGCTTTATTGATGAATTCAGCAGCAAGAGCATCATCTGCAGGGCATTCTTTGACCAAGTTAGGCATCAAAGTTTTTCTCCTCATCGGAGGTAAACATTTCTAATTCGCCGGGCATGTCTTCACCATGAACCTCTAACTTATATTCAAGGTATTCACGAACTGAATTCATCATTTGTTGCGCTTGCGCGATTTTATACTCACACCACTGGGGTAAGTCGTCACCGTCATTTAGCATTTGAAACAATCGATATGAATCTACTGCGATGTTTCTTAGCGAGGACTTGGCCATTTTTCCTTCATGGGAGTCGCTTGCAACGTGTCCGTAATCAAGCATGCGACCATCATCATGATGGTCTTCCTTTAGGCTATCACGAGACTCATTGATTGGCGAAGACCTTGTATAGGGTTTTGACGGATATAGCGAATCCTCACCGGTCGGTGTGAATGCATCCTGCGCTCGTAATCTATATTGCTCGAGCTTCGCATGGTTTTTAACCCGTTCAGCCATGTAAAGATCACATCCATAATCTCGTACCAAGTCAGCCGATGTTACAGCAAGTAACTCTGTCAACTCACCCGAATTCAAAGGGGCAGTCGACAGTGCTTTTACAATTCCCAATTCCAGATCTTTTTTGGCCTCAGACAGAAGCCTTCTTTTTTTAGATTTCATAGTAACCTCATCTCGCGTATCTAAATATCGTTAACAAAAAAATATTGACGCTCGATATTTCAGAAAAGAAAAGGTTGCGGTATTTTAATCTAAATGATCTAGGCAAAGCTCTGACTCGAGTAAGGAAACAACTTGATCATATTCATGAGCTTCATGTGTCTTTAGCTTTGCTTTGTTTCGTGCTGCTGTCAAGGCAGCGCGAAAAACTTTCGGCTCGACGCGATCCTTAAACTCGGCTAAAACCTGCTTTTTATCTTCCTGTAAAAGCTTGATTTCATTTTCAATATTCTGGTATCTCTCAAACAGCTGCTTCACGTCTTCATTGGTCATTGTTTTTTCTCCTATTTTCAAAACCTACCAAAAGTAGAATTCCACTTACAAAATTCAGTGCGGCCCATGCATGATTTTCAGTTACAATATTGTTTAAAAGTACAATCGTGTTTAGTACAATCATAATGACAAGAAATATTGAAAAGAAATCATTTCTCGATTGATTCACAATATTTCTCCAATGCTAAAATAACAGTGTTATCATCAATAGCCACATGAGCATAATTGCCAAAACGGTCTATAATCAAAGCAGGCATATCATTATGCAGCGTAATCTTAATTGGTTTCTCACCAAACGCCTCAAAATATGAGCCTTTTTTAATTACTACTAACGTCTGGCCATGTTTTTCTTGCATATGCGATAAACAATGCATGATTTAGGCATTATCATTATTTGTGTCTGTTTCAGCGCTTTCAACAATACCCCACTTGTTTTTCTTTGGTGCTGGGGATTCAGATGATGCTGGAGGTGCAGAAGTCTCCACTTTTTCCTCCTCGACAGGAGGCGGTGGTGCAACAACAGGTGCTGGCACAGGAGCCGGCGGAGGTTGTTGCTCAGAGCCAAATAGTTTTTGCAATGAGCCGTCAGTTGGTGGATTAACACTTCTAACGGCAAAAAGCATTAGTGCCTCCTGCAAATTTTTTGCACTTGATACAAACTCTTCCAATGTAATTTTTCTTCGTTTAGAAAAATATTCCCAATTCATTATTCAATCTCCTTGATTAGCGATGCAACACTCAACTGAAAATCTGGATTCTTTGCGATTTTCATAACCTCATCTTCACTCGCATTCACAGAATTCGAAATACAGATGGGCTGGGCAATTTTTCGCATTGCTGACAACAACACATTTCTAACATTTGAAGGACCAATTTTCATTCCTCGGTCCCTACATGCGGCAGAAATTTGTCGATAATTTTTTGCGTTTGGAATGTCGGCTATAGAACAATAACCATTATCAAACTTTTTTCCTTTAGGCATTGCCATAATTTTCTCCTAAAATTAGTCTTCGATGCCAAAGCGCATCTTAATAATTAGTTTTTCACGATCTGTCAATGAAGACAAAACCTCATTAATTTTTTTACTCAAACGTTCATTGTCAATCTTTTCTTCAACAGAAATATCATTGTTCGGTAGAACATCAGCAAGAGTACGACTTCCTGCTTCTCCATCGTAGAGAGGTTTGTCAATTGCAACAGGAATTGAAGCCGATTGACGTAACGAACGCAATGTTTCAGGCGTTGTCCCTAACATTTGTGCTGTCTCTTCGTCGCGGGGCTTATACCCAAATTCCTTTTTATGCGCATTTTCAAACTGACTGACCTTATAAAGCTTCGCAAACGTATTTGCAGGAAGGTCAATTGGGCCGCTATTAGACGCAAGATATTGACGAATTGATTGTTGAATCCACCAGTATGCGTATGTTGAGAATTTAAAACCTTTCTTCCAGTCAAATTGGTCAACTGCACGCGTCAGTCCAATTACTGATTCTTGAAAAAGATCATCAACATCTACACCACGATTTGTGTACTTCTTGACAACGCTCAGGGCCAATCGAAGATTTGCCTGAATCATTTTGTCACGAGCTGCCATATCGCCGTTTTCAATTTTTTTTGACAATTCTACTTCTTCATCACGAGAAAGTAGTGGCACCTTACCCACAGATTCAAATAAAGAATATGCTGTCGATTTCATCGAACACCTCCATTTTTAATTAATTGCTTACCCATAGATAATTTTTGATCAAACTTTGTGACCGCGATTTTGAGCCTCCGCCTGCAAATAACACATCTCTTCCTCGGCCCGACGCACAGCATGCTTCTCACCTGCCTTACGCTGCTTGTAAATAAGCCTCTTCAATCTTTTGATTTCAGTGAAAAGCTCATCATCTGTCATGCCAAGAATCTTCTCGTTACGAAACTTCGGAACCATAAACGACATTTTGTCACTCCTTTTTTAGACGCTGTCGAAATAAGCTACATTAGAGTCACCGACATTTGGCGGCTCCTCTGTTATTATACACCCAATTGATAGTAAATTACACGCAACTGACAAACTATGTTCAATTGCCGACACAACAACTGCATGTGGATCTAAAATACCTAACTCAAACATATTTCCGTATTTATCATTTTTTCCATCATAACCAAAATCGTCTGCTGTTCTATTTATCTTTTGAACAACAATGTCAGGTGATACGCCGCAATTTTTTGCGATTTGCCGCAATGGAGATTCTAGCGCATCTAGAAAGGCATTTGCCCCAATTCCAAAAGAGTTTTTTGGCTTATAACTTTTTCTAATTTTTCTCTTCACTCGGGCGAGAGCAACACCACCGCCGGGTTGAACACCTGTCTTGAGTGCAGCTCGTGATGCATGAAGTGCATCATCAACACGATCTCGCCTTTCCTTCATTTCAGCTTCTGTCGCACCGCCTACTTGCAAAACAGCAATTCCGTCACTTAGTCTTTTTAATCTACGTTCGGCAATTTTTTTATCATCAGGTGAAGCGGTTGGGTCATCTAAAACCTGAAGGGCTGATTTCTGATTTTCTAGTACCTGTTCTGACTGCTCTGTGCCAAATAGTAGCGTTGTCTTGTTCGTTACAGTTGCTTTTTTCACAGACCCTAAAATTTCGTCTAGATTAACATTACGAAATGACTCAGATGCATCAGTCACAACTTGCCCACCGACAAGTGCGGCGATATCCCTCAGTGCTGTAACACGAGCCGCAGCAAATTCCGGTGATTTAATCACACAAATCTTTAGGGCGGCCTTTACGCGATTCAAAACTAACGCTTGTAAAGCTTCGCCAGATACTCCGTTGCAAACAATCAATAAACTGCCACCCGAATTGGCAACCCTCTCAAGCACCGGTACGAGCGGCGCGATGGCAGTCAATTCATCATTGATGATTAAAATATCGGGTTGTTCAAGTTCGGCAATTTGTTTGGCAACATCAGTAACAAAATATGGCGACTCAAAACCTCTGTCTATGTATGTTCCCTCGACGACTGTTAGTGAAGTATCATACCCTTTCGCCTCTTGCACAGACACAGCGCCATCTGCACCAACTTTTGTGATAGCATCACTTATTATTTTGCCTAATGCACGATCACCGTTTGCTGAAATTGTTGCAACGTCTAAGAGTTTTTCGGTTGTAATTTCAACTCTAGATTTTTCTAACTCATGAACAACGTCTTCTGCTGCTGCTCTCATACCAGCAATTATTTCTATTGTTGGATGGCCTGCAGAAATAATCTTTTCACCATTTTTGGTAATTTCATTGGCAAGCACTGTTGATGTTGTTGTTCCATCACCTGTTACTGCGGCGCTTCTTTGTGCTGCCTCTCTCACAAGGGCAGCTCCAATATTTTCATACGGGTCACTAAGAAATACCGCATTGGCGACTGTCACACCATCTTTCGTAAGATGCGGCGCTTCGCCTTCAAAACAAATTGCAACTGTTTTGCCCATGGGACCCAAAGTAATCTTGACGGCATCGGCCATCTTGTCGACACCTGCCAGTAATTTGGCACGTGCCTCCTGTTCAAATAAAATACCTGTGTTCATCCTTTTAGAACCCTTCTTCCACCCTCTTGTAAAACCTCTGCTGCACTGCCAAGGACACGTTTTTCAGATGTCTTTATATTTTCGGCAACTAACAAGTCGCCGGCGACGTATGCGTATTCTTCTGCTGAAATTTTGTTTTGGTTGCGCAAACCAGCAATTTGCTCAGGTGTTAACATTTGCTTATTATTCAAAATCATTTTTTCCTCCGGCAGCCGTAAAGTTCATTTTCCATTTTGGCCACGCATTTCCAATAATAGTCTTGAATTTACGCATTGAAAACTGTAAAAACAACTTTTCTTCGTCAAAAGGCGATTGTCGTATCTCTAGACCGGCCACATCCACATTTTTTAATGTAATCAACTTTTTTGCAATTTCAAATTGCTCGCGGCGTTCAGTTTTTGAATCAAGAAACTTTTGCAATGTACTTGAATCTGCAGCCAGTAGATGGGCGCGCTTATCACCAATTCCGGAGACGCCCTTTATGTTGTCTGCCCCATCACCCCTGAGGGATTTCCAGGTAACATAATCAACGGGAAACTGCTCAAAATATTCCTTTTTTCTTGGATTCCAAACTTTGATATTTTCAGAAATTAATTGAATAAAGTCCGTGTCCGTTGAGACAATCGTGACATCATCATTTTGATAATGATTTGCTAAAAAACCAATAACATCATCACATTCATAGTTAGGGTGACGAATATAGGTGAACCCTGACATCTCTTTAATTGTTTCAAAAATTTCTCTTTTTTCTCGTTGAAAATCAGGGTCTTGTAGTTTTTTCCTATTAGCCTTGTAGTCAGGCATCAGCATAATTGAAGAGACGGGTTTACCCTCGTCTACAATATAAACCGCGTCAGGTGTATGCCGCTTTAATTCACCCATTAACATTCTAAAAAAATTAAAATAAATTTTATGAGGGCCGGCACCGAAACCAAAACGTGCGCGATGAATTAGATTATGCGAATCTATCAATAATATTTTTTTCATCAAAAACCTGTCGGTAAATGAACTCGTGCTGTGGTACCATCGGGTAATTCAACAACCTCAAGTTTGGCGCCGCTCTTTACTTCTTCATCTTGGTGTATAATGCTTTCAGTTTTTTCTTTTTCACCAGTTAAAAGTGAAGCCTTTTTTCTTGCGTCATCAGCCAAGCTACGAACCATTTCAGCTGCCATTGCCTTCAGGTGTGACTCTGCATCTTCTACATTTTCAAAAATTCCGGCAATAAGTTTTTCGGCTGCTTTCTTTTCTAGAGTAAGAGTTTTTCCATCTATGGTTTTACATATATGTGTTGTGTTTGTGCCCTGGGCATCTTCATGGGTTTGCCTCGAAACAACCAGTACAGGTTCAATGGTTTTTGAAGCGTTTGCAATAATATAAAGAAGTTGTCCAATTTTATACATTAGCTTGCCGCCTCGAATCTGTATTTGAAGTTAGTGGGTTGCCCTTGCCAGTATTTAATGCTTTTATTTAATTTTTCACGCTTCTTGGCGGCACCGGGAGAGCATGACACCAGGTCTTTTTTTCTTTTTTCAATTTCAATTTTATTTTTACTTTGGACCTCACCCCACAAAATATTGCACTTAGGCTCTGCGATATGCTTGATAAGCTTCGCCTTACCTCGTGAAGATTTGCTTGGAACAGAAAAATCGCTTGTTGTGAGACCGACGTAGTGAAGAACTACGAACTTTTCAAATTCCCTGTCTGCAATCACATAAAGAAAATCCAGTTCACCTTTTCGACCAAGCGTAGCGTAATCAGTCTGTAAATTTATACCACCCTTGGGTGTAGGGGTCGTTATTTTGCACTCTAGTTCTCGACCTAGCTCGCCTATCATGATATCAGGCTCACCAGTCTTTCCATCATTGGACACACCAGAAAAGGTATCCGCAAGAGATTGAGCAAAAAACTCTTCTTGCGCCGCAGACATTAAAATATTCCTTCTGCCGGTATTTTCCAGCATACAGAGATTGTAATCTTCATGAAGCGTTTTCAAATCAGCATGAAACTTACGCATGTTTGCAAGTGCTTTTTTGACGTGATCTTTATTGATATAACTCATGACACCTCCAACAACGACGGTTATAGTATCATTATATCATAATGAGAGATTATTTACACTGTTATTGCAGATTTGAACGAATTCTTGCGGTAATATTTTTACCAATTTCTGAAGCTGTTTTTAAGGGTTCTAATCCTAAAGCTCCACGAACCAAATCATAAGTTTGCAGATCTAGGTTTTCCTTCAAGGCAGCCATATCAGCATATTGGTGTAGGTCAAGCTGCTGTACTGGTAAATCTTCACCATCAGGACCGGGCTCAAATTCGCCAGTATCACGTGATTCAAAGATGTACAGTAAATTTGGCATCTCTTCGCCGTCTGGGACAGCTACAAATGGAATGTGACTTGTAAGACCGGTCTCATCGGCTTCTTCATAATAGATTTCTGGAATCCAATTCTTTTTCATAGTTTACTTCCGATATGTTTTATAGACCCGCTTTTTTTCGAGTGCTATCGAAATCTTTGTATAGCTTTTTATAAGAATCGTAAACTTTTAGAAAATCTTCTGCAGAATATAATTCGCCTTTTTGCTGAGCTATCAGGTTTTCTGTTTGGTCATCAAGCTTAAGAAGCTCATGATTTTCATCAATCTCAGTCACGAATTTTTTAACTGACTCTTTATAGTCTTCGTCAAATTTTGATTTTGCCTCGGAAAATACAGTGTCCATGGCAGCTTTAAGTAAATCCTGTTCGGTAAGGGCATCAACACTGGTGTTTTTATCCTTTGCGATGCTGTCGGCAAATCCTTCAGTTTTTGTTAATTCCAAAGCCTGCTTTTCCATTTCTGGAATAATTTCTTTGAACCCTTGCACGTTTTCAGAAGAAATTTTTGAGTCAGAAACAATTTGTGAAAGTGTCTGCCTAAAGCCGTCAAGGTCTTTTGTTGCGATTAACTTCATCACTGCCGTAGTGTTTTGCATTGAATCAACGCTGTCATTTAAAAGTTCTGTTTTCAACTCTAATGACTCTGCCGCAGCATCGAGAAATTGATCACCAATTCCTGTCATTTCAAAAAAGTTTTCAACCCACTTTTTTGGATTTATCGTTTCTTCAGGTTGCTTTTTGGGTGCGGTAGCCCCATCTTGTTCACTCAGGCCACCACCGGAAGGGGTATCTCCGGCGGGCCCTGCCGTGGCAGCGCCTGCTGTTGCGTCACCGGCGTCGGCCCTGCCTACAAAAAGATCGTTGAGCTTCATTAACAGGTTATTCTGTTCTCTCATTTGATCGTGAATGGCGCCAATTCCCATTTCAACACCAGCATTTGGATTTTCCTCTGTACCAGTTTGAAATTTATTTATTTTTGCACGCATTGATTCCCAATCCTCAGCACCTACAATCTCTGCGGCAGTTTTACCTGCTGCCACACCTGCCTGAACGCCTTTTGTTGTAAAAAATAAGCCAGGTGACAGGGCAAGTGTAAGAAATGGATCGGCATTTTTAATTGCGTCCATGTTGTCTTTTACGATTGGTTCCCATTCCTTGAGAAGTTTATCTCTTTTTCTATTGTAATCGTCTCTTTTTTCTTTTAATTTTTTGGGATCATTTCGAAATAAAAACTGCTCACCAAGCCAGCGAAGCTCATTTGATATGTCCATCGCGGTTAATTTTAAGCTTTTGAAAATTGGTGCCGCTGCTTTTCCAATTGCGGCGAAAAGTCCTGATTGTGCATATTCAAGCATCAGGTTATCTTCACGAATATTTTTCAAAGCCCTGTTATACTTTTGACGAGCTTCGAGGTATCTTAGTTTTTGCAATGATTTATTTGACATATCGTGTGTATCCAAAATATGCTGCCAGAACAACCTAGATGATGCCAGAAAGCTTTAACAGGCGGTCATTGGTATTTACCACCCTTCTTTCGTGAAGGTCATCACGTTGGCTCTCAAATTGTTCAGATAGCTGTTTCTTACCTAGTTCCTTTTCAACTTCACGTAATTTTCGACGTAAAATATTCAAAATTCCATTATAAAATGTTCGTTCGTCAGTTCGGGTTGTTGCTAAATCACGAGAATGCCTCGCATCTTCAATCCTCATAATCAAGTCATTTTGACATCTTTTACTATAGCAGTTCACAAGTCGCCCATTCATGCACAAATGTTTGCCTCCTTTTGCCGCCTCTATCAGTAAATAGACATCATCAATTTGATCATCAAAATCCATCATTCACCTACAACAATAACGCCTGTATCGGCCTTCTTGTCTTTTATTTTTTTAGTCGTCTTTTTGAGCTTTACTTTTTTGACTGCTTGCTGTGGGTTGGCCGCTTCTGATCCCGTTGTTACGCCTGCCATCACCTGGGCGAGACTGTTTAAATAAACAAGGACCTGTCTGCGTTCTGATGGTTCAAGTTTTTCGATGTAAGCCTTCAGATTTTTTTTAACTTCGGGATCTTTAATTGACTTACCGCCTCGTAATAAGTTAATGTTTTGCGCAATTGACTTGAACGAAGGACTTTTGAGCTCTTTCTTTGACGGGTCTCTAAGCTTCTTTGATGATGCTGTACCCTGCTCTTCATCAGCAGGCGCCGGGGTGTCTTCATCATCAACATTCTCGGCATCACCCGTTAGCTTTGCCTGCTCTTCAGTTTCATCTTCCTCAGCTTCATCAACATCAGATACATTGTCATCTTCAGCGCGTAAATTTAGTTTATCGATCTGCTTCGATTGCTTTGTTTGTAATGCTTTTTCATCTTCAGACATGACCTCATTTACAGCACTTTCAATTATTTTCTCTAGATCCCTAAAAAAGTTCATTTTGTGTACCTTATTCTATGCTGTGTGTGTTCACGATATTTGCGATCTAAATTTCGCCGTAGCTCAGCTTGCTCTTCATACTGCTGCAATTGCTGGAGGCGCTCCTGCTCTCCAATCTGGCGCTTGACTAAATCATCCATAAACTTATCGAAATAATTGTTCTCTTTCATGTCACTAAATATCTTGTAAAAAGATTGTTATAAACCATAAACCGTCTTTTTTAGAAGCGACTGTATGTGAAATTGAAAATATTTCTTCAAATAAGGTTATTCTAGAGTTTTTATGCTTTACAAGCATATGCAAATGTTGCTGTGGGACAATTATTTTAATAGAACTATTTTTTTGGTTCCAACCGACAAGGTCATAATGATATATTTCATCATCGTAGATGAGCTCGACCTGAATTATAGCAGGCACATCGCTGGATTCATTTGTTTCTTCAGTGTCATCGGTAAAGTCAGCCAGACGATCCGCCAGAACATCGCTGACAATTAACCTATCTTCATTGTACGGATTTGACGTCTTCATAGATTTCATCAACCTTTGCTGCCCATTCTACATCAAGGTCGGTAATCCTCTCCAAGTCTTTTGTGTTGATTTGTATCATTATCGCCAAGTGATCAATTAAAAGTTTGCCGTGATGAGACATTATATCTTGCAACTGAATTACGTCTTCTAGAAAATAGATAAGTTGCTTTGAATTTTCAAAATGAAAAACTTTTTGAATCAAATCCGGATTTGTCAAATGCTCCCATGTATTTTTTTTTACAGGTTCAACAGGTAATGCTGCAGTGGAAACCTCAGACAGTTGCTGATATTTTTTTGGTTCATTAAAATAGTTTTTCATCAAATCCGATACATTCATGTTTACATTTTCTCTGCAACGTAGGGATCTTCGCTAGCTTTGCGCATAATCCCCATTAATTTTGACTTACTCAAAGAAGCGTATTTTTGTAATGCAATTTCAACAAAATCATCACCGGTCATGGCCAATTTTTTGAGGGCTTCAAATGATGCTGATAATTTGTCAATGGCATCAAGTGCCTCTTCCTGGGAAATTTTTCCTGACTCTTGATCATCTAAAATTCGACTTTTAATGAGCTCGTCATTTCTTGGAACTTGACCCAAAAGTTGATGCATTATGGAATCCTTTGTGCGATCAGAAACTTTTAATTTATTTAGAAACGGTTCGACCTTTTTCTTGCCTGTACCTTCAAGCTGCTTGACGGCAGGCTGTACCAGCGCATTATAGATAAAAAACTTGAACGAAGGCAGGTCAGCAACCATAGTCTTGTTGTTTAACATGAGGGCTGCATCTTCGGCATCAATTAGCTCTGACTGCTCCAACAGGTCAATATATTCGCCGGCGGCGAACTCAATCATCGCGTCGATCTCTTCACCCGGTAAATTTGCAAACCTAGATATTCTCGATAAAAGCCTAGAAATAAAATTTTTGGCTCCACTTGGACCTGAAAATCCTGTTGCCTGCGCAACATCTGCGAGTGAGTGTGTGTCTGGCTGCACCTGAATTTCTTCAGTGCCTTCATCAGGTGTAACTTCACCAAACTCTTCGTCGAATTGACGCTGCAGCTCGTCTTCATCCAGCGCTTCTCTAATTAATTTGTGAATTTTTGACTCTGTCATGTCATCTCCCATAATATTGTTTGACTTTAATAATTCATCATCGATGATTTTTTCGGCATGCTGATGCACGGTTTTATAAAATTTAGAAATTTCTTCTTGTGGAATCATTTCTGCGATTGCAAGCATTGCCGCAGTTAGATCTCGTTTACTTGTTGGGGAATAATCAGGATCTTCGATTGGTGGTCGATTAACAGCAAGTTGCGTTGCGACTTGTTCTGTTGGAACGATTGGCTCAAAGAAAATATCATCATCTCCTGGGCCTGGACGATCATAGATTCCGTATGCAACATCAATATGACCTCCAGCCTGCTGTTCCAATAATTGCCGAAGTTTTTTCATAATTGTAAATATCAGTCGCGAACGGTTTTGACGATGTGTGCAGTGCCTATTGTGAGACCAATGCCTGCAAGAACCCCAACAGTAATTAGAAATGCAGGCGATTCATACCACTTTGGAGGCATATAACTTTCTCGTAAAAATTTAATTTGTCCGTCCTTTACTTCTAAAATGTCAGTATGTTTTATCTGCAAGGCGGCATATTTTCCGCTTAAAATATCTAGTTGTAATTTTTGTTCGCTTTTTGCCAAAAGAACTGATGTATCAACGCGGGCTTCACAAAGTTTGAGTGCAATCATTGTTTTTCTTTCTGCCTCTATTCTTGCAGCCAAATCCTTACTAAAAAGAATTCCGTCAAAGGGTGCCTTATCACCTTTGCTGAGAGGCGATACGGCTTCATATCTAGGTTGAGTTTCATTTGCATGAACGATGGGCGTAATCATAACGGCAGATGTAAATGTAAAAATACATACTAACGACACAATTTTATTTTTCATTCGAGTCCTCCTCGGTACCTGTTTCATCATTTACCTGTGGCTTTACAACATTTACTTCAAATGTACTTGCAATTCTGTCGGCCAGGGTTTCATTTGAGACTGACTGGTTGTCGGTAACCCTATTGTCAAGGTCTTCCTGGGCTTCTTTTTTGGCTTTTTCATTATCCAAATTAATTTTTATAACCCTAGCATCATGGCCTTCCTTCGCTATTTTCTCGATATTCTCTACTGTTTTATCGTGCTTTTCATTTATATCGTGAATCTTTTTTTCACTTTCGATCGTGTTTTTCAAAACTTTCTTTTGAGCCCTAAGTTGCCACCAGAATTTTATTGCAAAACCCAATCCCACAAGTAGGCCTACAAAAATTTGCCAATACTTTTTTATTTTTTCCCAAGCTTTTTTAAGAAATATCATTCTTTTACCTCAAATGGATTATCATGACCAATCGCATCATACAAGTTATCGGTATATTTTTCTTCAAGACTTGAGACTAATCTCTCTTTTTTCAAAATAGCATACTCATCAAGTAATTTAACGATACTAGGGTGCCCATCGGCCACCAAGGATGCAAGGTGTTCAAACACTTCCTGCATTGAAAGTCCTCTTTCAACTGTTGCCTTTTTAAAATCAATATGCGTTTTTGCAAAAAGCGAAACATGCACAGATTTTTTTCTACCTGCGTTTAGTAGGGCTTTTACCTTAAGCCCCGCCGCCTTCGCCGTATGCTCCAACGGCAATGGGGGCTTCTGGGGATTCTTCTTTTTTCTTTTCTTTTGCAATGCTATATTCGCCCTCTAAAATATCAAACAAGGCTCCAACAGTTTCTTCACCATAGTGATTATTGACAAATGATTCAACCTTGTTTAGGATAACCTCTTGCCAATCTATCAAATTTTGATAATTTCTTACAAGTCGGGCAATGTTAGAAGCAAAACTTCGTAAGTCAATGTCTTCGGCGGCAGCTTCAAATAATCGACGATAAACAATTTCGGCGAGGTCGGTGGGTTTGTTTATTGCAGCTGATTTTCTTGCTTCTTCTTCGTAGTCAACTAATAATGCGTCCAATTCATTGTCGATCGAGTCTCTAAATTTGTATTTTTCCTCAACTGACACATCGATTTCTTCTTCCTCTTCGCCTTCGCCTTCATCTTCAGCTGCAGCATCATCGCCGGCTGCCTCATCATCCGTGGCTTCTTCCTCTTCACCACCACCAAAAATTGCGTCTTCAGCAGTTTCTTCGCCTTCTTCTTCCTGCTCAAATAAAAATCGATACGTTGTCTCTTTTATGCTATAAAGATTCTTTTTTTTCATGACATCACCCTTGCAACTTTTTCACATTTTTTAAAGCGATTTTCAATAACTTCCCAGTTGAACTCGCGCATCATGTTTTTCACATAACCAGTAATATTGTCAATGTAATCACGATAATAAACTCCCTCAGAAACATCAAGGACAATTACAGGAATAGCAGAAAATGGAACGCCTGTGTCGGCTGAATCTACCACAAAATTAATATATCTTTTCAAATAAACACTGTATGCTGTGACAGCATATCCATCACGTGAACTTTTTGCACATGCAATAAAATCTTCCTGCCATGCGTCAAAAGTACCAAAATCTCTTGTTAAGCGCATGTAACAAAGCGCGTCCATTGTAATAGTGCTGTGAAGATCGCTAATGTTATCTAAAAATTGACCTTGTAAAAAAGCATCATTAATGGCGAATGCTTCCGCAATTTTTTGATTTCTGAATGAGCTTCCGACCTTATTTGCGTTTTCTGGATTTGCGCCCTCTAATTCAGCGCTTATCTTGTTCAAGGTGGCAACTGTACTTTCAAAATGATGAATTCTGGCTGACTTTACCTTTGGACTTAGTTTTTCTGTATTCAAAGAAAATTTTCTTGGCTCGACAACATACGCCTCATTCATGGGCTTGTCTTTTGGAAGCACGTCATCGATGGCCCTCAGCACTTCATTTTTAAGATTCTTATTACTCATTTGACTTCGTACTCCTTTTCAAATTCTTTCGCCGGGATTGCCAAAAGGTCATCATCGGCCTCTGTTTCATCTTCGTCAGGAACATAAAATAAATCTGCCACATTATCGACAGGTTCCGCTTCATACAGTACATCAGGCACATTTTTATCAACAATCATAATTTCTTCTTCTGCAGGTTCAAATCGAGGTGCCTCAGGAGAAGCTAACATTATTGTAACTTCGCCATCAGGTTCCTGCAATACACTGTCGACTGTATACTCAAACTGTGAGTCTTTGTGCCTCACTTTTAATCCCTTCGATATGACAACGTTACCCCTGCTGTCTTTTACGTCAGTTTCGTTCATTTTTTATCCCCGCTAATTTTTGCCAGCGTAATTGCTGCATATTTTCACTTATTAGCCTGCTGTTTAGTAGCTTCTTCGTCATATAATCGTTTACAAAACGATGTACAGCGGCTTTTGAAATGTTGTCTGGCGATTCACTTACCTTTTTTGTCATTTCAGCTGCCAATCTAGGAATCAAAGATCGCAAAGACTCAAAGTTCTTTTTAGAAAATTTCTTGCTCTTGACTAGTGTTTCTTCGTGTTCGGCTATCCAATCGTTCAACGCCTGCTCAACTTGTGACTGTATCGCATCGGCACTGTTTTCTAAACGATCCTTAATACCACCTTTTAGAGCATCAAACCTTCCGGCTGCCTTCAGTGTGTCCTGTGACGACTTACTCAGTGATGCTGACCATGTGTCTAGGGCATCGAGTGCCGCATCGAGTGGGCTCTTATTTTCGCCAGCCTCGTCGGACACAGCATCTTTAATTGCGGCCTCGGCGTCTTCTGGTGTTCCTTCACTTTCAAGATCAGCATCATCTTGTGCATCACCCGCATCAACATCTTGCTCCTCAGCAACATCTTGCATTTCATCAGCTAGGTCGGTAACACTTTCATCTGATACTTTAGGAGGTGCTTGGCCTAACAAGTTTTCTATTTTTGCGTTGATGAGCGCATCAGCAATCTTATCTGCCAAATCAGCCATGTCAACCTTGAGTTCCGGAGCACTCATAATGTCAGCTTCGGGACCAAGCAATGCTTTATTGAAAAAACCTTTGACCTTTTGCAAAAATGAACCCTTTAAACTTTTAGTAAGTTCATCTTTAATTCCGCTTGCAATTTTTTCCAAATCTAGGTCTGGGTCACCGCCGACGGCATCAGCCAATGTAAGCGTCTTGTCAACGTTTTTCATTTGGGAAACAAGTTGCCCCTTGATTTTGTTCATTGATGAAGAAAAACCTTTACCAAAATCAACAGCTTTTGAATTAAGCTTCACTGCTGCAGCAACCAAGGCAGGCAGCGTAAGTTTTTTACCAAAAAATTTGCTAATTTTACCAGATTCAAAGCTTACGTTTGTTAGCTTCTTGGCAGTCTTATCCAACGCGTCCTCAAGCGCATCAATATATTCATACATCGGCTTGAGTTCATTTTGTAACTGCAATGAATCGGCGTAAGATCTTAGCGAAGTCATGGCGGATTTAGTTTTTGTCACGGCATCCTGCACTGAGGCGACATCGCTGGGATCTAGTTTTTCAATTATTAAATGTCGAATGCTGCCCTCAGCGAGCGACATTTCAGTTAATTTATGCTGAGATACGCACTTTATCAGTATTTTATAATGTGCATTATCTAAATCTTCTAAGTTCACAACAGCTCTCCAAGCAAAACTAAATATCTTGAAATAACCGTAAACTTATCATTGTTGTGCAATTTGACGTACTACAAGGCCCGCTTTCTTAAGAATGTCAATACCTGATGTGTCACGATATTCTTCACCGTAAACAATTTCATCCATTCTGGCATTTACAATTGACTTTGCACACATTCTGCAAGGCGACAACGTCACATACATTTTTTTCTTTTTTGGATTATTAAAATCAAGCTTTATAAGCGCATTAATTTCAGCATGAATACACCCACTTTCACCTGGGGTTGTAGATTCCACCTCATTCATTCCGCCTTCTTGGTCACCATTATACCCAACGGATAACACCTGAGTGTTATCACCTGATACTATTATTGCACCAACCTTATGTCTTGGATCGATGCTACGTTCAGCGATTGATTTCGCAAATTTCATCCAAATTTCGTCCCATGTAGGCCTATTCACTTGAACCTCTTTTTCTTAAAACAGCTACGTGAGTTCCACACCACCAGTCAAGTGTTGGATTTTCAATCCTAGATACGTTGTCAGGTCTCATACCCGGAATAACTGCCCTGGAGGCAACGACATCATAATTTATCTCTTCAAATGCCCTTTTCGTTCCTTCTCTAACTTTTCGTTGTTCCCAATCGTCAACAACAGCTATAAAGCAATCAGCAAATATTGGCTCAAAATACTTAAAGGCCCTATACTGTGACTCTGCAGAATGCTCGCCATCATAAAAATATATGTCAATTTTTGGTAAAATTGACAAGTCTAGATTAAAGCAATCTTTTTCATGAAATTGTATTTTATCTTTTGTGTTGGGCAAATACCTATCTAGGGCTTTGTGATATGCCGCTTTAGGATCAGAATAATCAGTAAACTCACTGTAGTTATCAACGGCATGAACTTCGCCCATGACTGACTCATTTCCATAAATAGAAGATATTAAAGTAGCACCCCTATAAACACCCACTTCAAGGTAATTGGCATTTTTAAGGTTACATAAATTGTTCATAAAGTGCCTGAATGCGAAACCTGAAAAACCTATGAGTCTTTCGCTGACAGGGACGGGGACGGGAGAAGACGTCTTAAAATGCACAGTGCCTTGATCGTCGACGGAAGAACTTACACCCAGGGAGTGAATTGTCATAGAGTCAGGAAGTTTGGACTTTAAGACCAAGGCATTTGCTAGAGACATATCAACATGTTTCACCATCGAAGTAACAATGGTGTCTATCGAATGAACCCTTGTATTATGTGCATTAAAAATATTGTCATTAGATATTACAAAATTAGAATTGTTCACTTCTTTTCCTTTATGAGCCCTTTTTTATCATGTTAGGAATGCCGGTGGCATCTTCAGGTTCATATTTTTCGTCTTCTTGAAAAATATCGTCAATGTGATCATATTGTTCGCCTTTAACAAAGGAAAACCCGGCGGTTTTTTTGTGGCCGCCGCCGCCGAATCGCTTTGCTATTTCGCTTACATCAACGTTGTCATGAAAAGACCTAAGGCTTACGCGATATTCGTTTCTATCGTGATTAAAATACCAAATAATCACAAAATCACAGTCAGGTGACAATTTCGCACCGATCTCGCTTATCCAATTTGAGCTATTCACAATGTAAGCTTTTTGCCCCTGCCATGTTCTAAGCGATGCTTTGTCTGCCATTTTCTTTACGGCATTCTTTGAATAAGACAAAATATATGAGCCACGTTTACATGCATCATCAAATGTAGAATCATCTTCATATTCTGAAAATGTTTCAAAATCAAACGGAACCATGCTGAATGCAGCGCTAAATTCTTTTGAATATGGAAGCTCCCACTTCCAAAGATCACGATCCTCAATATAATCAATAAATTTTGGTGCCTCTTTTCCAGGATGAAAAAAATCCCAAGCTAAACGAGCTCCGGAATGATTCATGTCAAAGCAGGCATTGGGAATATCATGAAGCTCAATCATTGCCGACTTGTGGTGGTCTACAACAATCAATGAGTTCGATTGTCTTATCATTGTTTTTGTAATTTTATTACTAAAAGAAAAATCCAATATAGCGACATTTTTACCTGCTACATTTGGAGGTGGATCACCATGGGTTGCAGGATAATATTCTGCTTTGTTTCCTAAAAGCTTCCATGCTGCCCACGCGGCGCCAAAGCCATCATAACAGTTTGCATGATAAATGACAAAATCAATATTGGTTGGTTCATGTTTCATTTTATTCTCCTGAAATAAATGATGCGTGTTCATGGCATCTTGGTTCATATTTTTCAGAGCCTCCCACATCAATTTGGCTTAGTCCATCGACTTTTGCAACTGTATAATATGCGTCTTTGCCTGATATCGGGCACACAGCAGGACAAACCTCAACACGGGTTGCCCATGGAAACATCTGCTGAATTTCTGAAAACGTTTCTCCTCTAGCAGACAGTTGAATTGATGAAACAAACACCGTCTTTCCTTGCTTAAACAGCGAAATCAATGCCGAGGCGCTCCCATCAATCATAAATGCCTCATCCACAGCAATAACATCGGCATTTAATGACATGTCGACTATTTCTTCACCTGTTGACACACATGTTGCATTCCATCGGTGACCTGAATGGGTTATAATTTCTGCTTCGGCATATCTATGATCCATTTTTGGCTTAAACGCCATTATCTTTTTTGACTGATATTTCGCTCTATCTAGTGCCGCTAGCATTCTTGAAGTCTTACCACCAAACATTGGACCACAAAAAATAATAAAGTCAGGATTTTTCATAAATTTTTATTCCTCCAACTGCCACCAGTCAATTGTTTGTTGTAAGCCATCATCAAAACTAGTTTTTGGTGCCCAGTTCAGGTATTCTTGCAATCGACGAGTGCATGCAAGTGTGTGTTTCGTATCGCCTGGTCGCTCAGGCGCATGCTGAATTTCTAAGGTCGGAAATTTTTGTTTTAGTTTTTTCAAAATTTCATTATTTGACAGTGCATAACCGGTTCCGACATTGGCAACTACGAACTTAAATTCTGCACTCGAAAAACGTACCATGGTTTCACAAACATCGTCCACATATACCATATCACGAGTTTGTGTACCATCACCGTCGGATCTCAACGGTTCATTTTTATTTAGCTTATCACACCAAGACGCAATTGCGGTAGCGTATGGGTTGTCACCCGTACAGCCCGGGCCATATACATTGAAAAAACGTAATGCAGCTATGTTCATGTCATATAACAAACTGAATTGTTGCATAAACATTTCGCATGTTAGTTTTTGCAATGCATAAGGTGATTGTGGTACACCTTGAACACTTTCACGGGTCGGTAGATTTTCAACATCACCGTACACTGAAGAGGAGGATGCAAATATAAATTTTTCAATCTTTGCCTGTCGACAAGCGCTTAACAACTCAACAGTTTTCATAAGATTAGTTTCAGTTGTAATAGCAGGAAATTTTACGCTGTATTCGACACGTGGATTTGCAGCAAGATGAAATATATGCGTATAGTTTCCACCTATAAGATGACGCAGGACCTCAGGGTCAACAAAGTCACCTGTAATAACTTTAACGTGGTCTTTTTTCGCCCCTTGTGTTTTCATAAAAAAATTAGAAATTAGACCTGGTATAATAGCCCTAACACATACATTTTTTTCTGTTAAATTTGCGATATCACCACTTGAAAGATCGTCAACAACAGTTATATCTGCCCCTTTTTCAACTAACTTTTTTACTAAATGAGACCCAATAAAACCTGCGCCTCCTGTTACCAATGCTCTCATGGCACCTCCATTATGCTATTTGTCTAAGTTTTGCTACAGACGTAGAAAATCCCCAATCTTTATCATTGGATGTGTGTGTCATATAAAGCGCATATTTGTCAGGCTCCGCTTTGGCAAATGAACCCCAAACACGTAACCAAACAGATTTATGCTCATCATCAACAACACGCATTCGATAAAATGTCTTGCCATTTTTTGTCTTTTTCTTGATGATGTCTACAATCGCAAACCATCCAATTCCTTTTTCGCCAGGCAGTATTTGATGAATAGACGAAACGCCTTTTTGTGCCAATTTTTCCATCAAGTGGGTGGGAAACATCAAATCAGAATCAGCTGTAGAAGTTAATTCGTATGATTGTTCAACTTTTTCATGACGGGACCAATCATCAACATCAATAAACTTATGCAGCTGTGTTTGAAGATACGAATTCAGTTCCTCACCTAGCTGCATTTTCTTTTTAACCTGGGTTTTTGTCATTCCATATCGACCTTTTTTGAGCATATTATAATTTACATCGTCTGTCAGCGCCAATAAAAGCTGTCGATAATTTGTGATGTCACCTTGTTCAAAATCACTTAGCGAATCTAATGCTTCAATTTTACACAATGCGACTAAACACGTTTTGTTCATCTTTGTCAAACGCCATTTTCCAGCCTCATCATAAAACATGTGATCTAATGATTCGAATGGACGTAAGGCCATAATTTCTTCAACGGCATTGACACCAATCCCCTTTACTGATGTTAGAGGTGGCACAAATGCCTCAATTTCGTCAGAATAAGCCCACTCTTTACCAGAATAGTTGAGGTCAATCTGAGCGAATGAATAACCAAGCGCCTTAATTTCATTAATTGCCTTTGATAGGCCTGTTTGACTATTATTTTCAGCCTCCAGCACTGTTGCTAACCATTCTTTGGGGTGGTATGTCTCCAACCATGCACCGTAATAAGACACGATTGAATAAGACACAGCATGACTCAAATTAAATCCATACAAGGAGAAAAAAGCGATCTTGTCAAAGAGTTCTTTTGCCTTAGCGCGTGGAAAATTGCTGACATTTGCACAGCCATCAATAAACTTTTTCTCTAGAGCAACCTTCTCGGCAGCCTTCTTTCCCAGAGAGGTCAGATCCTTTTTGACTAAAGTTTTTCGCATCTTATCTGACTCGCCTGGATCAAAACCAGCGAGCTGCTGCGCCAATAACATAAATTGTTCTTGAAACGCAATAAACCCGTATGTAGAACCCAAGACATTTTTAATAGCCGGGTGGTCATATTTTACGTTTTCTGCGTCTCTTTTTGCTTTGACATATAATTTATGCACGTTTGCCTTGAGAGGGCCCGGTCGATAAATTGCTGTAATCGCGGACAGGTCCATGATATTGTCAGGTTGTGCCTCCAAGCAGAACTTTCGGGCGCCTGGGGAGGTAAACTGGAATATTCCCGGCCATCGACCACCTTTAAAGACATTTTTGAAAACGTTTGTATCGTCAGGTTCAACATATCGACAGTTTAGCTTTTCATCATAAAACCTTTTGATGTCACTAAATTCTGGTTCGGCATTCTTTTCCTTAGTCAAAATTCTACGAATGCAATCTTCAACCATTTTCATTTGTGACAAGCCAAGAAAGTCAAATTTCAAAAAACCATTTTCTTCAAGGTTTCTAATATTGACACCCTCAGTCCACGGTGTCTGCAGTTCTCCACGTACTTTGATCAGGGGCATGTGCTTTTCTAATGAAGGACAGATTAAAACACCCCCGGCATGTCTGCCAACTGACCGGTTCATCATGAACAGCGATTTTACCTTATCTTCTACTTGTGGGTATTTCTCCATAAATTCTTTATATCGAGGAGAATATTTCATGCAATCTTCATGCTTAAGCACGAACATCGACTTTTCCATGGTCGGATCTTGTGCCAACCTAGCAACTTCATTTTCTAATGGACCGGTAACTGCATTAACCTCATGAAATGGAATTTGATATAATTTAGAAATATCCTTGACAAGAGATTTTAATTTTAGCGTGTTAAAATTTGAAACCGGAACCACTGATTCTTCGCCAAAAATTTCACGTGCAGCGTTGATAAGTTCATCTCTATCGCCAACATCAACATCAATATCAGGCCAAGAAGCCTTTTGTTTATTCAAAAAACGTTCAAAAAGAAGGCCCCATTTAACAGGGTCAACATGCGTAATTCCAAGCAGGTAGTTTACCAATGACCCGGCACCTGAACCACGACCTGCACCTGGAAGAGTTCTATTTTCAGCGAGCTTAAAGACCTTTTGCAATGTTAGAAAATAATCAGCAAAATCTAAATACTTGATGTCTGACAATTCCATTTTTGCACGTTCAACATACTCAGGTTTAAGATGCAAACCTTCAGCCACAAGTCCCTGTTTTACAAGGTCTGATAACTGCTGAAATGAAGATTTTTCTTCATTGCTAAATCGTGGTAATTTTGCCTTACTGTCAAACCAAACTTGATCACAAAGCTGCCAAGCAATATCATGCCCTGTTTCTATAGACTGACGAACCAAATCCTCAGACCCTTCGTACCAGGAAAATTCTTTTCGTCGGAGAAGATATTCATCCCACATTTGTTCTGCATTTTTTGGATACAGTTTTGCCTTGAGCTCATATTCTTTTGGTAGCTTAGGCACTGTCCCATCGTTCTTAATTCGCCCGGGCATCAATAATCGATAAACTTCGCGGGCCTCCCATAAGTGTGGACCAGGAAAATGGGAATCGGCCGTTGCAACCATCGGTATATTCGTCTTTTTGGCGAGTTCAATAATGACACGATTGGTCAAATCCTGTGCATTCATGGCGTGAAACTGCGTCTCAAGAAAGAAATTTTCAGCGCCGACGGCATCTACAAACCTGTCACACGTATTTTCAAGTTTACCAACACAATGTGACATGATTTTTGAATCATCAACAAGCGAAGGATGTAACTGATCAAATTTTAGATCTGGAAATTCGTCATAAATCAATCCGCTTGGATAACCGCCCACACAGGCTGTAGAGACTACTAATCCCTCGCTGTGCTGTTTGAGCATTTCAAAATCAATCCGCGGAAAACGATAAAAACCCTCTACAAACGAACGTTTAACGAGCGTAAAAAGATTTGAAAGTCCCACAGCATTTTTAGCAATTACGACCAGATGATACCTGCGGCGGATTTTATCAGCACTACCCTTTGTTCGAGTTTCATCGGCATCTTCTAAAACCAGTCCTGCATCCTCTTTCTCAGCAGTTTTAGAGTTTTCCTTTTTCTGCCTAAAACTTGCGTAATCATCACGCCACTCAGCCAACGACGGTACAAAATAAAATTCAACACCAAAAATTTGACGAAAATTTTGACCTTGCTTGAGCAGTTTTTTTGTATGTGCATGAGCGTGAGCCAATCCATTACCGTTACCGTGATCAGTAAGCGTCCACCCATCTAATTGGTTTGACAAACAAAAATCTATATGTTCTTGTGGCTGACCTAGTCCATCATAGGGACTAAATGTTGAGTGTCCATGAATTGAAACAAAACGAGTTGGTGGGCGTAAAATATCTGACATTGTTCATCCTTTAAAATGCAATGGATCCATTGTATTATATCACAATGGATCCATTTTTTACACGACTGTGATTGCTAAATCAGTCTATTCAATGTTGTCAGTATATGGTTCCATTATTAGCGACTTGGACTCAAAACAGCGACCTAGATAATCCTCAAGATCTTCAAACGAAGTACAAACCTTGACACCACTACGTGCTAACATCAAATTAAACTTTGCACCCTCAGGTAGGCCTGCACAAAAATATACGATGGGCTTCTTATGCGCAAAGGCAAATCCAGCCTCCCAAATAGTTCCGATATCCTTATCCCGGGTATTGACAAGCAAAAAATCGGCTGCAACAATATGTTGCAAATTCCCTATAAACGTAGCATCTTGTGTTTCTCTTGGGGCATCAGGTGGACATACAAAAATTCGACGAGGACTTGCTAGGTCAACCCACTCCCTCTTGTCAAAAATATCCTCCAGCTGTGTCAATTCTTCGGCTGCTGCAGGGCTAAACCACCCAGAAGCAAGATACACCTTAGACTTTATTGACACATCCTGCTCAGGTGCAGCAGCTTCGGTTGTGTCAGCGGTTGTTTCATTATTGTCACTCATTTATGGTTCTCCTATTTTTCCATTCACAAACAATTAATTCACCAATTAATAAAGGATAGAATTTCCTTAATTTCTCTTTGCAGATCTTCATCATCTACATTCAATAAAAGCACATCACATTTAGTCCATTTTGCAAATTTCATGTATCGATCATGAATTTTTTCCAAATTTTCATTCACAGAGTCGTAATCATCGAGCACATTATTATAAGTCGTTCTATATGGAATAATAATTTGTGTGCCTAGTTTTGAATGCCTATCATCTAATTCTGCAAGAATTTGCGCATCAGATTTTCTCTTCAAAACATGACTATAAATCCACTCTGATGGCCATGCCCTATCTAGAATTATCGATGCGCCCGATGATTCTAGATAAGATGTGAAATATGTATCAACATATTGCACCGCATGCATGAAATAAGACGGATCAGATAAAAAATATTTGTGCTCATCGTTATTTTTAAAATAAGGAATTTTAGTATGGGTGGCAAGTGCCATAGCCATGTTGGTTTTTCCACAACCATCAGGCCCATCAAATATTATTATCTTTTGTTTTTTCATTACTTGCTGCCGACTTTCTCCAAACGGCCCGTAAATCCAATTGTTTTCCAATCTGCAATCATCTCCTTCTCTCCTTGGAAAAGAAGGTGCTCAGGAAGTTCCAGCATTTCACAATACCAAGCTGATTTACTGAAATCCCAGTCACATTTATTGTCAGCATTGACAAGCGAAGGAATATGGGGGCCCGCACTAGGAGCTCGACCTGTGTTTCCAAAAACCTTATCCACATTTAGGCACACGTTATCAGCGCCCATGGCTTCTAATTTTGTCATCAAGAATGACCAACCAGACCCGGGTATCTTATCTGTTCCGTCTGAGTTTAAATGAACATTACGAAGCTCATTTAGAACCATTCGACCAATAAGATTAAGTTCGTCCGTAAGGCCATTTTCACACCTTCTGGCAAAGTAACCTCGTAAAGCCATAAAATTAACAACACAGACCAAATTGGTTGTTTGTCCATGAATTGTCAAATAACGACAATCTTGAGGTGGAACACCTGCATCAAGCATTTTATTGTATAATGCCTGTGATTGGGCAACTAGTTCACATGCATCCGGACCGAACTCAGACTCATAAATGTTCTTTGGGACTGTTACACTGTGTTCAATTGCCTCAGGCATTTGCGAAGTAACAACATAAGCCCAGCCAATCCTACCTCTTGTAAACTGTGCTAGAGCGACACGACTAAGTCCTTCGATTCTAACCTGGAAACTTAGAGCTTCTTGCGGGACCGGTAACGCTCTCGCTAGTACAACATCAGTTGCTGCCTTTATGTGCTCCGGATTACTCGGATCATATTCATCATTTCTAATCGAATACCAAGTTTCTCGAAACCACTCCCAAAACATCTTGAATGGCATGGGATTGCCGCTGTCCAATAGTGAAACCTTGATATGACCAAAACCGTTGTTAGCTTTCATTTTTCTCCTTTTTAATTTGTCAAAGCTTTAGTTGAATTATACTCATAAATTCGCAAAAAATCAATCAATTTATCAGTTGCATTTCGCAATCCTGATCTGTTAAATTCTGTGTCTCCAATTTGAATCCAAACATCATGCAAAAAAGCATTCATTTCCCGACTTACCCGCGCCAGATCGTGTTCTTTTTCATTCGTTAAATCATGGTCAGGATTATCAAGAAGTTGAATTACTATTCTTGATATCGTCGATTTGTGATTTAATGTCGCTTGTCTCCCAGTCAAAGGTAATGATATTTTCATAATCCCAAACTCCTTTATTGTAACTTCTCTTTGGTACTAGACATTTCACGCCATGCATGGCATACTCAGCAGCATGCTTTGGTGAATCATCGATCGCACAAACAATTTTTCCTGTAGCATATGCCGGTAAACCGGCAATTGCAATGTATTTTTCAGAGCTAAGTTGCACTGAATCAAATTCACAAACATAATTTTCTAGCCATTCGTACGTTTCATTTAGACACTTTAATTCAGATGCAGGACGAGCTGTCAAAATATGCACCCAGTACCCATTTTCACGTAATTTTCGCAATCCATTAATCACATTTTCATTGACAGGTAAATTTCTTAGATTTCCTGAATCGATAAATTCCTGCAAAAGCGTATCACCGGCTTTTCCATGAACAGGTTGGCTTAAAAAATATTCGGATGAAGAGTCATCTAAGTTCTCATCATACGTTTCATTAATCCACTCATAAAATCCCATTCTAAACCTAGCAATAACATCATCCACATCAACAATGACAACATCTTGGCCGTTCCATTTTGACCAATTTTTCTCTGTTCTGCAATTTAGATGCGCATCACGTGACATAAATGCATCAGAGGCATCATTTTCATTATATTCCCACAGGTTTAAAATAGCAAGGCAGTAACGATACACATCCATCGTTTCAAACAAGATATTTTGCCTGTGAGTCGGCGTTATTGTGGCACGGTGTTCACGAAAATGTACCGACTCCGCAAGTTGTGATAGTTCACTGTGCATCGCCAAGCACAGCGTCTTGTGCTTCTCTATTCTTTGTTCTTCTGTTAAGCTTTCAACATCATAAAAATTTTGACTAAACTTTTTTTGCATTTTAAGCATTTGTTTTAGTTTCATTTTATCGACAACCTTTCAGGAAGGATTCTCTACAAGTTTACGAACAATATTCAAAATTTTTTCCTCATCTGAATCGTCGCATTCCTTATACGTCATTCCCATTTCATTTTTTATTTCACGCCAAATATGCGCATATGGATTTCTTTTTTCATGATTCTCATGTTCCGGAAGTTTGCCATCAAGTGCTTTACCACCTAGTGCAACTGCCTCCCGAATTCTAAGGGCCACTACATCAGAAAGCATTAGTAACCTCCATTAATCCTGTCTAAGTTAATTTGACCTTTTTTCATATACATGTCATACATCTCATCAAAAGAAATTCCGGAATAAATTAAAATTCCAATCAAATAGTGCAACACATCACTAAGCTCTTCCATGTACGCATCACGATCGAAATCTTTGAACTCAGTATTACGATGGCTTTTTGAGTTTTTCAAAAGCATGTTTGATTCAAACAATTCGTGCATGCATTCATGAGACAAATGCTTTAAAAATTGCTGACTTTTCTTTTCATTTAAGTCAAGTGGAAAGTCGGGATGGCTTCTTTTGTCACGAAGCAATTGCAAAAACTTCAATTGTTGCGTGAACATTGTCTCAAATTTGTCCACTTTACGCCTCATCATTAGAAAGCTGTTCAGCCTCCTCTGCCAATTTTTGCAAATTCTTGTCAAATGAATCTTGATAATCAGGATCCAAATCCAAAACGCTTTCATTTTCCACAAAACGCATTAATCGCAAATTATCAGTAATATCAGTCCCAGTTAGCAATGCAACCTGCAACACTCTTACAAGTTGCGCAATACTATTATCAGATAGCCTCATTGTGTTCTCCTTTGTGCACCGAAAAATATCGGATGATATGTTTTCATCATTTATAATTTTATAAAAGCAGTTGCTTTTTTTCACTTACTTTTGAACAGTTGGAACCCAATGTGTGATTCTACCATCAGCGGTTTCTTCCTTGATGACATCATTACCATGGGGGTCAATTTTTTTACCATACACCATAAAATGAAAAGAAGCACCACCTGGCTTGTCATCTGTGTTTCTATACGTTTTTATCGTGGCGCCTTTGTCGGCATATGCCTGCTGTAAAACATGCTGTACACATAAATTTAGTGCTTTCATTTCTTTTGATGATAATGAACCTACAAGGCGCCATGGCGAAAGCTCGGCGCGATATAATGATTCTGCTTTCACGTAATTTCCTACGCCGCATATAACTGATTGGTTCATTAGCGCTTTAGCTATCGTCCAATGAGGTTTTTTATCCAGCGCCGATGCAAATTGCTCAAATGTAACCGACTCACTCAACATGTCCGGACCTAGACTGTCAAGCTTTTTGATGAACTCTCTTTTACTATTGATAAATTTAATAGTTCCGAAATTACGTGAATCCACAAAAAATATTGATTCACCAATGTCAAAGTCGAATCTAACTCGGGCATGCCTATGTGTAGAGTCTTTTGACCAGGTTCCTGTCATACCTAACGTGTTTAATAAAAAAATCTCATCAGACAATAGCCAAAAAATAAGTTTGCCTTTCACTCCGATGCCTGTCACCTTTATTGACCCATTCGTTTTAATTTTTTGTTGTAATAAATCTAAACCAGGGATTGATTTTTTTGTATATCTTCCAGCAACGGGCGTGACCCTAATAAGTTTTCTTGTGCCAATTTTTTTAGCCAAACCCTCACCGATAATTTTAACTTCGGCGCCCTCAGGCATAAATGCTCTCCTGGTGGTCACATGTGTTACGTGATGTATTCAAATTTCCTCTTTGGGGTTTCCATAACGTTTCAATTAAAAGTGTCACAATGAATCACGTGCTACTTGTCATGGCGCCAACAAACAAACGTTGGAAATCGCAATGACATGTCAGGTGTGACCTCCTGGTACCTAATTTCGGCGGTTGCGCCTAGGTATTCATTTTTATTTTTCCAAATTTGATCACGTTGTTTTTCATCAAATCCTGATCCTACACACACCTCAATATTATTATAGTCAACTATTATCGCGCCCAGAGATTCTTTATTTTTTCCGGTACCTTCTTTAAACCCTACAACTGTCAGGTCAACATCATGAAAATCTTTCATTTTCATGACATCAAAACTTCTGCCAAATGTATACACACCATCTAAATTTTTTATCATCGCGCCTTCGTATCCTTTGGCTACGAAACTATCGTGGCGCTGTTTTATGTGTTCATATTCCGGTTTTACATAAACCCTATTTACAATTCGCAAATATTTGCAATTGATAGGGCGCGCCAACTCAGAATTTTTTTCTGTAGTTGAAAATGGAATTGTTGCATGCATGAGCATAATGTAACGAACTTCGCAAGGTGTCGAAGCAACTTTTGTTTTCCATTCGCTTAACGGCAAATAATCAAAAATAGCAAAATAAACATTTTCAGTATCAATATTTTCTTTTCTATATGCTTGACGCATCAAAGAAGTGAAATCCTCTCCCATGATTTCGCCATCGTAACATCCGGCTGGTAATCTTGACAATTCTTGACCAATTAGTCCGTCAAAATTTTGTAACAGCTTGCCTGAGCGGGCATACATTTCCGCTTTTCCATCCTGAACAATCGCAAAGCACCTAATTCCGTCTAATTTTGGTTCAACACACAGGTTTTTACCCACGATTCTTTTCGCATCAAATTTTTGTGCAAGTGAGACCTCAAACGTAGAAATCAAATTTGGAAAAATTTTATTGATTGATTTTGCTGCCACACCAATTTGCAGATTTTTTGCCAAGACTTTCCGCATCCACTTTTCTTCTTTTTCACTTACTGTACAAAAACAGGTGTAGATGGCATCAATCGCAGCGTTACCTGTAACTTTTCGGTCGGCGCATAGATCAGCAATTTTAAAGAACTCTTGCCACGCTTCAAAAGAGCCTAGCGGAAAATCGAGTCTTTTTTTGACTTTCGGAACTTTTACAACGTAAAAATTAATAAAACCGTCGAGAGCATACTTTAGACATTGGCGCAATTGATCTGTTTCATTTTCTTGCAACAAAAGAAGTTTATTTTTTGTGCCTTTTGTCATTTTTATTTGATTCAGCACCTGTGCCAGGTTCATTATCACACCTCGGGTTTTGTCTACAGCTTATATGTCCTGTAACAATCTATTTTTACTTCTTTCTTGTTCAAATCCGTTCGGGTATCTTTTCTTTAGCTTGGCTATGTTTTTTTGTATCGCCAACTCAAACCCGGATCTGCCATGTAACGTTTTTAGAATATAAGAAATGTCTCTGACAATATCTGACACGGCAGTTATGACAAGCCATGTATCTAAAGTGTGGCCATGGCCATGCACTTTTTTAATGTGTTCTGTTGCAATTGTTGCATTTGATAAAAGTCTAAAAATTCTTTGTTTCTTGATGCAACATGTATTAAAATTATCGGTTGTGCCACTGTGGTGCCAACATGCAAACGGCGTGTCAAGTACATCCATGACCCTTGCTGCATACCATAACACATCGCCTGCCTCATGAGTAACCAAATCAATGGCCTCGATGAGGGGTTTTTGGGTGCCTTTGGATTCAATATGTTGATATGCAGAAATAAACTCAAATGTTTCGCCAATTAATCCCAGCGCCAAAATTGGCAACTCGTCGCAACCAGACGTTTCTCGAGTTGTTTCTTGGTACTCGTTATAATTTATATCCTTCAATTTTTATTCCCGTTCTTCCACTTTTTTAAGCAGTTGCTTCAAGTCCTTGACATACATTTGGTGTGGTGTTACATTTGCCACATTTTCTAGCTCATATTGTTTTGACTTGAGCGTTTTTTGTAATTCCTCAGCTTTTTCTTTTGTCAAGCTAAAAATTGGCATATTCAAAAGATAGCTATAAGAACGATCAATCTTGTCAAAAGCCATGTCATTCAATGATTTTTCAATTTCTTTCTTTGGCTGATTATTGATCATTAGCCTGTTTTGCAAAATCGCTTCTATAAAACGCTTTTTGTTGGAGGCAATTTGTAAATCTCTTTCTAAGCTCGAAATCAGTCTATTTTTTCTTAGTTGATAAAACTGCAAACGAAAATTTACAAAATATTCGACAATTTCCTGTGAAGATTCAAATATTTTTAGCCTTCCAAACTCATCAAGCGTCGTAAAATTTTCGCCAACCCTTTCTTGCATTTTTAATGTACGTTCAAGCCTCTTACGTTTTTGCAAATTCGCAAGAGTAGCACGTTTGAATTTTAGCACATAGTGAGGTGTTTCAGCTGAATGATCATCATAATTCACCAACACGCCTTTCGTTATCAAAGACTCTAAATACGTTTCATACTTTTCATAAGTAAAAGACGGCGGGATCTCAGTGACGATTACCGTCGTTGTGTTTTTTACTGTGTACCTACCATGTATTGTCCATGACTTAGGGGCGTCGGTCACTTGGTTGAAATTCCCAGCAAACCCTTTTATCCATGGATGAAGGGCATCACATTTTTTACCGGCCAACGTTCGCAAGCAGGCATTGATCAGGTCCCTCGGGTGCCTGTTCAATATATTGGTGGCAAATCCGACCGCAATCCCACTTCCTCCGTTCAATAACACAGTCGGAATAATTGGAAGAAAAAATTTCGGCTCGATTTTTTCGCCTTCTTCTTCTTGTTCTTCAACAAGCTCAAAGTCCTTGTACAAAAGTCGAAAATTTTCGTTAAACTTAACACCCACGTATCTTGGAGCGCCGGCTTCTGGCGATCGCAGTGAACCAAATTGACCAATACCCTGAAATATGGGCATTGAGTTCTTAAAATTTTGTGCCATTCCGATAATTGTTCCATCCAGCGAACCATGGTGAAACATCGTCATTGATGCTGCAAGACCACCCAGTTGAAATACCTTCATTGGTTTTTCTTTACCAGTCTTCCAAACCTGGTTTGCTGTGTGGGCAATCTTACGTTGTGATGGTTTAAAACCGTCTATGAGGCTTGGAATTGCACGATTTTCAATTGTGTAAATCGCATAATTTCTAAGCTCATTGTCAAAAAAATCCTGAACTGTCCTTTCCTTAATTGATGACATTACTCAGTGTCTCCCAAAATTTTTTGTTTTCTAATTGAAGAATCGTCTCCAAACCAATCATCCAAAGATTTTCGTAAAGTGTCACCAGGAATTAAAGCGAACATTTTCGGGTCGCGAATAATATCACGATATTCAGGATCTTCGAGTGCTGCCAGGCCTTTTTTATACGATATATGCCAGCCTTTTGCATCAGGGGTTGTATGCCAACTTTCAAATTCTTCATTCGTATAAAACATTTTACGATCATTATTTTTTTGTGCAACAACAAGTGGGGTCATCACACGAAAAAGCATGCGATTTTCCAAAAGTTCAGGCCAAAAACGTCCAAAAAAGTTTGTTAGCAGCCCGGCGATAGAATCACCATCCGGATCGGCATCAGAATATATTAGAACTTTTCCATAGCGCAAGTTTTTTGCGTCTTCACCAAGCCGCAGGCCAATTGCGTTTAATAGAGACTGCACCTCCTTGTTTTGAATTATTTTTGATGCAGGCATTCCTGCAACATTCAAAAATTTACCACGAAGTGGAAAGGCGCCCTGTACCATTGGATTTCTATATTTTCGAAAAGCACTCGATGCACTATCTCCCTCAAATAAAGACAGCGTACATTTATTCCTATTACGACCTTTTGCGTCAATAAGTTTTACTACCTTTTCTTTATCTAAGCGCTTGTTGAGTTGCCGAAGTGCTTTTCTTTCGTCTGCCTTCTTTTTCTGTTGTGCCCAATCAAGAATACTTTGTATCATTTCTGACGCACAAACCGCTTTTAGAAATTTTTCGCTCAATTCATGCTTGGATCCAAAATCTCGATGATCAGTGATCAGTTTTTCTTTCGTTTGCGAAGAAAACGAGGAATTTACGATGTCTGTGCTGACAAAAACAAACATATGATTTTTTATTTCTGCTGGTTTTACGTCAACCTTATGTCGCTTTCTTAGTCTTGCACGAACCGCATCAACAACCTGATTCGCAATAAAGTCAACATGTGTTCCACCATCTTTTGTTTCAACACCGTTTACAAAAGAAACCTGCTGCATGCTGCCATTGGAAGTTCCAATTCCAATTCGCCAACGTTCGGACGCTTCATATACAACAGCATCAGCATACAATCTGCAATATGAAGCAAATGATGGATACGCAAACTTTTCTCCATTAAAGTAAACTCGTAAAAGTGGATTGCATGCCGCAATATCAATGCACCTTTTACGCATCATTTGTATATGGTCTTCATCTAAGCCGTTCAGGGAAAATTGCTCATAATCAGGAAGGTATGAAATTTCTGTAAACCCCTTTCTCCTTGATTTTTTGACCTGCGGCTTTGATCGTTTTCGCATATTGTTGCTAAACACCTGCTCAAATTCTTTTTTTGAATCACATGTTTTTACCCGAAATTCTTTAGAAAAAATATTAGTGAGCGTCGCACCAACTCCGTTAGTACCTGCAACCAGCCGATCTTCGCTGTCATCAAAATTTGAGCCGGCCTTCAAATTAGAAAAAATCATTTCGGGTACGTATTCATTGTGCTTCGAATGTTTTGCAACCGGAACGCCGCCGTTATCACGAATCGTAATATAGCCGGTGCTTAAATCAGCAGTGACATCAATGCGATTTAGCCTAGAATCTCTTCTGTGCTCGTCTGCTGAATTTGAAATAATTTCATCAAATATCTTCAGAAAGGCGGGATTTTGATCAACATTTGTTAAATCAAATTTAGCATGCTCACCTAAAACATAATGCTTACATGTCCGGGTCTTCGTAGATCCAATATACATCCCAGGACGTAGGAGTGCATGTTCAATATCATTTAATTTTCTATACTTCTGTTCAATCGATTTCATTCGATTCCTTGAGCCATAAATGATATTTATTCAGAGCGTGATCGTTTGGATCGACACTTTTCCAATCGCCCTTACAAAAAATTCGCCACGCATCGTTGGCATATTTTCCAATACCATAAAGCTCAATCGGTTCAGACCAAGAAGATTTTAGGTATTGTTTGGTAAACTTTTGCATTGCCTTTGGGCGACGATTATAAAACCCCAATGGTCGCAAAAGATTGGACACATCAGTTAGCTTCGCTTGTAAAAAAGAATTAGGGTCAGGCCATTTATCAAAAAATTGCCAAATTACTTTATCGACTTGTTTTCTCGTTGTCTGATTTAGCATTTGACATGAGATGAGAATTTTCCACTCATCAGGCCATAAGTCTTCTTGAATAAGACCGTGTGGCGACTTTGGGGGTACCCACATACTGTCTCCTCTATAAAGTACATTCCCATTTTACCACAAAAAATAATGACTTTACACAGATTTACTCAAAATCAATGTCAACATCAATTCTTATATTAAGCTTTGGCACACGAAGTTGATTTACGATACCATGCTTTTTTGCCTCTTCGGCACCCATAAACCAATCAGCATGCTTTTTAGTAAAAACCTTCTTCTTGAAATAATCGTCTTTTTTGCCGCAATTTCTTGCCATCATGGCGTAGATCTTAGTATCCAAGCGTTCTGCTTCTTTGACGTCAGCTTTTAGCTCTTCAATCTTTCCCCACACCCCACTTGAAACATCGTGAATCATCACAGTGGCGTCAGGATCTGCGAATCGAAGACCATCTTCGCCAAAGGTCAACAATACAGCGCCGCATGACATTGCTTTTCCTTCAACAATTGTTGCAACAGGAAGGTCAGCATGCTTAATAGCGCTAATCATCGACATTAGACTATAAACTTGACCTCCATATGAGTCAATTACAACTGGAATTACACTTTGTCCTGTATTGTGAGCAGCGGCAATTTCAGTCGCAAACTTTTTTGCTGACTCTTCATCAAATTTATTAACCCTTATTATTATTGGGCTTTTTCTAAGCTCGTATTCTTTGAGCAAAGGAGAAACACTACTTGTCCATTTCATTAATACCTTCTTTATTTTAGCTACATTTACTGGAGCCGCATGCAGTACATGTCACACAGCCTTCTTGATATACTAAAGTACCTTCGGCACCACAATTTTCACATGTTGTCGCACCTGGCCTTGTACCATCTTTAATGTAATTTTTGAGAACCCTTGCAATTACTTTTGAAAATGAAAACATGTCCATTTCCCTATCTTTTTGTAACTGTTCGACCACATAATTGATTGCGGCACCATGGCGAAGCGCTAGAGAAATTGTTCGGGTAAATCCTGCATGATTAGGATTGTCAAATACATCAACTAGGTCTTTTATGACCAAGGTATCACCATTTTTTCCAATTACCAAATCATATCTTGAGTTTTTGGTTTTATATGGATGCTTGATAATTGTACCCTTTTTGTATTTCTTGGGTATCTCTATATACTTTTGTAGGCCTCCCATTACTTCGTATGGCCGGCCATCTAAATGACCAACCAAAATTGTCCAAGCCTCGCCTTTAATAGTGGCATGGTGTATATGGCACTTCAAAGAATCAGGGCGAGGAGGGGCGGCATGCGATTTGAACTTTACATCTTCATTTTTTTCCTTTGAAACCAATACACCTGCTCGAGAGCCATCGCGATAAACAGTCACGCCCTTACATCCAAGTTGCCATCCCGTCATGTATACGCTCTTAACAGTCTCGATATCAATATCGGCTGGCAAATTTGTTGTATTAGATATGGCATGACAGACCCACTTTTGAGCTGCAGCCTGCATTTTTACTTTCGCAACCCAGTCAATCTCAGTGGCAGTTGCACCTGCATAAGGTGATTCTTTAATTTCAGAAAGGCCGGTTACTTCCATCCATTTCTTAAAACCATGATGATAAACCGGATACTCTTGCCACCTGTCACCACTGTCATCAACAAAATCAACTCGCCCTTCGGTGTCATTTTCAGTAAGTTTTTTTCTTCTAGTATAAGACAACATATAAGCAGGTTCAATGCCTGATGTCGTCTGTGTTAAAACAGAAACTGATCCTGCAGGAGCTGTAGTCGTAAGTGCTATATTTCGCCTTCCATACTTTCTACTCATTTCATAAACATCAGGCGCAGCTTCCCAGATTTTTTCTAAAAATCTATGGCCCCTTTCTTTATCGTGATCATGAATTTCAAAAGCGCCCCGCTCTTTGGCCATTACGCAAGATGACCTATAAGCATTTACCGCCAGGGTCATGTAAAAATTTTCGACTGTACTAATAGATTCATCAGATCCGTACTGTATTCCTAAAGCGGCCAAGGCATCGCCTACCGCAGTTACACCTAGCCCTGTCCTACGTCCTAAAAGCGCCTGTGTTCTTATGTTTTCCCATAGATCTTTTTCGATCTGTTTCACCTCATCAGGTTCAGGATCACTTTCAATTTTTTCAAGAATTTTTTCAACTTGTTCAATCTCTAAATCGATCATGTCATCCATTAACCGTTGCGCTTTTTGGGTTATTTCTCCCATTTTTTCATAATTGAAAGAAGCTGTTGCAGTATATGGATTTTCAACAAAAGAAAGAAGGTTGACAAGCATAAGGCGACAGCTATCATAAGGTGATAAAATAATTTCACCGCAGGGATTAGTTGACATAGAACCAAACCCTTCTTCACTATAGATGTCTGATGGTGTTAGAGCCTTCGCAGTATCCCAAAAAAGTAATCCGGGTTCCGCAGATGCATGTGCGCTTTCAATAATTTCATTCCACAGATTTGCTGCGTCTGTCATTTTTGAAACTTTTCGTTCAGCGTTTGCATCAACAGGAAATCTTAGCTCAAAATCTGTATTATTCTTTACGGCATTCAAAAATTCATCAGATAATCTCACAGAAATATTAGCGCCAGTAACCCTGGATAAGTCTCTTTTTATCTTGATAAAATCTTCAACTTGAGGATGATGAACTGAAATTGTTAGCATCAATGCCCCACGGCGGCCTCCCTGTGCAACTTCTCGACAAGAATTTGAAAACCTATCCATAAAGACTTCGATGCCGTCGGTCGTTCGAGCACAGTTTCCTGTTGATAAACCTTTTGGTCGAATAGAAGAAATATCAAATCCTACGCCGCCGCGGCGTTTTGCAATCTGCACAAGTTCCTGGTCTGTTTTGAGAATCCCGCCGTATGAGTCATGTGGTGACTCTATCACAAAACAATTTGAAAGAGACTGAATTTGATACGGATTTCCAATACCTGACATTGGTGATCCTTGAGGTACGACATATCTAAAATTTTCTAATAGATCAAATACCTCCTCTTCAGACAGCGGGTTTGGATATTTGGATTCAATTCTTGAAAATTCCTTCGCCATTCTTTTGTGCATTGCTGCCGGTGTTAATTCATGAATTTTTCCTTTTTTATCTGTAAGGGCATATTTCGTTACAAACACGTTTGCAGCTAATTCATCACCTTGAAAATACTCTAAGCTTTTTTGAAAAGCATCATTATAGCTCATCATTAAATTTACCTACCTCAATTATCATATGCCTGTTTACGCAGCATTTCACGACCTTTAGTGATTTTAGTCATTCAGTAAAAAACTGTGAACAGCAAATATGCCACAATTTTCAAACTAATTAACTTATGTTACTTCATCGTCTGTAGCGTCTCTTACTTCTCTCCATTTTTTTAACAAATTTGCCTTTGCTTCACTGTTGGACTGCTGTGTTGCCTCACTTAAAGACATGGAATTTTCATCTAAGATAGAAAACATCGACATCGATGTGTCAATAGAAATTGGAAACACAATTCCATCCTTACCAGCGCGATTCTTAGCAATAAAAAGTCGGCCGGCCCCAGTTGATTTTTCAGAAGCTCGTCTTGAAAGGCTCACAACTACATCAGCGACCATTGCCTTTCCATATGCCTCCGACATATTCTCCAGGCCAACGATATCAGATTGAGCACTGTCCCTGTTCGCTTGTGACGCCGTCCAAACAGGTATATCAAGCTCCATCGCCAGATTACGTAGCTCCTCGTATATCAACTTAAGTTCGTGCCTTAGGCTATCATAAGCACGTGTTGATTTCATGATATCAGCATAATCAATAATGATTACATTCGGCTTGAAGCCCTTTAAAGACAATTTTTCGATGTGATTACGTATTGTAACGACGGATGCACTACCTGTCGGATATTCCTTGATTATTAGGCGACCCAGCTTTTTATTTTGATATACATCCTGCACCATTTTTTTGTTATCCTGCACATCATTGCTTGGTAATCCACACAGGTTGCTATCATATCTAATCCCTACTGCCGTCTCTGTCAATTCAAATGTATAATGCAGGACATTTTTTCCGGCGCGCATGGCATTGGAACCTAAAGCAACGAGCCAATGCGATTTTCCCACACCTGTATTAGCCGTTACAACACCAATTTCGCCGCGGCCGAGTCCACCTCTGAATATGTCTTTTTCATCAAGTCTATCAAAACCGGTTGGGACTGCGTTTCTATTAACCTTTACAAATCTGGCCTCAATATCTTCAAAAAAATCATGACCACATGTATTTGGCATTCCGATTGAGACAGCATTTTTCATTAACTCGAGAACCGCTTCAAAATTTTCGCCTTGAATCAAATCAACAGATTTTTCCAAAGCACCCTTAAAAGCTTGCCTCTTACAAAAATCCAGTGTTTTATCTTTTACATATCCTATATCGCCCGGGTGAGGGTTAGCCTTTATTCGTAAAAGAAATTCGATAATTTGATCACGTAAAATATCATCTGCACCGTCGGCTAGTTCTTCTTTGATGACATTGACAAGTAAGCCCAGCGTAGGAAAACACCTGTACTTTGTGTAATAGGCAAAATATTTCTCTGTCAAAAATCGTAAACATTCAATGTCAAAAAAATTGGGCCTCATTACCTCAACCATTTGGCCGGCCCATGTTGTGTCAGATATCAGTCCTTGAAATATCTTTTCCTGAAACCCTTTTCCATATTGCGAAAAGTGGCGTACAGAATGGGAATTTTCAATAATTTCCTGCATAAATTCATTTTTACGAATCACGTTTTCCTCACTGAATTCACCGCCGCGAAATGGCGATTTATGTCAAATTTTTGCATTCCATTGCGAATAAAAAGACGCAACAAACTCATTTTATCTGATTTGCCTATATTTTCAAGTTGACCTTCAATTTTTTGAATTTGTGTTGCTGACAGCCTGTTCGTATCTAGGTACATTAATTTCCAATTTCTATTGGCAATTTTATTGGAATCGGCAATTTTCGCAATGGTTTTTCCACGTTTTGTAGCCATTAATTCCTGTGCTTGGCTAATAATTTCATTGTGGGACACAAAATTAGAATTCGCCAATGAAGGAAACCATTTGGATAAATTTTTAAAGCCGACGCCCTTTACACCTTCAATATTGTCACTGCTGTCACCAATAAAAACCCTCGCAGTTACGAAATTTTCAGGTGAAATACCAAATTTTTGTAATACGATAGCCGAATCAATTAGTTTTTTCTGCCCCGGTGACCACTGCATGTGTGTACTATTAATAAGCTGATATAGATCTTTGTCAGATGACACTACGATGGTCTCAGAATCATCATAAGTGTACTTGCTAAGGTATCCTATTACATCATCTGCTTCGCAGTCTCTAACGTACACCTGTGTTATCGGGAGATGACCTAAAGCCTTGGCCAACAATGATACCTGCCATGTATGATTTGATGATGTCGCTGGAATATCATTCTCATAATATCTATTCAAACCGGGTGGACGACGACCCATCTTATATGTCTTCATTACCGCCCTTTTTCTAGCATTTCCGCCTGACTCCCATACTACTATGACATGCCCCGGACAAAATTGTTCACAAAGATTACCAAGCCCCTTTAGAAAGCCTAACGCGCCCCCAACATGATCTCCATTTTCGGACATCGCAGGATTTGCACAAAAATGCCGCATAAAGACATTGAGACCATCGAGTATCAAAATTGGCTTTTTGTGCATCCTACGTCTCGATTTCAGAAAGTACGTCTGATAGGTCATCGGCGACGGCTTGAACTTCCACGTAGGATTCAGTATCAATTTCCATATCACTGCCCTGTGATTTTTTAACCAGTGATGCCTCAATTAAGTCTTCCAAATCATGTTTATGTGCCGGATCTTCCAGCAATTCAATAAAATCAGATTTATAAAACTTTTTCTCATTCAGAACTTCGCCTGTCTTTGCGCAGGTTATAGTAAATGTTTTCCAGGCTCCTGTACCTTCAACTTGCAAAATTTTTCCGTTTACTGTAGCAGGACCAGACTTGCGTAGAGCATCAAAAAGTTGTTCATGCTCTACAATTCCTATACCAAAATGAATCTCAAAATTACATGTTCGAAAGGGAGCCGATACCTTGTTCTTGATTGTCTTGGCGGAGACATTAATTCCAATAACTTCTTTTTCTTTATTTTCAATTCTTTGGCCAGCGCCCAGCTTAATCCTAACAGATGAGTGAAAAGGAATTGCCTTGCCTCCAGGCGTTGTAGTGGGATCCCCATACATTACGCCAATTTTAGTTCTGATCTGATTTAGACATATCATCAGGACATTTTGATTGGCAATCACACCGGTAATTTTACGCATTCCTTTTGAAATTGCACGGGCTTGCAGGCCAATAGAATCTTTATCATAATCACCAACAAGTTCCGCCTTTGGTGATGAAGCGGCGACAGAATCCCAAATAATAGTGATCGGAACATCCTTGTTCATTGCCTTTGCCTTCATAATTGTGGATTCAGTGATAGAAAGAACCTCTTCGGTACAATGAGTGTCGACATACACGAATCGTTTGCTAATATCCACTCCCAACAAAGATAAGTTTTCTACGCTTGTTGCGTTCTCCGTGTCAATGTATACAACAATGCCATCCATTTGCTGGGTGGATTTTGCAATTTGAATTGCAATGTGTGATTTACCAATTGACGGTGGTCCGAAAATTTCTACAATTCGACCCTCAGGTAACCCGCCGTCCCTACGATTGGCAATAATATAATCTAATTGCCTGGAACCGGTGCTGATCCACCTCTTTACGTGAGTAGGGGATTCGTCATGTTCCAAATTATAGGCAATTTTTGAACCATGATCCTTGTTAATTGATTTGATCAAATCCTCGGTAAAATTATCCATTACATTTTTCTGATTTGACTTCTTTTTTGCCATGATAACCTCCACTGTGATTATAGCAAGTAATGTTAGCTTAAACAAAACAGGGCATCATACAATTGTATGATGCCCTGAACTATTAAAAACAGTTTTTTTACATGTTTTCAAGATCAGCGAAGGCATCATCAAGATCCTTCATCGTACTCGATGATGATCCCGTTGAAGCATTGGCATCACTTTCAACGCTCTTTGTCGATGTTGGAGCGCTGTATGACCCTCTGTAAGACCCCTCAGAGTCATCGGGATCTTCAAGCCACGCATTAATAATCTTTTCAAGTTCCTCATGCGACTTACATGAATACATCTCATCCAAATCAGGTAAGTTTGACAACCATTCCTTGATTTGCTTCTTGTCATCAGACAAAGATGTTGTCTTTGGTCGTGGTCGCACAGAAGTTTCCGCCCATTTTCTTCCAGGCTGCTTAACGCAACTAACCTTAATATCAAACCCCTCGTTGACGTCAGTAATGTCGCCATAGTCAGAGTCAAGCATGATCTTTAGCAGATCCTGGTATACGGTCTTACCAAATGACCAAAGGCGTACGCCTCTTTCCTCATCACCTCGAACAATCACAGCAGCGTAAGAACGCATCTTGGGATACAACTTCTTTGCCAATTCATATGACTCCTTTGTGTCATCAGATCGCAGTTTGTTGATTAGTTCTTGAAACGGATCAGGCTTACCGAACTGATAAGGTGACAACAGTCCCGGATTTGATCCAATATTATAATAAAACCAACGCTCCTTAAACGGCTGGCCATCATTATCGGGAAAAGCAATGATTCTAACAGTTGCCTCTTCTCCTTCTGTTGGTCGCCACATTACATTCTTTCTAGAATTTTGTCCGCTCAGTTGGTTTAGCTTCTTTTGAAGCGCTTCTAAATTTACTGCCATTTTATCCTCCAGTTTTTAATAGGCAAATTCACAATACACAATTTGCAAAATGCAATTTGTAATGTCACTAAAATAATAAAAATTCAAAATTTATTTTTCAATACTTTATCAAAGTTTTGAAGGATCCACACCATCTTTAAAACCTAAAGTCTCCTTCACACCAGGTCCGGATGGACATTCGGTTTCATTTTTACGGGATGGCCCCTTCGATTTTTTTCTAGTTTTATTTTTTGGATATGTTGCGTCTGTCCCCAGGGGTGTCGTTGCACCTGCAATGCCACTTACAACGCTTTGCTCAACGGTTTCTTCTTCATCTTCAACTGAATCAGGCTCTATTAGCAAGTCATCAGGCGCCTCGGCATTCTCATGTAACATCCAACTAACATATTTCCAAAGATTTTTTTGCATGCTTATAAGTATCAAGCAAAACTTTTACATACCAGCTAAAGTAAATGTTCTTGCGGCATGCAGTGATTGTGCTAGAGGCAAAGTTTCATTTGCATAAAAACGATTTTCATCATATTGAAATCCTGCCGATGTAGCCAGAGCTAACCACTCTTCTTCGTCAAGACTAAAGCCGAACCTAGCAACATAAAACATCGTTCTGTGGGCGACTGACATCTTTTTGCAATTTTCATTGTATTTGTAATGTCGACCTAGCTTTTCCCGATGCCAATCAGACTCCTCAGCTACAAACAAGTCTTGGCCCTCAGCGGGTCCGCCTAGTTTTCCTAGTTCGTGAATTAGCGCAACACGTACTAGTTTTTTAGGATCAATAAATTTACTAAAAGATTTACCGTGCTTTGCAGTTGTTATTGCAAATTCTACCAATCCACCAGGAACACCGCCGGTTTCAGGTTTTAGGTCTCGAGGAGCCAAAAAAATTCTTTCACCAATTTCTGTTTCAAGTGCGTCCACAGCATCGATTGAATTGGGGAAAAATTTTCTTAGCAATGAAATATATTTTTCATAATTCTGCTTAATAGCATCAAAGTTCGTTTTCATATTTGAATTATATCAAATATTTTATAAATTTACAAACCAACAATTGTCGGAACTGCTGCTAGTCTTCTCGGTACAAAGGCAACGCCTTCTTTGAAATTTAAAACGCCAGCATTTTCGGCAGCAAGAAGGGTCAGGTAGAGGTATTTTGTTGCGTCACGGGCACTTACATCACCAGCTTTAGGGGACACAGCAGTACCTTCTTTTTGTTCATCTTTTTGACCAATCTTTTGACCTTGCGGCTCTGAAAATGCCTCACCCATTGTTTCATTATTACTAATAGCTTGTTCCCAAACGCTTGAGGCTTTTTCCAAATCACTGCCTCCTGAGGCTGATGCAACGCCCAGGTCTTTCAACAATCCTCTTGGATCCTTCACTGCCCTTGTTTCCATGGATCTAAACATGGAAGAAAATGTACCTGAGCCGAAGGCTCCTTTCGTCACAATCTTTGAACCCGCTTCACGCTTAGGCTTAGGCTTTGAAGGTTTTTTTGATTCCTCAGGGTCCTGCCCTTCTTCTTTTTTTTCTAACATAATTTTCAGGACAGCATTCAATATTTGTTCATCTAGAGTTGGCATTTTCAAATTCACCTCAGTTATTAATTATGCAATGTTTCAACTTTTGTTGGAAATTGATAGCCATCATATTCAATAGTACGACTACTAGAAAGAAATAAATCAATTTTACAATGTGGAACCTCAACAATCATGGCATCATGAATCACAAGCAGCGGTCTTATGTACTCATTTTGTTCGCAAAACTTATGAAATAATAAATTAGCCAAATCAGCAGCTGATGATTGAATATAGTGATTTATTCTAATTCTTTTGTTTTTTGTTGCCTCACGCAGCGGTCTCCCAAAATAGTTTCTAACCATTTCATTTTCAGACTGGCATGCCAGCTTTTCTTCCAATTCAGGAACATTAAAATACCTAGAAACATTCTCAAGTAGACTTTTCGCAGCGGATCGATCGCCGATGGTCATGGCCAACCTATTAGAGCTAGCCCCGTAAAGAGCAGAAATTGTTGCCAATTTTGCTATTTTTCTATCACTAATATCACAAATTTGCATGACATCAGAATAAATGTCTTCTGTGTCGCATGATTGTTTCGTGGTAAAAAGAACGACTCTTGGTTCAAGGGAAGAAAAATCTATTGAAAAAATACTGGAACCTGCTTCGTGAGGTCGAATTGCCGTCCGGAGCTCCTTCGGTAAAGTTAAAAAATTTGGACCTGCCGTCATTGTCAATCGACCTGTAGCACTACCACACGTGGAGTATTTTATTTTAGCATGCCCTTTTCTAACACTATTTTTTGCAGCGTGTTGATTTTTTGGCAAATTCTTTGACCACACAGGTTCATCTATTTTTACTATAGAAAGCTTGTTCAAAAACTCTCTTATGCTAACCCATGTCATAAAATATTTTTTTACGACTTCCTGCGACAATAAATTTCTTAATTTTTCCATTGTTTCATGAATAATTTTATCTCTTGTTTGTGCTGGAAAAAGCATTGGCCAATTTGAAGGGTCACAATTTAAAAACTCCACAACACTAGCCACAAAAGGTGGGACGACATCACAGGGGCTCCCTGTCACAATCGTAAGAAACTCAGCAATATCATCAAAAGAAACGGAACCAGGACCGGCATCAATATCAGTAATCTTTACAGTAACACCGTTTATTTTTGAATACACTATCATTGTACAATTATAAAACGATAATACTAAATTTATTACTTTTTCTTTGTCTTCTTAGTATGCTTGAGGCCTTCAGCAACTGCGACTCTAATCATCACTTTCTCAACTGATTCTTTCACACTTGCAAATGAACCGTAGGCATCATACGGTTTCATTTCAACCTCTGTTTTAAATTCTCCAGGCCCAATATTATGACTCAGGCCAACGACAACATAATAGTTGTCAAGCGTCGTGTTGGTACCAAAATCTACAAAATATTTTTGTGTTAATCGTAAAAATGGACATCCAAGCGTGGTCAGCGAAAGTGAAGCTGGGTGAACTCTAAACGGTAAATTATTCGATTTTTCTGGCTTTTTTGAACTTTGCTTGCCTGTAGCGCGCGCGACCAACGCCATGTTGGTTAATTCAGCGCTAGACTCAGAGCTTAATGACGCGTCGATGATGGCCGATCCGTCGGTGCCATACGTTAGATATGGCGAAGATTCAAAGAAAAACTTTCTCAAATTATCAGGGCTTTTTGCCAGCATTTTTTCTTTTGTCTTCAACCTGTCAATAATTTTCTTTTTTGCATCTGGATCAACATTGTTACTTCCAAGTGCCTTATCGATCTTGTCAATCACTTCCTTAGGAATGTCAGTTAAAATTTTATCGTCTATTAGCCTTTGATAATTCTTAGTATAAACCTCATTGTGTGCCGAAGATCTGACATTGCCTCCCGGTCCAGAATAATCTTCCTGTGTCATGCGACCCTCACGCATTAGACTATTGAGGGCATCAGCTGTGGACATCACTCGGCCGGCTGCCTGATCTTGTACATACACACGCGTGATGGTTTTTGCAGCCTTCGGATTCTTCGGAGTTCTTTCTTTCCTTGTAGCAATTCTTACATTTACACGAGGAGGTGTATAAGTCGGTGACACTCTTTTTCCTGCACCATAAATTTTATCTAGCTGTGCTTTTTCAATACCGTCGCGACGTAAAATATCACCTGCCTTGGTCGAGGCAATAATGTTCTTGTTAGACTTGTTCGCTATAGCTTTACCGTCGTCAGTGCGCTCATTTGGCTGAACTATATCTGACCTGCCAAATGCTTTTGTCCCGTCAAATGTCAAAAATTTATCTGAAATGAATTTTATATACGACTCAAGAGAAATTGTAACTCTGGTTTTTAAAAGTAACTTTAGTTGATTTTCAAAGTCTTGAATTTGGATTGGAAATTGTGCCAAGTTATAATCAAATACCCCTGCAGCATTGTGATTTATAGCAGAAAAGATGAAATGAACTTCGTTGTCATCTTTTGACAAACTCGGTGACATGGCGAACAACAGCAATTTTCCAAATGAAACATATTTCTGATTTTTGCTTTTGGCGTCTTTTGTCCTTTTACCATTGAAATCTGAGGCGGTTGCTCCGTCCTTGTTTGGTCTCAAAAATGGATCAGGCGAGATTCTAAGAGATTTACAAAAGTCAGTGGCGGCTTGGTCACGGCTCTTTACCAACTTGCTCCTCTTACTACTACTGCCGTTAAAAATAGAATATAGTTTTGCGCCGGCGGCAGCAACATCCTTGTTTTTGCTTGCCTTGATTGATGCAATAAATTTATTAAATTCATCCAACGATTTTTTGTCCATGGCGATCATTGCAGAAATGCTAGGAGCCTGCACAAAACCCGGCAACGAAATTCTTGTGCCAACAGCTGCATCGCTAAGTTCATTTGCTATACCCTCAAGCTGTTTTAACAGGGAGGTTGTTGTCACACCGCCGATGTCAGTGTCACCGTTAATGGACAGTGACATTACATCATGTGATGTTATTCCCGCCGTTCCGTCCATCGCAAGTGTGCAGTCAATGTTGACTGTCCCATCGGCCTGTATGTCAAACTGGCTGTTTACGACCGTGTAAGTTTCAGTTACCCGCATCGCGTCGATGAGTGCCCCTATTCTCGAAGTGGAATCGGCATCAGCTGGTCGAGAAAAAAGTGAGCCATCAGGATGTGACCAACCGTAAGTAATTTCAAACTTGATACCATCATCCCGTCGGGGGGCCACAAACTCGGCGACCTCACGAAGACGACCCTTGTCATGAAGAACAATTCGCATGTCAGCACTTTTGTAAGAAATCGTACCATTACCAGAAAATGTGTCATTTATTGACAGTGACTCTACAGATAAAAATGGTCGAAATACGTCTACACGACCGCCGACGGCGGGATCGTAACGTGAGCCTGCATTATTGACCAGCGTCTGGGGCGTCGTAAACAGGTCCATACCGCCCACGATTCCTAAATTAACACCTTCTTTTGCCATTGCTTCTGTATTGTCGCGATTGAACTTAGCCTTCATGGGATCGAGTGCTTTGTTACTGTCACTGTTTACACCAAGAAACATTCCCAGCGACATGGGCGGTGCCCTTGTAAACCCGTCCGAATCCTCAGGGCCAATTGACGTAATTAACTTGACATCAAGAAATGGAATTGCCTGTGATATTGCAAGTGTGTACAGGGAGTTCATAAATAGACTGGCAATGTCTGTGTCCGATATGTCCATACCTGTAGATGCTGGAAAGACCTGAAATGCAGCAATAACCTTTTTCTCCATGGTTGTGCCGTTAAACAGTTCATCGATTTGATACTCACCAGATGCTTTACCCCATCCTTGATCGCCTTGCTTTTCGACAGTGTTATTAAGCTTTCCAAAATCAGGTGCTGCCTTTGACCGAGTCACACAGACTTTTTTATTATCTTCAAAACCCTTAGTTAGTTTTACAATTTCTTCCAGCTTTCTAAATGTGGTGCCGTTACCAAATAACTCGTTTAAAAGCTTGCCTTCAGCGTCTTCTTTTTTATCATCTTTGTCGGCTTCCACATTGGAAGCCACAAGCGGGTTCAAAAATGAGTCTCTGGCACGAAGGCCAAAGTACTTTGCCATGGCATTATAAACCTTCCTGGGATCAGTTGCTGCCACTATAACACTCCAGCCACCTGGCCGGCGTCCACGGGGACCACAAGCCTGGTTCCTGGTGGAACTTGGGGCCACCATCCAATACCGCTAGCTATTGCAATGATCCACCACAGTCTACCGTCGCCATACAGCTGGTGCGCCATAATGTCAAGTCTTTCGGTCTTTTTTGCGACCTTGACAACGACGCCTATGTTACCCGCGGAAATGGCATCACGTAAGCGCACTATGGCTGTGTTTGTCGCCAAGAGGCGGCCCTCTTTTACCAAAGTATCATCATCGTACCTGCTTATTGCCATTTTTTGTCTCCATCTTCAATCATATTACGGTCGAGCACGTTTAGAAAGGCATTATTCCGGTATCTGTAGCATCTTGTTTCTCTATGTCACCACCGCCGGCGGCTTTCGCCAGCAGGTTACGCAGCTCGCCGTCGCCTACGTTAGCTCCCAGGCCGGCCGGGTCACCGCCGTAGACATCGCCGAAGGTATGCTGCACGGCCTCACCTTTACCCACAACGGGATACGTCGGGGCTCGCATGGTACCATCGGCAGCCAAGCCCATTGGAAGGTCATGAACCGGAGCAAACGCCATGGTAATTTCCACCGACTTGGGGGCACGTCCCATATCTTCATCCGTCTCCCAGGTAGAATCTGCCGTGTTCATGGAAAATGACGTGATAAATCCCGCCAAACCTTTTCCGCGGGTGGAATGGAACGAGCGCACCACAGCGTTGTTTTCAGGCTTGAAAAATTTCTCAACTGTGTCCGCCCAGTCCTTGGGTACCTTTTCGGCTTTGGCGGCTGCGTCGGCCTGCTTGTAACTTTCTGACTCTTCGGCCTTCTTTGTTGTGTCGTCCGGGAATCTTTGTACGACAAAGTCGTCGGCTAGCCATTGTGAGATGTCAGGTATTTTTTTATATTGACCTTCCAAAATTTGTTGCCCTTTAATTGCTTTTCCAAATCCGGCCTTCTTCAGCTTTGTGATGACAGCAGCCGGGACAATGCTAACCTTGCCTTCGGGTCCCTTCGTATTCTTTCCCTTCTTGACACCGTCGCCGTCGCCACAGAAAATAATTACCGGACCCTTCGTCACCGTGAGTGTCGTGCGGCCCGTGCGGGACAAGTAAACGTCCTCCCATGCCGCTGTTTGTTTGGCGTCGGCGAAGGCGCCGTCGTCGGCCCCGGCACCTTTGAGCCGAATTACGTGGCCGGCTGGAACAAGTGCATGACGTTTGCCTGCGTTACACAGGTCGACGGCTTTTTCGCCCTTTTGTTTGTTCCATTCACCCGTAATTTTATTGATCTCCTCCTGCTTGATCGAATTCAACTTCTTCATGGTGTAGATGGGTGCGTGATCAATTTTAAAGCCGTCGGTGGCACTCTCATTGTCCTTGCCCAGAACTGCCGTGTAACCAAACATCCTCTTCAGCGCGGTATCTGAATAATTTGATGCCATCACATCACCTAGTCGAATTCTAATAAGTGGGGAGGCAGCAGGCACCTGTGAAAAAGGTTGTGTGAATGTGATGTCTTGGCTTTCCGCCTTGAGGGTCCTGGAAATACCCGTTGAGTACTGTGGGTACAGCATTGTCACAAGTTTATTCACCGTGTACCACAACGCATTGTAATCGCGTTTGTTGAAAGCAACAATCTTAAATGTTAGATTAATTGTCCTTTCTGTACCATTATAAATTCTCACAGGATCCTGCCGACCGTAGGCGGTCATTGAGTTGTAATTTACCGCGTAAGAATCATCAAAAGAACTGACAAAAGCAGGCATCGAAACAATTTCATGAGTTCGAAGATCGTGAAAGTAAAAGGGCACGTATTCTGCATCGAGCATGTTCTCGTAGACAGGCACCAACTTTCGATCAGCCACCAGGGTTCTCAAGGTTTCTGTTCCAAGGGCTTTTGTGACTCGGTTGTCTGGCACCTGTGATGCCAAAAATGTCGACAACGATAACGTGCTGACTGCTTTCGGATCCTTCCACCTGGTCAGTTGGTGACGAACTTTAGCCATGTTTCGATATCTTTTTTGTTCGACTCTTATTCCCACCTTTGCCAGATCCGCTTTTTTCTCTTTCAAAGCTTTTTTGAGCTCTTCGTTATTAACTAAATTGTGGGGTGTTAGATAATCGGACTCAAAAATCTTGTACTTTAGCTGGAACAACCGATTGTCGCCAAAAGATGTAGAGGATCCCAAGAAGCTTTTTAGATTGGCATCGCCGAGCGTTGCAGCGATCATGATAAACTGATACAGTGGAGAATTTACCAACTTGTCCAATGTAGTCATGAATTTCTCCATCCCCTGAACAGCAGGCCCACCGCCGGAGACAGCATCTTTAAAACCCGCTCCGACCTGTTGGCCGCTCATGACAATCTGTCGCATGTAGTTGGCGTAATATGCAGGTGCCGTCAGTAGGTTCAGGGCGAAATCGGCGAGCGATCCCATGTCTTCAGCACTCGCCTCGATGTCGTCCATCATCATGTGTCCAGGAAAACCAACAAGAAGACCCATACCAGCACCCAAACAGTAACCAAAACCGTAATCTGTCTGCGGAATTCGCAGAAAATCATCCATTAACCAATCCAGAAGAGCCGTGCCAAAGGCAGCGCCGCCGGTCTCACCAGAAATCTCGCGACGTCGGCCCATTTCCATATTCCATGGTTCATTTGGTAGACTAAACTCTTCCGTCTTCGGAGACGACCACATGGCCCCGAAGAGCATAAGCACCATCATCAGCGCCAAGATCATAAGAATTGCCAGAACAGCGATAAAAAGCATACCGACAGCGTCAAGAAGCACCCCATTTCCAAACGGTTCCATGTAATTGTTCAGCTGTCCGTAGCTAGTCTGGTTGTACGGATTATCTCCAATACCCATATCTGTAATATCGGATGAACCTTTTATTTGGGCGAACCCTTCTTGGCCCCTAGCGGCACGAAGAATCTGTGCCATGTCCGAAACAGTGGCCTCGTCTGCAAATCCGTCCAGTCTTATCTTGCTTATGTCCACGCCTTTAAAGGCCATTTGTCCCCAGGGATGTTCAAGCGCAGCAGAGGCGCCGGCGGCTCGATCGGCACGAGCATCCTCAGAACCTAAAACAGCAAGAGCACCGTCGTTGTCTGCAGCACCGGCAAGAAGTACAGAGCGGCCGATTCTAGCCATATCATTGACATTGACAGATTTTCCATCAGAATCGAACTTACCCAGTACTCTTTGAAGGCTAAACAGGTGCTTTGTCATGGATGTCTCGGCTTTTAGACCCGTAAAGAAAGGTGACTTGTCAGTCGGGTGGTACATGTTGAGAGACTGCATGACTTCCAGGGCCGCCTCGATCACCCCCACAGGATCTTTACCTGCATCCTTCAGTTCACCGACGTGAGTAGCAATCGATTTATAATCAGCTGTATTACCTGGTCGTGGGACCACACCGATGTTGTCTTTTGGATCAAGAAACCCAGTGTCCCTGTAGGCTGCGCCCAGAGGAACCTGCATCTTGGTACCGGTGTCTTCATCGACGGTTTTTTCGTAACTAGATTTAACCTTTTCTGACCAGTTTACTGTTGTTTTATTATCACCATCTCCGACAGCAACAACTACCCGATTACCGCCCTCAATATTGTTACCTGCATTTTGTGGGGCGAATGACAGTGGATCATTAACAACAGTTGTTGACTGTCGCGGGAGGACTTGGCCTAGGGCGGACGGATCTTCTTGTGGTTTAATTGCGCCTATGTTTGGTTGCCAAGTATTAGCATTGACAGATCCAGAAATGGTGTCAGAGGCTTTTAGGGTCAATTTTGACAATTCAAACTGTTCAGCATCAGAATCGTATATTCCCTTGCCCGAGTTTGCTGATACGCTGGGCAGGCTTTTCTCAGCCGTGTCACCGGTGGCATTGTATTTGTTGGCCGCCGCTGTGTCAGTTGCCGGATAATACTTGTTTGCTTCGCCCAACTGAGTCATCACGGCGACTGATACGGCGGCACCAGCTTCGTCCATTAATTTTTGTGATGTCTTCGGTGATTCGTCGTCCCAGGTGCCGGGTGTGTCAGACGTGTAATAATCTTTGTCAATAAAATTTTCAACTTGCTCGTCAGAGAAAAAAGTACCCAGAGTCTGGCCCTTCTCTGAGTCTGTTCCCGGGACAACCGTCGTATCTGGTATGCCTAAACCTGTAGATGTCAAGCCAGCTGTGTCAGGTGGGGCAAACATGTTGCCCGCATCAGCGCCGGCGCCTGCAGGTTCCGTAATTACGTCTTGAGCACTGTGGCCGGCTCCAACAGCGTCTGCGCCTGTGGATCCAGGGTGATACAGGTTAGTCGCAACCTCAGTCATTTTCGCAGCATGTGTTGTTTCAAGGTCTAACTGGCCTGCGCTTGGATCCTCTTCTGTCGGTGATAGGGCTTTTTCGTAGTCGCCTAGGGTTTCAGGATGCTGTGTGGTTGAAGGAAACCCCTTGTCAACGGCAACATCGTCATGAAATGCCCACTCATCGACATACTCAGTGTTAGGATGATACCTATTTCCTCCCTCATGGCCGGATTCAAGTTGGATTTGGGTTGCTTCGGTTATGGCGCCGGCGAGTTCCTTGTCTTCAACAATTTTTGGGTTTGCCTTCGACATTAAATCGTTCGGCTCAGAACCAGTTTTTCCAAGTTTAAGCAGAGGTGATTCGCCGTCCATCTGGCCGGTTGCAGTAAAAAAGTTGGGACCGACGCCGGGGGTACCCGTAAAATCTGTCGCAGTCGCAAAGAAATCGTCAGCGTCAGTTGGCTCAATGTGATCGTCGGCTCCGCCGTACGAAATAGGTACCCCTTCTGCAACTGTAGTATTCGGAACATTAGTATTTAGTGATAAATCAAGTCCGGAAATTAAATCTGCCACAGTCAAGTCAGTGGTGACAGTATACTCACCTTTGACACCCTGATCCGCTGGAAAATCCTTGTTTTCAGACGTCGTGACGGACCCGGGCCTCGGAAAGTCAAAATCAGAAGTTGTGTAATGATCAGCCGGTTCGTTTTTATTTCCGGCTGCCAGCTGTGTCTGTGTGTTGGTATTTATTGTTCCAATGTGTGTATTGGCACCATCCTGATCAGTAAGGCCGGGAGCACTCAGTAATTTATCACCAGTTTTTGCAGGTGTGCCTGCTGTTTTATCAAGAACATCACTTACCTGTGCATCTGTGAAAAACGTTCCTAGAGTCTGACCTGCTGATTCACCCGGGGTTCCTGTGTTGTCTGGAATTCCCAAGCCTGTGGCCTTGATATTTGTCAAACCACCAGATAGGTCTTCAAATGCCTCATCAGCTGCCGTCACTGTTGTAAGAGCACTTCCAGCTTGGTGGCCAGAAAGCTTCACCTTTGCTTCAGGATCGGCATGAAATTGATTGGCGCTCGTCTTACCCGCCACCATTTCGTTGCCCTCAGCGGTTCCAGCAGCATCGGTAATTAAACCTTCGAATGTTTTCTTGGTGGCAGTCGGATCAAACTTACCGCTGGTTGATTGTGACGTATAGGGTTCTTGTTTAAATTGGCTGGCAACAGCTTCGTCGCTTAACGAATCAATGTCAGCAAAATCGTCACCAGGTGAATAGAGGTTTTCCTCCAATTGTGTCTGTGTCTTTGTGGTAATGACGCCTTCATTACCTTCCGCGTCTGGACTAGCCTTGTCAGAAATCTTGCTCCCAGCCAACGTCGTATCTTCACCAGATTTATCAACAATTTCGGTCAATTGCTCATCAGTAAAAAAAGACTCGCCAACCCCAGGTGTGCTCTCACCGTCACGATAAGTTCCATCTGTGAATGTCATTTCACTAGGAGACTTGAAAAACGCCTCATCGGGGGCGGGGGTGATGTGATCTCCGGCGGGGGTTGATGTCGTTGTAGCCCCATGCTGATTAGGATGATAAAGCTCCTCTTCGATTTGCACAGCGCCGACTTTTGCGTGATCTGCGGCCGACAACTGTGTCACCGATTCGTCGTAAACACCTTTTGTTTTTTGCCAACCCGGGGTGCCTAAATCAACCGAATCCTCACCAAAAAAATCAAAACCTGATTCGGCCAACACCTCCGCGCCATCTTCAGCCTCGGTCTTGACCATAGGGTTGGTGTATTTGCCGCCTTCGGCCGGATTGTAGACATTTCCGACCGCCAATTGCGTCTGCACTTGTCCCGCGATGGCCGTCACCCTGTCAGGGGTAAATAAATCACTGCCCATTTTACTAGCATCGGCGCCTGTTTTATTCAACGCCAGATCTAGCTGGTCCAGGGTAAAAAATGTTCCAAGCGTTTGGCCTGCGGCTGTATCCGTACCAGGTGTGACAGTAATTGTTGGTAATCCTAACCCAGCTGTCTGTAACGCAGGTATAGCCTGCATGTCAACGCCATCCTCAGTTGGGTCATTGTCGACCGCTGAAGCAAAAACATTTCCCGATGGTTTATTTTGAGCCAGCGGCAGCGAATCGCCGACATGATGACCACCACCAATTCCCAAGGATGGTTCTGATGGCTTGTATTTATTGGTGTGTGTCCCTTTTCTTGCGTTGTCTTCTACAAAGTCTAGGCCGATGTTGGCCTCGGAAATTAAATTGCCTACAGTTGGACTAATGCCTGGATGATTTTCAGACACACCTAGCTGCAATTTCATACCGCGATATAATTCATCAAGTAAGGGATTCTTTTTGCTTTTTTTATTGGCGTCGGTGTATTCCTCAGAGTCCGGACTATACAGGTTTTCTGCACCTAGACGAGATTGCACTGCCTGATTAATTCCACTTGCGGCGGTGTAGACGACGTTTTTGGCATCGAGGGCGGAATCTTTGCCTGTCTTATCAATCAGGTCGGTAATCTTTTCTCCCTCGCTGTCACTCGTAAAGAAATTGGGAGTAACACCGGGTGTGGAATTTGCGAGTTGGTACTGCGCATTGTTTTCACCGCTCATCACCATATCCGAGGCGGGAACGTACACATTAGCGGTCTCGGGGTTTGTTGTCGGTGGAATTACAGAACCAACCTCATGGGATGCGGGAGTTGAATTAGTTGCCGCAGGGTAATTGACGTTTTCGCCTGTTAACTTCCCCTCAGCATAGTCGGCAGCAGCACCCAGAGCGTTTGGGTCAATATCAGCACCCTGCTCAAAACTAGGCACAACCCTGCCGTCGGCGCCAGGCGGTTGTTTAGTTCCTGCATTCCAAATTGCAGGCCCTGCCAGGCCAAGCTTCACGGTTTTTATTTGTTCATTGCTGCCATTATCATCAGACATTTAATCACCCGTCACTTTTCGGTCCTCTCGATGACTGATCTTTTCTCATTTTTTCTTTTATCCACTCATCCAAATCGCCAGACTTTCCCATCTCACCCATCATATCGGCAAAACTAAGGGCATCCCCGACCTGGGACAGCATCACTTTTTGCATTTCGGGACTTGACATTTTAATCAAATTAGTTATTGCATTCGCGATGGGCGTTATTTCATCCTCAGCGTTACGCATTTCTGTCAACCTTTCCATCACTTCTTTTTCGTTCATTTATCACCCCTGTTTATCATATTATTCTGTCAACTCAGTCTTGAAATTTTCTGTACCACGTGCGTTGCCATTGAGGTCAACCTTCTTAAGAATGTTACCAAAGTCACGGGCGTTAATACTAACGTTGAGTACAATTTTTGTCTCAGGAAGACTATGAATAACTTCTACCTTTCCGCCGCCGGCGCCGATGGCCTCAATAACAGGTTTAACCATTGATAAATCACGTTTACGAACAACACTTTCAGCATAAGCAAGGTCGTTGACCACTCCCCTTATTTTACCTGAAATTGTTTTTAGACGGTGCGTATCTCTGGGGTTGATCTTGCGGCCGGCCGAGACCAACTTCTTGGAATTGTCAACGAGAAGTTTCATTTTTTTAATGTTTGATGTGGCTGTGTCCAGTTTAGTGCCCACATTGCTGTTGGAGAGGGAGGACCAACTGCCGGCGGCCATCGACTGTGCAAATTGATTTGCAAAACCCAAGCCTAAAGATATTTTGTTTGCGAGGGCCGTGCCCTGTTTTTTAGACAAGCTTGGAAAAGCGCTTGACTGAGCTATCAATGTTTTAATAGCGCTGGAAGCCGTGCCGATCGAAGTGGCAATTGGTCCCAGAAAGCCGGTAAGTTGGTAAAGCGAGTGCTGAATCTGCTGCTGAACAATCGAATCATCTGCCTGCTTCTGCATGGCGTCTTTGATGGCTTCTATCTCAGTGACTTCGATGCCGTGGTGAGCCGCGTGATCAATGGCTTCTTGCGAATATTGTGCAGGTAACAACGGGCTCAGTGCAGCCCTGATTATTGCAGGAAGGCTTAGAAGTTTTTTGACCATCGTGGTCATCTTTTTTTGCAATTTTTTCACATTAAGACTGGCAAAGAATTTGGCACTGGTGTTCACGGTGGATACAATGGATTGAACGCCTTTGACTAGCGATTGCAGGGACTCAGCAGTGGGGAGGATGGTACCTGCAACACCACCTAAATCCTTCACACCCCGTTCGGCCGCGGTGGCATCATATTGTTTGAATGCTTTGGACTTAATGGCATCATTAATGGATGAGGCCACGCTAACTGCCTTGTCCATTATAGCTTGTACCTTCTCCTTCAGCGCTTGTGCGGAAATACCACCAAATTTTTTCTCCATTTCCTCCAGTTGTTTTGGAACGCCCGATAAATTTTTGAGCTTTTCAAGGGCTGCTTTTTGTGCTTCCAGCTCTCCAATCTTTTCCGCTTGTTTTTCCGCGTCGGTTTTTGTGGCGTCTGCGATGCCCTTTAATTGGTCTTGTACGGATTGCTCCATCCTATTTCTAATCGCTAGCGCCGCCTCAGGATCGACCTTTGCAAGATCATCGATTGAGAAGGCGCCGCCCATCACGCCCGCTTCTTTGGATGCATATACGCCGCCGACACCGTATTTGCTTTTGATTTCGCTGCCGATGCCGCCCCATTTGATGTCCTGCAACCCGGTTGATTCTCCGATCGCATCGTACGCCGCATACATGGCTTGGTGAATCTCCTTGGCGAATTCACTTTTGGAACCGCGGGCTCCGGTATGACCAAAACCTACGTTCTTGCGAATTTTTGATATTAACTGTGCCTCATACTGGGCGGCGCCCTTGAGGTCACCCATCTTCCTGGCTGCAGACAGCGCCTTCGACAGTGAATCAACTGATAATCTTTCAAGTGCCACATTGCCTTTTTCCATGGCCTTCTTGGTTGCATCATGAGCTTTTCCTTGTTGCCCCTTAAGGATTTCAGCGTATTTGGCGATTGCGTCATATTCCTCAATGGAATCGAAAGCATCATTGTGAACCTGTAAATAGCCATCCTCCATTTCGGCGGCCGAAAAACCAGCAGTCTCATTAATAAATGCAACAAAATCATGCTTGGCCTTGATGCTCATTCCCTTCATCGATATGCTGACATCGTTCGTAAATGTATCAGTTGCCTGTTCATGCATCATGCTTAGAGCATGTGTGACTCCACCTAGGTCTTCCGCCTGGTCCGCCTTGAGCTGCTTGAGTTTGGCCGAACCTTTTGCAAGCTCCTGTGTGGCAGCTGCGTTGGCTGCCTGGACTGCTCTTAGTGCCTCCTGTTCTTTCTTATTAATTAGTTTCGTCTTAGTGGCAAGCTGCATAGCAATTTTGTCACTTTCGACTTGAATCTCTTTTTGAGCCCCCTTGATCATGTCTTGGTAGTGCTTGAATGTGGGATCAAGGGCTTTCATTGCTGCTTCAACATTGGCCTTGATCGAAGCGGCCTGCTCTGCATAAAGGCCTTCAGCTACCTTGCTGGTGCTGTAGAATGCATCCATCACCTCATCGGTACTAAACACACCCAGCGTCAGGCCTGACACTAGACTTGATACCGTTGTTGCTGTCTTTTCACCTTCCTTCGCCATCTGGCCCTCAACGCCGGACCAAACCAGTGAAGCCAAGGCACCAATAATAGGCAGTTTTTTGATAACGGCGCCTCCGATCCGGCCGGCAACCTTAAGACCACCTAGGGCGGCTGGGCTGGTTGCTGCCTTGACGAATGTTGGGAAGATTTTGGTCGCCGCTTGGGCGATCGGTTTACCAGCCTTACCCGCCATTTCAACTGCCTTGCCCATTTTTCCACCAGAGCTTTTTAGAAATCTAGATGTACCCGCCTCGATGGCCTTGGTATTACCCCTCATTTGATTGTTTAAACTTGACTGGAACGCTTTCTTGGCTGCTTCCGTGGCTGCCTTGCCGCCGCCCTTGCCACCGGCACCCTGAAATGCCGCCTTCGACATTTTTGCTGCATGTGCCTTGGACGCTTTCTCTGCCAATTTAAGTGCTTTTGCTTTATCGTTACCAAACCACAACCTTGACATAAAGCCCTGACCTGCAGCGCCTCGAGATTTAGTGAGTGCATTGACAGCAGCGCTGCCTCCCTTCCACAGCCCCTTTGCGGTGCCTTTGACCAGCTGATAACCTAATTTCATTGTGGTTCCCGGCGCAAGAAGTAGCGCAGCACCACCGATCATGCCGGACTTCTCCCAAAAACTCAGGCCACTCCAAAAATCAGTGAGACCACAGTAGATTCCCCGACCAATAAGCTTACCTAACGCAAAAACGTCATCGGCGATCATGGTAAAAAGCTTTTTGAAAACAGGCGCTGCGGCTTCCACTAGCTTCATGAATGAACCGTCTGCAGCAAATACTTTCAATAAAGGCCCAAGCGCGTCCATAATAACGGCACCAAACTTTGTCTCACCAATTTTATCACCAAGGACCTTAAAAATGGCGCCGATCTTGCTACTACCCGTCGATGCGGCGTATGCTTCAGCATCGGTGAGAACTTCATCCATGAAGGGAATAAACTTGGTTCTAATTTTGTCAAAAACATATGTCAAAATTTCGCCCAAAATTTCAGAAGTGCGCTTAACGAACTTCATGAATCCCTTTCCGATTTTGCCGATACCAGAACTTTCTACGCCAAAATTGTCGTTCAGGCCTTTCTGGATGGAATCCATCAGCTGGGAAAATGTCTTTTCACCCGAGAAAAATGCTTTGAACAGGGGCTCAATGGCCTTGGTGACAGCATTAAATTTTGACGGATTCAAAAACTCTGACAAACCATCGAGCATGTCTTTAATACCAGGAAAGATCTTGACAAAGAGTCGACCAATTCTTATCCCAAACTGTCGCATGATGCGGAGGCCTGACTTGATATTAATCAGAACGCCTCGGAATTCCTTCGATCTCATAATGCCGGTCTCAAAGCCCTTGACGAATGAATCAAAGAAACCCGTCACCTTTGGTCCGCTCATGGTCTGAATCAATTTTTTGATTCCCTTTGAAAGTTCCTTTAGCACCTGCTTTTGACTTAGCTGTTTTTTCTCCGCCTTTTTTGCCTCTTTTGCAATGTTAGCGTAACTAATACCCTGTTTTGATAACGAGAACGCAGCGTCAAGACTCTTGCCTTCAATACCGGTAACAGAGGCTAAATACTGCCGCTGTTGGTAATTAAAGTCCTTTAGATCCTTACCTGTTCTAAAGAAAGCTTTACGTAAAATATCTATTTTTTCTGCTGGATTCTGCGCCGCCATCAGTTGCATTGCATCAACATTCATTCCAAACTGCTGTTGCATTTTTGAGGCAGATTCAGCTGTGTCGGCAAAACCAGAAAATTTTGCCATTATGCCGGCCATGTCTTTTATTTCTAAGCCAAGCTTACGTGCGTAGGCGGTTATAGGGGCAAATGCCTTGGGGCCTAAATGACCGAAGTTTTCAACATCCAAGTTGAGTTCCTTCATGCCCTTGGCCATGTCCTTGACACCGATACCAAATCTTTTGGCCGTCTGAACTGCAGATTTACTGAATTTGGTGAGGAATTTCTCTACATTTTGTCCTCTGGATTCAGCAATGCCAGCAAGCTCACCAAATTCCTCCTTAGAAAGACCTAAGCCTCGTTGGAAAACAATTGATTTATCACCCAAACTTTTAAATTGGCTTTGCAGCCTGTGAAAATTATCGCCCATGGCGCCGGCAAGTTCATTTAGGTCTTTTAGCATTGCAGCCATGCCTTCACGGCCGTAACCAAAAATATCTCTAACTGATACTCCTGTGCCGGCTAGGCTGTGGGCAGATTTTTTTACCTTATAGAACGTCTGTTCTAATGCCTTTCCGGGCCCGGTGGCTAAATCACCAAATGTTTCGACCACCTCTTGCCATGCTTCGGCCATGGGCCTTCCGCCTCCACCCTGCTGCGCCATTTCGACCAAACTGCCAAAAAGCTTAAATGGAAATGTAAAGATAGAAAATGCTGTCTTGAGCAACGAAGCACCAATGTTTAGTATTGCCCCACCAACTGATTTCAGAACGCCCAGGCCACCGCTTAGTATGCTGCCCAGGCCACTAAAAGCGCTGCCCAACATGCTGAATCCATCACTTGAATCTTCTGCTGCATCGGCTGCTTCGCTCAGCGCGTCTTCCAGCTCTTTTGCCTTGTCAACACTTTGGTCCAACGCCTCATTGTTGGCCTTCATGGCTGAGGTCATATTCCTGGTATTGCGGGTGGTTTTTGGATTACCTAGGCTGGCGCTTAACTTCTTGGCCGTGTCAGCTTGTCCGGATAAAATACGACCCTGGTCCTCAAGCAACGAATTTTGCTCCTTGAGCGCATCGTTAATTTGCCTTTGTAATGCCAGTTGTTGTGTAAGATCGGCCATGCATCTAAATATCTAAAAGTTAAAGTTAAGTGAACCGACGTAGCTTTGCTGGAACAGTTTGTCGATTTGCACCCATCATAGCACGGCTCTGGGGGTCGTTTGCGTGGGCTGCCCTAGAATTTTGTCCCTTAGATTTCTCTAATTCTTGGACTATCCTGTCCAAGAACCATCTTCTCTGCCACACAGGTAAACGCATACACTCAGTATATGTAAAGCCCATATAATACATTAAAGAAAAAGTTGGTTCTAGAAAAATTTCTTTATCGTTAGGCGTCAGGCCAAAAAAAGCTAGCGCCAATTGGCAGACTCACCTCCGATTGTTCAAAACAATGAGGACATTGCATCCACGCCTTCATATCGACGCCTGGTTCATGATCATCCATGTATTTTCGTAACATCCTAGAATCTCTAGCAGGCATGTTCTTAATAAAGGTTGCAATCTTATTCCTGTCGGTAATGCCACCAATCGATACGACAGCATGGTGCAATCTAGCGGTTACAACGTTATCAAAATCACCACCAAGTTTCTTTTTCTTTCTGCGGTCGGATTCAACTGACATATTTCTTTCATCACGACCCGTTAGAAACCTAAAAACAACTACCTTTTTTGAAACTGGTAATTCAAATTCAAAAGCATTTTCACCTTCACCTACGGGGCTAATCTCTAGCCTCTTGATAGGTAGTTCTGATAGGTTAAATTCCTGTGAAGAATTTTCACCACACTCAGGGCAGTCAACTTCGACAGTATATTCGGCACCGTAACCAGTAATTCGAATTGCTGTCATCAAAGCGTTCCTGTCTCCTGAAATTAGTGCATCGACATTGATGTTTCTGTCAACTAAACACGATTTCAACAGTTCGGTAATAACTGTTCCCTTTTTGATTAGGGCACGCGAAGTTAGAATGTCCTCTTCCTTCGCAGTCATCGCCTTAATTTCTACCGATGTTCTATTATGTGAAGCGCTGTCAGGTGGATAAATTTTCCCCTCCGATGGAAGTGGAACAGATTCGACGGGAACCTCCATGTCAAAATCATCTTTCATCACATTTCTTGTCGTAAAACCCTGCTGCTGCGCTTGCTGCGCTGTAAATACTGAATTTCCTTCTCTTTTATCGCTCACTTTATCTCCTGTTTTTGAATACAAGCATAGGTATCTCAACAATATTGTTTGATATATGGGAAAAATGTAAAAAAAAAGGGTGTTCTTTCGAACACCCTTTTAGCACAGCTCTTATTTTTTGACTAGTACTGAAGTACGCAGTTATCGAATCGAATCGTGAGTGAAATTTCACTCGGATCACTAGCGCCATAATCCAGCGAACCAAAATCGGCAGCTGTCAAGAAAGCACCCTTGATATCCCAAAGTTCAACAACAGTGCCGATGGGGTCAAGCATTTTCAATTGTACGTCTCTCTTGTAAAAATCAGCATAACCGGCTCGGCCTGAAACTGACTCAAAGTGTGTTCTAACCCATTCCATCACCTGTTGCGCTCCTGAGGGTGCAATTGGATCATGCAATGTCACTGACAATGTTTCAAATGATGCCTTACCCGCAATAAAACGTTTGTGGTTAATGTATGGAATCTCAACTTCCTCGATCGAAATGTTCGGTCGGGAGGCTGTCTTAATAATAAAAGCGTCAATGCCCTCAATTGCAAGAACCCACCTAAACTGTCGTTTGGGCTCAAACTTATTGGGAAGCATATCTGTAACTGCAAGTGTCTCTGCCATTTTAATCTCCTAGCTGTGCATATAAATATGCAGTAAATTAACTTATATGTTGTTACTCACAACAAAATCAAGTGATACGAATTCAACCGAACGTGTAGGTTGCAAGAATATTCTGCCTCTAATGGTATTGTTTTCAATATCGGCTTGTGTTGTTGTTGAAGTATCAATGATTACCTTGAAACGATCCAAACCACCGTTGGCTTGTACCGAAGTCAAAATTGGTTGTACTCTCGCCGAGAATGCAGCGATCGTAGCTGCCTGGTTTGGCTCGAACAAGAATTCTCTCGCAACGTTCCTGACCCTTCTTCTGATGTCGATCAATAGACGCCTTACATTGACCCGATCGAGTGCGCTCTGGGCTGCAAGAAGTGTCTTCTGGCCAAATACAGTGACTGGGCCACCAGTCACATCACCAATAATCGGATTGATATCAGCGGTGTACAGGTCATCGCGATTCTGTTGCAATAATTCAACACCCGGATAAATTGCACTTGAAAGCGCGCCTCGAGTAAATCCGGCGGGTGCGAACCATGGGAACTTGAGCGCATCGTTCAAGGCGAAGGCCCCGAGAACCAAAGCACTTGGTGGTGCCTTGACGTTAGTTCGTGTAGCCGGATCACCGATAACAACATCGGGGAAGTAAGCTGCAGCGAACGAGCTATCGAGCCCTCGTCCAGCAAAACGATTCACTGTATTGATGACGCTTGGAATCTGGACCGAACCTGTGATGTAGGAATTGATCTCATCCTTCTCCTCAATGTCCATTACAAACAACGCATCGAACCGCCTCTCAGTGGCCTCGATGGCATAATCTGTGACTGCAGGATGTCTAATACCAGGAATGGAAAGCAACTGGACATCAACATCCTGTTTTTGCTCCATAAGATCCATCGCCTTACGATAAGCAGCCACCGTCGGGCCGTTTTTGCCGCCCTGCGTCGCCGTATCATCCATCTCTCGACGAGCTGCCGTGTCAGACATTTTGTGTTTTTCAGCATCAAAAATGTTCAAACCGTCGTAGCCGCCCAGCATTGGGAACGTAAATTTCAGGTATTTTTGCGTCGGTACGTGTGAGAAATCCTTACTTGGATCCAAGAACCTTGATTCGACGCCGGCTGTACCGTCCCTGTCAGTAAGGGTACCATTCTGAATACCGTTTCTCCTGTACAGAGCTGCTGCCCACTGTTGTGGATCAGGACGGTCGTTAGATCCGGTAATGATCTCAACCCTCTCCAAGGTAAAGAAGTTATTGTTGAATCGGTCACTGTCAAGAATTGCTCCACCCACATCGGCGGTACCCGCATTGTCTCCGACCCATGCATTCTGCAAGCTCGTCATTTGATTAGGATACCACTTAGCGAACGATAACAATGAGGAATCAATCTTTTCATTTCTGTTCGGCTCAGTCACGCTGTCCTTGTTTTCAAACTGGACACCCCAGGTGAATGATTGCTTGACGTTCTTTCGTGGAGCGATACCTGTGGCAATCGACTCCCTCATCGGAACTGGTGGCTGAACTACTTTTTGTAGGTCCTCGGTCAAAATACCGTAACTGCCAGATGACGCATTTGACTGATCCGGGAAACTACCGGTGAGAACTGAGTCCGCGGATGTGGGACTTGTACCAGATGTCACCAGGTGATGGATTCCTCGGAACCCTGTCGGCAATGCGGTGGCGTCCACCGCTCCGTTCTTGAGCTGGTCACTTAATTCGACACGCACAAAATTTGAAACGTTGGCGTAATCGCCCGTGACCGCAATTTTTTGAGCGCCCGAGGCAGCATCAAAATCGTAGAACGTGTTTCTATCACCAACCCTCTTCGCAATGTAAGAATCGGACGTCGCGTCCAGGGTACAACCCCTAAACGACTCAACAACCTCAGGGTTCAAGTCATTATCCATGAAACGACGAACAGCAACATCGAAGGTACCGTACTTGTTGTTGGCCTTGGTAGAAGCTTTAATGTTCTCGATGGTAATCTTGAACTCTCCGGAACCAATGGCACCGTCGGAAAGGGTGTGGAACTTGAACAGGTTAATGTTCGAAGCACCAAACTTCTGTGATACAACAAATGGCGAGAAAGCCGCGCTGAACCTGTCTTCCCAGTTTTCAAAATTCGGAATACCGACCTTGGTTGCCCCAGTTGCTGATCCTGCATTTCTTCCTAGGGCTCCTGTCAACATCAAAACAGCAGTTTCTAATCCGGTTTTTCCGTAGGCTTCCGCCGCATATGAACCCCCTGCACCAGAGACGGTGGGAATGATACCCGAGCCTGTCACAACTGCCATCGTTTTTGCGATGTCAAAGTGCGCGTACAGGTAGTGACCTGCCTCTTCGATTTTTGTGGGATCAGTATTGAAAACGTTGGCAACGTAGTTTGGCGCTTCTGGATCCAACGAAGCCGTCAGCGTGTTCTTGTACTGTTTGCTATTTTTCAGACCGTTTACCAACATCACAAACTCGTAAGTTGTGGTGTCAATTGTTCCAATGGGACAGCCTGCATTTTTACTGGTACCAAAGGAACCCTGATTATATGCTGCCAAATTGGTCGCAGGAATGTTGGCCGCAGCAGTTGTGCCTGTTGTGGAAGCGCTCAATGACAAAACAACACCCGACGGGGCCATAAGGACACCTCGAAGAATTGGGTGTGCCATATTTGCAGCGTGACCTAACTGGTGACCCGCATCCGTCAAGTATGTTGAGTCCGTAGCACCTGACATGAAGGCACACAGAAAGTGCGTTACCCCCAGTGGGCCACCCGCTGCATTCGTCGCGCCGGCAAAGGCGTTATCAGACTGTGTGCCGTTAGAACCCGGAAGCTCCTGTCCCACAACAAAACCTGCATTATTGACGCGACCGGCATTAGTTCCTGATTTTCTGGCTGTACCATCGCCACAACCAAGAACACGAACATAAGTTCCTGCCTTCGCGTTTCGTAACCATTCTCGCATTGCGATCGGGCCAAATTTTTGACCATCACTATTTCCGAATGTTGAAATAAAATCCTGGAATGTTGCTACAGTCACAGGA
>Ga0080013_1000111_pt1 | contig 113173 bp, 93 predicted proteins | sample ETNvirenome_6_85_FD_69236 | JGI IMG/M metagenome (GOLD analysis project Ga0080013, IMG submission 69236) | Marine viral communities from the Pacific Ocean - ETNP_6_85 (SPADES assembly) (version 2) | ecosystem: Environmental > Aquatic > Marine > Oceanic | place: Pacific Ocean | collected 2013-06-19
TTATCAAAAGTGGCTGATAGAATGGCTCAGACCTCGACTTTCTAATTCGAATAAAATGCCGTTAGTCATCGGTGTGTCATCATCCGGAGCATCACCCGATGTTGATGCTGCCTTGATATTTGCTGCATCAACCGGATGTGATACATGTTACATTACATCTCAATCGGTCAACAATGAATGGGGTAGCATAGAAGTATCAACAGGTGCAACACATTATTATTCTTCTGAAGTGCTGACTATCATGCTTTTTCATCGATTAATGAACGCTTCAGGGTTCGAATCACCAATGATAAAGACCGCTCCGAATGAACAACCCGCAGGGCCTCGTCTTCACTCTAATGATGACGAAACTTATCAAATCGGCATCGACTTCGATGGCGTTATTCACAAATGCTCAAAAGGATATTATGATGGAACAATATATGATGAACCAATAGCAGGATCGTATGAAGCATTGCAAGCGCTATCAGAAAAATATACTGTCATAGTGTACACATGTAAGGCAAAATCTGATAGAGGACTTGTAAATGGTAAGACTGGTATTCAGCTAGTATGGGAGTGGCTTGAAAAACACAGTATGTCAAAGTTCGTATCCAAGGTAACGTCTGAGAAGCCTAGAGCAGTTGCATATATTGATGATAAATCAATTAAGTTTAGAAATTGGTCCGAGTGTCTTGCAGAGGTGGAAAGCTTATGAAAAAAATAAAAGTCTATATCATGACATATAAAAGATGTGATGTATTAAATGACACTATAGAAAAATTATTTGCATCTGACTTTTCAAAAGTTGACAACACAGAAGTAAATGTTATTAATAATCACACGGAGTTCTACCTTAGGCCAGAGTTTGAATCAAGAGTCAATGTATTGCACAATTCTCTAAGGCCCGATTGGTCAAATGGAAATATATCTGAAAACTATAATCAGGCATTTATTAACGGAGTTATAAATTTAAAAAAACCAGATACAGAAATACTAGTAACGCTTCAGAATGATGCCGTTGTTGATCCAAACTGGTGTAGAAACCTAGACGTTCTTTTTAATAAAAAAGGATATAACTTTGTCACAGGGCTTTGCGGAGATACAATTGTTGCATATAAACCCTCTGCGATTAATACTATTGGAATGTGGGATGAGAATTTACCTGCACAATATAAAGAGACTGATTATTTTCTTAGAGCTTTATCTTTAAATAAGGAAAGATCATCATTGAACGATATAGTTCACGGTATTTTATTAAATAATGAGCCAGACTATCCAATTGAATCTTTTGATGATAGAAACTTTGTCACTGTTAGTCAAAAAGGAAAAGATATAATAAAAAGAAAGCCAGATGATGAAGAGCAAGAAGCAATATGGAAGGAGAGTAGGGGCGGTATTTATAAGCAGACAGCCTGGAATTACTTCTACGAAAAGTGGAAAGGGACGTGGGATGGCGGTGAGCCTGTCCATACAAGCGAAAAACAGGGATGGATAAAAAATTGGACAAGTGAGCTAGTTGAATCTCCTCCCGATATAAAAAAGTCAAAAGTGAAGACGTTTATTAGGTATGTTTACTTTGAAAAAGACATTGATGATCTTTACTCAAAAAATTATATTCCTTACAATAGACAAAATGGAAGATAGTATAGTAATTACTAAAAAGTAATTTATTAGATAATGTTTATTAAAGATTTAAAAGGCCATAGCGGCTGTAGTATATCCCTTAATATTGAAAATTCTGGAAAACGATTTGTTAGAAAAATATCTTCTTCAAATAACTACAATAATAGACTAATAGATCAGTACAAAAAACAAAAGAAATTTAAGAATACCAAAATCCTCGCACCAGAAGTTTTAGGGTCTGGGTATATTGAAGATCTATTTTATTTTGACATGGAGTTTGTAAAGGGAAGATGTCTACATGAGTTCATACTAAGAAATGATATTGACAGTATAATAAAGATATTTGATGACATAGAGATATTTTTATGTAAAGAATCACAAGATATTGTTGACATATCTGGACATGTAGAAAGAAAAATAGAGTCTATGTTAGACAAAGTAGATATAAGAGAATATGGTAAATATTTTGATTACATAATGTCTTCACCGTTAAAGTCAACATCTAGTACAGATATCTGTCACGGAGATCTAACTTTTGAAAATATGATTGTTAGTCAAGGAAATCTATACTTTATAGATTTCCTTGATTCTTATATTGACTCAAGAATTCTTGATATATCAAAAATACTACAGGATATTCTTTATTTTTGGTCATGGAGAGATTATTCTAAAAAACCTATTGTAAAAAATATATCGCTTCTTGAAAAAATTGAAAGAATGGATCTGTACGTAGATAACAAGCATTCAATAAACTCAATAATGATACTAAACATGATTAGAATAATACCTTACACAAATGATAAAAAAATTGTACAATACTTAGATAACTGTCTATATCATGCCATTAGTAGAGATCTATAGTGAAAAAAAATAATAAAATAGATACAACCCTTATAGTTCCAGCAGCAGGAAAGTCATCTAGATATCCTGGCGTGAGGCCAAAATGGATGCTAACACACCCAGATGGATCACTTATGATAGAAAAAGTTATAAAGTCTTTTAATTACATGCAGTACAAAGAGACTTGCATTGTTATATTGAGAGAACATTGTGAAAAGTTTGATGCAGAAATAGTACTAGATCAGGCATTTGGAAACACTATAAGAATTATCATACTTGAAAAAGAGACTCGAAGTTGCCCTGAAACTATCTCTAATGCAATAGAGATAGGAGGTATAAAGGGTAGCATAATAGTAAAAGATACAGACTGTATTGTTGAAATTGAAAATCAGTCTCCTGTTGAAAATTTTGTTGTTGGTCTCGAAATTACTTCAAGATCAAATATTTCCAATATTCAAAATAAAAGCTTCATAGTAAAAAATGATGATAATATTGTAACTGACATAGTTGAAAAAATAATAGTTTCAGATATAATATGTTTAGGAGTTTATTGTCTTGACTGTGATGATTTTCTAAGATCATATGAAAGACTATTAAATACAGAAATAGTATTTAATTCAACTGAGCTGTATATGAGTCATATTATATCTGATTTAATAATAAACGACAAGATGCTTTTTCATGAGAGAAATGCAACAAAATATATCGACTGGGGAACACATGATGAATGGCAATATGAAAGAGACAAATATAAGACATATATTTTTGACATAGACGGTGTAGTTCTCAAGAATTTTGGTAAATACGGAAAAAACAATTGGGATAACACTTTTATCCCGATTGTTGAAAATGTTGAAAAAATTAAAGAACTATCAGATGCTGGAAATGAAATAATATTCATGACATCTAGACCTGAAAAATATCTAGCCAATTTTAAAAAGTATCTTAAAAGTCAAGATATAAAATATAAGACAATTATATCTGGGTGCAACCATAGTCAAAGAATAATAGTAAATGATTTTGCAAAGACAAATCAATATCCATCTTGTCAAAGTATCTCTATCAAAAGAAACGGATCTTTAAAAGACTATATCTAGGTTGAATATTTATGAAAAGTTTAGAAATTTTAAAAATAGATCAGGGAGATATATGTAACTAAAAGACTATATCTAGGTTGAATATTTATGAAAAGTTTAGAAATTTTAAAAATAGATCAGGGAGATATATGTAACTTGAGTAGACTACCAATAGACGTTTTTCTAAATCCTGTGTATCTCACGACAAAACAAATTTTAAAAAATAGCAATATAAAATATCAAGATACACATCTTTTTAGTCACTATAGAATATTCAGTAAAAAAATAAGAAATCTTTCTGATATTTTTAAAATATCTGAGTCGTCAATATTAGACAGTTATTCATATAAAAGTTATTTCTTTCCATGGTATCACGAAGATATAATAGATAACTTTGAAGATATTGCATTTATAAAAGAGAGATATAAGGGATTTGGAAGTGAACAGTTTGAAAAAATAAAGCTTCTTATAAAAAGTATTCAAAATACTGGATATACTCCTGAATTATACGCAGATAGAAAGCATGGTCATATTACGGGCTACTGGCTTTCAGGAGTGAATGGAAAAAGATTTTATATTGTATCTGGAAACCATAGGGCATCAATCTTATGCGCAATGTTTCCTAAAGATAAAATTCCTGTAATATACGAAAGAGTCAAATTTATGAAAAGTAGAGATCGAAATAAATGCTTGTTTTATAATGAGCATCCTAGTACTTTTAGTATAGAAGATTCTGATAAGTGGCCGTCTGTCGTAAATGGTATCGTGTCTAATGATATCGCTAGAAAAATATTTAATGCATATGTGAGAGAGTAATGACTAAAAAACTAATAGATCAAATAAGAGAGCTAACAGAGCCCGGAAATGAGGACTGGAATCATCAGTATTATTTTCCTAACGGGGTGACAACAAGATCAGAAGATATTGAAAGCCCAGGGTATAACTTAAATAAATGGAAGAGGCTTGAGAAGATTCTTTCTAATCATGAAGTTAAGGATAAAACTTTTATAGATATAGGTTGCAGTGATGGTTATTATGCAATAAAAATTGCAGAAATGGGAGCAAAACATGTTATGGGTAGTGATTTAGATCCGCTAAGGATTAAAAGAGCGAAGCTGGCAAAAAATACCCTTGATATTAGCAATGTAGATTTTGAAGTCTTAGACCTATATGACACACCAGATACTATTTTATACGACTATTCAGTAGGTCTAGGACTTCTTCATAGAATACCAGATATGCTTAAATGTATTGAAAAAATGTGCAAAATATCAAATACTGTCATAGTAGAGTTTAAAACATATAAATCTGGTGTAGATATGCTTATTGACCACGGTGGAAAAAGTAAGTCAAATAGCTATAATGGGTTATATAAAACGCCAACAATTGTGTATATTAAGAATAGATTTATTGAACTAGGTCATAAAAATATATCTGTATATGAGGATATAAATAGCCACTTAAACTACCCTAGAACAATAGTTGTTGCAAGCAAGGAATAAGTTTTGAATAAAGTTTTTGAAAAATATAAAAATTTTCACAAGGGTGAAAGAGCATTTCTAATAGCTAATGGTCCGAGCTTAAATGATATAGATCTAGATCTTCTAAAAGATGAGACTACATTTGCAATGAATAGAATATCTCTAAAGTACAGCGAGACTTCATGGAGGCCGACATATTATTTATTTTCTTCAACAAACGTAAGACCTGACAAGCCATGGCACAAAGAGTGGAGATCTTCAGTGACAGAGTCAATAAGTGATGAAAAAATAACATCATTTATTGCAGATCAGTTTAGAAGCTATATAGATCCATATATGCTTTTTCCAAATGTAAAGTGGTTTGATAAACTAAGTGAGAAAAAGCCTGATATTCATGGAAATATTAGTGAAATATGCTTTTCAACAGATGTAGTAGAGAGAATAGACAAAACTGGAACCTCTATGAATCTAGCATTACAGCTTTGTTATTACATGGGATTTAGTGAGATAGTCTTGGTAGGCGCAGACCTCGGGTGGTCAAAAGACACAGGAACAAAATCAGACCCTAATCACTTTGATAAAACTTATACTGCAGAAATACTAAAACCAGATAAAGCAAATAATCAGATGAGAAATGTTCACTCACTATCTCTAAAATATTTTAATAAAAGAGACTATCCTGTCTCCATATACAACGCATCTTCAAGTACTGTTTTAGATGTATACCCGATAATAGACTTTGAAGCTTATATTAATGATGGAAAAGTTATAATTAGAGAAGCTGCAATGGAAAATGCTAAAAAATTCTGGAATAAAAAGCCCCAATATTATGAAGAAAAATAGAATATATTTTGTTCACATACCAAAGACAGGTGGGTCATTTATAACAAGAGTTGTTCAGGATTTAAATCATAATTATCCCGAACAAATAAGGTTCATGCATAATAAACGTATAATACCCGCAGGCTCAAATGCAAAGAAGTCTGATAAGCATTGGTTTTATGAAGAATACGACTCGACTAGATTAAATGGGAAAAATTTTCCAACATACAGGAATATTGAAAATTATCTGTCAAGCGAAATATCGTTTTCAGTCATAAGAAATCCATTTACACTTTTATATAGCTACTATTCTCATAAATTTCCAAGAGGCTGGGGAGATTGTCTAGATTATCATAATTTTTCTAATTTTAAAAGCTTTATTGACTTTTATTGCAATTGTTCCCCGGAAGAATGGCATATTCCAGCGCTAAATAGAAATATATTTTCTCAAATTTTTGATAAAGATGGGAATTCAAAAGTTTTAAATTGTATCTTCTTTGAAAATATTGAAACAGGCATCAAGACTCTTCTAGGCGGAATAATTAAGGAAAAGCATGTAAAAGAAGCGATTTCAAGATCTATAGCAATAAAAAAGAAGAAAAAAAATCTTGATTACTTTGACCAATATGATAGAGAGATGATTAGACAAGTAGAAAATAAGTGTACTCGAGAATTAGAAATTTTTAACTACGGGTTTAGAGAGTTTAATAGAGAAAATATTGTCAAAGATATGTCTAGAATTAACATAGAGTGTTACATATGAAAATAGGAATAATAGGTCAAGGATTTGTAGGATCTGCAATAAGAGAAGGTCTAAAGAACTTTTATGAAGTAAATACTTTTGATATTGATTCAAAAAAATGCAATAGTACACATAAAGATGTTTGTGATATATCTGATATAATATTTGTATGTTTACCAACCCCTATGAGAAAAACAGGTCAGTGTGATACAAGAATACTAGAGCAGGCAATTAAAAAAATAGAAGAAGAGTGTAACAAGTTATATAGTCCAAGAAAACCTATTCTAGTTATAAAGTCAACAATACCCCCGGGAACAACTGGGCGAATTAATAAAAATTGCAGTCTTGATGTATGCTTTAGCCCGGAATTTCTTACAGAGGCAAATTCTTTTGAAGATTTTAAAAATCAATCAAGAATTATAATCGGTGGGCCACGACCAGCAACTGGAAAAGTTAAACAAATGTTTAGAAAAGCATTTCCAGAAATTCCAATTATCAAGACAGGCTCTAATACTGCTGAAACAGTAAAGTATTTTATAAATTGCTTTCTTGCAACAAAGGTAACTTTTGCAAATGAGATGTATGATATTTGTAATTCTGCAAATGTAGATTTTGATAAAGTTACAGAATACTCACTTTATGATAAGAGAATTGGAAAGAGTCACTTAATGGTACCCGGACCAGACGGAGATAGAGGCTTCGGTGGGCACTGTTTCCCAAAAGACTTAGAGGCTCTAATATACTTTTCAGAAAGCTTAGGTGTAGATCCTGATTTACTTAAGAAGATTTTAGATAAAAATAACAAGTTAAGAAAAAATAGGGATTGGGAAAAAATGAAAGGAAGGGCAGTCTCTGAAGACTAGCCAGGCGATATAGATGAAAAATAAAAAGAAGAGAGATTGGAAAAAAAATAGAAGCATTCTTAAATCTATACAAAACCCTAGTCGGGAAGCGTATGAGATTAAAATGAAAATACCAGAGCTAACTTTTGAAGGTGTTAGAGGACAGCCTGACTTTGCAAAGCTATATATTACCTTTTATCCTGGTGACAAAGTTATTGAGTTAAAATCTTTAAAAGAGTATTTTTTTGCATTTAGATCACAAATATACTCATATGAAAGAGTAATAAACGTTATATATGATGACATGATGGCAGCATACGAACCTTCGAGACTTAGATTAGTTATGACTTGCAATCCACGGGGAGGAATATCCTCAAAGCTAACAGTTGATTCAGATTGGGGCGCAAGAGGTGGAGACGATGCTTTTAAAGATTGGATAGGACAAAAAGAAGAATGGTAGATAATAAAAAGTCAATTGTTACAGGCGGCTGTGGGTTTATTGGAAGCCATATTGCTGATAGACTTTTAGAGTCTGGTCATGAAGTTCATGTAATAGATGATCTATCTGCGCCCCAAAATGAAAATTTTTATTTTAGTACAGATAAAAATGTATATTATTACGAATTTGATATTTCAAAAGATGACTGTCTTGATATATTTTCTAATGCTTCAACTGTATTTCACCTAGCAGCAAGATCAAGAATACAACCTACAATTTCAAATCCAGGAGAATGCTTCAACGTTAACGTAGTTGGTACACAGAGGGTTCTAGAATGGTCCAGGTTGTCAGGCGTAGATAAACTTGTATATTCTAGCACGTCATCACTTTACGGCCACCAGAATGCAACACCGTTTAATCCAAATATGCCTGCAGATTGTCTAAATCCATACAGTATGTCGAAGTGGATGGGAGAGCAAATTTGCAAATTATACTATCAACTCTATGAATTTAAAAGTATATCTTTGAGGTATTTTAATGTATATGGACCAAGGGAACCACTAAAGGGATCATATGCACCAGTTGTCGGACTATTTAAAAGACAGGAAAGGAATAAAGATCCAATAACAGTAGTAGGTAATGGTCTTCAAAAAAGAGATTTTACGTATATTGATGATGTAGTTGATGCAAATATGTGTGCAATAAACTCTAATATTGACTATGGTGTATACAATATTGGAACAGGAAAAAGCTATAAAATTATAGACATAGCATCAAAAGTTAGAAATAAAAGTGAGATAGTTCATATACCATACAGAAAAGCAGAGGTATTTGAAACTCTTGCTGATATTGAAAAAACAATAGAGGATCTTGGGTGGAATCCAAAATATGATATTCTTGAAATGATAGAAAAGTACTAGATTTTTTAAAAACTTGTCCATTATATGTTATAATATTTTGAGGTATTTAAATAGTGTTACTTGATAATAAACCATTTCCAACAGGAAAAAAACATGTTTCATTCTCTGAAATTAAAGAGTGGGCAGAATGCAGCTGGAGGCATAAGCTTGCAAAAATAGATAAAATAGATATGTTTGAGCCTTCGCCCTACCTTGGTTTTGGAACTGCTGTTCACGAAGGTTGCGAAAACATGCTTGAGGGAAAGGATCTAGATAAAGATAAATTACTCAATGATATCAGAAATGATTTTAAAAAGCATGGCTTTGATGATCCTGAATGGGTTGCAAAGCAACCCGACTGGTATAAGAAATCATCAGATGTAGGTGTAGAAAAATGGTGTGAATGGGCAGAAAACATGTGGGCAGAAGTACCAGGCTATCTAGATAGAGAGTTTCCCGGATGGGAGACAGTAAAGGCTGAGGAAGATCTATACGAGGATATAGAAGGAAAGCATATAAAATTCAAAGGCTTTATTGATGCAATTATAAAGGTTCCAAAGAAAAGAGGTGTAGGTTTTAACTATTGGATAATAGATTGGAAAACTGCTGGTGCCTATGGCTGGAGAAGAGATAAAAAAGAGGACTTTAAAATGCAGGCTCAGCTTGTTCTATACAAACATTTTTGGGCAAAAAAACACAATATACCATTAAAGGATATACGTTGTGGGTTTATACTTTTAAAAAGAGGAGCAAAGCCAGGAAAAGTTGTTGACATAGTTACTATATCAGTTGGACCAAAAACGCTCGAAAAGGGTATAAAGATCATGAACAATATGATAACTTCAGTTTCAAACGGCATGTATTTAAAAAATAGAAACTCTTGCAAGTTTTGTCCATACGAAAATACTGAATATTGTACTTAATTATAAACTTTAGATTTTAACTTGTCTTATATTATGGGTAATATTCACCTATAAAAAGGATTTTGTCAATGAGCAAAAAAAAGATCTTGGTCTTATCTGATCACGCATTATCAACTTCTGGAGTTGGAACTCAAACAAGGCATCTTATAAATGGGCTACTTGAGAAGAAAAAGTATTCTTTTAGACAATTTGGTGCTGCACTAAAGCATAACGACTACAGGACAGTAGTTGTAAATGATGATTTCATAATCAAGCCAATAGATGGTTTCGGAAATAGGGATTTAATAAGAGTTGCACTGGCAACAGAAAAACCAGATGCACTATTTATATTTACAGATCCTAGATTTTTTATCTGGCTTTTTGAAATGGAAGATGAAATACACCAGATTTGTCCAATATTGTGGTGGCATGTATGGGATAATGAACCCTATCCAGAATTTAACGATGTTTTATATAAAGCAACTGATGCAATTAATTGTCATAGTCATCACACGTATACACAAATAGAAGCTCATCACGGTGATAAGGTCAAATTTATACCTCACTCTGTTCCAAAAGATGTATTTTACCCACTTGACAAAAATCATGTCCAACAACAAAAAGAGTCAATCTTAGGAAAAGACAAGGGTGATCATTTTGTTGGAATATGGGTAAATAGAAATGCAAAAAGGAAAAGACCGGCAGACGTTCTTGAATCTTGGAAAATTTTCCTAGATGATCTCGAGAGCAGTCAAGGTCATAGAAAGGCAACGTTAATAATGCATTGTGATCCGTATGATCAAGAGGGTCCAAACCTTATGATTGTAACAAAAATGCTTGGAATAGGTGACAATATAGTGTTTTCATCAGACAGACTAGAGTTTGATAAGATGAATATACTGTATAATATATCTGACTTTTGCATAAATATTAGCTACGCAGAAGGATTCGGTCTTGCAACACTTGAGTCAATGTCAGCTGGAACACCAATTATAGCAGTAAAAACTGGCGGTCTAACAAGACAAGTTGTAGATCACCGCGATAATACAGAGAATGGAGTTGCTATAGATGTAGATCTAAGGACACTTGTGGGATCGCAGGGTGTTCCCTATATTTACGAAGACTATGCATCAAACAATTCAATCTCTGAAGCAATAATGAAATTCTATAACAAGTCAGATCTAGAAAAAGAAGAGCTAAGCGGAAAAGTTCTAGAGTATGTAGATTCTGAATTTAATCATAATGATATAGTTGATATGTGGGATAATTCACTTTCAAGTACAATATCATCATGGAAAGAAAATTATGAAAGATACGAGATTATTTCAATATAGGTGATAATAAATGAACGTAATAATAAGAGCACCATTACTTTCTGTTAGCGGATATGGTGTCCATTCAAGGCAGATATATACATTTCTAGAAGAATCAAAGAGAAATTTTAATATTGAGGCACAATCAGTAAACTGGGGAAATACTTCCTGGCTTGTAAATCCAGATCTTGAAGATGGACAGGTAGGAAGAATTATGAGAAGATCAGAGCCCTTAGGGTCTGTTGCAGATATTTCATTCCAGGTTCAGCTACCAGATGAATGGGACCCGAATCTTGCAAAGAGGAATATAGGCGTATCAGCCGTTGTAGAGACTGATAGGTGCAATCCAGAATGGGTAGATGCATGCAATAAGATGGATGCAGTAATAGTTCCGTCAGAACATGCAAGACTCTGCCTTGAAAGATCTGGAGATCTTAGAACAAAAGTCACTGTTATACCCGAGTGGTTTTTTACTCAAATATCTGATAAAAATAAGGTAAATACTGAAATGTCAAATTTTCAATTTGACACAGACTTTAATTTTTTAATAGTCTCTCAGATAAATGGTACGAATGCATTTAACGATAGAAAAAATATATTCTTTACGATAAGATGGATTTGTGAGCAATTTAAGGATGATCCTAATGTTGGAATAGTTTTAAAGACTAATAGTGGAAGAAATACATTGATAGATAGAAATGTAACTTTAGATCTAGTAAAAAGTCTTATAAATGAGGTTAGACCAGGAAATTTTCCCAAAATACATCTAGTTCATGGTAATTTATATCCAGCAGAGCTTGTTGATTTATACAAAAATGATAGAATAAAAGCACTTGTAAATCTAACAAGGGGAGAAGGATTTGGTCTACCTATACTAGAAGCAGCTGCATCAAATCTTCCTGTAATAGCTACAAATTGGTCAGCTCATAAAGAATTTTTATCAATTGGAAAGTTTATAGATGTTGATTATAATCTTATAGAAATACCAGAGTCAAAGATCGATAATAGAATTTTTATAAAATCTTCAATGTGGGCTGACCCTATAGAAAATGACTTTAAGAAGAAAATATCAAAATTTAGAAATAAACCTGATATCCCTAAAACCTGGTCTCAAAGACTCGGTGAAAAAATAAGGAATAAGTACTCAAAGGAATCAATACTTGGTCAATATGAAACATTTATTGACGAGATGTTGTAATGTTACCCGAGACCATATTACTCATATCTGCATCAATAAATATACTTTTTTTAATTTTACTATTTATATCGGTAAGAATTAATTATAAACTAGGTGTAACTATTCTTAATGTAGAAGATGCTATAGAGTCTTCTCTTGATGTCCTTGATAAAAGATATAATTCAATGTCAAAAATATTAGAAATTCCGGTCTTTTTTGACTCTGTAGAGGTTAGACAGGTAATTTCTGATATCGAAGGGTCAAAAGAGACAATTTTAGATATTGCAAATACATTGACGAGAGTAGATGGTAATAATATAAATTGATAGAGGATTTTTTTATATATGATTAAAAAAACAAAAAGAATTCGAAGAAAAAGATCGAAAGGGAAATCCTCGAAAGAATACTTTGGAATTGATACACACAATGCAATAAAGGAATTTCAGCACCTTGAATCATTTGAGGATAAACATTCTTTATATATTTTAAGAATACTTCCAGCTTTTGATAAACTTGTTGAAAACCTAATATTCATACATGGATTTGCAAAAGGCCCAGTTATTTTTGAAGTTTTAAAGAGTGACTGTGTAACTTTTTTATATGAGACAATTCATAAATTTGACCCAGATAGAGGAACCAAAGCATTCTCTTATTTTAATGTTGTTGCAAAGAATTGGCTAATAATACAAAGTAAAAAACAAGCAAAGATGCGGAGAAGAACAGTAAGTATAGAATCTGACTTGCAAGAATCAAACTCTATAGACTTTTATGATGAGTTTAGTCTAGAGCCGCAACAGGACAAAAGAATTATAAGGCAAGAATCAATTGAAAGTTTAAATAAGCTATTATTAGAAATAAAAAACAGGCTAAAGACAGAAAAAGAAATGGCGTGTATAGATGCAATAATATCTCTATTTTCAAGAGTAGATGATCTCGAGCTTCTTAACAAAAGAGCAATATTTGTATATTTGCGTGATATTTCAAGCTTATCGCCCAAGCAACTATCAGTAACAATGTCAACAATTAGAAAACACTACAGGGATATATCTGGAAGAGACGAGTACGAGCTTTTTCTAGGGCTATAGGAGATATTATGACAACACAAGAAGACTTCATTGACAGAATAAAGAAAAAAGAAGAGAAGATAGAAAAGTTTTCAGATTTGTTAAATTCACTAGAAAATACTGAAGATAAAAAGAAACTGCTCTGGAAAGAAGTTTATGAAAATGCCTTAAGCGATAGAGATAATGCATCGATACTTTTAACTGATCTTCTAATGGAGACAAGGGGAAACCTAACAAATCATGCAACATATGGCGGAACTCTATCAAAATATCTTGAAAGAATGTCAAAATCAAATGATCAAATACTTAAGCTTGCAGAGCTAATATCAAAAGAGGATGAAAAGCCAGTCGATATTAACGACATATATAACAAAATAGACGGATCATAGCATGGGATTAAGAAATTTTGGCAATAAAAATGATGCTTCATTTGGAAAAGGTAGAGATAAAAGTAGAATACTTTACGCAGCTGTTGTTGTCAATTTTATATCAAATCCAATAGTAGACTTAAAAAAGGTACCAGCAAATGATGAAGAATTGACATATGCACAATCACTTTTGAGGGGAGCAAACAAAGTATCAAATGCTGATCTCATAATGAAAATGCCAAGATCATCGATTATTGCAAATGTAATATCAGATAGAGACGGATGGAAAAGCTTACCTGAAATATTCTATCCATTTTTTCCGCATATGTCTTTCCCAGTCAAACCGGGAGAGCAGGTATGGGTAATATACGATACTGACAAGAGATCAAAATCAAGAAGAGGGTACTGGATGACAAGAATAGCATCAGATCTTCAGGTTGATGATTTAAACTATACACATCTTAATAGAGAGATTCTCTATTTGAATAAAAGCAGTGCTGATACAAGCCCAATGGAGGCACATGAAGGAGCAGCACTTTTTACCGAAGATATAGCATATTCATATCCCTTGGGTGGTGGATCAACTGTAACAAATAATACACTTCCGGGAGATAATCCATTTGGAAATATAATTGCATCATCTCCTTCGTATGTTGATCAATTTATAGGAGAGCCAGTTCCAAGATTTAGCAAGAGAGTTGGAGATTTTATATTACAAGGTTCTCATAATACTTTGATATCGATGGGCGCTGATAGAAGTGGAGACACAGATACAAGACCAGGTATTGGTGATTTAGCTGGTATGACAGGCGACACTGATATTCTCAAAGGGTACGGAACTATAGATATTGTTACAGGAAGAGGGCAGACAGACACAACATGCCCAGTATATCCAGAGGGAAGTACAAATGATGTTTATCTAGGAGAAGGTGTAGTTGAAAATGATAGAGAGTACGAAGAAATAGATAAAATGGCTGAGTCGTTTGGAAGATCTTCAAATCCAAATGAGGGAGATACAGACTTTATTTATGATCTTTCGAGATTGTATATTTCAATGAAAACAAGTGGCGATGCAAACTTTGGATTATCTTTTACATACCTTGACAACGTTGATGAATCTCCGTACATAATTGCAAAGTCAAATGAGATAAGACTTATCGGAAGGGGAAGCGTAAGAGCAATGTCAGAAGCCGGCGCTGAGCTTACACTTATGTCAACTGGTGAAGGAGCTTTAATTGGGAGTAGAGTATTTCTAGGTGCAGCATCTTATGATCATGTAGACTGGGGCAGTCCAGATATGGAATCTGGCCATGAGCATGTAATAAAAGGAGATACGCTTCTTGTTGCATTTGAATCATTTCTTGAAGAATATAAAACTCTAGAAGCCACAATTATAACTTATAATGGATCTCCTATTCCCGGGCTTAATTGGGACATAGGCTTTGGAACTCTACTCAGTTTATTTGAGACACTTGTTGGAGATATACGAGAATCTTTGAGTGATATTGTTCATACAGCATAAGCGTTTAACTTTTATTTGTATAAGTGTTTAATAGAATTATATAGAGGAAAAATATGAGCCTTGCAGCACCACTAGCAGCATGTCTTTCTGCTGATCTCGATGCAGCTTCAGCTGCATTTGTAATTGGAGAGGTTGAAGCTTATTGGGGGCCAATAGCAGACGCAAATATGGCAATTGTATCTCCAATACTCGATGCAATATGCGTATTAATAAGCGCAGACCCAGACCTCCCCTTTGAAATACCCTCGTTTTTTGCAGATATATCGTTCGATATACCGACAATTATTGCATCAATAGGATTGCCAGTATTCGATTTAGATCTTGATATATACTTCGATCTTCCAGATATAGTATTGTCATTTCTCATAGGGTTACTTACAATACCGATAGATATTGTTCTTGGGTGGTTCGAATCCTGGCCGAATATTGAGATACCTGATTTTGATCTAATGTTTCAGCTTGTACTAGATTTAGGCTTGACATTACCTGATATAGCAATAGATTGTATTGTTGAGTTTATGCTTATTCCATTTATGGCAGTTGAAGCTGCTCTAGAACTAAGCCTTCCTCCTAATGCTGAAGCAGCAATTGAACTTGGAATATGCGCAGGATCTGGTAGTGATATAGATCTCGACGTACTGCTGGAGTGGCCATGAGCAATAAAGAAGAGTGGCTAGATTTCATAAAAGAATGTATATCAAGAAGAACATTAAGCAATAATCTTTCAGAAAAAGTTGAAAATAGATCAAAAATTTGCAGTAATTGTTCAAAACTAAATATTATAAAAAGAATGGGATTTTCGCTATCTGCGAGATGTAAGAGTTCACAATGTTGTTTTCCAATGATATTATATGTAGAAAATAAACAATGCCCAGATGGCAAGTGGTAATACAATAAGGTTGATAGTATGTCTATTAAAAATATAATTGATGGCTGGCTAAATTATACAATGATAAAGCTTCTTAAGACAAAAGATCCGTCTCCTGAGGCAAGAAAGCATATTGAGGATAGATATAATCACTGTAGCTCATGTCCCCATCTTAAGGGAAAAAAGTTAAAAAAGAGAAATATACCAATAATGTTTTGTAATATGTGTGGGTGTGGATTTCCAATGCTAATTTTTGCTCCAGCAAAAGAGTGTCCAGCGGGAAAGTGGAAATCTATGCCAGATGATATTTAACAGTTAAATATTGTGAAGGTTTTCTATAGCTCATTTTTTACTAAGTGTATAATTACTATACGGAGACTTTCGCATGCCAAAATTTAAGTTTAAGAGCTCTGGAGTAAATGTAGATAATGTTGAGCTTAAAACAATAGTTGAGTCGAGGCCTATTGGTGTAGCAACGCCTTTAAGTCTAGGCTCAGGCAGATCCGGTTTGTTTGAAATGAATTTTGATCCTGTCGAACAAATATCAGATAATCTTAGAAATTTAATATTGACCAATGCTGGTGAAAGATTGGGAAATTACTACTATGGAGCAAATTTAAAACCAATAACTACTGAATATAGTAGTATGGAAGATTTTGAAAATGCTGCAATGACAAGAATTTTAAATGCTGTAAATCAATTTTTACCAATAGTAGATTTGGATTCATTTTCTGTATCGCGAGTTCAAGAGGATGATGGAAACGCAGATAGAGGATTATTAAGAATTGATATGACAGTAAAGTATAACATACCACAGCTAAGAATTGGTGGCAAAGTTTTAAATGTTTCAATGTACGTAATATAGGCAAATTATATGGCAAATAATAAAAAGAATACACTATCATCAATAAGATCAAGTCAGAGATCATATCTTAATAGAGACTTTGACACATTTAGATCGCAACTAACAGATTACTCAAGAGCATTCTTTTCTGATAAGATAGCTGACTTTGGTCCAAATGGATTTGCTGGGATGTTTATAGAATTAGCATCCTATGTTGGAGACGTTATGTCTTTCTACATGGATCATCAGTTTAATGAACTTGATATAATGTCTGCTGTAGAAAATGAAAACATAGAGAGGCTAGTAAGAAATTCTGGCGTAAAAATAACTGGTGCAGCTCCTTCAACTGTTGACGTAAACTTTTATCTAGAGGTTCCTTCTATATATTCATCTATGGTGGGCGATTATATTCCTAATGAAATATTTCTACCAATAATAAAAGCAGGAACTGTAGTATCTTCAAACTCAGGTATAAATTTTACTCTTACAGATGACATAATATTTTCAGAGAAAAATATATCTGGAAATCTATCTTGTGAATATGTTTCTATGAAAATATCATCAGACGGATCTCCAAGTACATTTTCTGTAAAGAAATCTGGGTTATGTGTATCAGCAAAAACAGTCAAGGAGAACTTCAGTATAGGCGATAAGTTTATGCCGTTTAGGACAATAACTCTATCATCAATTGATGTCTCAGAGATAATATCTATTGTTGATTCTTCTGGAAATGAATATTATCAAGTAGACTCTTTAACACAGGATACAGTATTTAGAAGAGTTTTAAATACAAGTTCTGATTCAATAGAGGTTCCAGAAAATCTTGAATTAATATCTGCTCCGTATAGATTTATATCACAAACTTCTAATATAACAAAGAAAACAACAATTAGATTCGGCGGGGGGTCGAGTGATGCACCAGACTCTGATATGATGCCAGATCCATCAGATTTGACAATACCCTTGTATGGAAAGCGAAAAACTATATCTACATTTACAATAGATCCAAATAGACTTTTAAAAACAACTACCCTCGGTGTTTCACCTCAAAATACACAAATAACTGTAACATATAGATCTGGCGGGGGAATATCACACAACGTAGCTGCTGGGTCAATTAGAAAAGTAAGCTCTTTAAAATCTAAATTTAATAGTTCTGTAAATGCAGCAAATGTTGCAAGCATAAGATCTTCTATAGAAGTAACTAATAAAAATGATGCAACAGGCGGAGAGCAAGCACCTACTATAAATGAGCTTAGGTCAATAGCACTATCTTATAGAAACTCACAGTCAAGAATTGTAACAAAAGAAGATCTAATAGCAAGAATTTATACAATGCCAAGTAAGTTTGGAAGAGTATTTAGAATTGGAATTAGAGCAAATCCAAACAATCCACTCTCTTCAGAGCTATCTATAATAAGCAGAAATAAATTAGGAAAACTAATAATATCTCCAGACTCGTTAAAGCAAAATTTATCAACATATCTCAATGAATCTAGGTTAATATCAGATGCAATAGATATAGTTGATGCTGCTGTTATAAATGTAGCATTGGAGTATGGTGTAGTATGCTCAGCCTCTTCAAACCCTGAAACAGTAATTCAACTAATAAACAAGGATATATCTGAATATTGCAAAATAGAAAATTTTCAAATAGAGCAACCAATATTTCTATCAGATTTGGCAAATATAATAATAAATAATCAAGATGTTGTATCGCTTGTTGATTTTACTTTCTATAACATGGCAGGTGTTGTTGAGGATAGAATATATAGTGATGTTACTTATGCAATAAATGAGAATATAGATAGGGGAATACTTGTATGTCCGGCAGGGTCAATATTTGAATTCAAATTTCCCAATGATGACATTGTCGGAGTAGCGAGGTAAGTTTTATGTATAGAATACTAAGTGCAAGTAAAGACACATATATTACAGACAAAATTATTAATAATAGCTTTAGAGCAACTGATGCAAATGTCGGTTCAGCATCTACACTTGATATTTTTAAACTATACGCAGAGTCTACAACAGGTTCAAATAATGAGCCGATAGAGCTATCTAGAGCACTAGTTCACTTTAATTTAGATCCAATTAGAAATCTAACAGGGACGTTTCTAGATATAACCCATAGTACTTTCAAAGCAACGCTTAGACTGAGTGATGTCTACGGCGGACAGACAACTCCCAGCAATTTTAATTTAATTGTATTTCCACTTTCCAGGTCATTTGATGAAGGGGTTGGTAGAAATGTTATAGACTTTACAGATCTTGATTCAGCAAACTTTTTAACTGCATCTGTTACATCTGCAACCCCATCAGTCTGGTACCTTAGTGGGGCAAATAAACAAGGCCTATTGGGCTCTAGCGATATTGATATAATATCTAGTGGAAATCTAAGCGATGGAAATGGTATAGTAAATTTATGGAAAAATGTAAAGTTTGAGACAGGCGATGAAGATTTAAAAGTAGATGTAACAACAATAGTATCGGGTGTCCTTTCAGATCAAATACCGGATTGTGGCTTTAGAATATCATTTAGTGGGTCAGAAGAGACAGATAGTGTAACAAGATATGTAAAAAGATTTGCATCGAGAAATACATCAGACTATACAAAAAAGCCAGCACTTATAATTCAGTATGATGATTCAACTCACGATAGTACTGGTGATTTATACTTTGACCTAAGCGGAAGTATCTTTTTAAACAATTACGCAAGAAGCGAGTTAAGAAATCTAACATCAGGATCAGGAGCAACAGAGGTATCGGGTGATGACTGTCTTCATGTAATATTTAAATCTGGATCTTCATCTGCAGGAACACTATTCAGCAAGACAATAACAGGATCACAGCATAAAATAGGCGATAATTCTATAGAAGGAATATACTCTGCTTCGTTTTCAATAAGCCAGTTTGAAAATTCAAATTTAAATACACAAGTATCAAAAGCGCTATCAGCCAGCTTTACTGTTGTGTGGTCTTCAATAGATGAAACTGTTGGATTTCTAACGTCATCTATGAATATTAATACAATAAATAGAACATCATTTAAAAATGAAGATAAGAGGCTTGTAGTTAGCGTAACAAATCTTCAGCCTGCATATGGAAAAAACGATAAGGTTAGATTTAGAGTTTTCGTAGAAGATGTTGATAGAGATATCGTTGCAAAAAAAGTTCCATTCTATACGAAAAGTCAAATCTTTACAAAAATGTACTACAGGATAAGAGATGCGATATCAAATGACATAGTAATACCGTTTGATAAGTCAAATAGATCAACAATATGTTCAACAGATACAGACGGAATGTATTTTGATTTTTATATGGATACTCTTCAGCCTGGCAGATTATACACAATAGATTTTCTAATATCGGGTAGAAATAACGATATGATGTTTACTGATGTTGCTGCAAAATTTAAAGTAGAGTAAAATGCCACCAAATAACAGAAAGACATACAGAAAGAGACCTGCTCTATTCAAGGGAACATCAAACCCGCAGGGAAGAAAGACAATAAGCTTGAAATCCCTTAGTGATTCTGCGTTTTTAAATACAGGATCTTTCATGTATGATCCAGTCGGTTCAGGATTAAAAAGTACTCAGCAAATACCAATAGAGTGGAAGAATTTTGAAAATCACACATTTTTTGATTCAGCACAAAGTAAGACAAATATAGCATTTGATAAAATTATTAACGAATATCCGTTTCAAGGAACAAAAGAAGACGTTGAGATTTTTATGGATTCGCTAACTGGATTTGAAAAATATGTTTATGGTCTGTTTCCAAAATCAAGAGGATATTTACATTTTTCAGGAACTGTAAAAGACGAAGATCCCGGGCATGGATTTTCCGGTGGGCTTGGAACAAGAATAGAAGTAAGAGACTATGCAGGATCTCTATTTCCATCATTTTCAAAAAGAAGAGATGGAGCAGCTGTTATAGATTTTTCTAAAAATTCATTTGCAATAGAATACCATATCTTTATACCTGAAATAATAAACAATAGTCAGGTAATATTCCAGAAACAATCCGGAATATCTCACGGATTGACAATAGGATTAAGTCAGTCAAGTGATTTTTCAAAGTGCGATTTATTTTGCAACATAGTATCGGGATCAAGTGCATTATTTGCATCTTCGTCTATAGAAAAGGGAAAGTTTGTACAAGTTGTTAACGAATACGAAAGAGATTCTGGAAATTTAAAAATATATCTAGATTCAGATCTTGTTACCACATCGTCGAATAGAGAGGTATTTGACTCTCTATCATTTTCAAAATATGACTTCTTAATAGGATCTGGCAGCAGCTGTACTGTTAATGGTAATAATTTAGGCATGCCATCAATTACAACATTTGATCCAGTTGTAACGTTTACAGGATCATTAGATGAGCTAAGAATTTTTCATAGCACAAGATCTACAGAAGATCAAAAGGCATATAGAAAGAAAACAATATATGCTCAAGATAATCTAGTTCTATACTATAAATTCAACGAGTCGTCAGGAAGCTATAATAAAAACAATATATGCCTTGATTCGTCAGGAAATTCATTACATTCAAAGATAACTCATTTTGAAACATCACTTAGAGTTACTGGGTCCGTACCCTCGCCGATGTCAGAAGAAAAACTTTCACTAAATCCAGTTCTATTTCCAGACCACTGGAAAATAAAGCGAATTAATGTAGATCTTCTTAATTCTGCGTCTATCTATGATGATTACAACCCAAACCTAATAACAAGACTAGTACCCCCACACTTTTTTATTGAAGGTCAGGCAAGTCAAGGATTTAAAAATGAGCAAGGGAATATATTCAATCCAATAACAGGAAAATCAATCCCTGGATCTGCAAAAATGGGATCGTCGCAATATTTAACTGCATTTTTATTAATATACGCAAAGTTTTTTGATGAAATAAAAATATTTCTTGATCACATTAGAAATATTTTAAATGTCAGCTATGAAGATGTAGAGGTTGTTGCAGATCAATTAATACCATTTGTTGCAAAGTACTACGGAATTGAATTACCGCAACTTTTTACTTCATCGAATATACTTGAATTTATAGACGGAGAAGATATAGGAGATTCATACGGATATTCAAATAAATCACTTAGACAAGTACAAAGTGAGCTTTGGAAAAGATTTTTGATAAATCTGCCATTTTTTATAAAGGGAAAGGGGACAGTATCTACAATAAAATCTGTAATTAGATCGTTTGGAATAGATCCAGAATCTTTGATGACAATAAGAGAGTTTGGAGGCCCAACAAAAAGATCACTAGAAGACCTAAGATACGAAAGAGCAAAAAGTATTCAGTTGATAGATTTTTCAGGAAGTAGGGCAGAAATTCCATCAACACCGGATATTCATGGATTTTCTGATAATATGCCAAGAATTGTAAGTTCATATCTTACTTCAAGCAGAGTTGAGGCAGGATACCCTGAAATAGCAGGTACTTTTGTTAATAAGTCTATCTTCCAGAGAAATGGAATATCAAATAATGAAAACGACGGACTTCAAACATCTGGATCTTTTACATATGAAGCTTTCTATAGATTTTTAGGACCAAAGAAAGCAGGCTTTAATCAAATAACTACACAGAGCCTTGCAAGATTACAAGTTACAGGATCATCATCAATATTAAGAGGGGCAGTCGTAGCAAATCTTGTTGCAATATCTTCTTCCATATCAGAGGTAAGCTTACTTGTTCGACCGGGAATGAATGGTGCAACAGATCCCGGTCTAAAACTTGTACTAACTGGTGCACAGATATTTAATGGTGATCTCTGGTACTTGTCATTTGGAAGAAATAGAAGTGATGAGAGAGTGATGTCAGTATCACAAAGCTATCTCGCACCAGAACTATCTACAATGGGATCATCATCATATTTTCTAAGGGCTGCCAGGTCAGTAAATGGAAGAATAGCAGAGAAATATTACACATCTTCATTTTTTAAATCAACACCTAACGGAAGTGAAGTTTTTACATCAAAGTCATCAAATTATAATGCAAGCGGAACTTTTGTTGTAATAGGATCACAAAGTTTAGAAAGTACATCGACAAGATTTTTAACAGACCCGTCAGCTGGATTAAGAAAGGGGTTCACACCATCAGATAATGAACTTTCAAAAATAACAAAGTTCTCAGGACACGTATCAAAAATAAGATTTTGGTCAAAAGGCTTGACTGAAAAAGAGACTAGGGATCATATTTTAAATCCAGATTCAATAGGAACTCATAATCCTCTAGTTTATTATAATTTTAAAAGTCAAGACTCTGGATCATTTCAGAGACTAAGGGCAGATCTTCAGCTGTCGCAGCCTGATATAACTTCATCAGCAGAAGGCTCTCTTGTTATTACAAATTTTTCAGGCGGTAGAACAAGAGCAGAAGGATTTGACAATGCAGAGTGCAAAGGCTTTGAAAAGAATAAGAAAATAATAAAGACTGAGACGTTTTTCTTTAACTCTCTTTCTCCAAAGTTTGATTTGAATCAAACGTCAAATAAAGTTAGAGTTAGAAGCTATTTAAGCTCAGATCTAATAGAAGAAAATAGTTACTCAACATCTGCACCACTATATAGTGTTAGAAGAAGCGAATCTCCTGATGATGATACAAGATTTGCAATAGAGTTCTCAGCAGTAAAAGCTCTTGAAGATGATATAATGAATATATTTTCAAATCTTGAATTCTTTGATAATGGAATTGGAAAGCCAAGCTATTTATTTGATGAAAACTATCCAGACTTAGAAAGTGCAAGAGAAGTATACTTTAGAAGATTAACTGGTAAGCCAGAATATCAAGGATTCTTTAATATGTACAAGTGGTTTAGTAATTCACTAGGAGATATTCTAGTACAGCTAATACCTAAAAAGACAAAATTTCTAGGTGTTGATTTTGTGTATGAATCACACCCATTGGAAAGAAACAGGTTGAGATATTTATTTGATGAAATTTACTTACTGTCAACGGAGAGATCATTTGACAGAGGAGATATACTTCTTTCTCAGTATGTAGGAAAACTTAAAAGATTTTAGAATAGAGAGAAAAAAATGCCAATACTTCCGTTCAATGATAGACCATATGTAAATATAAACTATATAAGTGATATATCTGTAAATGGGTCTAACGGAATAAATACATCAGAGATAGATATGTTTAGGCAGGGTATAAATGTTAAGACAAATAAATACTTTTGCGATAGAATTTTACCAATAATAGGATCAAAAGCACTCCCTGCAAGGCAAAATGACTTAATAGATTTCTCAATAGAGAGAACAACATATGGGTATGTAGACTTATTTATTGAATCAAATAATGATAAAACAGTTGCACCATTTGATGATATATCTTCACTAAATAATCCAGTTTCTTTTCTAAAGGATAGTGGAATAACAGCATACCCACAAGTAATGCTTAGCCCACACTGGCTTGATCCCGGCGCTATGAATGGAATAATCGAACCGCTATCTGTAAGAGGGACAATTCCAGGTGCCAGCATAGAATCTCCATTTGTTTATAATACTATTAAAGCAGATGTAACAGAGACATCATATCTAGTAGAGGCTTATATACTCTTTGAGTCAGCCAAGAGTACAATTTTTGATATAACATCACCGTTTATTGATTCACAAGATTTAAGTTTTGTAACTGATAGTGTTATAATATCAGATGCTGGAATCTCTGATTTTGGACCAGGAACACTTTCACCCTTCATGGGTGATACATCGGTATTCATTATTAAAAACGATCTTAAGTCAATGACATCATCAGACTTTAACGATTGTGTAGGTCTAGGGATAATAAGAACGGGTACACCTCACGGATTCGTTTATTCAAGCGAGAAATCAGTATCCTTATATGAGAGTGGAATTAGAAATGTTTGCGGTGTAGACTCACTAGCATTTGGCGGATTATTAAAGTAATGGCAAGATATAGAAAATCAAAATTTAATGCATTAAAAGATTTTGTAACTGTTGATGGACAGTATCAAAGAAAGGATAGCGTAATAGGGTACTGGAAGTTTGAAGATGATGTATCTGAATTAGGCAGTACTGCTGATAGATCTAAGACAAAAGCAAATCTAACTTATACAACATCAGGAAGACCATCATATAGCCAGCAAACTCCAGAGTCTAGAAAATACATACAGAAAAATACAGCTCTATTTAACTCAAGCCATGGAATTATAGGAAATCCTTCTGGAAACTCTTTATCATTTGGAAATGGTGCAACAGATAAGCCGTTTAGTATTTCATTTTGGATAAAGCCAGTTCTAAAGATGGATGGAAATAATAATGAGTATGATATCTTTCTTAAGATGACAGCTGGCGGTTACGAATATGCTGTATATCTCTATGAAGAATCTGCAAGACCTGGTCAGGCTAAGATTACATTCAAGCTTTATAACGCTGGGGGAACAACAGCAAATGCAAATATCTTTTGCTCAACAGAAAGTGTAACAAGAGATAGTAGAATTAGATATGATCTTGATAGAGACAAGTGGTATAACTGTACAGTAACTTATGATGGAAGCGGCGCAGAAGCTGGTCTAAAAACATACGTAAATGCTATAGAAAACTCAACAGTTGGAACAGGTGCTGGCGGGTACACAGCTATGAATGCAACAGCTTCAGAGATAACTGTTGGAAGACATTTTACAGGAGCATCAAATTACTTTTCCGGAAACCTGTCTTCAATAATGATGTGGGATGTTTGTCTAAGTCAGTCTAATATCACTGCTCTATATCAAGCTGCATCTGGACCCTACAATGCAATTTCTGGATATCTAAATGATCCCTATAGGGTCATGTTAAGAAATCTTGACAATAGAACTGGATCATATCCTGGAAATCTTAGAACAACTGGCATGTCAGGTGGCGAAAAGGGAAACTCAGCAATAGCATTTAGAGATCAAAGTACAATAGTATTCAGCAACAAAGAACAGGCGCTTTACCCTATAGTTCTAACACAAACAGAAATATCACAGTCTGGTATACATGATTTACTATCATCACCAAATATGCTGCCAGATATAATTGCCCCAGGATCATCAAAACCATCTATTTCAACAGATCCCCTTGATAGAGATTTTTATAATAATCACCCCTACACTCCGTTTGAAGATAGCAGAGTCTATTTAAAAGACAAGAATACTAGTGCATTTTTTGCATCTGGCACAAGGCATGACGTATATCCCGGATTTGGATCACCCGTAAGAGATAAATACACAATCGGTATAGACATATCTTGTGGAGAGGAAAAGGTAGTTAGCAGATATAATACAAACGGATTACCCATCGACCCGCTCGGTATAATGACAAGGCGACCATACGCTCCTATTGACGGTGCACACACGCGCCCAAAGACTGGATTTTGTTATTTTAACAAAGACCTTAGAAGGTGGGAGGATATAGGATTATCAATAATAGGGTCTTCTTCAATTACAGACTATAGAATGTGGGAGACAGTATGGGAACAATGGGGCTATATACACGATGGTAACAGATGGCGACCTGCTAGAATGGACCGTCCCAAGGGTTCAACGGGTCAGTCAAATGTCTATGCGGGCGACGTACCAAAAGCATATCAGTTTAAAATGTCTGACCATATGGGCTCGTTTGCTGGGACAAAAAATGTTCTTGTAAATAATTTTGGATATGATAAAATAGGCTCACCAACAAGATCAGGTCAAGCACCATACCATAAAATGTATCATGCATCTTCTAGCCAGACAATACAAATGTCTGACTATATAACAGCACCGTTTGCAGTTGAAAAGATAGTTCTTCAAATACCAATAACTGCACAAACAATGCTAGGATCACAAGCAGCTACAGGCAAGAAATTTCACGATTCAGTAAGAGATATAGATAATTACACATTCTTTCTATATAGACAATCAAGATCAGGGGGAAATTTTGACACTGACTCACGTGAAGATGTAGAATCTTCTAGGCGATATTTATTTGCTAGCGGCTGCGCAGCATTTTATAATTCAAACGCATTCTCTTCGTCTGTTTCAGCTGAAATTTTAACTGACGGCCTTCCTCACACACCAGCCTGGTCACATGATTGGGATAATAATATATTTCAAGGTGAACAAAATATAAGACACATGTCAGTTTTTACCGGATCAATAGTTGTAAAAATGACTCCCGCAGTTGGAAACTGCCAGTTTTTAGGCGGCAGCAGATTTCCAGTAAAGGCATCAAAACTCACACCATCATCTGAGGGTGTTCAACTTGGTTGCGGAGGAATAGTTATATCGGATTTTTGGGAAGGTGGAACCACAGCTGCTTCAGCCTCTCTTATCGGGTCTTCTAACTGGCAAGATGACGTCCACTATCCCCTAATGCCATCAGCTTCATATTCATCAGATGTTGCAGACGGATCTCATCCCGCAGCAACAGATGGGTATGCGATGGGTACAGGCAGTGTTGGAGTTGCAAATACACTCGTTGGAAATATTAGAAGGTTCCAGCCTACATTAAATTCGTCTCCAAGATCTCAAAATTCCCCAAGATACATAAGCGGCTGGCCAGCAACATATACAAAAGCAGTCTTGAGACCAGAGCCACACTCGTCAGACGCTCCCGTCCCTGTATCTGAAATACCGAGTGACAGGAGACCCTTTAGGGCGTTTACAGGTACCAGGACTGCGAAACAGACATTTGTTCCGTATACTGCTACTTCATCGTGGTCAAGAGTCTACGAAACAACTGATCAGCAAGGCTTCTTAGACCCTGGGTCCTATACTGAAAATAAAGGAAAGCTCACATTTGGAGATCTTCCCGGGTCTACAGAATCACCGTATGTTTTGCTTCCAGGCGATGAGTTAGTTTTGGGCATCGATGCTGGAATATCAATGTTGCCAGTTAGCGGTACGGGTATACTGTGGGGTCCATCAAAGCCAAATATAAACTATCATGGATTTACAAAGTTTAAAAATGAAAACGAATTTTTCGGATGCATGTCAGCATCATTTATGCAAATAACGACTGATACTGCAAAGCTAACAATATTCGGAAGTCTTATAAGAGAAGATAAAGAATTAATGTTTGAGACAAATCAGAATCTAACTTCAGATGCAATTCATGAAAGTGTAGGGTGTGATAGAGTTACTGATCAATATATGGTAAGTACACGAAGAGAGATGTCAGCTTCATATCTTGACAGATGGGTAGCAGGCGTTTTTACAGAAGAGGAAAGTCTAGCACGAGATGGGTTTAATCGAACAAACGTATGGCCGCCGCCAAGAAGGGTATATGGGCTCTTTTCAAAGCAAGTTGATGCTTCTAACTTAAATAGACTTTCACCATATCACTGGTTTCGAAATTACGAGAGGGGAACATGGGCACCCGGATACGTTGGTATCTCACTCCTGTCGAATTTTAGGGCTGATCCGTTTGGAGTTAGCTCAAGAAATGTTCAATTTGTTAAATCCGCAAATATAAGATCTTCTCAGAGATTTGTATCACTTGTAGATAAGCAAGAAAGATACTATGATTCTATCATGCCAAAAATATCAAGCTATATGTCAAACTCACTTAGTCTTGGAAGGACTCTAGAACCGGGATACATGTCTAAACTTCTCTACACATTTGAACCTGAGGCGTGGGGTAGCGCAGATAAGAGATATACTTACGGATTTCCATATGCAAAAAATCCACCCAGACAAATAGTTGATAAAACTTTTATAAAATTTGTAGATAGAGAAGGGGGATCAAATATATTTTCTGCATATACGCAGAGAACAGTCGTCAATACAACACTATTTCAAAAAGGTTGGCGCTGGTCAGGATTATCAACAATAATGACAACAGATACATCAGGATCATGGTGTAATCTCTATGGAATTAAAAATGTTAGAAGAGAATTTACAAAAGCAGTATTTAGATCTGATCGATATGGACAGTTTAGAGACATGCTTGAACAAAGAAGAGATACAAAGTTATATCTCAGTAAAGATCTAGAAAAAGGGATCTCAGACTCTCCAATTCAGGTCAAATTTGTAAAATCTTCTGACGGTGTAACACAAGTACCGCCTCATGAAACAGACTCTGCAAATTTTTCAACCGAGTATACGTCTTCAATACCCTACGTAGATGCAGATCAACTATCAGGTCTAAAAGTATACTTAGGATTGCCAACATTTGTAATTACAAAAGCTGATTTCACTGCAGGCACCTCATAGTGGGATACTAGATGGGAAATGATTTAAAGCATATAAAAAAATATGACTTACTTAGAGCAGAGACTATCACAAAGAATATCGGTGATAAAGTAGATAAATTTATATCACCAAATAGATTTCAGGTTGGAGTTGAAAGTGTTCTTACTCCAGGGGGTGTAATATTTGGAAATCTATCAGTTAGCGGAAGCTGTCTAGTTGAGAAATTTGTTAATTTTGGAAAGAGAACAGGCAATAATGGATTTGGATTTAGAGTAAATAGTAGTACTGGCAAGATACAATATAGATCAGATCCGTCATTTGGCCAGGCAACGTCATGGGCAGATATTTCTGCAGGTAGCGGTGGTACACCAGGCGGAAGTGATACCCAGGTTCAGTTTAACGATGGTGGGTCATCTTTTGGCGGAGATTCTAGTTTTACATTTAATAAGACAAGCGATTCTCTCACAGTTTCAAATATTTCAGGCTCACTTACAAGATTGTCAAATGGAACATCATATTTGATAGCCGGCAATAATGTAACAATAACATCTGCTTCATCTGGGGGAATAACAATAGGATCTCTTGCCTCAATTAGCAGAGAAAAAAATGTTCAAACTCTAACATCCGGTGTTTCAGCTGGGAGTGCATTGACTGTTAGCGGAATTGATTTTAGCTCTGTTGGATACGCCCCATCTTCAATTGACGTATATGTAAATGGTCAAATGATACACTCTGGTACGAATGAAGATTACATACTTACAGCAAATCAAACAAATCAAATAACATTTGCGTTTGATCTAGATACTGATGACGTAGTAACTACATCACTTATCGGGACGGGTGGCTCAGGTGGAGGCGGTGGAGGCTCTGGAGATATAACTGCAGTAACTGCCGGAAATGGTCTTACAGGAGGAGGCACAAGCGGTGCGGTAACAGTAACTGTTCAAGCAGCTGATTCTACAATCTCTGTTGGGTCTGGAGGGATTTCTGTAGATGAGTCTAACCTATCATCCATACCAAACAGTGCCTTAGCTAACAATACAATCTCGGGCATTTCTCTAGGTAGTAATTTAAATTCTCTCACTATTGGAAATGGAGTAGCACTAAATACTGGCACAACATATAATGGGTCTGCTGCTGTTACACTAAGTGTTGATGCAGCTGATTCAACTATAGCTGTTGGATCTGGAGGTATTTCTGTAGATGAATCAAATTTATCAGGAATACCAAACGGTGCATTATCCAATAGTAGTATTACAATAGCCGGCTCATCAACATCTCTAGGGGGATCAATAACGGCCGATACAATTGCAGGACAAATTAGCGGCGGTACGATTACTAATTCGCAACTAGATAATAGTACAATATCGGGAAAATCTTTAGGTGCAAATCTTGGCACAGCAACTTTCCAGTCTGGGCTAACTGGTACAACTTATAATGGATCTGGAGATGTAACAATAGAGAATACCGGTGTAACATCAATTGTTGCAGGAACAGGTATTTCTATAAGTGGTGGAACAGGTGCTGTAACTGTTACATCAACTGCATCAACAGCGCCAGTAGCATATGTAATAACAAGTACAAAAGTTGTACTTGGAAATGCTTCATCAGCAACAGTAGTGTTTGATTCATCTACATCTACAGATGCAAATGTAGTATCATCAGTTTCAAACGGAGTGTTCTCACTAGCTTCGACTGGAACGTATAAAGTTACTGGATTTCTTGTTGTAGAGGCTGATAGCCAAAATAGAACAGGTGTTAAAATAAGATTTGAATCAGTCGACGGAGGCAACTCAGGAAACTCTTATGAATCTACAACAATTGGAACTTTAAGCGGAACAAGCGTGAAGTTACAAATTACGGCAGCATATATTGCGTTTTCTGATGTAAGTACTAGAACAATTAAAATGACAATACTTGCAGATGGAGCTACTGGAGATATTACAACTGCAAATGATAAAGGCTACCCTTATGGCTTTATTGAAATAACGAAAGTATCTTAAATACTTTTTTTAGTCTAAATTAAGTTTCACACTGTCAAGCAAGATACTTAGTTAATGTTAACAGGGAATTTTTATCTTGATGTCTAGCAGTAATACATATACAACATCTGATATCGGTTTAGCTGCATTTTTAATGCTAAGAGGTCGCAACCTTATATCTGCAAGCCAGGGTGGAAGAGGTTATAAGATAACATTCGATAACTCTGATGGAATGTGTGAAAAAATTTCAATTGAGTATATGAATTCAGATTTTATAAGATACGATATGTATTCAAAAAATCTTAGAATAATGATAAAAAAATCTTAGAAAAATACAGTGATATCGAATACTTAGAAAAGTTAAATTGGTTAGTTTTCTTTTTTTAAATTTTGGTTTATTTTCTTTAGTTCCTTTATTTTAGGCGATAATATTTTCAAATAAAGGAGGAAAAAATGCCTATTAAATCACAAATAAGATTGCAACAACTCACTGGGTCAATGGTTGCAATTAAAACTTCTGCTGCAGCTCGCCAGGGTCCGGGAACTGTTGCTACAGCAACGGGTTCAAATGTAGAGGATATCTTTGGATACTTTGGTGCAGCAATTCAAAGAATTGTTGGAGCAGCATCCGGAGAAGCATTCAACCAAGCAGTTGGAACAATTGCATCACCTGGCGACTATCTCATTGATTCAGGTGATCACGTAATTCTAGATGCTACACACGGTCTATTCGTTAAGGATGGCGGTGCATACGTTCTAGATGTTCCACTATCAGGAAGTGCCTGGACAACAAGTAAAATTGTTGATATTAAAGCTGTAGGATCAGCTGAGTCTATTCACCTTAGAGGTAATGGAAACAGGCTTGGTGTTGCAGGTGCAAAATTAGCAAATGTTAATGCAGGAGCAAATGCAATAGTAGAGGTAATGTCATCAGGATCAAGCGCACTAGCTATTAAACTTAATGCCCCTGCCGGTGGTATCGATGCTTCTGCTGCTACTGGAATTGAGTTTGAATCAACTGCCGGTGCATTCTCAGTAGACGTTAATAACAGAGTATTCCTATCAGGTTCCGATATTGGAATCAAGGGTGAAAGTGCAGCAGCTAACGCTATCAGGCTCGAAGCTTCTGCTGGAGGAATTGATATTGATGCGACGCTCGGAGGGATAAATGTTGCAGCAGCAGCTGGACCATTTACAGTTGATGTTAATAACAGAGTGTTCCTATCAGGATCTGATATAGGTCTTAAGGGTGAAAGTGTAGCAGCTAACGCTATCAGGCTCGAAGCTTCTGCCGGAGGTATTGATATTGACGCTATTGGTGCAATCAGCATTGATTCATCAGCTGGATCAATTGATATGAATGTTGTTGACGGACAAACTGTCGCAATTGGATTAAGCGGTGCAGCAGAGCTTGTTCTCTCTCCGCATGGAACTCCTGCAAATGAGAAGATCGCACTTATCAACACAGCAGGTACTGCTGATGATGCTATTAAGCTTGATGCAGTCGCTGGTGGTCTCCTTCTTGCTGCTGGTGATGATTCACTTCATCTCGATGCTGACGGTACTGATGCTGATGCATTGAATATCGATTCAGCTGGCGGTATGGACGTTGACGTTGTTGGCGTTCTTGACATGCTAGCCGGTGATGACTCTGTTATCGCTGTCGGTACAGCTGCCAAAGATCTTGCACTCACAGTTTCTGGCGGAGGAGCCCAAGTTCTTCAGTTGAACTCAGCAGGTACAGGCACTGATGCTATTGACATTAATGCTACTGCTGGTGGTTTAGATGTTGATGCAGCTGGTGCTATAGCAATAGATGGTACAGGTATCTCACTTGACTCTGATGCATCTTCAAACTTCAGCACATCAATTGGATCACTAACATTTGTTGGTGCGAATAGAACATTCGTAACAGGTTCAGACGTTGGAGTCAAGTCAACATCAACAGCTGTTAATTCAATTAATATAGAAGCTTCAGCTGGTGGAATGATCTTGTCAGTTCCAGATCAAAAGGGCTTGTCTCTTGGTAAGGCTGGCGGTGCAGAGATTCTTATCTCACCTCATGATACACCTGCTCAGGAGAAGATATTAGTTGAGAATAGTGCAGGTACTGCATTAGACTCTGTTCTTCTAAGATCACCAGGTGGTGTTATAGCTTCAGGATCACAGGTTCAGCTAACCGGATCAGATGGTGTATTCTTTGCTTCACATAAAGATATGACTGGCGATAGAATAAAACTAGCAAACACTGGAGATTGGACAAGCTTCGTTGGAAATGCACTCTTTGGTGCAAGCACAACAATAATTGGAGCACTAAACGTTCTAGCTTCAGCTGCCGGTGGTGGCCAGATAGGCTATGCTGTTCTAACTGGATCAGTTTCTTCACCAGATCCTTTCTCGCTAAATGCAGCGTCAGGATTCGTAAATGGAAATGGATATACGCAGCACACTGCATTCATTCCAGGCGAAGTTAATCCAGCAAACACTCAGGTGTATGTAAATGGTCAACTACTTGCAAGTTCATCAAATGCTGCTGCACCAACAACTTCTGGTGACTATCAGATTGTTAGAGGTGTTACTGGTCAGATCAAGTTCAGTTTTGATCTCGAGGAAGATGATGTTGTACTTATAAAAACCTCTGCACAACAAAGCTAATCTTTAGATTATATTTGTAGAGTAATTTTTGAGGACCGTGTTTACGCACGGTCCTCATTTTTTATAATTTCTCTATGCATCAACAGGTGAAAAATTGAAGTTTTTAGATGAATTAGACAATATGATAAAAGGCGCAGATAAAGAGATTTTAAAACTAGATACTGCAAGAATAAAAAAAGATTACCATGTTAATTTTGTGACAGATAGAATAAACAAAGGAATAGAAGCGCTGACAAAAGAAAACCCTGAGGATCCGGTAAAGGTTCTAGGGTCAGTTCTGTCAATGGTTCCAGATTTTATATCAGAGGGATTTGATCTAATAAATAGATCGCATAGAGACCTTTTAGTATCAAAGCAAACAATGGTTAAAATAAGGGATGGTATACAGAAATCAGATGAGGAGGGTGAAGAAGAAGAAGAGCCTAGCGCATTGGTAGAAAACGGCCAGAGCAAAAAAAAATCATCTAGAAAAAAACCAAAGCAGAGAAAAACATCTGACAGACCTTCAAAATAAAAGATAATAGTTTTAAAAACTAAATACTCGGAAATATTTTCAAATACCTAGTAATATACTAGGAATTTATATTGAAAAACTCAACACAGAGAAATGAGAGTAGAAAGCTTAGAAGGTTAAAGTCTAAGCTTTCATATTATAGAGCTGCTCTTGATGATATAAAAGGTACACTCTTTGATTACGAAAAGGAGTGGCTTTCTGATATAACGAGAATAAAAAGCAAGGCTTGCAAACAAAATGATAATAAAAAAGAAATAGACACAAAAACGTCTGTAGATATTAAAAATTTTGAAAACGCTAGCGAAGAAAAAGATCAAAATTGCAACAAAGAAGACAATAGCATCTCAGATAAAAAACATCCTAGATGGGTAAAAAAACTATTTAAAAAAATAGCATATCTGACACATCCTGATAAGCTAATTGGCGAGTTAGAGAAAGAAAAATTCTCTGATTTATTTAATAAATCAAGGGAGGCTCTTGATAATACTGATTATGATAGACTCGTAGAAATAGGCGATAGCCTTAATGTTGAAATAGATCTTAGTATAAATGAAATTATTTTAAAGCTTGAAAAAAGATTAGACTCTATAGTAAGTGAAATATCATTAATAGAAAAATCGTCTGCCTGGATGTGGGGAGAAAGTTTTGGAATTATAGATATCAGGCTCAAGATTGCAAAGTATGAGCTTGAATCATCAGGAGCTGGAAATATACATGATGGAGATATTATTGATATTATTTTAGATATAGAGTCTAAAATGTAATTTTATATCAAACTTACTATCGGTATAATTAGTATCTGAGGCTATTGTGACATGGCAGGAATACTTAATTCAAAAACAAGAGTGATAGACGCAGTCATCACAAGTGAAGGAAAAAGGCAAATAGCAGATGGAAACCTAATAGTTTCATATGCATCAGTATCTGATAAGCACACATATTATGAGAAAGATATAGCAAGCGGATCATCAGATGCTACAAAGAGAATATACTTTGAATGCCCCATTAAATCATTTAATGATTCAATTACACTAGAGTCAGATGACTCTGGAAAGCTTTGGGGATATGAGACAACACCTGATATTTTGCTAAGGGGTGATGGTGTAGTAGAAAAACTAGTAACAGGATCAGATCAGTCAGAGCCTCAGTATACGCCAGCGGGTCAGTTTGAAGGATTTGCATCTGTAGCTGATAAAATACTTTCATCATCAATAGATAGCTTTAAAAATCTATATACAATAGGAACTAGAGATGCAGGCGAGTCAATATCGCTTAGAACAAAGCTAAGTAAAAATTCATATAAATTTACTATTAGTAATACTTATCCATTTATAGAAGGTCCAGGAGATAGCACAATAAATGTAGATTTTGTAAATCCATTATTTTTTGATGAAAGGCTTCAGTATGCACCCCAGTTTAAATACTTACCTCCTATTGTAATGGATCCGGAAGACTTTTTTGATCCTGATAACATACAAGAGACACAGGGTATTCCGCTATACTTTGGAGATTACGTGCAAATAGCAAGGGCGGAGCATTTGCAATTATCAGATCTCATGTACCATTTAAACAAGACTGATAGCTGGTTTACGCAAGAAATTCACCCAGATGATCCTGGAGAATTATTAACAAGATCGGATATGGAGTCGTCAGTTATAAACTGGGATCCTGATGATGATGAGGATAATACATCTCTATCTCAGCAAGGCCCATGGGTTAAAAGCGAAGATTCATCAAATTATGGATTAAATGAATCAGAAACAGATGGATCAAGAATAAACCTATCATCAGATGAGCTAGCAAGGGAAAGAGTTTCTGTATTTTTTGAAAGAACATCTTCAACTAATAATATTATGATGCAAATGTTTGAGATTGATTCTTCAAAATCAACAATGCTAAAGCTAGATATTATTGATTTTGGATATCATACAGATTCTCACGATTCTGCAAGACCTATAAAACATGTATTTTTTGCAGGAAAAATATTTATAAATTCTTACGGGCTACCCGTTTTTATTAACCTTTTTGATATAATTTTAGACTAACATGATAATAAGAAAAAAGAAACACCCAAAAATACTTTCAAGCATAGGCGGAAATTCGTCAAAAATTACAAGCATAAAAGATAAGACATTAGATATTCTTATAAATGAGGGGCAAAATCCTCTAGGCTTATCCGTCTCTCAGAAAGTTGTAAAAAGAGATTGTGAAGAAATAGACTATGAGTTTTATTTTAAATGCGATATGAGAAATTTAATTTCAATAGGTGCCACAGAAATAGAATTTTTAGTTGTAAAATCTGATTTAAAAATTTCTCCTGGGTTTTTTAAAAATATATCAGAAAAATCTCCAATTTCAGTTTCGTCTGTTATATTTGGGCAAAAATCAGACAACTCAAGAATAATGACAAATGACTTTAATGATAAGGTTATCATGAAAGGAAAAATAGACATGATTAACGAAATAAGAGATACTAGAATGTCTAGAAGTTCTTCAAAGTCTAAAAAGTCTAATGATAGCGATATGTTTGGAAGCGCAATAAAATCAGTAATAGTAGAAAAGAGATCACTAAAAAGAAAAGGTCTGTTAAACAAGAGAATGCCTCAGGTTCAAACTTCAACTGTTGATAACAATAGCGTGGAAAATAGTCTCGAAGTTAGTGACATATATACTTCACTTCTATCAAACGGGATAGATCCTGTAGATTCACTAAGGCCAATGATAAATATGTCAAGTCCTGACCCAACTATTTCGCCAGGACTTGTTACAAATAAAATATACTCATCAAATAGAAACTTAAACAAAAATCTAAACTCAATGAGATCAAAATTTGAAAAGGGTTTTTCAAACTCATTCCCGCAAACAACAGTAAAATATGGATCTGGCAACTCTGATTATATTACAATTGAAAAATCAGTTCCAGACAGGGTTAGAGATATAACCCATAAATTTAAAATAAATTCAAGATTGTTATATTCCATGTCTTCATTTTTTATTATACTAAGAATAAGAGATAAGAAGTCAGGGATGATTACAGAAAAGTTCAACGTAAGAGTTAATCATAAAATAAATGTTGAGAATTACTATATCCCAGGTGAAATTCCCATTGTTAGCTCTGTTATGTCATCAAATGGATCTAGAAGAATTGCAGCATCAATAGGAAAAAAAGATAATACAATAAATGACGAAAAAATTTATATCAGAAAGATAGTAGATGACTCTCCCTTAGTTTTATTTCCATTTAAAGAGTTTATAAGAAGAAGTAAAATTCCAAGCCCAGGGGGACAAAATGGAAATATTAGTACTCCACCATCTGAAAATATATTTGATGGGTCTTCATTTCAAAATGGAACAAAAAATTTAAATATGATAAGAGTTTGTCCAGTTATAAAGACAGGGTTAAAATTATCAAATTTTTCAAGTACATCAGTTTCCGGCAGATCATTTAATTATACATCTTGCTCAATTACTGCCAAAAATATCGGAGGGGGAATATTAATAAGTGTTTCAGATATTACAAGCGATATTTCTGGAGTTGCAATTTATAAAAAAATTGCAGGATCTAGAGTGCCTTTTAAGTTATTTAGCAAAGCCCTGGGCCAAGAAAGATTAGATTTTAGATCATCTGAGAATTTTACTCGTACCACAACAGCTGGAAGAATTATGATTGATTCAAATGTAAAAGAAGGTTTGACATATATCTACAGGGCGAGATTATTTTTTAAGTCAGGTGGCGACAAATTTTCTAAAGTATTTGCAACTGCAAAGTGTCAAAGAAATGCAGAATTTTTATCAATATCTACTAGCAATCTTAAGATTAGTAATGCGAGCATAGGAAATTCGCTGTATGGAAAAGATACAATACCATACAATCCAGCGATGATATCTTTCAATATAGACTACAATATACTAGATACACAAAGTGATATTCTTCTTTCAATATTACAAGATGCAGGAATGGAAGATTTATTTGGAGGAGAAATAGAACAGATAAAAAATTCACTATCAGATAGAGTTGTATTTGGAATATTTAGAAAAAATATAACTCTATCAGAAGAAATATTTCTTGGATATTCAGGAAGCGGTGAATTTAAAGATGATGGATCATCTGCTCCCTTTCCAACACATGGAATGAAATATATCTATAGCGTAAGAGCATTTCTAACAACTCCTGAAGAATTTTCAAGAGCTATTACTACAAAACTACAAACAGACTTAAATGTTGTAAAGAATACATCTATGCTTCTCTTACCGTCAACATTCACATCAATAAGAAGTTCTGTTGTAAATAATTTAAACTTAAAAGTAAATACCACTGCAGTTGGTTCAATAACAAGTGTATCACAAGAATTGGATACAGAGGCGATATTTCAATCAGTAAAACTTACAAAGAATTTTGACAAAATGTCTCTTTCAAAGGGTACACTGGCTAGCCAGACAAAAACAACACCCGACGATGTACTTCAAAAATTTGACATAGGTGACAATACAGAAATTTTAGTAAATTTAGCAGAGTTTGATTTCACAATATCATCAACAAGAGGACAGTCTGTAACAACATCATCAAAGGGATTCCCAGTTTTAAGATTTTCTGTAATACCTGCAACAGATTTCGCAACGTTAAAGCTGATTGATTCAATTGTAATATCGTGTGAGAGGCAGGGAAGAAGATCAATATGCGGTTCAGCACATCCCTCAGAATCTATTGTATTTGTAGACTATACAAATAAAGATTATATAGGACAAATAAATTATTATGCTACAATAATAAAGATAGACGGTACAGTTATTGATGATAAGATTGTAGGATCTACAGTATTAGTAGACAGGTCACCAAAAAAGAAGAAAATTAGGAAAAAATAATGGGAAATCCAACACCCGGAATAATTGTACAAATACAGCCGGTTGAAATTAATTCGTCGCCAACTCCGTCTGGAATGTCATCAATAGAAGATAGCTCACTAACATTTGATGAAGCACAGGCTCTTACAAACGTGCCATATCTTGATATGGTATTGGTTGAAAAAAACTATGATGATATTTATTTAAATCCCGATCTTGAAGCTATGCTAAATACTAGAGGGTTTTCAACACAAAGACCTGAGATTCTAGGCATGTTTGAGTTCCTGCCTCCTTTGTCTGCATACGGAGAAGGCTATGACTATCAGACAACATCTTACGGGGAGCTATTTGACTATCAATGTCAACTTAAGCAACTAAGATATACTGATGCGCTAGGATTTTTTACAAAAATGCTTGAATTTTCATATGAAGATGCATCTGCTGGAAAGATTTTTAAAAATGATTCAAAATCAGATGAGTATTTAGATGTATACGAAGAAGATATGGATATTGCAAAATCTACTATTGACTATCTTGAATCACTATATGAGTCAATTAGCTCGTTTATTGATGGCCAAAATATAAAAGCTAAATCTTTTAATACAATAGATGTTGTAACACCACATCCGTCGTCAAGAACGACGACGGTCGGAGAGTCAATTGTAGCATCACTAGCTGATATAATTCCAATGCCAGCCGAGAATGCATGGAATGACGCCAACACAAACTTTACAGTTGAAGAATTTATAGAATATAAAATAGGATTTACAAGTGATTGGGTAGCAAGATCATCCAATACGACGATAGTTTTACAGCTACTGTCATATTTAGGCGGGATGGGAGCATTTGCAAACGGTATCTATGGGGTCATGACACCGGGCACAGACTCAGACTACTCACAATATCCAACAAATGGAATAGTTGGATACAGTGTCGGTATAAATTCAACTATAACTAAACTTCTTGATTGGAACTTGCTATATCCAAAATTAGTAACAGCAGGTGGAGAATTATATCTATATTCAGAACAAGATAACAATATGATATCATTAAGTGATGTTTTAAAATATCATGATCAGGATGGCGATAGCTGGAGCGATGCAACTGTGTATGGAGGTGAAGGATCAGAGGCCCATTCGACGCTCGGAGCACTCATTCATGCATTCGGGATGGATGCTATTCAAAATGCAACTTTTCAAATGGATCTACATGGAACGGGAGAGGTAAGAGATATTCCTACTGAAATAGCATCAATACTTGGTATTGATACTTCACAGACAGTAGAATCAATTCTTGATGGTAGGGAGTCAGCAAAAGATACATCTGCCATTGCACATCTTATTCCAGAAAATGAAGATGCTAGTTCACAAGATCAACAGTATGTGGAGTCATTTACAACATCAAACTTTAATCTTGCAGAAGGAATAGCTTCGAGTAGATCTGGAAGATCATATTATGTAGATGAAATACCGACGCGAGAAGTTACAGAGTCTCAGGAAAGATTGAATAAACTAATATCAAACCTATACTCTCTTGGGACTAATTCTGTGAAGAACTTACTCAGGCTTTCAGGAATAAAAAAGCTTAACGAAAATAATAATCATTTTTCCTATACACCAGGATATGATTCAAACTATTCTTTGACACCAAGTCTTTTCATAGTTAAAATATTTGAAGCACTTGCAAAAACACTTAAACCCTGGGCAAACCTTGGCGGATCAGGTTCATGGCTTCCAGGACATATTGTACCTCTTGCAGTTTGTACAACAGCAACTGGTGATATAAACATGGGCCCATATGATGGAAATATAACTAGATCTCTATTGAAGTACATACTTGCAAGAGATGAGTATAAATATAAAAACTGGAGAGAGGCTTCCTCAGAAGCAGAAGCAAGGGATATCTACATACAGGCAAGGGATGATTTAACAGAAGATATTAAAGATCATATGAGAGACAGAATTACATTTGCTGAATTTAACGGCTCAAATGGTAAGGATGAAACGTCAGCTCCAGTCTTTGGCGGAGGGGAAAAGGGAACTTCATGGGAACAAGACTGGTCATATGCCTATATGTGCAAAGAAGCCTATACTAGCGAAGAAAGCATCTTTTCAAATTCATCAAAAATAGGCGATGATTATTTTACTATTATGTTTGGTGTTGGTGGATTTGAACTAGATAGCGATAAGGGATCTGTTTTTGATGCACCTATAGAAGCTGTAAATGAATTTTTAGAAATACTTGAGACAGGATGTCAAACAATGCCTGGCAGCAGAAATGAAGAAATACTTTTAGAAAATGATTATACGGGAAGAGGTATTAATAGGGCTAGCATGATATCTGCAGCATATCTTTTGTGCTTGCGCGTCTGGAAACAATTTGCAGGCGGAGCTGTAATCTGGACAGACTCTGCTGAAAGACGTTCCTCAGGTGGAGGAGTTTCAGTTGGAAATAAGTGGGGAGGATCGTCAGGATGGTTCGATAAAAGAGTTATACATTCATATATTAATGCATTTGAAGAGTGGCAGCACGGAGGTACACCCTTCTTGGGTGAAATTGGTGACATCCTCACTGAGACAAAATATGATAATGATGTTGTGCCGTGGTCAACGGGATATGGATACTATAAGGATATACAATCAGCACTAGAGATGATGGACGAAATATATAATACAGCCATAAATATCGAAAAAAATGCAATTCAAACATCATTATATATAGGAAATATACTAGATTCGTTAAAATCAGCTGCATCAGGTGTAATATCACATATAGATGAAATAAATTTAACATCACAGACATTTGAAAATCCACTAGAAGAAATAATGTCAGACGAAGATTTTGGTCAGGCAACACTTTTTTCAACAACAAGAGACCAAATATCATTAGCAAGAGCTCTCTATGATTCATTTGCAGTTCCAAATAGGGAATACCCATATCTTCCTGCATCAAAAGCAATAATGACAAATCAGTCAAAAAATCTTGCTGGGTTTTGCAAAACAACCGAACTTCTAGATACAGGAGGAACTGGTAGAAAATTTATAATGCCAGTTGCAATTACGGCAGGAATGATGGAATCTTTAAGAAACAGAGCAATGGATTCTACCGGAGATCTTTCATACAGAGATTCAACACTTGTATCTATAAAAATATGGAGAAGAAATCTTTTAAAAGAGTCTGAGCTTGCAACACCGAGAGAGTTTGTATTTGATACGTCGAGATTTGTAATTATGGGAAGACCAGAGCATACTGAAAAAGAGGGATCTGGAGAAATAGATGGAGATGTTTCATCACCAGATCCTCAAACAGCAGATACTGTTCTTTCAGATACTGTTGTACGGCACTATGGAACTGAGGGAAACAAAGGAACCTATACGGGAAAAGCATATAAAGATTCATGGGACGCTTCAGACTTTGGATATAATGTTACGTCTCAAGATGTCTTCAACAATCACGCAATAGATAATCTTTTAAAAACATATCTTAGATTGACAACTGGATTTGATGTATCTGAAGATGTATTTCCATTTCTAGAGGGAAATGTTTTCTTCGATGGTGTTGATCCAGGCAAGGAGGATCTTCTTGAGTCATTATCTAACGATGCTGCTGAGATGTTTGCAGATAGAGATTTAGAAGCATCATTAAATTATGACAGGCTTGTAGGAGAATTAAAAAGATCAATAATTTTAAGTTCTCAAAAATATAGAAACAGAATAGTTTATCCAAAAGTTTTTGAAAGAGTATTTTGTATGCTTGTTGATCAGGAGTGGTCAGATTCTGCCAATACTGAAGGTGGAACATATGCACAATTTTATGCAACAGTATCAATACTTCCGCCAGCAACAACATTTAGCTTTGAAGGTGATGATACAATAACTGCGCCTGAATTCACCGCAGCAGTTTTTACAGGAACAGATAGTAATGTACCAAGTGCTCTCCTTCCATGGGAAAGTTAAAATTATGAACTATCTATCAATATATTTTAAAACAAAAAAGGAGATTTTATAGAATGGCTGGAGAAAGCTTAATACAAGAAATGGTAAGCGATGAAGAGCTGGTAACTGGAGTTGAAATAAGCCACGCAGCACAGGTAGGATCAGAGTCATCTGCATCAGAAAGCTTTTCTGAATTCCTTGAAGAAAATATATCTGGATGGGAATCAGCAACATATCCTGCAGCACCTTCAACGGTTATAGATCTTCCAGAAGTAATATCAATAGATTCTGAGTTTTTCTATAACTACTATACAAGAGATGAGAGAACTGTTAGTACAGGAGTTGAGTCAATAATTGATATATCATCTAGTGAAGCTGACATAGAGTTTGTAAAGAAAAGATCACGGACGGCAAGATCAGTTATTATAAAGATAAGAGTTCCGTCAGCAATGCCGTATACAAATGCAGGATCAACATTTTTATATGACTATGTTAATAGTAATATGAACTCATCAGATTTTCTATCTGAAAATAAAGACAAGATAGTTTTTGAAGGTGCTGTAGCAAATAGTAGATTTTCTTCTGTTATATTGATGGATAACCAGCTTGATACAGCATTTTATCATGCACTAACATCATCAGTAGCATTTGAAGATACACTTCATAATTCACCTATGGTTACAGATGCTAATTCAGAGCTAACAGCTTTTTTATCATCTCCGTTTGCAAGCATATCAGGGGCAACAAATATTGTAAGAAAAGCTCTTGGAAATCTTCAGCCAGTGGGCGTTGCATATGCACCGACTGATGCAAGGCAAGAAATAGTTACAGATGCATTGAGAAGTGTCAGATTTGTAGAGTTTAACTCAACAATTAACAATGCAGTAATTTCAAATATGACTCTCGCTGCATTAGAGGATAGGGGCAATATATATCAGGATGAGTTACTTGGAATAGCTGATGACGCAGAACAAATTCAAACAAACTATGTGCAGAATTCAAATCCTAGTAACTTAAGTACTTCTGAGTTTGAGCTAGAGCTAGCTGCGACAGATGTCTTTGTAAAGTCTGAAGTAATTGATCAGGGTTTTACCATAAATGAAAGTTCAATTGCAGTTGGACTTTATATAGAAAAGTTTGAAATACAGTCGTCAGATGATGGTAAATCTTGGACTAGAAAAGAGCTTGAACCTATAATAATAAGCAATTATGGAAACTTTAATATATTTGATTCTGATATAAAATATGGAGCATCGTATGTCTATAAAGTTAAGATAATTCATGCAACGGCATACGAAGCAACAGCAGTAGATCCGGATGGTCTAACACAAGACGAAGAGGTTTTTGCTGTAAGTTTAATTGCATCAAGAGGCGTAAGTACAAAAGTTAGCTGTGTTGAAACAATAGCACCAAAACCTCCTCAAAATATTAGATTTAAATATAATTTTCAAAATAATACACTTACAATACTATGGGAAGAACCATCTAATCCGCAGCGTGATGTTGTAAGGTACCAAATTTTTAGAAGAGCAAGTACAGATCTTCCATTTACGCTTCTAGGAGAGCTAGACTTTGATAACTCTACATCAAGAGTTGTTCCACTTGAAAAAGCCCCGCCCGAAAAAAGCTTTAGAGTTGCAGGCCAAAGAAAGATTTTTGTAGATGTAAACTATAATAGGGACAAGAATTATATTTATGCAATAGCTTGCGTAGATGCAAGAGGCTTAACATCTGGATATTCTGAGCAAATTTTAGTATCTTATGATAAGTTTAAAAATAAAATAAATTCAAAAAGTATTTCAAAGCCAAATGCTCCAAAGCCATATCCGAATATGTACCTAGAGGGAGACTTTTTTGTTGATACAATGAGATCATCGGGAGAGACAAGGATGAGAATATTTTTTGATCCAGAGTATTATAAAGCTTTACAAACCGAAAGTGACGGGACATCTTTATCAGAGATTGATTTGGGATTAATAGGTGATAAGTATAAGCTTCATATAATTAATTTAGATCTCCAGGATAGTCAGGTTTTTGACATAGAAATTGGTGATGAAACAGGTCCTCCAATGGAAGTTCCAGTAACAGAGGCTAATATTACATCTCTGTGAGTAATAATATTAACAATTATCATTTACAGAAATAAAATAAGAGAATATATAATCAATAAGGAGTGTGAAAGTTGGGTTTCTTAGATCATTCGACAAATAATATAATTTTAGATGCAGTTTTAACAGATATGGGTAGAAAGATGCTTGCAGAGGCAGGCGGAAATTTTCAAATTTCAAAGTTTGCTTTAGCAGACGATGAAGTCGACTATAGAATTGTAAAAGAGTTTGGAAGAACAGTAGGTAAAGAAAAGATAGAAAAAAATACACCTGTGCTAGAAGCAAATACCACAGGATATCTAGGTTTGAAATATAGACTTAGAAGTTTAAATAACAATTCACTATCAACACTTCCAATACTAAAAGTAACATCTGGCCTTACTAGTGACATAGTTTCACTTGCAAGATCAAACTCAACAGTATCAGGCGTCTCAACAAGTCAGTCTGTTACAATAGAGCAATCAATAGCATCAGGAAGGCAAAATGATCCTGATGCAGCTGATTTCTCATTTAGAGTTGTTCTTGACAGCTTATTCTTTCAAATAGTTGGACATGTGCCTGATTCAATAGACTCAAGAAATGTAGCTGTATATACTATTCCTGCTAATAGTTCAATCAGCAGTCAGAATACTACATCGTGTACGTTTACAATATTTGCAAAACCAGTTGGACCAGATGTATTTTCGTCATATAGACTTGCAGGTCAAGACGTGGTACAAAAAAATTGCGAAGTTACCGGACTTAATTCTGGTGCAAATATTCACTTTACTGTACAAACACAGTAGAATGTTTTATTAGAGGAATTATAAGTGAGTACATCAAAAACATTAGATCCGTCAACGGATATAAAAACATCTGATAGTCAGCTAAACCAGTTAGTAGACTTTATTCAGACAGACGTATCTTCGTCAAATTCTAGAAAGTCATATCAGGTATTTGTTACTGGTGGAATAGGTCCAGGGGTAACGTCATCTCTTTTTCAAACAGTATATGATCAGGATTTTTCACTACAGACATCAAATCCATGCTTTGATATAACGTGTATGATATTTTCCGGAAGTGGTGTTGTTACAGGTTCAAAAACTGGAGAAGATTCAACAGGAAAGATGCTATTTCCATCAACATCAATAATGATGAGGGAGAAAATAGAGAATTATAATCAATATGCACAACTTCTTCTTGGAAATGCAGGTTCACCTTTTTACTCTCCATATGGAAGTTCAACACTTTCAGATAGAATAAATGTTGGAATTGCATTCAACATTAAGCGTCTTTTTCACAGGGATGCCATAAAGAGAGAATCTTTTGCAATGAGATTTTATAGAAGTGCAGCATATAGCAGTAATTCTCCAGTAAATCCAGTCATGAGACAGAATCTATGGGTAACTTCTGAATCAGGATCATGTGTCATAACAGATCTAGGATCATCCACAGCAATGGCATCTTCAGTTGGTGGAGCTGTGGGAAATCTTGTAAACTCAGCAAACACTAGTGAGAATCTTGGATTAATTTTTTACGATCAGGGGATAATTTTACTAGATGCAGAAAAGACAATGTCAGGATCTGAACATGCAACGGGATCAATTCAGGCAGTTTCTGCACAGACAGTTGACGGTGCAGCTGGTCGTACAGTTCTAGGAGAGATCTTATCAACATCTGGTAAGAAAGGAAATAGGCAGGCAAAGTTCATACCCGACTTCTTCGTATCAGCTTCGATAGATCAAGTAGTAGATCACATAGCAGAGGCAAGAGTAAGTTCTGGATCACTAACATTTATGACTTTTCAAAATATAACACAGATCAAATCAACTCTAATATTCTGCAGGGCGACTGCTGATGAGTTCAACTATTCATCTAATCCAACGTATGTCGATCCATCAAATAACAAGATAAGGGTTATTGAAACAGGACAGGAAGGCTCACAAAAGGCTTTCTCATATATTACTACAATAGGACTTTATGATGCAAATGATAATTTATTAGCAGTTGCAAAGACATCAAGACCAATTGAAAAAAATGATGAAAAGGATTTGACAATACGGGTAAGGCTCGATTTCTAGGGTCTTAGTATGTCTATTGTCAAAGTCTTAAATGAGCGACAGGAGAACTTTTCACTAACTCTTCATCCTGAAACTAGATACCTTAGTTCATCAAATGGAACATCTGGATCTGCTGCACTATCTCCAAGACCCAGTCCGGCATTAAAAGATTTGATAGCTCCCGGAGAAACAGGCGAGCTATCATTTGGAACTGATGGATCGACAGATAGTTCATTTGACGAATCTGCATTTCTAGCAACAATAGCAAAAGATGCAGCATCTTTAATTGTAAATGGTGCAATGCTAGCTGGGACGTCTGTAGATGTTTCCGAGTATATGGAAACATATCTATCAGGGGTTAATACAGCAAATAGTCCAACTAGAAACTCTAAAAGATTGTATATAACAAGATTTGATCCACCTTTCTCTCTTAACGATGTTGCAATTGAAAAGTTGATAATAAAAGATAATCTTTTACCATTCTATGCTGCAAGATATGACGTTAGTGAATTTGCATATACAAACTATAGTACTTTAAATTTTTTAACTGCTTCTGGGCTTCCTGAAAATTCTGCTATAATATACCCAAACTTAAGTAGAACAGTAAATGAGCCGAGGCCGTACTCTCCCACCGGATCATTTTCAATAGACTTTTATATAAATCCAAGATATACTACAGAGAGGCTAGAGTCTTATAAAGCTGGGACAATTTTTCATCTATCATCATCATTTGCTGTATCTTTAGTTTCTGGAAGTAGTCGTGACCAAGATCAGAAGGTCGATGGATTTAGAATAGCATTACAGCTAAGTCACAGTGCAGATGTACCTCCAAGTACTATAAATTTCAATGCCACATCACATACACATCCTAAAGATCTTGTATTTGTTACACCTGACAACTCTTTAAAAAGAAATAATTGGCATCATGTTACAATAAGGTGGGGCGGAAAAGATTTTAATATGGGTACAGGCAGTATCTTAATTGATAGTATGTCTACACAATTTGTATTTACAGGGTCAGATATACTTCCCCCACCTCATATTGGATGCTCTGCACTTATTGTAGGAAATTATTATGAGGGGTATGATAATGAGGCAAAATTCTTTAATGAAAATGTTTCAAATGAAGGTGTATATCCTACGCTAGAAGGTCTCACTGAAGATCCAGTTAACTTCTTCTTCAGGCACAAGCTGAATGCAGAAGTTCATGAGCTAAAAATATTCAACAGGTATATTGCAAATAAAGAAATTGAAAAATATAGCAAGTCTTCACCGCAAAATTTTAAAGATTTAATGTTCTACGTTCCGCCAATGTTTATAAGGGAATCAAGGGAAAGAGACGTTCTCTTGACTCCATTTCAGACAACAAGTAAAAAAACTGATGATCCATTTAATGTAGATTTCTCATTTGGTGTCGGAGGGTTTGTTATGAATCTTGAAAACCACACCAGGGAGTTTATTAAAAGATTCTCTCCGCGTTTATATAATCTTACTGCTTCAACATTAAATACAACTGTTGAAAATATAACTGCAACACAATTTGTCTACGCATCTGCATCAATAAGGGCAAGAAATTTAACTATACTTCCAAATGACAATGGAAGATTTATGCCAGATTATACTATTTTATCTACCGGTAGCAGTGATAGTTCAAAGTTTAAATCTATATACGGCGGTCAAAATTTAAGTCTGGTATCTATAGATTCAATGATATCCACAGGAACAATATTTCCTGGATTGCCAACAACAGCAGTTTCAGATGTAATTGCAGCAATAGATGATGATGCAACAACACTTCCTGATGCAACAGGTCCCGATACAATAACAGCACTAATAGCAGGCGTTACACCTGAAAGCATGGGTGGAATATCAGGTCCAATACTCACAATTGCACAAAGAACGCGAGATTTATCTTCTAATGAGATATGCTTTTTCGACATATCAAATCTTTTCTATGGAGATCAAATAAAAGAGGAGTCTTTGACAATTGTAGATAACTCACTAACTGGATCAGGTGGAAAGATAAAGATATCGCTAAGGGATAACGGAAAGGGAGGTGTATATAGGTGTGATGCACAAGGTCCAAATCCCAAATGGTCAAATATAGGGAACTGTATATATGATGAGGGAATTGTTCTTGTTAAACACCCAGCGCTAACATTTTTTGGAAAAGATCAGTTTGAAATAACATTTAAGGGTCACCAAAATATTCATATAAAAATGTATAATATTGAACTAGGCAGCGGATTATTTAATTCATCTAGCAACCCTCAATATAAAGTCTTGTCAGCTTCTGGAAGTCCATCAGATATTGGAAAGAAGTTTGTATATATAGACAGCCTTAATCTTCATGATGAAAATTTAAATATAATTATGAGGGCAAATTTCGCACAACCGATTAAAAAGAGAGTGAATGATTCTATGGTAATAAGATTTAAGATGGATTTTTAATGATACTTGGCCTAGATGTTTCAACTGCATGTACTGGATGGTGTGTCTTAGATATGAGTGGATCACTTGTTTCTATGGGTGCAATAGAGCTATCAAGTATAAAGAACACATACAAAAAAGCAAAACTAGTAAGAGATAAAATGTCTTCTCTTTTAATTGATTATAATATAAAAAGCGTTTATATAGAGGAAAATTTACAATCATTCAGATCAGGATTTTCATCAGCGAGAACATTATCAACACTAGCAAGATTTAATGGAATAGTATCACTTATATGCTATGAGACATTTAACTTAGATCCTATCCATATAAACGTCAATCATGCAAGAAGATCACTGGATATAAAAATTATTAGAAAAAAAGACGGCGGACAGCCAACAAAGGCACAAATTTTAAATTGGGTATCAGGTGAGATCGATTTCTTATGGCCGACTAAAATCTTAAAATCTGGCCCTAGAAAGGGATTAAAGATCACAAAGGATACATGCTATGATATGGCAGATGCATATGTCATAGCAAGAGCTGGAATACTAGAGTGTAAATAGTTCAAAAATAGTTTATTATTACCTACAAGTATTGGAAAAGGTATATTGAACTCTGTAACTGAAAAGCTAGATTTCCTAAGATCTGTTTTTGGTGATATAAAAGTCGCTAGAGACGGAGTTAATGTTGCTGTAATGTGTCCTTCATGTGAAAATAAAAGAAAAGAAAAATTTTCAATAAATATTGAAACATGGCAGTGTCACTGCTGGATATGCGGTGTAAAATCAAATAATTTATTTTTTATACTAAGAGACAAAGTTTCAAATTCTTTATCTGTAAAGTTTAAAGAGAAATTTGATACAAACAATTCTATAAAATTATCTAAAAATATTGAAAATGTTGATAGTGAAATTCCAAAAATTCCAGATAATTTTATACTTTTATCAGAAGCATATCTTGGAAATACTCGCGATCCAGATATAAGGGCATGTATATCGTATCTCTTTAAAAGAGGCTTAACAGTAAGCGATTTATGGTATTTTAAAATAGGAACATCTATAGACGGTAATTACAGACGTAAAGTAATATTTCCATCATTTTCAACCGAGGGAGAGATAAATTACTTTGTATCCAGAACTATAGATGATGATCAAAAAATAAAATATAAAAATTCAAAAAATAAAAAGACAGAAATAATTTTTAATGAAATTAACATAGATTGGAACAGAGAAGTGACTATAGTAGAGGGACCATTTGATCTTGTAAAAGCAAATAAAAATTCAACTTGTATTTTAGGATCAAAGCTTTCAAAAGAAAGCAGACTATTTAAAAAGCTTGTAAAGAATAAAACACCAGTTCTTTTAGCACTTGATTCAGATATGAAATTAGAATCTCATATGATAGCAACGTCACTTGATAGTTTTGGATGCAGAGTAAAAATTTTAAATAATAGTACTACACATGATGTTGGTGATATGAAAAAGCAAGAATTTATGATATTAAGAAATGCATCGACAGAGTGGAAAAGAGGCGATCTTTTAAAGTTTAGAATTGAATCAATTAAGACAGGTTCTATACTTAGTTAATAGTTATATTTATCATCAGGGAAAACAGTAGAAAATGAATAGGCTAGAACTTAGAAAATTTATTATTGATGAAATGAAAACAATAATTCAAGATGACGCTTTGTTTAGACATGAAGATAATCCTGGAATTCTTGATAAGATTGATATTCCGGGAGACTCTCACAAGAAGCACAGGTCTCGACATTCATATATGGCAAGGCCACAGCTATACAGTATTGTAAAAAATGCATCAAAAATATTTAATATGCTAGAAGATGGTCAAGAAATAGACGATTGGATGGAGAGCCATATTTCTCAAGCTTCTGAAATGATAGAGTCTGTATTTAGAAAGCTAGATTATAAAAATAGTGGTCATAAACTCGATGGAATATTAGATAATAATTCTGAAAATCTTCAAAAGAATCATGATACTGAGTCTCTTCAAGATTATACTAAAATAGATTTTTAAAAAATATCTTCTATCATATAAGAAATACTATTTGTACATGTGCCTACAATGTGTAATAATTGAATAGTACTAAAACTTTATTATAATGAAAATAGTTCATATTGCAGACATACACTGGCGTGGTCTTTCACGCCACGATGAATACATAGAGTCATTTAAAGATTTCTTTAAATCATGCAGATCTCTTTCACCAGACGTAATATACGTTGGAGGAGATATTGTACATTCAAAAACTCAAGGTATCTCACCAGAGCTTATTGAAAATCTTACGTGGTGGTTTGAAGAGCTATGCAAGATATGTCCAGTCCATGTTATACTTGGAAATCATGACGGATTAATCATGAACAAGGATAGGCAGGATGCAATAACACCAATACTCTCTGCAATTGGCAATAAAAATATACACTTGTATAAAAAATCTGGAATATATCCTACAGGTATTAGCGGATTTAACTGGTGTGTATTCTCATGTTTCGATGAAGAAGGATGGCCAAGAGTTGTCCCAGTTGATAATGAAATAAATATTGCACTATTTCATGGTCCTGTATGGGGTTCAAAAACAGATATAGATTGGGAGATAGATGGCGACGTAACAGATGACTTCTTTGATATGTTTGATTTTACCATGCTAGGTGATATACACAGGGCACAATTTTTAAATAAAGAAAAAACAATGGCATACTGTGGATCATCAATACAACAAAACTATGGTGAAAGTCAAGGAAAGGGATTTCTATTTTGGGATATTAAAGATAAAAACGATTTCACAGTTAAGTTTTATCCAATACTTCATTCAACACCGTTTGTAACAATTGAGTGGAAAGGAAATGTCGAAGATACGATTAATGAAGCAAAAAGATTTCCAAAGAAATCAAGATTTAGAATAAAGTCAGATACAATAATAACACAAGCAGATTCTCAAGAAATAGGATCAATACTTAAAAAGCAACATTTTGCAACTGAAGTTGTTTTTAAAAATGATCACCAGTTTGATCCAAAGAAATATCACATATCAATAGGAAATAATTCTGAAACATTAAATCTTAGAGATCCTTCTTTTCATAAATTTCTATTTAAAGATTTTTTTAAAAATTCAAATCTTCTAGATGAAGAATCAGAAGATATGAATAATCTAATAGTAAAGTATATATCAGAGATTAGTGAGAAAGACGAAATTCTAAGAAACTCTAGATGGGAAATTGAAAATATAAAGTTTGATAATTTATTTGCTTATGGAAAAAACAATTATATAAATTTTAAATCTAATCCTGGAATAACTGGAATATTTGGAAAAAATGCAAGAGGAAAATCTTCTATAATTGGATCAATGATGTATTGTTTATTTAATACAACTGATAGGGGATCTGTAAAAAACTTGCACATTATCAATACAAGAAAAAATTCATGTCATGCATCAATAGAGATAAATTTAAATGGAGAAAAATTTAGAATAAAAAGATCTACAGTAAAGCATACAACGAGAAAGGGAGAAGAATATGCTTCAACATCACTTCAAATAGAAAGAATTGATGAAAGTGGATCTGTTGTTGAAAACCTTAGTGAGGAACAGCGAAGGGAGACAGAGAAAACTTTAAGAAGAATGATAGGAATATCTGATGATTTTTTAATGACATCTCTTGCATCTCAAGGCGGCATGAATAACTTTTTAAATGAAGGTGCTACATCAAGAAAATCAATATTGACAAAATTTCTAGATCTTGAAGTGTTTGATAAGATGAATGATATGTGTAAGCGAGATTCATCCCAAATAAGAGATATTATGAGGTCTATAGAAAATAAAGATTGGGATGTAGTAATACCTGAAGTAGAGATTGAGATAGAAAAGAAGAAGCTAAGTCTTACAGAAATATCTAATAAAATATCTTTAAATAGAAAAATACTAGGTGACCTTAGGGTAAAGATAGCGTCTAGCGATTCTTCCAGTAGCTTTACAATAGGACAGGTTAATGAGCAGAAAAAAGTTGTTAAATCTATAGACATAGAAAGTAATAAAGTCTTAGACCGCATATTAAGTGAAAAGGAAGGCGCCCTAGATCTCAATGAAAAGTTAGAAAAGATAATATCTGTAGTAGATTCAGTTTCAATAGAAGAGCTTAAAAGCCAGAGAGACGCAAAGATATCTCTTGAGAAAACTTCTATATCTCTTTGTGGCCAGAGAGATGGAATAGCAAAAGAGCTAGAAAGAATAGAGAAGTCTGCAGAGAGTCTAAGCATAGTCCCTTGCGGCGATCAATATCCTTCATGTATGTTTATAAAATCTTCACATGAAGACAAAGCTATGATAAAAGATCATCTTGAATCGCTATCTGAAACACTGGATGAAATAGAGAGAGCATCTGACTGTATTAAAGTTTTATCTGAAATAGACCCGGAAGATAAAATTAGAAAATATAATGCCCTTATATCTAGACAGAAAGACCTAGAGCACTCCATTATTAGGAGTAATTCAAATATAGAAAATTTAACAGATAAGTCATTAATACTAAAAGAAAAGTTGTCTAAAGAAAAGGCTCGACTAGATGAGATGAATCTTATGATATTAAGTGATGATGAGTCAATTGTGCATGATAAAATAGACAATATATCTAAGTTTATTTCAAATCTCGATCTAGACAAAAATAGCATCATCGAAGAAATAGCTACACTAAAGATAAGAAAAAATTCACTATCTGACGATAGGGACAGATTCAAAGAGATAAAGGATCAGTTAAAAATTTACGACTTATTTATGCAAGCATCATCAAAGAAGGGTATTCCGTTAAGAATAATGATGTCAAGACTCCCGATTATTAATTCTGAGATATCAAAAATACTTCTCGGGGTCGTAGACTTTACAATAAATCTTGAAGCAGATAGTGATTCAAATTCAATGGATATCTATATAGATTACGGAGATAGCAAGAGAGTTATTGAGCTTGCGTCTGGCATGGAAAAAATGATAGCATCTCTTGCCATTAGGGTTGCCTTGATAAATACTTCATCACTTACAAAAACAAATATGATAATAATAGATGAAGGATTTGGTGCTCTTGACGAAACAAATCTTGAATCTTGTGCAAGACTTCTCGAATCTTTAAAGAGATGGTTTAGAAATATAATAGTTATTTCTCATGTTGATGCTGTAAAAGATTGTGTTGATGGATCGCTGGAGATTACAAAAAATGGAAAGGATTCATATGTCTATTGTGAGTAATAAAATTCCAATCTTTTGTCCAATGTGTGATATAATGATGGGAACAGGTCAGGATACAGAGTTTTTTCTTACATACGGGGTTTGTAAAGATTGTTCAATAATGTTTGCAGAACCTAGAAAGAAAAAATGGAAAGAGGGCTGGAGGCCTTCTGAAAAAGAAATTAAAGAATTTAAAAGTACAAATTCAAAAAGAGTATTTTCAATTCTTTCGCAAATAGATAATTACATTTAGAGGAAATAAAATGCTAAATTCACAAGAAGTCAATATTTTAGGTCAAATTTGCAATGGAACATGGGGAAAAGGTTCATACGGAAACAATCGTGTCCCTACAATGTCAATAACAACATCTCTTCAGGGAAATATTATGACATGCACATATACAACAGTTGTAAATCTAGCGTCTGAAAGAAATCTTAGAGATCAATCAAAAGTTTTTGAATCAGAGTCAGTTAGTATGCTAAAGCAATATTTTGACAATATAAAGTCTGAGTTCAAGAGTAATGCTGGTAGATCACTAAAGGCAAAGGAAGTCTCAAATACAGATTCTATTGAGCTTATTACAACGTCACCCTATACTCCTAGAAAGACTGCTTACTATAGAAGATTTATAAACTATGAAGTAGAGTAGTATGTCTGCCAGCAAGTCAAGGCAAATAAAAGAGATAGTTAAAAGTGGAAAAAATCCTGTATACTTTTTTAATAGCTACTTAAAGATACAGCATCCAATAAAGGGATTAATTGGGTTTGATACATATAAGTTTCAAGATGACTGTGTTGAAGACTTTATAGAGAATAGATTTAATATAATATTAAAGTCTAGACAGCTAGGAATGTCAACACTGGTTGCAGCATATGCTGTCTGGATGGCACTTTTCCAGAGAGATAAAAATGTACTAGTAATTGCTACAAAGCTTAGTGTTGCTCAAAACTTTATATCAAAAGTTAAAATAATGATAAGAAGTCTTCCCAGCTGGATAGTAATGCCTTCAATAACAACTAATAATAAACAGTTAATTGAATTAAGCAATGGTTCATCAATAAAGGCAATTCCAACATCAGACGACGCAGGTAGATCAGAAGCACTATCACTGCTTATAGTAGATGAGGCTGCTTTTGTTAAAAACTTTGATGAACTTTGGATGGGATTGTATCCTACGATATCTACCGGTGGCCGAGTTATAATTTTATCTACACCGAATGGTGTAGGTGGCCAGTATTACAAACTCTATAAAGATGCAGAGACAAATCTAAATGAATTTAATCCAATAAAGCTTCCGTGGGACGCGCATCCCGATAGAGACGATGAGTGGTTTAGCGAAACAACGAAAAACCTATCAGATAGACAAATTGCCCAGGAGTATCTCTGTGACTTCGCATCGTCGGGAGAAACGTTTCTATCAAGCATAGATATGGAGTACATCAGAGCGCAAATAAGACCACCTAGAGATAGGTCTGGACCAGATATGGGTGTGTGGATATGGGAATACCCGCTTTCAGAGCACAGTTACATAATTTCAGCAGACGTTTCTAGGGGAGACTCTCGCGATTACTCTACATTTCATGTTATAGATGTAACTTCCGGAGAGTGTGTTGCAGAATATAAGGGTAAAATTCCGCCAGATAGATTTGGAGAGCTCATAGCAGAGTTTGGAATGAAGTATAATAAAGCTCTTGTTTGTCCTGAGAATAATAGCTATGGATATGCAACTATATTAAAAATGAAAGAGATAGATTATCCCAACATGTATTACAAGAAAAGAAAAGCAGTGTATATTGGTGGGTATACGCCCGAATATGACACAGATCTTGCTGGATTTACAACAAGCGGAAGGACAAGATCTTTAATTTTAACAAAACTAGAAGAAGTCTTGAGAAATAAAATGATAAAAATATATAGCTCTAGATTCTATGATGAGCTTAAGACTTTTGTATGGATTGGAAATAAGGCGCAAGGTATGAAAGGTCACAATGATGATCTTGTTATGAGTTTTGCAATAGGTACTTGGCTTTATGATGCATCTGAAGACTATAGTAAAAATTCAAGATTAATTAATGATGCCATGTTAAAAGCAATGTCAGTTACAAGAAATTCTTATGATGATCTTCCAGATGCTATACTTGACGGAAGGCCTCATAATAATAAATCACAAGAAAACAAGAATGTTGACAAAAAGTCAAAAATTGATAGAAATATACACGGTACGGAAACTAATAAAAAGTTAAAAATACTTAGTGAATGGGATTGGATACTTAAATAAGTATCAGGGATAGCTAGATGGCAAATGAATCAGGTGCGGCACTATTTAGAAGACTAACAACTCTTTTTAGAAGTGGTCCAGTAGTAAAGAGAAAAGTAAGATCACTGGATTCGAGTGTAAAGACTTCCTCTGCATTCGAAACATTCAGAAAAAATCAAAGTAGCGTGTATAGCTCAGCAATGAGTGCATACGGAACATATGATAGAATGGCTAGATACTCTGATTTTTCAGAAATGGAGTACACACCTGAAATAAGTTCAGCGCTAGATATATACTCTGAAGAAACAGTTGCTTCAGATGAACACGGTAGAGTTCTACACATATATTCAGAAAATCCAACAATTGATAATCTTTTAAATGATCTCTTTTATGATACACTGAATGTAGAATTTAACTTGACTGCTTGGGCAAGAAATTTATGCAAGTATGGAGACTTCTTTCTTTTCAATGACGTTAGTCCTGAGCATGGAGTAATAAGTGCATTTCCAATACCAGTAAATGAAATAGAGCGAGAAGAGGGTTTCGATCCAGATGACCCATCTGCAGTAAGATTTAGATGGGTAACGCAGGGAAATCAGGTGCTTGAAAACTGGCAAGTATCTCATATGAGAGTCTTAGGTAACGATGCATTTTTACCATATGGATCATCAGTTTTAGAGGCTGCAAGAAGAATATGGAGACAGCTAATACTTGTAGAAGATGCAATGCTTGTATATAGAATAGTAAGATCTCCTGAAAGAAGAGTATTCTATATAGATGTTGGAAATGTACCGCCCGAGGATATTGGAAATTATATGGAGCAAGTTCAGACAACTTTGAAAAAAGCACAAGTTGTTGATAAATCTACTGGAAGAGTTGATCTGAGATACAATCCTTTGTCTGTAGATGAGGACTACTACCTTCCTGTTCGAGGATCAGAGTCGGGAACAAAAATAGACACCCTCGCTGGAGGCGCAAATGCAACTGCAATTGAGGATGTCGAATATATTCAAAAGAAATTATTTGCTGCTCTAAAGATTCCAAAAGCTTACCTTGGATACGATGAAGGCCTTGGTGCAAAAGCAACACTATCACAAGAAGATATAAGATTTAGTAGAACAATAGCTAGAATTCAGAGAACAATTATAGCTGAATTAAATAAAATAGCAATTATACACTTATATTGTAATGGGTTTGAAGGAGAGGATCTTTTAGATTTTAAATTACACCTTTCAAATCCATCAACTATAGCACAGCAACAAAAGCTTGAACTTTATAGAACTAGATTCGACATAGCAACATCTGCAAATGGAATAGAGGGTCTTGTAAGCAGGGACTGGATTAGAAAAATTGTCTTTAATATGACGGATGATGATATTTTATCAATTCAAAGAGAAAGAGAGGAAGACAAGCTAAAGGATCTCGAAGTAGAGGCAATAACACTTCCTGGTGATGATGACTCTGCAATGGATGCAGGTGATGATATGGGAATGCCATCATCTCCTGGCGGAGATGATGGTCCAGAAGATCTAACTGCTGGAGATCCAATGAATTCAGCAGGATTACCAATGCTATCAGAACCTAATTTAAAAAATCTTTCACTATCAGATGATAATGCACCAATAGTTGCACAAAAGAAAGTAGATATGATTACAAGGTCGATATCTGAGGATTCAGAAATTAAAGTAGATGACGAAGAAACAGATGACAAAGATACTAATGAGGATGAAAGAACTCCTTCAGAAGTAAGAGCTGACAATAGAAAGAGATCAAAAAAGAGCCCATTTGTAGATCATTACAGGCTAACAACACATGATCCAAAAAATCCTTCAGATTCTGTATCTGGAAACATAGCCAAGGCTGAAAGATACAAAGCAGCATCTCAGCTAAGAGATGATATAACAGGCGGTATGAGAACTGCACACAAGATGCCAACACTGTCAGAATATGATGATTTTATGTCAACTTTTATTGATGGAAAGATGCAACATCAGGCTAGAATGACAGATACTCTAAAGTCTACGTTAAAATCTCTCGATAGAAATATACATATAGATAGAAGAAGAACAATATTGTCTGAAGACAAAGAGGTGTAAAATCGTGCCAAAATCTCACAATAAGAAAAGAAATGTAGGGATAGTATACGAGCTTTTGCTTAGAAGAATTTCTCAATGCCTTATCGAAGGTAACAATCAAGAGGCTCAAAAGACTTTAAATATAATTTCCAAAAGATTTAAAAAGGGAACAGAACTTTATAAGGAGTTTAGACTCTTTAGAGCCCTTGCAAAATCATCTGTTAGTGATACCGCAATAGCAGCAGCAATTATAACAGAAGCAAAGTCAGCTGCAAGAAAAACAAACACCAGGGATCTTAATAAAGAAAAGTCAATGCTCATAAGGGAAATGAACCATACCCTGGATGACTCAAATCTATATAGAAGATTTATACCAGACTATAAAAATCTAGCTACGATTCAAGTTTTGCTAAATGACTGGAGAGATGGTGAGTCAGTAGATATTGAAAGAATGGCAAAATATGAATCACAAATAATAACTCATTTGATAAAAGAAAAAAATGATATTGACATAGAAGATCATCAGGATAAAGACATAGATTCACTTGTTGTTAAAATAATGACAGAGAAAATTAATAAAAAGTATAGTAGAATGTTTGATAGCAATCAGAGAGATCTTATAAAAGAATACGCATTTTCAATACAGTCTGGAGATTCTACTTCACTAAGATCTAAAATTATAGATGTAAAAAGAAAATCAATTGAAGATCTAGATGCTCTTGAAAGCAGTGCGAAAAATGAAACAATTTCAAAAAAAATATCAAATGTTAGAGAGAAGATAGTTAATGAATCTGTTCCAGATGTATTGGTTGATATAGATGATACGAAGGTTACAAGATTTTTAACTCTTATAGATATGTCAAACCAGATAAGGAATTATACTCATGGAAAATAAAAATTTGAAGCTTTTAACTGAATGGATGCCCTTAACATACTCTAGCAAGACAATAAATGAGTCAAGATCTTTAAACGATGGAAGGATAATGCTCAGGGGGATACTTCAAAAATCAGATACACTTAATCAAAATGGAAGAGTCTATCCGAAATCAATACTTGAAAGAGAGATAATAAATTATCAAAAGTTTATACAAGAAAATAGAGCCCTTGGAGAGTGTGACCATCCAGATACTTCTGTAATTGAACTTAAAAATGTCTCACATATCGTTAGAGATGCTAGAATGGAAGGTAACGATGTTGTTGGAACTGTTGAGCTATTAGACACACCTGCAGGAAAAATACTTCAAAGTCTAGTAGAATCCGGTGTTACACTTGGAATATCTTCTAGAGGTGTAGGATCAACGAGATCTGAGGGAGATACGCAAGTTGTTCAAGAAGATTTTCAGCTAATATGTTTCGATATGGTTAGTGAGCCATCAACTCCCGGAGCATTTATGATGAACGAGTCAGTTAATGTTAATATGTCAGATCTTGATAAACACTTTAACGATTCAGACAAGATTGATAGAATATTTAATGATATCTTAATGTGGAAAAATGAGTAAATTACTAAGATCAGAACTTAAAGAAATTGTCAGAGAGTGTTTAGTTGAAATACTAACTGAGGGTGCGGGTACATCTCCTAGCAAAATATCAGAATCTACATCTAGATTAAAAAATCAAAATTCACATATTAATAATTCCAATAGTATGAGAAGCTCTCTAGATAATATTACGTGGGGATCAAAGCAACCTATCCAAGAAGCAGCACGCGAATCAGAAAGAGATATTGTTAAAAACGTTGTAGAAGATCCACTTCTTGCTGAAATGATAGCCGGATCACATGAAACACTTATGAAGCAAAATGGAGCAGGGCATGGAATGAGAAATCCATCAATAACAGGTGATAATGCGCAGCGATCAGTTGCAAATAGTAATCCTGTTGACTTGTTTGGAGATGCTGCAGGAAAATGGGCTCATCTTGCATTTAATGGTACTGACTAGAAATATATCTTATTGATTTTAAAATTAAGATCAAATATTTTTTTCACATAATATATAAGTATAGAAACCCCGAGGTCTAATATGTCTGATAAACATCTTACTGTTGAAAAGTTAAAAAAAATTATTTCTGAAGAAAAGAAGAAGCTAAAAGATCAAGGCTTAATATCTGTAGATACAGTTGAAGACGCCTGGTCTGGCGGAAAAAATCTAGTAAATCAAGTAGATTTTATAAAAAAACTTGGAATAAAAGAGTCAATCTATAGAAAAAAGGCTGAAAAACTTGCAAAGCTAAGAAGAGCACTTAAAGATCAGGTTAAAAAGGAGATAAAGAATGGCTAGCCAATCACAATTTATAATAGATGAAGGAATAAAAGAGAGAAGTCCAGCAAAAAAAGTCGGAACAAGAAATCAGCAAAATCTTAGATCATCTTTTCCTGGATCTCCTATGTACACTGATCAAATAACAACTGATGAGAGAAAATCAACATACCAAAATCTTATATTAGATGGTGATCCAACACGACCTAGTTTTGGAACATCAACAGGACAAACAATTCCCGGAGGCGAAGGATTAGGTATAGATAAATTTAACTCTGATTATTTGCCAAACTGGGATGTTCATTTTGATGGAGGGCTAGTATCAGAAAATGAAATGACTGCAGACGGAAAAAAATTCGGAGCAGGTGAGGGCGCGCCAACTACGCCATTTATACCACCTTTGACTTCACCCGGAGAGGGAAGTATGAATGCAGCAGAGCAACCAGCGTTTGATACATCTTCTGGTGCAGCTCCACCAGAAGCCGGAGTGGAGTTTGGGTCTGGAAAGTCATCAGATGAAAGATCACCAACAAGATCTATGAAAAATATATCTGATCAAAATATTTTAGGTTCATATATTTCAGGAAGATCTTACAACGGATCAGGAAATTAAGAAAATTGGCATCTCGTCTCTACTATAACGCATCATCGTTTGATGCAAATACGGGAAGGGGTTACGGAAAATCTCAGCCAAAAATACCCTCAATAGGAACTAGCCAGGGCTCTGAGTATATTATGGGGTCATCTGAAACAGGTATATACTCAGAACCTGTTGAAGAGTATGATGAAGATGAAGATTACGGATTTTATGAACTAGATGATCTTTATAAGTTTGTAAGAATGATAAATAAAGACTATGTATCAGGAGATTCAGTTAGGCCAAGAGCAGATATGTCATCACTTGGAAATTCAAATAATAGATTTTCAACAGTAGGAATGGGAAATACAATGTCTGAAAGTGACATGCCATCAGCACGTAGTGGAATATCTCCCTTTTCATCAAAGCAATTATATCCTTCTGGATTTACTGGTCCGCCGCTTGGTACTGGCGGAGCAGATCAAGCATTTAGAACAACTGGAAATTTTAGAAGAACTGGTACTCAGTATGGAACTTCCAGGGCACCAATATTAGATAGTGATGTAGATAATTTACGATTTCTATCTGCTATAAACTTGGTTAATTTTTCAAATGATGATATAAATTTTTTAAAACAGCTCGAAAAAGTTAAAAAAGCATTACAATATACAGAATCTTTAGTTTAATAATGAATACATAGAATAGTATAGTTTCACTATTCTGCCATATGTAGTCTTATGAGGTTTATAAATGTCAACAAAAATTTACGAAGAAGCACTTGCTGATGCTAAACACCTTAGAGAGGTAGCTGAGACAAATGCAAAAAATGCAATAATAGAAGCAGTAACACCTAAAATTAGAGAATTTATAGATCAGGAGCTAATGGGATCTGGTTCAGAAAATAAAAATACAGATGAATATTCGTCTGCTGAAGATATAATTTCTGAATCTATTGGCTTAAAACCAGATAAAAATATTGCTCTTGATTCTAGTGCTATAGGATCTCTAGCTAAAATGTTTGGAAGCAGTAATCACAAAGAAATACTGGGTGCACTCTCTGAGTCAATAAACGAGTTAAGTAATGAAGACGCTGACTTAGTCAAATCAGCGTTTAAAAAGATTGATAATTTATCAAGTGACGAAATAAATAATACAGTGAATAATATACAGGAGAATTCCACAATGAGATCACGCAAGGAAAAGGTTTATGAAGTTGACCTTAATCTTTTAAAAGAACAAGCAGAACATATGTTCGAAGAAGAAGAAGAAGAAGTGGCACCGCCAAAGAGATCTCGCAGGTCAAGATCTAAAAAGGAAGGTTCTAAAAAATCAGATGATAGAGAGATGATGGAAGTCTTGAGAGACCTTGGCCTCTTAAATGAAGATGTCCTTGAAATTGATTTAGCTGATCTGGAATTGCCAGATGACTTTCAGCCAACAGTAAGAGTTGTTGGAGATGAGGACGAAGAAGTTGATGTTGAGCTTGGTGCTGAGTTAGATATTGATGACGAAGGCGAAGACTTAGACTTGGACGTTGATGTCGAAGAGGAAGAAGTTCTCGCGGAAACTTACGAAATTGATCCACTAATGCTCAAACAAGAGCTTCGAAGAGTTAGAAGAAAAATCAGAGAAGCAAAAGACTTGACAAAGGTAAAAGGCATTAAGAATGACCAGTCAAGCTCATGGGGTGGAAAAGGAAACGCAAATGCCGGCCAAAAGAATCAATTTGGCGGAAAAGGCAGCGGAAAAGGAAATGCATTTGGCGGAGGCTCTGAAAAGGGCGACGTCTACAAGGTTAAACTCAATGCTCTAGCTGAGCAATTGAAGAAAGAGATGCGCAAAAATCGTAATCTCAATGGCAGGCTCGATGAATACAGAAGTGCAGTTGAAACACTTCGTGAGCAACTTACAGATTTAAATCTGTTTAACGCAAAGCTTCTTTATGTTAATAAGCTTTTTCAGAATAAGTCAATATCGCAAGCGAGAAGACGTTCTATGGTTGAATCAATAGATTCAGCAAAAAGTTTGAGAGAAGTTAAGCTAATCTATAAGACTCTAACAGAATCTGGATCTACTAGAAGTAGAAAAGGAAATTTGAAAGAGTCAGTCGTTCGCTCTGTAGGTTCTTCCTCTAGAGTAAGCGGTCGTTCATCTGCTAATAGGGCAACAACCGAGGTTGATCGGTGGGCCACATTGGCAGGACTTAAGTAATTCACAGGTCGTTTCAACAACATATATAAAGGAGAAAAAACATGGCCAAATCATTTACATTAAACCAACTAACTGAAGGTATTCGTGACAGAGACATGAGTGCTGAAGGTCAGAAGGTAACAAACAAGTGGGCGCGTACAGGTCTTCTAAGGGGTCTAGGTGAGCAGGGTCGAGAGACAATGTCACGACTTCTTGAGAACCAGGCAGCTCAGGTACTTAGAGAGGTTAACTCTCTCGGTGGCGGTGCAGGTAGTGCATCATCATCTGGCGATATTAGAGGTTTTACAAATATCGCATTCCCAATCGTTCGTAGAGTTTTCGGAGGCTTAGTTGCCAATGATCTCGTTTCAATCCAGCCAATGAGTCTTCCCTCGGGACTTCTCTTCTATCTGGACTACACATATGGCACAGCTGTAGGTGGTGATTCAAATAGACAAACAGGCGCTGCTGGTGCAACAAACACACAAGCATATTCAAAAGGTCAATCAATCTACAACCTTCCGACAGGTAAGGGTGTAAGATCTGGATCTGATGCAGTCGGTGGACCCTATGATCTTGCTGGAACAGCTTATACAAGAGTTCATACTTCTCTTAGCAATACATCAGGTGATAGACTTACACTTCTAGCTTCTGGTGCATATGGTAATAGTACATCCCTAAGTGGAAATACAAAATGCCAAGCTACAGGATCAGATGGAAAAGCTCTTCAGTTTGACCCACAGGTAACACAGCTCATTGAAGAAAATGCAAGCTCAGGTGGAAAGCTACAGGGTGTCGGACAGTTTCAGCTTATGATATGGGATGTAACTCAGTTTCCTGCAAAGGCTGATCTTACAGCTGTTAAGCAGTTTACGCTTGGTGCGCAGGGTGCTTCAGACGGCGTCACAATCGTTAGTTCGACAGGTCTTAAGTACATTACATCCGGTGATGAGATTCAGGGCGGACGAACCCTTAACGTTAGAAGGCTTAACCAGCTAGGAACTTACTCAGGTGGTGTCTTTACACCTAATCCTCTAGTTACAAGATCTACATCAAATGCAGCTCTTTTAACTGTTGTATCTGGTACATATCTTCCTAAATTCTCAGCACAGGGTCACGGATGTACAGGTTCATACGTTCAGTCACCAACACTCAATGTTGGATCAGACGGCGATGCACTCACTATCCCAACTTTCGAGTCAGACTTTGAGTCATCACCTCAGGTTGTTATACCAGAGATTGATATCAAGATCGAATCAATTGCTGTAACAGCAGAGACTCGTAAGCTTCGTGCTCGTTGGTCACCAGAACTCGCACAGGACTTGAATGCCTACCACAGCCTTGACGCTGAGGTTGAGCTTACTCAGATCCTATCAGAGCAGATTGCTCTTGAGCTTGACAGAGAGATCCTAAACGATCTGCTTACTGAAGCGCAGGGTGCAAACTTCTACTGGTCAAGAATGCCTGGTAAGTTCGTTAACAAGAGAAGCGGAGCAGAGGTAGAGCTAGCTAGCTCACTATCAGCTGGTCCTGCATTCACTGGAACTGTTAGAGAGTGGTATGAGACTCTTACTGAGACAATCATTGATGTCGCAAATGAGATTCATAGAAAGACCCTTCGCGGATCTGCTAACTTTATCGTGGTTTCACCTGAAGTTGCTACAATCTTCGAGGCTTCTGTTCTCTATAAGCCAAGCCTAAGTCTTGATGGACAAGGTCAGGTTGGATCTCCATTCCAGCTTGGTGCTGCACCGATTGGTAGCCTTAGCAACCGTTTCACGGTTTACAAGGATCCATATTTCCCGCGCAACAAGGTTCTTGTTGGATATAAGGGAGGTAGCTACCTTGAAACCGGATACGTATACGCACCTTACGTTCCATTGATTGTTACACCTACAATCTTCGCGCCAGAGGATTTCACACCCCGCAAGGGAGTGATGACTCGCTACGGCAAGAAGATGGTTCGTGCTGACTTCTACGGAACAGTTACAGTTCTTGATATGAATGTAATATAATATCAAAGAAGTATATAATTCAAAGAGGCACCTTAAAAAGGTGCCTCTTTTTTATTAACTTTTTATAATATTTTGTGTATAAATTTATCTTAGGGGTAAATATGCCAAAAAGAAGACAGATCCTAAGAATACTTGCGGGTAGCGAAGAGGCTAAAAGAAGAAATAAAAATAAACTATTTCTTGATAACAATTTAGAAGAAATTGTTGATATCCCCCCAGTCTTAAAGGAAGATTCCAAAATAACAGTACAAAGCGAAGACAAACAAAGTAGCAAAAGTACTACAGCTAAAAAATCTCTAACTAGAAAAAGAAGATCACCAAAGAAGGATTTGTCGAATGATTCTGATAATAAAAAAATAACATTATCTGAGACAGCTAAAAAATCTACAACTAGAAAGAGAAGAACAGCTAAAAAGAAAGAAACACAAGCCAGCGTGCAGAAAAAGTCCACCAAGACAAGATCACGAAGTAAAATATCTAATACAGGTGATAAATTATCACCAGGAAAACGATCCTCACAAAAAAGCACAACACAGAAAAGAAAAAGAGTTGCAAACAATGGAAAGCTTGAGCTAGGTGATCAGATAGGTGATACAATAGACTGGCTAATGGAGTGTTCTGGATCTAATAAAGAAGAAAATAGAACAAAAAAAACTCCCAGAAAAAGAAGAAGTAGTGCTACTACAAGGTAGGTATACTGATTTTAATTTTTGATTCACTCTTAAAACAATCAAACATTGAATGAAAAGCACTAAGCACTCGAATACTTAAATTTATAGTGAAAGGGTGTTACTGTGGCGACATTTACAAATACAACTAGTCCAACTCCTTTTGGATTTTTTGACGAAGAATCAGCTTTTAAAACAGAGGCTGATAATATGATAACGTTTGTAAAGAGAAAGCTTGGAGACGATATTCTGAGTGTAGAGCTTACAAAAAAACAAATATGGGCAACACTTGAAGAAGCAACACTAGAGTTTAGTGCAATATTAAATACATACCAGGCGAAGTCACAAATAGTTAATTTTTTAGGAGGCCCGATAACAGGATCAACGGGTGAGATGTCTGGCTCGGAGGGAAAATATCCTAGAGAAAATTTAGACTACTTGACAAGATTTGCAGAGCCATACGCACAAGAGGCAGGCACGGGTGGATCTTATAACATGATGTCAGGATCGATATCACTTAAAGATGGTCAGCAAGATTATGACATGTATACACAGCTTAAAGATTCAGATGGAAATTTAATATTTTCATCTAGCTTAAATAGCAAAAAAAGTAAAATGCAAGTAAGTGAAGTATTCCATTTTAGTCCGCAAGCAGCATATAGATTCTTTGATACAACTTCTGCAATTAACTATCTTAACAATGAGTTCTCATTTGAGTCATTTACCCCAGAAACAATATTCTATGTATTACCAGTATTTGAAGATATACTAAGGGCTGGTCAGCTAGATTTATCAAATAGAGTTAGAAGATCAAATTATTCCTATAAGATAATTGGTACAAAAATAAGAATATACCCAATGCCAACTTCAAACTCAGAGTCTCCTCTTAAGCTATGGCTAAGGGTAAAGTTTTATTCAGATCCTCTTAATGCTAGCTATGGAGATGATACCATAGAGGGAGTTTCAAATCTATCAGACCTTCCATTTGGAAATTTACAATATACAAATATTAATAGCATAGGCAGGCAGTGGATCAGGCAATATTCTTTATCACTCTCTAAGGAACTATTGGGTCATGTAAGATCAAAGTTCTCTAATATTCCGATACCTGGAGCAGATCTAACACTAGATGGAAAAGAGCTTATAACACAAGGAAGAGAGGATCAGACAGCACTAAAAACATCGCTCAAGGAAATGCTTGACACGATGACATATGATAAGCTTATGGAGCTTGCAGCAACAAGAGCAGAGTTTATTAATAAGCAATTAAAATTCATTCCCATGCCAAATGGGCTAGCAATACTAATGGGATAAATTATGTCAAGATTATTCATAACAGAAAGAGAAATAAATTTCATAAATGACCTTGGAAAGGAAATAGTAAAAGACGTTGTCGGTCAGAAAATATACTATTTTTCGATATCTGAGTCAAAATCTAGAGTTCACGAGGTCTATGAAGAGGCAGTTGATAAAATATTTGAAAATCCTATAGAGATAAACTCTCTTGTAAAGTACTTACCGCAGGAAATTAGAGCTAATACGTTTGGAAGCGAAGAATACTATACGATTGAAGTCTATATACAAGAAAGAGACTTGATAGAGAAAAATATAGAAATACTAGAAGGTGATTTTTTTAGCTATGGAACTGTATTTTTTGAAGTAATATCTGTGCCTGATTCAAATACAATATATGGAGAAGTTGAGCACAAGGGATTTGTTACAATAACTGGTAAACAGTCAAGAAAAGGACAGTTTGTATCAAAAGTACTCGGACCAACAGACGAGGGCTACTCAGATCCAGGTGCTGTTCAAAAGAATTTTTATCAGCAGCGTGGATACAAAGAGAATGTAGAGGGAGTAACAGGAGATATAAGAGACCTAAGGAGAAATGGCGTACTATCAGATCCAATATCTGGTGTAAAAGAAGTTACAGAAAGAGGTCAAAAGGGAGGATCGTCTTTTTATGACGAGTGATAGAAAATGGTAAAGAGAGGACTTGATGATAGGGATGATCTTCCATCCCCAGATGATTTTAATCTACCGTCTGCAGACATAGAGTCTGTAGATAGAGCACTTTTTAACTTATTTGATAAGGAAATTCCTTTTCAGGTAAAAATAGACAATCAGTCAGAAAAGGTTCCAGTAGTATTTTCAACTGGTGAGAGATTTGCGCTAACTAGAAGAAAATCTCCAATAAGAGATAAAAACAATGCATTAATTCTGCCAATTATAGCAATACATAGAAAAAGTATAGATATATCTGCAAATCTTGGTGGGTATGGAACAGCAATAGCTCCTAGGGACCAAGAATTATATGTAGTTAAAAAAAGACTTTCAAAAAAAGACAGAGAGTATCAGAATATTATAAACAGGCCAGGTCTAAAAAATCAAAAAAATATATCAAGTAGGGCAAATTTTGCATCAAGCGAGATCTTTCCTGGAAAAACAGCAAAGCCAGGAACTATTGCAACTAGGAGAAATGGAAAAAATCTATCGTATGTTCCGCAGAGCACAGACGGCCTCTTGGAAAATAATTTATCTGATAATATTTTTGAAATAATAACTGCACCATATCCTACTTTTTTCCTAGCATCATATGAAGTTACATTCTGGACACAATATGTCCAGCATATGAATCAGATTATGGAGGTTATGATGACAAGATTTAGTGGGCAAGAGCACGGATTCAAAATAACAAGCCCATCAGGATTTGAGTATGTTGCATTCATAAAATCACCGTTAAATTCAGCAGATAACTTTTCTGATTTTTCGTCTGATGAGAGAATAATAAGATATACATTTACAGTAGATGTACCCTCCTATCTCTTTGCATCACAGCATGATGGATTGCCAGATCCATTTAGAAAGTATGAATCTGCTCCGATAATAGAGTTTGGATATATTCAAACAAATACTCAGGTTGTAACTTTTGATAAAAATCCTGAAGGGGTAGTTAATCAAAATAAATTTATATTATCTGATATAGATACAGAGAAAATGAACGAGCCGCGACGCGGACAAGGTCGTGAGTTTTTAACTGAAATTGTTGAAAATCCATTCACTGGAGAGGACTCTGTTAAGTTCTCCAGGGTCCTAATACGTAATGAAAGAGCAGGCGAAACTGTTGCCAGTTCAAGAATTACTGTAGATTTACAAACAACGTTAGATTCACCATCATCTGAATAGTGACGTTTGACTTGTTACGTGATAGTTATACCTGTATAGAATTGTTACGGGAGATTTCTTAATGGCTGAACAGACATTCAAATCGCCAGGTTTTTTTGAGAGAGAAATAGACCTATCGCAAAGAGATAAGACGATATCAGGTATTCCAGCAGGAATTGCCGGAACTTCACATATGGGTCCAGCTTTTGTACCCGTTACAGTTGGATCGTTTTCTGACTTTGAAAATAGGTTTGGTGGACTAGATCCTGATAAGTTTGGTCCATATGCAGTAAAGGAATTTTTAAAGCACAGAACAGCAGTGACATACGTTAGAGTGCTTGGTGCTGGTGCAAATGATTCCACCACAGATTTCGACAATACTCTTACAGCTGGTATAACAAAGGGTGCTGGGTTTAAGATAAAGGGTGAGATGGCCGCTGAAGGATCTGTAAGTGCACATGGAAGAGGTGCAGGATGTGTCCAGTTCATAGTTGGACGCCATTACGTTTCAGCATCAAATGAAGCAGTAGGCTATCCAATGCTATCAGATAATGATTCATTTTTTAGAACAGGCGGTTCATTTGCATACATGGTAAGAGGAATGCTTATGTGTGCATCTGGAACTAGATTCGAAATAATGAATATAAATTCTGGATCTTATTCAACTGGCATCGGAGCAAATAATGATACGGCTGGTGTCGGATATACAGCCGACGACGGCGGACTGTTTAAACTTATAATTTCATCATCAGCAGGATCCACATTCTCATCTGATGAAGGAAATTCAGGAATTAGAATATATACAGCATCTTTAGATCCGACTGATGATGCATACATTGCAAATATTCTAAATACAGATCCAAAATTCTTTCAGAAAGAGCAGCATTTACTTTATGCTCACTTTCCTGTTGAGTCAGAGGTTGCAACTCTTGATTGGTCAAAGACAAAAGCCTCTGTTGCACTTACTTCTGGCTCTGCTTTAACATCCGCAGCATCAGGAATTTCAACAGAAACTTTTGCAAATGCATATGGAAGATTTGATTCAAGATTTACAACGCCTGCAACAACATGGTTTATCTCACAGCCATACGGTACAAATGCATACGATCTCTTCAAGGTAGAGACAATTTCAGATGGTGCATATGCAAATTCGAAATTCAAGATTTCAATTAGAGATATAAGAAAATCAGTTGATCCATCATCGCCTTTCGCAACATTTACTCTTGAAGTTAGAGACTTCGATGATGTTGATACAAATGCAAAGGTTCTTGAGAGATATCCCGGTTGCACTCTTGATAAGAATTCATCCGACTACATTGCTAGAAAGATAGGTGATTTTAAAGCATACTATAACTTTGATGCAGAACAAGATTCAGAAAAGATGGTGCTTGTCAAGGGTCAATATCCAAATGTATCTTCTAGAGTACGTGTTGTAATGGCTGGTGGTCTTGTTGCAGGCGATGTTCCTGATGATGCAATGCCATTCGGATTCAGAGGACTACCGGTAGTAAAGACATCAGATACTCTTAGTGATACGCGCCTTCCAGTTCCTGGAATAGGATCACCAAAACAGCCTAGAAGACTTAGTATGGATCTTGGTGATATGAATATTTATACTCCAAGTGCTGCTTCAACAACTTACTGGGCAGAAATTCTTGCTATGACAGGATCAATCTTGCCGCCAATTCCAATGAGATTCAAAGTAACTCGAGGAACTATTGATAAAACTCCAACATTCACAGGTCAAGCTGGCGGTGATGAAAGAGTTGACGGAAGATTTTACTGGGGAATTAAATCAACAAGACTTCCAAGAACAGGTTCAAAAGCTGATGCAATATTTAATAGTAATGCATCTAGTGAACTAAATCCAATAGTTAGAGAATATACGAAATTCTTGGGTATACAAAAGCTAGATGTTCTAGTCACAGGATCTGGTGCAGACAAGTTCAATAATAATATGTTTACTCTTGCAAGGGTTGCACTTTATAACAGCACGGGATCAACATCAGGAAATCTAGATAAATCTATTCCTGCAGTTATAACTGGATCTGCAAAAGAGCACATGTTAAATACTGCATACATTAGAAATGGAGACCCGGATCCAAAAGAATACTTGATCGACGATGATGATATGAAGAGGCTGACATTTGCCTCCCTTGCGTCTATAACATCATCAGTTTACTTTAATAAGTTTACAGATTACGCAAAATTCACAAATATCATGCATGGCGGATTTGATGGTCTTAATATTCTTGATAAGCACATGGCTAACATGGATGATCAATCCTGTTCGTCTGACACCGGTGGATATGCTTCTGGAGCAACACTTGATATTGGCCTAAGGGATCTAATCGTAGGATCAGGAAAGTACAATGCGAACGTTTCTTCATACAGAGCGGCTGCCAGAATATTGACTGATGAAGTTTCTTCAAGGGTTAATATTATTGTAATTCCTGGAATTAGAGATTCTTCTCTTACCGACTACGTAATGGAAAGACTTGAAGATTATGGAAAAGCATTTTATATCATAGATGTTCCATCATATGATGCAGATCAAGTCAGACTTTTTGACGGAAGTTCAAAAGCACCGAACGTAGGCATGACAGCACAAAACTTTGCTGCAAGGTCTATTAACAATAATTTCTCCGCAGCTTACTTTCCAGATGTAACAATAGGAGACCCAATTAATAACAGGCCTGTACAGGTGCCTGCAACAGTTGCAGCTCTAGGGGCACTTGCATATAGTGATTCAGTATCATATCCGTGGTTTGCTCCTGCTGGATTTAACAGGGCATCACTTGGATTTGTTAGCAATACAAAGGTAAGGTTAAATCAGGGCGATAGGGACGAACTATACGAATCAAGAGTTAATCCAATAGCATCCTTCCCTAGGGCTGGTTACGTAATATTTGGTCAAAAAACATTGCAACTTGGAAGAAGTGCCCTTGACAGAGTAAATGTAAGAAGAATGCTTCTTGAAGTTAGAAGAGTTGTAAGTGAAGTTGCAAACTTAATAGTTTTCGAACAAAATACACCGGAAACAAGAGCAAGATTTGTTGCAGATGTTACACCCTTGCTGTCAAACGTTCAATCACAGCAAGGTATAGACCAGTTTAAAGTTATTATGGATACAAGTAACAATACATCTGAGGATATAGAGAGCAATGTTCTTAATGGAAGAATTGTTGTTGTTCCAACAAGAGCAATAGAGTTTATAGCAATAGACTTTATTATAACACATTCAGGTGTAAGTTTCGAATGATGAATATTTATCAGTGTACAATGGAGAACATGAATGGCTGAAGTAGTTTACAAAAGTGCGGGAATATACGCAACAGAAATAGATTTGTCCCAGCCCACGGCGAGAAAGCCATCTGGAACACCAGCAGGCGTTATTGGAACTTCAAACCAAGGGCCTGCATTTATTCCTGTAACAATTGGATCTTATGAAGACTTTGCAAGAGTATTTGGTGCAACAGACGGTGAAAAATTTGGACCGTTAGCTGTCTATGAATTTCTTAAAAATGCGCAGGCTTTAACATACCTTAGAGTTTTAGGGGCTGGTGATGGTAATAAAAGAAGCGGAGATACAGGAAAAGTCACAAATGCTGGCTTTACTGTGGGTCAGTCACTACCACTAGGTACAGGAATATACGGAGATAATCCATATGCAGTTGCAGATGGTGATACAGGAAGAACATACTTTCTTGGATGCTTTATGTCAGAGTCTGCTGGAAGTAGAATTTTCACATCAGCGGGAATTTCTAGACTTCACAGTGCTAGTTCAATAGTCAGAGGAGTTCTTTTAGCAGCATCAGGGGTTATACTAACACTATCTGGAAATAACAGTCCGGCTGGAGCAGCTGGGCAGCCTTCAAATACTGTTGCAGCAACAGCAGGAGCAACAACACTAAAAGGTGGAATGACTGGTTCTGTAAGAATATCTGACGGTCAGTTTACATTGCTTCTAAATGGTCATGTAAATACAGATCTTTATCCGAACACATTAACAGCTTCGTTTGTTACAACGGAAAATTCATATTTTGGAAAAGTCTTTAATACAGACCCGCTTAAGCTTCAAAAGGCTGGACATATTCTATATGCTCAATATGATATAAACTCTGCATATGCACATATAACAGGATCTGGTATACTTTCTGGAAGTCGACATGCGACTGGGCAACATCTTCTTGGAACATCAGAAGAATTACAGGATATTGGATTCTTGCTTACAGGATCAAATGCTAGAGATACAGCAACAGGTATTGCACCTAATTATGAGTCATTTAATGATAGATTTACGCATGCAAAAACTCCATTCTTTATATCTCAAGATTTCGGAGGAACAAAATATGATCTATTTAGAGTTCACTCGCTAGATGATGGTTCATATGCAAATGACCTTATAAAGATATCTATACAATCAATTAAACCTTCAACATCTGATACAGATAAGTTTGGAAGATTTGACTTATTAGTTAGAAGATTCGATGATCAAGATCACAAAGTAATTGCACTAGAGAAGCATCTTGGCTTAACTTTAGATCCTAGCAGTGATAAGTACGTCGCAAGAGTTATTGGTGATCAAAACATATATTTTGACTTCGATCAGGCAGCTGGTAGCCAAAAGATCGTTGTAAGTGGAGATCATCCTGGATCTTCAACACTTATAAGAGTTGAAATGTCAACTACACTTAAAAACGGACAAGTGCCAGATGCAGCACTACCATTAGGGCACAGGGGACCAGATCATCTTGTAACATCCGGAAGTGGACCTTTAGCTTGCTTCCCACAAGTTCGAACAGCAAAAGTTGGAATTCACAGATCAACAGGATTTATTACAACACCTAGTGCACCCAAGCTTCTAAAAGAAGCTGTTACAACACCAGTTGACTATAGGGAAGATATAATGATGGGAATATCTCCAGATATCAAGCCGGGATCCTGGCTATACTGGGGGACAAGATTTGATGAAAGAATACCAGATGTTTTAGTTGATAGAACTGGTGAAGAATCAAAAGTTCTAAGAACACTAAATAGTCCTACAATTTCAGATAAGACAATTGCAAAGGCAAGGGTTAAATATTTTCCATCATTCAATCCTGGAACATTTAACTTTGCTGTAGGAAACAATCCAGGAAAAGCAGACTCTGGGGGCACAGTACTTGATTGTGACAAGTTTAATAAGAATATCTTTACTCTTGAAAGAATAAGAGTTAGAACAGGATCTGACGGAATTGCTGATACATCTGAATGGGCAAGCTCTTCATATGTAAGAGGCGGTGCAATATCAACGGATCATTCTACAAAGACAAGAGCTCTAAAAGTATCAGACTTAAAGACACAAGGAAATAGAAAATACGCAAAGTTTACTGTATTCCTTCAGGGTGGATTTAATGGTACGAATATATTTGATAAGAATAAGAGCGAATTATTGAATACAGCATGCAAGTGGGAAATGGATGATTCGACAAATCAGGGCGGTGTACAAGGTCCTACAGTTTCAACATATAGAAAAGCAATCGATATCATGGGAACAAAGGCTGATGCAGATATAAATCTTCTTGCAATACCGGGGCTTAGACATACAAGTGTAACAGACTATGCAATAGATGCAATTGAAAGTAGATTTGATTCAATGTATATTATGGATATTGAAAGTAGAGATACATCAAACACAGTAATAACAGCATCAGTTGATTCAGATGGTGAACCTATTACACCAAACGTTAAGAATACAGTTGCAGGATTTCTTGCACGGTCTGTTAATACATCTTTTGCTGCAGCATACTTTCCAGATATAGTTATAACAGATCCGACTACAAAGACAAATGTAACAGTTCCGCCTTCTGTATCGGTTCTTGGTGCAATGTCTTTAAATGATGCAGTATCTCATCCGTGGTTTGCTCCAGCTGGATTTACAAGAGGCGCGCTCGGATCAGCACTATATGCTGCAAGACCTTTGAATAAGACAAATCTAGATGATCTTTATGAAGCAAAAATCAATCCAATTGTATCATTTACAAATGGAAAAGGTCTAGTTGTATGGGGACAAAAGACACTATTCCAAAATGCATCTGCGCTTGACAGGGTTAATGTTAGAAGGCTTCTTATAAATATTAGAAGGCAAGTTAAGAATATCGCAAACTCAATGCTATTTGAACCCAATAGGCAAGAAACACTTGATAGATTCAACTCTCTAGTTAAGCCAGTAATGCAAAGAGTTCAAGAGCAACAGGGTGTAGATAAGTACAAAGTAATTATCGATACAACTACAACAACACAGCTAGATATAGAGAATAATACACTTAGAGGGAAAATATTCCTTCAACCAACAAGAACAGCAGAATTCATAGCACTTGATTTTGTTGTTGCAAATTCAGATAATTTTGATGATGCGTAATTATAAGCATAGTTATAGTTATAAGCATAGTTATAAACAAATGACTTTAGGAGAAAAATAAAATGGCCGAAACACTTTCAGTTACGGATATGTTACCAAATAAATTTGAGCCGAAAAGACAGTTTCGGTGGGTGTTTGCAATAGAGGGAATAGATTCTTTTCTTATGAAAACATCTGCAAGACCTCAGATGCAATTTCAAGAACTCCCAATTCCGTTTATGAATGCATATAGATATATAGCAGGAAGAATGACATTCCAGGAAATGTCAATCTCGTTATATGATCCAATCGCACCATCAGGAGCTCAACAGGTTATGGAGTGGATAAGAACTCACTATGAGTCAGTATCCGGAAGAGCAGGATACGCAGATTTCTATAAGCGCGATATACAGATAAAGTTACTTGATCCAATTGGAACAGTAGTAGAGCTTTGGGATATGAAAGGCGCATTTATAAAATCAGTAAACTTTCAAACTCTTACATACGAAAATGATAACGCACCTGTAACAATTGATATGTCAATAAGATACGATAATTGCGTATTACAATTTTAATATTAATATTATCACTATAATAAAAAGCAGGCTCTTTAGCCTGCTTTTTTATTTTACGAATATACATTTTTTTAATATCTTTACAAAAGACAGGGAGAAAATCTAAGTGTCTACAGAAAATATAAGTACTCAAAATCTTACAAAGGAAAAATTTGATTGGGAAGTTCCAATAGAAGCAGTTCCAATTCCATCAAGAGGTGCTGTCTACCCAGCAACAAGTAGTCTTTGTGGAAAAGATTTAGTAGAAATCAAAGCCATGACAGCACAAGAAGAAGATATATTATCATCACAGGCATTAATAAGACAAGGAACAGTAATAACACAGCTTATTAGATCTTGCATGATTGACAAGTCAGTAGATGTTGATCAAATGTTAATTGGTGATAGAAATGCACTAATGATATCAATAAGAATAACAGGCTATGGTTCTTCGTATAAGGTTGATGCTTTATGTCCATCATGTTCTCAAAAAAGTAGTCAAGATTTTGATCTTGGAAACTTAGAAATAAAACGTCTAAAAATAGATCCTGTTTCAAAGGGAGAAAACTTATTTGAATTTAAGTTGCCAGTAACAGGAAAAACGGTCCAGTTTAAGTTTCTCACAGGAAGAGATGAAAATGAAAGAAGTACACTTCTTGACAGGTCAAAGAAAATAACGGGCGGCGCGGGAATTGAGAGAAATATTACAACAAAACTAGAGTATCACATAATATCTGTAGAAGGAATAAGCGATAGAAATGCTGTTTCTCAGTTTGTATCTAAAATGCCTGCAAGAGACTCTAGAAGTATTAGAAAATATATCACTGAAAATGAGCCTGGAATGAAAATGTCTGTTGATATGCAATGTCCTCATTGTGGTTCTGTATCGGAGGTTGCGCTACCTATTGGCGCAAACTTTTTTTGGCCCAACTAAAGGTCTAAAAATAACATTTCTAGAAGAAGCGTTTGTTCTAAATTATCATCTTAACATAAGCTATTCTGATGCAAGGGCAATGCCGATAACATATAGGCGCTGGTTTATAGAAAGATTGACAGAAGAGTTCGAAAGAAAAAGCGAAAATGCTAAGAAGAATCAAAGAGGAACAATTGTAAAAGATATTCCAATGGGAGATATTGCAGAATCAATGCAATCGATGTCTGATAATATATCTGGAATAGCTGATGGATTACAATCAAATCAGTCATCTAGATCATTTAAAGGTTTTAAGTAGATGAAACTCTTTTTTATGTAATATTTATTATACTATAAGGGACTAAAATGTCGACACTTTCCCAACAAGCTGAAATTATCGCAGGTATAACTAGATCTCTACAGCAAGCTGCTACTGCTATGAAGTCTGCCTCTATTGCACAGCTAACATCGCAAGCAGCAATTGAAAAAGCAGCAGGTCGAGACTCATCGCAGCTTGATGCTGCTCTGAGATCACTTAGTGGAGCAGCTGGTGACGTTAGACAAGCAAATAGAAATCTTGTAACAACTACAAACGACATACAGCAAGGGTCATCAGACATTAGAGGTGCAGTTGCAGGCTCTATGACGCAGGCAGACGGTGTCCTAAAGAATGTAAATGCAACTCTAGAAAACCTAATCTCAGATGACCTATACGATAGGATGAGTGGAATTCAGAATAGGCTTGGAGGAATAGGTCAGGGATTCGGCGCCGCAGATACTGCAGGCGGCAGAGTCGCAAGAATGTTTACAGAGATGGACCAAGCCCTTCAGGGTGGAGATTCAAGTGTCTCAAGTCTTGGTATAAATTTAAATGACCTTCTCGGTGAGATCAACGAAGCTTCAAAAGCTCTTGACGTAATGATAACAGGAACACAAGGGACTGTTGACGGCTTAACAGTTATGAAAACTGCAACTGCTGATACTGGTCTTGAAATGGCTGTCTTTGGAACAACAATGGGTTTATCCGCAGAAGAGACATCAACTTTCATCACAAGAGCAATTACTCTGCAGAATGAAGCTAGTACAGATATGCTTAGAGATGCTGCTGTTTACTCAAAGAGAATAGCCGGTATTACCGGTGACTCTGCAAAAGTTATCATGGGTGAAATAGAGCAGATTGTCAGAAATACAAATAACTACGGAAATGTAACTATAGAGACAGCTGCAATGATAGCAGGAACTCTTAGACAACTTGGTATCGACTACGAAGACTTCAATGGTATGATTGGTAAGTACCTAAGCTTCGATTCAGCTGCACAATCAGTCTCAGCTCTAACATCTGTTTTCGGTGTTCAGATTGACGCAATGGAGATGATGGAGCTTGCCAATGAGGATCAGTTTGGATTCCTTCTTAGGATGAGAGAGCAGTTCCTATTAACAGCAAAATCTGTCGACGATATGAGTCAGGCGGAGTTAAGGCTAATCCAGAGCCAGCTTGGCTTAAGTGATGTAGAAGCTGTCCAGAGACTTCTTGACCCTGACAGGGAGATTTCCTCAATGGAGGACCTTGCCGGAGCAACAGAGGGTGCAGCAACCACGACAGAAGGGGCAATAGAAGAGCTCAAGGACGAGCTAGACAGATTCGGCGATATATCAGAAAATACAATTGAGAGATATGCGGATAATCTTCACAAGTCTGTCTATGCACAGACTCAGACAACGCTTATAGATGCAGCAAGGCAGTATGACCGCTTCTATGATGAAGTAACTCGAATGGGACAGGAGCACGGAGCTGATGTAGGACAGTCAGCAATTGTTCAAGGAGGCGTTGAGCAACTCACAGACGGTCTTCTTGACGCTGCAGAGGAGCTAAAGGAAACTTTTGAAAATGCATTTAAACAACTTCCAAGATTTTTTAGAGCAGCACTTACTGCAATGGGTGTCGAATTTGAAGAGTCAGATTTCAGTGAGGAAAGCCCTACTAGCAAAATAAGTTCTGAGTTTGCATCGACCTGGTTGAATGCTATATGGCAGGTCCCACCAGCAACATCCGAAATGCTCGCAGAGATGGAAGGATTGACAGCCCAGTCATTGCAAGTTCTTTCTAAAGATACTGATTCATGGGCTGGGCAAGTAAAGGAGAGATCTGATCAACTTGGTTTGAGTTGGGATGAGATGGGCACAGGCATGCAGCAGGCATGGATGCAAAGATATAATATGTCTGCTGAGCAAGGCAGAATCTTAGTTGCCGCATCGCAAGATTCAGATCAAAGAGAGGCAAGAACAACTTCGACAAGAATAGCAGAAGCACTTGAGAGATATAAAGATCAATATGCTGGTAACGAAGAGGGTTTGCGCGCACAGCTATCACAGCTCGCAGCGGGAAATAATCTTTCTCTTGATATGCTAACTCAGTACTATCAACAAGCAGTTGTCGGCGGAAACGCACAGTCAGATATAATATTTGAATCAATCAGATCTCTCCAGAGAAGAGGAGTATCAACCTCTGCAGAAGATAACGATACTGAGGAGCGAAGACTTCGCTCTGACGCTGAGCGCAGAGCTGCTGAAGCTTCAAGAATAAGAGAAGCGAATGGAACCACCATGGCACAAAATACTCTTATTACTCAAATAGCAACGGCTATAAATGCAATGAAGACAAGTGTAGATACTCTAAATAGAAACTTTACTGAAGGAAATATAACTGCTGTTGTTCCAAATATTTCAGTTGAAGTCGACGGAAATGCAATTGCAACAGCGGTTGCAGATGTAAGAGCAGATGGCGGTGGATTTACAACAGGCAGAGGAAATAGACTTGCATTTGAGCCGCAAAACAGTTAATTTATATGGTGGAAATTAAAAATGAGTGAATTGATAGATAATATACTTAGTACAGATCTTATGAAAATGATATGCAAGGATCTTTCAAAAGAAGAGGCTGAAGATCTTATAAGCTGGATGGAAGATAATATAGAACCTATAGATATTATTAGAAAATCTATAAAAGATTTATCATCAACAGATGACGGTTTTAATAAGCTAAACGAAGCTTTTGAATATGTATTCTCTGAGGAAGGAATTGAAGAGTGGCGAGGGAAAAATTAAAAGAGTTCTTGAATTCAATAGGTTCAAGCAAACAGGGTATAACATATACAGTTGACCCTACGTACGGCGGTGATGATTCCGGAACGTCGGCTGATGAGTCTAAGATAGTAGACATCGGAGACGATCTCGGAAAGGATCCGGGAACTGGAAAAGATCTTGTCTCTATAGGGCCTGATCTTGGCGATAGTTTAATAAATGATTTTCTTGAATATTTGACATTTGCAGAAAACTATTATAGTATTTCTGGAGGCTCACAAAGAGCACCAATGCTATCTCACCTAGATGCATCTGGAAACCCAGTTGTATTAAAACCAGCAGAATCTCAAGGTTCACTTGATGGAAATGTATTTGTAAAAACATCAGAGTCCGATGGGGAAATGGGATCATCAATGTCTCAGTATTCCAATAGTGGCTATTTTGACGGAGAGAGTGTAAAACTTAAAGATATTATTAGCAAGCTTGGGAATATTGGGATAAACGAAGACACAGGCGACGGACCCCATAGCGGAAATAATCTTCTACCATCGATTGAGGGAACTAGCCTGGATGCAACAGGAAAAACAGTTGTTGATTCGTCGCCGTCAGACGCTTCTCAAAATCTTACAAAGGGTGTACAGGATGTTGTTCTTTCTAGAAATAGATTTAAAACATCTGATAATACACCCTACAAGAATTCAGATATAGATATATCTGATTTTGAATCAGGCATAAACAAGTCAGGAACAAGAACTTCTCAGGTAAGCATTGGAAACTATAATGCAAACCCGCAAGAGAGTCAAGTTATGACAAATGAAAAACTAGAGAAGATTGCCAGATCAATGATGCTAAAAGCACTTGGTCTAGATTATGCGGGCACCCCTGGGGAAAGTACAGATCCTGATGAGTATTCATATGATAATGATATTGCATATGCAGTCTCAGCTCTTCCTGGTCCGCTTCCATTAAAATCTACAAAACCAAGAGAGGCATATGGATCTCCGCAGTTAAGCACTGGTCAATCAACAAGAGATGGAAAAGGAGCATTTGAACTATCTGGAAAGCAATCATCATACGGTAGCAGCTATACACCTGATTTAAAGTATAATAGTAATGCATCAAGTGCAGTCATAAAAGCAAGGGCAGCAGCTACAATTATTGGAATGATGAATGTTCTACAGGGAACAGTTGATATCTTATCTGCTGTTAAGGGAGATGGCGACAAGATAGATCTTAGAAGTGGGCCACTTCTTCTGGGTCAGGCAAAGAGAGTAGCGCTAAAGTCAAGAGTGCAACTATTTCAAAAATATCTATCTCCCTATACAAAATATCCATTTATGAGATGCCTAAACCAAGGAATGCTAGTTTTATTTGGAAAAACTTACGAGAATAGAGGAGATCTAGCATCAAACTCAGATAGGAATGATATATCGGGTCACCAGACAGTCTCAGAGGCACCAGGGTTCTGGTACTCTATATCAAGATCAATTCTTAATAAATATATTCTTATTTCATCTAAAATAGGTAATAACGAAGAAAGCTATACTTCGTATCCATCAGCAGCACTATCTGATACAATGTCTGCTGTTGCAAATACTGGTCTTGTAGGAATTATTAATGCTGTAGCAGAGATCGGAGATATATCGCTTAGAGCAACTGGAGGTGTTCAGGGAATAGACGCAATGGATGATCCAGTTGCCCCATGGAACGTTGACAAGCTTTATGATGGACCATCAACAAGAGTTTCAAAAAGTAGATCAAGTGATGGACAAACTTCACTATCACTTGCGTGGAGGGGATCCTCCTCTCCCGGAATGTATTTGCTTCCTAGAAATGTTATGCTAGCAGCAACCGATATGAATACTTTTGCTAACGGGGCTAATCCGACAAAGGGTCACATGACAAGTGATCTTATGATGAAAACTTATGTGAATGTAAATGGAGCAGGCCAGTCTGCAAGAATACCAACCGATGTTGTGCAAAGATTGGAAAATGCAATGGACGCTGAGTATGTACCGTTTTACTTTCATGATGTTAGAACAAATGAAATGATAGGATTTCATGCATTTCTAGATAATTTATCGGATAGTTATACTGTTAGTCACAATGGTCAAAAAGGGTACGGAAGAGTTGAGGATGTTAAAGTATACAGAAGTACAACAAGGTCTCTTACATTTAGCTTTTATATAGCTGCAACTTCAAAAGAAGACTTTGATGAAATGTGGTTTAAAATAAACAAGCTTGTAACCCTAGCATACCCCCAGTGGACAAAGGGCACAGCCATGAAGACTCCGGATGGCGCTGATACTTTTATACAACCTTTTAGTCAGGTAATTGGAGCAACCCCTCTCGTAAGATTAAGAATAGGAGACGTTATAAAGGGAAATTATTCTAGATTTAATCTTGCAAGAATGTTTGGTGTTGGAGAAAGAGATTTTGAAATATCTGGTGGTCTAGCATTAGGAAAATCAGGGCTTTTAGTTACTGGAAACGCACAGAGAAAAATTGGAGAAGTACAACTTGAAACAGTTTTTAAAGTAATGTTTGGATCGCCTCTAGCTCTAGGGATAGGTAGTGGAGATGCAGGAGCAGGTTTTGGAGATAAGATATTAAGAACAGCTCTTTCGGGAGTATCTTTAAATGGATTTGTAAATCCTATAGGTGCTGGCCTTGTCCTTAGACAGTTGAGAAGTCCTGATATAGCAGAGAAGACAGCACCAGAGTCAGCCTCAACAGTAGCAGAAACGCTTCAAAAAGCTGCAGCATCTCTTGCTGGATCTACAGCAGGCTGGTTTTCAGATGATGTTGGGGGATATACTGAATCAGACAAGCCAATTCTAAAAGCTAGCATAGATCTTGGATATGAATTAAAATCTGGTACAACATACAGAATAACAAGGCCCTATGTCGTGCAAGTTATTGATAAAAAACGTGTAGATATTAATTCAATAGGATCTGCGCAGCCATCCAAAGTATCAAAAGGATTTAGAAGAGAAGGTGAAATTAAGACGAAGGTCAGGTATACAGTAAAAATTATTGACTACGCTGCCCCCTCTGATATTTATGGAAAAAGTATGACTTGTTACCATGAGGATCTTATGCCCAATCCTGATGTTATGTTTCTTAATAATATAGCACCATTTATGAATGTCATGGCTTGGGGAACTGGAGCTCTATCAGCTTTTTTAAGTGATTTTGCAACACAGACAGGATTTCCAAATGATGCTATGCAACTATTTACAACAAATGCAAATGAATTTATGCATCCCGGAAATAACTCAATTACAAGAGCATTTGAAAATTCTGGCGGAAGAGGCCTTGCTGGTGTCTTTAGGAGTCTTAGTTTTAACTGGATTGATCCTATGACTACATGGGAGATTGACTGGAATTCTCGAGCTCCAAAGTTTTGCAAAGTTCAAGTCGGCTTTGATGTTATTCACGATCTACCACCAGGAATTGATTCAAGTGGATACAATAGAGCCCCAATTTATAATGTTGGAAATATTATGAATTCAGTTGCAGGAGATGTCCAGCCAGATGGCGGAAGGGGATCACAAGATTCTTACAAGAGAGCAGGCAAATTTAGTGCGCAACCGCTAGATAAAAATAAACTATAGGATTTAAATTATGGCAATGGGTAGATATACTTTCCTTAGAAGACTTAATGAAGGAACAATGTACAGCACACCTCACTCATCAGATAAGATATTTATGGGTGTTCTAAAGGGCACAATATCAGTTACTTTTAAAAAGCTTGTTGAAAATCAAAGAATTGATCATATTGCAGCAGAACACTATGGAGACGGATCTTACTGGTGGGTTATAGCAGCTGCTTCTGGAATTGGGTGGTCACTGCAAGCTCCAGCTGGAACAATTCTAAGAATTCCAATAGATCTTGGCCAGATAATGAGAATAGTGAGATAGAATGAGTGACGAAGCACCCCCAGCAAATAGACTTGATGCGGCAGTTAGAGAGTTAGAAAAATACTATACCGGAACAGGATTTGAAAATTCGTCTGCTCAATTCTCTGATCTCGGATTTTTGAGCCTATTTGGCCTCGGATCATCCGTCACAATCGAGGGCGTGCCCGGGCCTATGTCAGACAGCATGCAAGATAGTCAGATAAGATTTTTGCAGGGAATTCTTTACGATAATAGTGAGGGAGGATACTTTCTAAAAGATATAATGAATTCTATTGGAAGTCAATTTGGATCTGAGATCGCAGCCTCAATTGGGATTAAGATGGAGTCAAGCATTGAACCAGATTCTCCTGTAAATGATAGTGCAAGAGTTGAAGCTGCTGGAGGTCAAGCAGGTGTTACTGAGTGTACTGCAGGTGTAGATAGAAGTTCTCAGCTGGAATCATCTGCAACTCCAGGTGCAGCCGCAGCAGCAGGAGATGCTTCTACAGGTGCAGGGGCGAGAGAAACTGTTCCAGAAGGAAATAATTCAGGAGATCCGGATAGAATAGATAATCCAACTATGGGAACAGTAGAAATTGCAGATTATAATCTTTTCTTTTGTAATAGGCATGCATCTGCAGCTTCAATATTTATGAATTCAATACCTTCAATTGAAATGTCACAATGCGCACCATATATAAATCTTAGATTTATAACAGACTTGCCGCAATTTATAGGTGGATTTGATACATTTAACCTTGTCGGATTTTTGGGTTCTGACACAGGAGGACCAGCTCTCTCGATACCGTCTCTAGATGGGGGGTCTGCTGATACAATACTAGCATCAGCAGTTCCAATAAATGATGATTCAAATTTATTTGACATAGCTAGCGGAGACTCTATTGATTTTGATGCGGCAGCAGTCACACTAGACCTCTCAAGCCCAAATATTTCGATAACAAGACAGGTCGCAAATGCAGGAATTGAATTATTCACAATCCCACAAACTGCAAATAATGCATCACAGACCGGCGAGTTAGGAGGACCTCTAAATACAATGGTTCCGCTGATGTCGCTTGAGCAACTTACAATTGATATAGCAGGTCTTGGGCAGTCTATTCTTGCAAATAAAACTGCAACGATGCAACTAGTTTTACATGATAGATCACAATTATCTACAATATCTCCCATAATAGCAGCAGATTCAACATCAGCTACGTATATCGAGATAGAGTGGGGATGGTCACATGCCCAAGGGAATAATATGGTTGGGTCAAATGTATATGCAGATTTCTTAGATTCTCTCAAGAGCAAATCAATATTCAATATTCAAGTTTCAAATGTAGATTTTCTCGATGATGGTCAGGTTAGAGTAACACTTAAGCTTGCGTCTAGAGGCCAGTCAGACGTGGATAGTCTGCCAATTGGAAGCGGAGTAGAGCATGTATCTCTTTCTCTTATAAGGCCCCTGGCAGAAAGAATAGTTGCTGCAGTAGAAGGTTCAAAAGTTAGAGGTACAATATCACACGGTGAGTCTCTAAGTGATTCACGAAGATTGCAAGCAAATGCTCACGAAGCAAGGAGAATTCATCAAAGAATACCGGGAAGGATTAGAAACGTAGCAAGTCCGCTCACTTTAATTCCAATTTCTGTATACAAAGATTTACTAAAGACTTTGAGAACTCATGCACAAGAACCTGATCAAGATTCTGCAACTATAGCTGGAACAATGTCATCTCTTACCGCAGCAATCAATGTTGCGCTTGATGCTCTTGATGAACAGCAGACAACAACAGCTAGGTATTCAACGCTAACAGCTGAAATAGAAAGAAAAAATGGAATGTTAAACAGAAGAGATCTCTTTGCAGACGGAGGAACACCTGCATCTGAAAGTGTCACTGTCGCAATTGATAGACAGTCTGACTCACAGGGAGCTGTAGAAGCAACATCAGAATCAACATCGTCAGAAGAGACAATAACATTTTCTGTTCCAACTCTTGGACAGCTACTTGTTACAATGGTTGGAACGCCCTTGCAGCAATCTGGAAAATATGACGAAGTTCAATGGTTTTTTTATCCCTTTAATGATCACGCAGCTGCAATGGCTGATGTAAGTCTTGCAAGATTCACTGTTACAAACTGGGCGCGACTATACTCAGAGCTAACAGTTGGAGACAATGTCAGAATATCTGCATATACAATAAAGTCATTTATAAACTGGGTTTTTGGTGAGACTGTTGAAAAATTAAATGATCCAAATTATGAGCTTACTGACTACTATAACTCTATATCTGAGCTTCGTGCAGATGATGATATAGATCCTGCACTAAGAGACTCACAGATATCACAGATTAGAGATTCTCTCCCGTCGAGGCTAAGAACAATATATTCTCGTAAAGAAGGCCCTCGAAACGAAAAATTTACTATTCCAGATGTAAGAGTTCTTATGGAGTGTGTTCCAGCACTTATAGGGACACCGCCAAGCGGAAAGCCGTCTTCTGAGAAAAATATATTAAGAATACATGTATATGATGCAAATGCGGGAATTCCATGGGAAGCAAGGCTTCTACAGCAAATAATGAACAGTGATGAATATACAGTTGTAAGTCCAGGTGGCTCTCCAACACCTCCAACACCATCGGATGTAGATAGTGATACTGCGGGAGCAAGAGAAACGAATGTCAGCGCAACAAGATCTAGCAATAGAACTAGTCAATTTTTTGACAAGCTATTAGAAGATTATGGAATTAAAAAGGCAGCTGTCCAAATAGAGAATCCGGACGGAAGCGGAATGTCAGATGTAGAAGCATATATCAATGCTATGTCAATTGGTCAGATTAAAGATGCAATAAAATCAATCTCACCAAGTATAACCTTTGGAGGACAATTTACAAATATAACCAGGATTAGCATGAGAAGTGAAACATCTGGAGACGTTGCAAATACACTTCTTTTAAATTCAATCAGAGATAATGCTGGAAATATGGGAACTGATCAAGATGGCGGTGTTGAGGAAGATGTTTTTGTAATACCGACACAGGCAACTATATCTTGTGCAGGCTTTCCCCTTGTAGAATATGGTCAAAAGTTTTATATAGATATGGGAAGTGGAACAACTGCTGATAATTTTTACTATGTTGTGGGCATAAGACATACCTTGAGATCGGGAGACTTTACCACTAATTTGACTTTAAGATATAATAGTTCTGCAACTATGCAATCAATAAGAACAGCTTTGTCAACAGCTGCAAAGACAACTGATACTAACTATACATAGTTGAACATATACAATTTTGTATGTATAGTTTTATATATGAATCTTGTTCTATCATCAGAATCTATTGGATCAGATAGGAATCTACTATATAATGGTAAGACTTGGACATGGGTATCTTCATATCCAAAAGAATCTTTTCTATGGGGATTTGATGATTATAGGGATATTAGAGAGGCAATGTCATGCATAGGAATAGAAATTCCTAATTTTTTATCAACTCCGCACACAAAAGCATTTAAATATCTTGGTGCAAATATTGAAAAAATTCCGTGGTCCATGTGTATGAAAAAATCGAAGTATAAAGAGATTATTAAAAACATTGTAGATCAGCTCTGGATGAATATCAATGATGAATCCAACAGTTACTATATTACAACTCACAGAAGAAATAGAAAGTTGATCCAGGGCCTTGTATCGCCATATATTGATATGCATGAGGTAAAGAGAATTTCTTTAGAAAACATTAATGAGAATAGTAATTTAAATTCAAATCTACAAATTAAAAAATTTATATCAAACGGGACAAATGTTGCAAATAAATCTACATATTCACTATCGTCCTCTGTAACTGGGAGAATGACTATATCTAGTGGTCCTAATATATTGACTCTTAAGAAAGAGAATAGGTCTATTATTAAGTCAAGATATAATGATGGATCAATACTTGAAATAGATATAAAGTCCGCAGAGCCACGAGTTGCACTATCACTAATAGGAAAAAGTGTGTCAGGTGACATTTATAGCGAAATAATGAATTCAATTGGTGTAAAAATATCTAGAGAGGCTGCAAAAATAGCAACGTTATCTGCAATATATGGAGCTTCACATCACTCTTTAAAGAGTAGACTTCCAGACTCAGCAAATTCTAGACACGTTCTTGATAGCGTAAAGAATTATTTTAGAGTTTCTGATCTTGAAAAAGTTATACATGAGCAAAAAAAAGATTTCGGATATATCTCTAATACACACGGCCGAAAAATATTTAGTAGTGAACCAAGCGTCAATCACCTCATACAGTCATCAACTGTGGATGTTTCTTTTGATATTTTTGAAAATCTCTTTGCATATCTAGATAGTCAGGAAATAGATTACAAGCCCTTGTACTTTATTCACGATGCAGTTATAATAGATGTACGTGGTTCTGATAAGATGCGTGCTATTAAAGCTTGCAGTGATGGATTTATATCTAAGAAAGTTGGAACATTATTCCCAGTATCAGTAGAGGAGATAAAATGAGTGTACTAGATTTAGAAAATAACTGGAAAACATATGAAAAGTTATGTCAAAGATTGTCTAATGATAATTTAAATAAACTTCTTGAATATTTGGGTGAAAGAATTGTAATGTGCCCAGCTACTCCTCGAACTGATCAGTATAGCTGCGAGCCCGGAGGTTTGGTTCAGCACTCACTCGATACTACTATTATGATGAGGACCCTAAATGAATCTTTAGGATTTAATTTACCTATTGCTTCTATTCTCAAGGTAGGCCTCTTGCATGATATCGGAAAAGTAGGAGACTTAGAAAATGACTATTTTGTTGAGCAAGACTCTGACTGGCATAGAGAAAAACTAGGTCAGCATTACAAATACAACGAAGATATACAAAAGATGTCTATTTCACACAGGACACTGTTTTTACTCAATCATTTTGGTATTATGCTAGGTGTTGATGAGTGGATAGCTATTCAATTAGCGCAAGGATCACACTTCGAGGAAAATAGATTCTACGTGGGAAGTGAACCATCACTAGCAATATTACTCCAAATGTCAAAATCTATAGCTATTCATAAGGAAAGACTCACGCAGAAGCATAATTAAACATGTGAAAAGCAAAGAGTTTATAAAGAGATACGCATCAGAGCTAGAGCCGAAAGGTCCTATTGGTGTGTATTCTGGTAGAGGAATAGGAATACCTGTTGTTGGAGCTATTGGTGGCGGTGACGGCGCAAAGAGCAAGATAGGTAGAAATAAGAGGCCTTACTACCAAGGTGATGGCGGATCACCATCGCAGGCAGCCGATGCAGGATTTTCTAGTTATATGGCAAGAGTGAATAAGGGTGATCATCCAGAATTTGATGAAATAAGATTAATGTTTCCTGAGCAAGAAGAGGAAGAGGAAGATATTTATTATACGGATTACCCGTTTACAAAATTAAGAATGTCGGAAGATGAAATGAGAACCAAAAAGATAAGCTCGGTATTGCTTGATGAAGATGCAGTAGTAGATGGAAGTATATATAGCTTAGCCTCTCTATATGATACAGATGAAGCATATCAAATAAATGAGTTTCTTGATACAATAAAGTCAACTTTTAAGGATATTGGAAGTGAGCTTATCGGAGATCAGATAGGAATATGGTCAGGAAGAATTCCATTTCTCGGAACACCCTTGACTCTCGGCCAAATAGCATGGAATATGAGACAGCTCCAGGGTGATATGGATGACGCCCAGACAAACGTTAATAACTTTGTCAGCAACCCTGATGATAGCCTTGCCCAACAATTAGTTAGTGATGTTGAATCTATAACAATAAACTATTTTGATCTTATAAGATCTCTTCTCAGTCTTGCAACATTGGGATGGGGCGGCCAAATGGTTTCAGGTTGGGCACAAGCTTTTCACAATTCTTGGGGTGCGAGAATAGTAGGGATGGGAGCAGGAGGATCAATAGGAAATGCTGTAAAAAGTGTAATTATTGGACATAATCTATTTGAAGAAATGACTGAGACGCTGATGTCTCCGAGTATATCTTCAAAGATAGCACAGGGCGCAGCTTCAGGACTAATAGGGACAGTATTTACAGCACCGGGAACTTGTGTTGCTCTTGGTGACATAATTCAAAGCTGGGAAGAATACAGTGAACAATGCGGCGGCGGCTCATCTTCAGTAATGAATACTTTCTTGGGCTTTGATTTAAATCAGTCAACACAATCTACATGTCCACCCTGGACACCGTCCATGGTAAATTCAGAATATCTAACAGTATCTGGAAATAGTATATCACTATCTCCAAGTTCAGGTGGAACATATCAATCTACAATACAATCATCAGGAGCCCCCTTGTCAGAGTCAAAATTAAGAGAATTTATTAGAGAGTCAGTATACTTCGATCAGCCAGGATATTATGAAGCACAGCCTGCTGGGTATCAATTTAGATCTCCGCCATCAGTAGAAATGACAGACGAAGAACAGTTTAAAATTGAGAGTGACTATGATTCGTCTCTTGTCAAATACAAAGCAGACGGGGGAATAGTAAATTATCAAAGTAGGCCAGAAACACTTGAAGAGATGGCACTAAGAAGGATAATAAGAAATGAGTTATCATTTCTTGCAGAAGATAAAAAAAAAAGATAGACGAAGATCCTGAAGAAAAAGATGATGCTGTTGATGAGTTTAGCTCAGTCGGCGGAGTAGCAGGAATGGTATTGCCACTTGGAATGTCAGGCGCAGGAAATGCTATGGACAGCGTCAGTTCTTTTGGAGGAGCATCTAATCCAGGTAAAAAAAGAAAAGCATCAAAGAAAAGAAAAGCAGCAAAGAAAAGAAAAAAATAGTTGAAAACTATATCAAGCCTTGTGTATGATACATAAGCAATGAAACATTGAAAATTAAAAACTAAACATTGCAAATTAAACATTGGAGAAAAAATGAGCATTGATTTTGAAGCAATTCGAAAAAAGTTAGAGCGCCTAAGCGGTGCAAATAGAAATAGGTCGGCTATGTGGAAGCCGACAGAGGGTGAAGAACATGTAGTTAGACTACTTTCTTTCCCAGATAATGAAGGCCAGCCCTTTCAAGAGCGCTGGTTTTATTACGGAATTGGAAACAATAGGGGACTTCTTGCTCCTTATCAGTTTAGCGATCCAGATCCTGTACAGGAACTTATTACAACACTTCGAGATGACGGGTCTAAAGAGTCATATGAATTAGCGAAGAAGCTTTATCCAAAGATGAGAACATACGCACCTGTAATTGTTAGAGGGGAAGAGGATAAAGGAGTCCAGATTTGGGGATTCGGAAAGACAGTATACCAAACTTTACTTGGAATTATGCTTGACGAGGACTACGGCGATATTACAGATCCTACATCTGGAAGAGATATAAAAGTAGCATGTGTTAAGCAGCCAGGAAGAAAGTGGGCAATGACAGAGGTGAGGCCCAGAGGCAGACAGTCAAAACTATCATCAAAGTCAGACCAAGCAAAAGAATGGCTTGATAGCATTCCAAATCTTAGCGATATTTATCAGTGTAAGTCATATGATGAGTTATCTAAAATTGTAAATGACTGGCTTAATGATGATAATGATTCTGGAGACGGTTTTGAAAAGCCGACAGGATCATCACAAATGTCTCAGCAGAAACAATCTTCAACCGATAGCTCATCAAAAGCATATAGCAATATTGATGATGCATTTGCTGATTTAATGGATGAGTAAGTTTAGATTGCCGAGATAGTATTTTGCTATCTCGGCAGTTAATACCAAGATAGTATTATATGACGGATAAAAAAATATGGGAAAAAAGACTACAGATGATTTTACATCTGATTTAATAAAATCTTTAAACAAAGATCACGGATCAAGGGTTGCATATAATCTTTCTACAGATGAATCCCCTACACATGTTAATAGATGGATAAGCACAGGTTCAAAACTTTTAGATTATATATGCTCAAACAGATCCCAGGGAGGACTTCCTGAGGGTAGGATCGTAGAAATATTTGGTCCGCCTTCTATTGGTAAGTCACATATTGCAACTCAGATTGCAAGAACAACACAAAATCTGGGTGGAATAATAGTTTATATCGATACAGAAAATGCAACAAGTGTTGAAAATTTAAAGATGCTAGGCGTTGATGTTTCAAAAAGATTTGTATATGTTGATACACATTGCACTGAGGAAGTTTTATCAATAGCTGAATCTACAATTATGAAAGCAAAGGCAATGGACAAAGATATACCTGTTACAATAGTATGGGATTCTGTTGCTGCATCATCTCCAAAAGCAGAGCTGCTTGGAGATTATGATAAAGAATCAATTGGATTACAAGCAAGGGCTATATCGAAAGGTATGAGAAAAATTACTGGTGTTATTGCTAACCAGAACGTGCTATTCGTAATTCTTAATCAAATTCGAACAAAAATTGGTGTAATGTATGGAGATCCTGATACAACACCTGGTGGTAAGGCAATACCGTTTCACTCATCTACAAGAATAAAGCTAGGAGCAGGTCAACAGATAAAAGATGGAGATGATGTAATTGGAATCCATGTTTCAGCTAAGACAATTAAAAATAAAGTAGCTCCCCCTTTTAGAAAGGTAAACTTTGAAATACATTTTGGTGTTGGAATCAAAGAGCATGAACAAATATTTGATATATTAAGAAAGAATGGCCCAGAAATAATTGATGGAAAAGAGATATCTGTATCTGGAACAGGATCATGGAAGTGCTTTTCTGTCTCTGATGTAGGAACAGGCGAAATTCTAATTGAGAAAAAGTTTCATAAGCAGAAGTTTAATGAGATTATTGAAAATCCTGAGTATGAAAATTATATTTCTCAAATACTAGAGAAAACAATGGTAAAAAAGATGAATTCTGAAGAAATGGATATTGATCATGAGTCTCTTGTTGAGATGGAGGCTTTGTCACTTGAACTAGTGTGATTATTATGAATGAAACCTGCCTAATATTTGACGGACTCAATATTTTTACTCGTCATTATATTGCAAACCCATCTATCGGTGAAAATGGTGATGCTATCGGTGGAGTAGTTGGAATGATTAATGCTATTGCATCTTTATGTGAAAAATTTTCACCAACAAAAGTATTTGTTATATGGGAAGGCGGAGGCTCTTCAAGAAAGAGATCAATATTTCCTGAATATAAATCGGGAAGAAGACCTCAACGTCTCAATAGATACTATGATAGTGATATTCCAAATACAGTTGAAAATAGAAATGAACAAGTGCAGATGATAATATCAGTTTTAAGATATATGCCTGTATCACAAATTTATGTAGAAGATTGCGAAGCCGATGATGTAATTGGGTATATTTGCAAATACAAACTAAAAGATTCTAGAAAAGTAATAGTCTCGTCAGATAAAGATTTTTATCAGCTACTGGACAAGAAGACAATAATATATTCACCTACATGGAAAAAATTTGTCAGCTTCAAACAAGTAAAAGAAAAATTTGGAATATCTTCAAAAAATTTCTGTCTTGCAAAATGTTTATGCGGTGATCCGTCAGATAATATTCCGGGTGCAAAGGGAGCAGGATTCAAAACAATTTCTAAAAGATTCACGTTTTTAGATTCAGATGATGAATATTTAATTGATGATATCTTACAAGCTTGCAATGATAAAATATTGTCTGGATCGAAAGTAAAAGTTTTTAGATCAATACTTGATTCTGAGTCACAAATTAGAAAAAACTGGAAGTTAATAATGCTAGATACAAATAACTTATCAGCATCACAAATTAAAAAAATAGAAAATTCTATTGATACTTTTAAGCCCGTTAGAAATAAAATGAAAGCAATTAAAACATTAAGAGATTTATCAATTACAAGTATTAATATTGATAGAGCTTTTATATCAATGAGAAACCTTTAATGGTAGAGATAATAAATGAATGAAGTAGCTTACTTTGGACAGTATGGAAAATCTTTTCAAGAGAAAATTTTCCAAGCCTTTATAACAGATACAAATTGGGCAGCCCAAATGATAGAGGTTATGACTCCAACTTATTTTGAGCAAGGATATTTACAATACTTGACAAAGAAATATTTCGCATATTATGAAAAGTATAAATGCTTTCCAACTATGCCATTATTGATAACAATAGTAAGGGATTCGCTGAGAGAAGGAAGCGATATAATACTCAGGGATCAGGTTGTTGAATTTTTGCATAGGGTTAAGACAAATCCTGATATGGGTGATCTTCACTTTGTAAAAGAGAAGTCATTAGACTTTTGCAAAAAGCAAGCACTAAAAGGCGCTCTCGGATCAGCAGTTGACCTTATAGAGACTGAAGAGTATGAATCTATAGTTACTCTTATGAAGGATGCGATTGCAAAAGGAACGCCATCAACTCTTGGTCATGACTTCTTTAATGACTATGAGCATAGGTTTACGACAATAAGTAGATTAACCTGTCCAACGGGACTTAGGCAGCTTGACCAAAAAGATGTCTTAAACGGAGGTTTAGGAAGAGGGGAAATAGGTGTAATTACAGCACCGACTGGTTGCGGAAAATCTCATTTTCTTGTTCACGTTGGATCTGAAGCACTAAAGGTTGGAAAAAACGTTATACACTATACGTTTGAGCTATCTGAGAGAGCTGTCGGATTGCGATATGATAGCAATTTATGTAATATTCCTAGTAACGAAATAGTCGATAGAAAAGAAGAGGTCATAAAAATTTATGATGAATCTGAGCATGGTAGGCTTATTATAAAAGAGTACCCGACAGGATCTGCAACATCACTAACAATAAGAAATCATATTGAAAAGCTTCTTCTAAAAGGATTTGTTCCAAGTCTAATAGTGATAGACTACGCTGATATCATGCGATCAACAAGAAAAATGGATTCGCTTAGACATGAATTGAAATTAATATACGAAGAGTTGCGAAATCTTGCAATGGATATGAATATACCTATCTGGACAGCATCTCAAGCAAATAGAGATGCGTCTAATGCAGATGTAGTAGGTCTTGAAAATATGTCAGAAGCATACGGAAAAGCAATGGTCGCTGATGTAGTAATATCTTTGTCAAGAAAACCTTTGGAAAAATCAACAGGGTCAGGAAGATTGTTTGTTGCAAAAAATAGAGCAGGCCGAGATGGTATTTTATTTCCAATACATTTAGATACAGCAAAATCAATCCTTATGATAGCAGACAATGCAAATGATATATCTTTAAACGACGCAGTTGATTTTGATAATAACAGTATGAAAAAACTTTTACTTGAAAAATGGAAACAAGTTAATTCTAGTGTGTAATGTAGAACTACAGGAGGGAATCGGTGTTCGAGTATAGCGAAGTATTTAATTCAAGCATGGAGTATTTTAAAAATGATGAGCTTTCCGCAAGTGTATTTTCAGGAAAATATGCTTTGTGTGATAAAGATGGAAAATTTCACGAGCTAAACCCCGATGAAATGCATAGAAGATTATCAAAAGAATTTGCAAGAATTGAATCAAAATATCCAAATCCAATGTCAGAAGACGAAATTTTTGAATTATTTAGAAATTTTTCTCAAGTAATACCTCAGGGAAGCCCAATGGCAGCAATAGGCAATAATTTTCAAACCCAGAGTACATCAAATTGCTTTGTAATAGAGTCTCCATATGATTCATATGGAGGAATACTTAAGACTGACCAGGAGCTAGTTCAGATTGCAAAGAGGAGAGGGGGAGTAGGATTTGATATAAGTACAATTAGACCAAAAGGATTGTCAACAGGAAACGCTGCTCGAACAACAGATGGAATAGAAGTCTTTATGGATAGATTTTCAAATTCATGTAGAGAAGTAGCACAGGGTGGAAGAAGAGGAGCACTTATGCTAACAATCTCAATACACCATCCGCAAGTAGAAGACTTTATAAAAATAAAAAAAGATCTTTCAAGAGTTACTGGAGCAAATATATCTGTAAGAGTTTCAGATGAATTTATGAATGCAGTTACAAAAAATAAAACCTACGAACAAAGATTTCCAGTAGATTCAAAAACTCCTGATATTTCAAATATGGCAAACGCCACAGATATATGGAATATGATAATAGAGTCTGCGCATAGTGCATCAGAGCCTGGAGTTTTGTTTTGGGATACTTCAAAGCGTCTAACTCCATCGGATGCATATTCTGAGTTTGGATTTTCATCTATCTCAACAAATCCGTGCGGAGAAATAATACTGTCACAGTATGATAGTTGCAGACTTATGCTTATAAATCTTGCTAGCTTTGTATCAAATCCGTTTTCAGATAAATCATTTTTTGATTTTAAAAGATTTGAAGATACTGTCTTTAAGACACAAAGACTTATGGACGATATGATTGATCTTGAAATAGAGCAGATAGACAAAATTCTAGAAAAGGTTAGTTTAGATCCAGAGCCAGATCATGTTAAAAAAATAGAGCTTGATCTTTGGAATTCTGTAAAGAGGCAAGCACTTGCAGGTAGAAGGACTGGCCTCGGAATAACCGGACTGGGGGACGCACTGGCATATGTTGGAATACGATACGGAAGTGAAAAATCAGTTGAAATGGTTGAGAAGATATATAAGTCACTTTGTTTAAATTCGTATAGATCTTCATCCTTTCTAGCAAAAGAGAGAGGGTCATTCCCAATTCATGATTCAGAAAGAGAAGAGTCTCACCCATTTTTATCAAGAATATGGAGAGAAGATCCAGATCTCTTAGATATGAATAGAAAATGGGGAAGAAGAAATATTGCTATTACAACGACAGCACCAGCTGGATCTGTTTCAACATTAACACAAACAACTTCTGGAATTGAGCCAGTATTTATGCTTAATTACACTAGAAGAAAAAAGATAACAGAGCAAGATTCAGATTCAAGAGTTGATTTTATAGATGATAGTGGCGACAAATGGAAAGAGTATACTGTCTATCATCATGGATTTAAAAGATGGATGCAGTACAAAAATGAAATGGACCCCGACTCAATTGCTGGCCTCACGGACGAAGAGCTTGTCGCTATGAGTCCGTATGCTGGCGCAACAGCAAGTGAAATTGACTGGGTTGCAAAAGTTAAAATGCAAGCTGCAGCTCAAAAATGGGTTTGTCATGCAATATCAAATACAACAAATTTGCCAGCCGACACAGACGTAGAGACAGTAAAACAAGTTTATATGACCGGTTGGGAGCTTGGCTGTAAGGGCATAACAGTTTATAGGGATGGAAGTCGAGCTGGTGTATTAATATCAAATAATGATTTAAATACTAAAAATATTGACCATAGGGAATCAGATGATATAATTTGTAGCTCAGCGCCTAGAAGGCCAGAAATACTTGAATGCGATATACATCAGGCAAATATAAAAGGTGAAGCATGGACAATTCTAGTTGGCCATTTAAACGGATCACCTTACGAGGTTTTTGGAGGTCTGTCAGAATATGTTGAAATACCTAAAAAATATAATATGGGATTAATTAGAAAAAGATCAAGAAAGACAGTTGCATCTAAGTATGATTTGATAATAGGGAAAAATGGTGATGAGTTTATTATAAAAGATATAGTATCTGTTTTTGATAATCCGAATCATACATCGTTTACAAGAACAATATCATTAGCACTTAGACATGGTGCACCTGTTCAATATGTAGTTGAACAATTGCAAAAGGATAAGGACGCAGACCTATTCAGCTTTTCAAAAGTAACTGCAAGGTGTCTTAAGAAGTATATTGAAGATGGAACAAAACCGGGCAACGGCGTTATAAATTGCAATTGTGAAAGTTTGGAGCACTGTAACGTAGTGTACCAAGAAGGATGTGCTACATGTTTAACATGCGGTTACGCAAAATGTGGATAAAGGATCACAAATGAAATGGACAACTAAAATATCACCCTTAATCAAAGAGATTGAGCTAAGAAAATCTCCTGTAATAGTAACAGTAAATAAGTTTGACGAAAAGTCTGCTAAAGATTTTCAGCAACAAATATCACTAGCACACAATACGGGTCAAAAAATAATACCCGTTGTTATAGACTCGTATGGTGGACAAGTATATTCATTAATGTCGATGATAAGTGCAATAAAACATGCTGAGATACCAGTGGCTACAATAGTAGAAGGCAAGGCAATGTCTTGCGGTGCAATATTGTTCTCATTTGGAGAGCAGGGATTAAGATTTATAGATCCAGATGCAACAGTTATGATACATGATGTCTCATCTATGGAGTACGGAAAAGTAGAAGAAATAAAAGCATCTGCTGATGAAACTGAAAGGCTTAACCAGAAAGTATATACTATGATGGCTAGAAATTGTGGAAAAAAAGACGATTATTTTCTCAAAATAGTTCATAAAAAAGGACATGCAGACTGGTTTTTAGATGCAGAAGAGGCAAAGAGACATGGAATGGCAAATCAAATAAGGGTGCCAAAATTCAATATCGGCGTTAATGTAGATATTGAATTTGAGTAATATGTAAGATGGATAAACTTTTCTACAATCTAAGCTCTGAGGCAAAGCTAGGATGGTCTCCTTCCTGGTTTGGACACAAATATAATGACGAAGAGCTTATATCTCATGTTAAAAAATGGCAAACTAGTATGGGTCTTAAGTCTGATGGTCTAGTTGGACCAATGACGTATAGAAGAATATGGACTGAAAGACAGGCTAAAATAGATAGTTATAGACCGTATTCGCATAGGGCGAAAGACAAGAATTATATTGTTCATAATTCTAAATTTATTCCAATAGAGTGGAACAAGGTAGTTTTATGGTCTGAAGACGGCGGTCTTAAGATGAAGCCTGGCACATACACAGACCTTTCTGGAAAAGAAGATAGATCTCCAACAATGTTTGTAAATCACTGGGATGTATGTCTTAGTGCAGAGTCATGTGCAAAAGTTTTAAATAGAAGGGGAATATCTGTTCATTTTTGTATTGATAACGATGGTACAATATATCAGCTTTTAGATACACAGCACAAAGCATGGCATGCAGGAATTAACAGCGGTGCGGGAGGAAATCCAAAAGGAATAGGCGTCGAAATTTCAAATGCTTATTACTTAAAATATCAGGATTGGTATGTTAAAAATGGATTTGGGGAAAGACCAGTTCAAGAACATGGATATGTTCATGGTAAAACACTAGATCCATTTACAGACTTTTATCCTGCACAAATTGAAGCTCTTAAGGCTCTCTGGAAAGCATGCCATATTGGAATTGGAATACCTCTTGAGTATCCAAAAAATTCTGATGGGTATATTGAAACAGGCGTTCATAAAGATTGCGAAAAGGGAAAATTTTATGGAATTTGTAATCACTATAATTTTACTAGAACTAAAATTGACTGTGCAGGGCTTGATCTTCCCAGACTTATAGAAGAGGTAAAGAACACTCCCATGTACTGTCTGGACAAATAATGAATAGAGCTTGGAAAGAAATGAATCTTTTATCAACACATCTATGCAAAACTAGCGATATTGGTTTTCATGGAAATTTATTTGGAGGACAGTTGCTAGCATGGCTGGATGAAGCGGGTGCAGCTATGTCAGCAGAGTTTGCTGAAACTGGAAGAATTGTAACAAAGCATATCTCTGAGGTTAATTTTCAAAGTCCAGTAAGGCCTGGCCAATTGATAAAAATTTATGGTAAAATTTTAAAGGTTGGAAACACATCTTTGACAATTGAAGTAGAAGCTAGGAGGCATAGTATATACAATGGTACACAGAAACCAGTTTGCAAATGTCAAATGATATTTGTTAGAATTGATGGTGATGGAGAACCTGTTCCAATTCCGCCCCATATACACTATAAATTTAAGCAAGAAGAAAATGAAACAGTTGAAAAAAAATATGAAGAAAAGAGAAAGAAATAGACAAACTCTAGAATTGTCTAGAAATCATCTGGTTGTTTTGTTTTAGAATGCCCAATTATCACATCAATAAAAGCTACAAAGATCATCCAGACACTCTCTGAAATATTAGAAAGTATATACACCAACAGTTAGTACAAATTTTATCAAGCATAGAGCAAGAAGAATAAATACTTATTATAGAAATGAATTTTAAAAATTTTAAAATAATCAAAGAGAATATAATAAATGAAATAGAAGTGTCAGACGTAGTTGTAGCCGGATTTAAATTAAAGGACGAGCTTGATAATAATGTTTGGGATAGTGAAAATATATTAAAGGGAAACATTAGAAGAAATCTAATTGAGATAGCCAGCGACTTTATAGAGAGTCTTGATATAGAAGTTGATGTACTAGATGTTAATATAACTGGATCACTTGCAAACTACAACTGGTCCAAGTATTCAGATATTGATCTTCATATAGTAGTAGATTTTAAGCAAGTTGATGACAATTATGATCTTGTAAAAGGATATTTTGATCACAAGAGAATTGTATGGAATCTTACTCATGATATAAAAATGGAAGGTTATGAAGTTGAAATATACGTCGAGGATAAGAATGAAGAGCATATATCAACTGGAATATATTCTGTGCTTAGAGATGAATGGATAATTGAACCAGAAGTAATAGAAGAAATAGAAATAGATGTCCCAAACGTTAAAAAGAAAGCAGCGTCTGTAATGAATCAAATAGAATATGTTGAAGAGATTATAAAGGAAGATCCTAAAAAATCGCTAGATATGTCAGATAAGATAAAGAAAAAGATTAGAACAATGAGAAAGGCCGGCCTAGAATCTGATGAAGGTCAATACTCTATAGAGAATATTGCATTTAAAGTTCTAAGAAGAAACGGGTATCTAAAGAGATTAAGCGATGTAAAAAATATGTCTTATGACATATCATTATCAATTTAGTTAACTGTATAGACTGTTATATTTTTTTCTCTAGCACGTCTTTCAATTATTGTTCTCTCTGATGAAGTGAGGGGAAAGTTCGAATCAAAGTCAGATATAATAAGAAGTGTTTCTCCAGGATTCATATATTCTAAAACTTTCCAGTATGAGTACCATATCTCTGTTCCTGATTGAGGTCTTATAGCATCTATTCTTTGACCATTTCGGCATCCTGACATCATTGATACATATATTTTACTGTCTGGCTTAAGTGATGCATTTATAACATCAGACCAGCTTCTAAAGCTGTTCCACATAGATCCTGATCCGTCTATTAGATAAACATCGGCAGGAATTCTCTCTATTCTAGTAACAAGATCGTTGCTTGTATGAACTATAATATCAACTCTTCTAGATTCAGGAGAGTGACCCTGAACTCTTTCACCAATAATCCTTGTTGAAATTCTCACGTTTGAAACAGATTTTCTTATTTCTCTAGATGTACTTTCAACTCTAGCTCTTGCAAGAGAGGAATTATAACTTGATGATCCACATCCGTCTGTATATCCTATTATTGTTATTGAAACTCTGTTTGATTCATCGATTGACTCAGCCCATTGTGTAAGACTAGATAGTTGTACGCTACCTATGTCAGAGCTGTCTTCTTCAAAGTAAGTATTATGACTTCTATTACTATTTGAACCCATAATGTTTATAGGTGAATATGAGCCTCTATAGACTCTACATGTACAATCACTAACATCACATCTATCAGAAGCACTTCCGGCATTTGACTCTAGTGTGCATATAAAAAGAAGCATTAGAAATAGTAAAAATCTTTGCATTTCATAATTTAATTAGACTAAATCAAATTATTGCAGGTTTAATATAAAAAAAATTACTTTTTTGTTACTTTATATTTATGTGAAATTTGTAATATTTATTACTATGCGAATAACAAGGTCACGATTGCGGCAGATTATAGCAGAAGAACTTCTACTTGAAGAGAGAACCCACACCGTTCAACCTGGGGAGTCTCTATCTGCGATCGCAGCACAGTATGAAGATAGTATTACGGCTCTTACGATAGCAAGTGCGAATGGAAACCCTAGGATTATAAACCCAGGAGATAGATTAATTATTCCAGAGCCGCCGCAGCGGCTCAATGCGAATACTGTTCCAAGCGACCAGCTAAAAGAATGGATGAGATATGAAGAGGGAAAAATGGATTCAATGGGAGAAGGTCTTGGAACACATCATGAGTCTCCCTATGATGACGGTGCTGGTAATTGGACCATCGGCTATGGTCACAAGTTTGAATCCTACCCGGGAGACATAACGTGGACGCGGGAGCAAGCTAATCAACAGTTGCATAGGGATTTAATGGAGAAATCCCAAGCTCTAAGAGATTCAACAGTAGAAAATATGCCAGAGCCTTTGCACATTCCTATTTCACTAACACAAAATCAGTTTGATGCACTGTCAAGCTTAATGTTTCATGCAGGTTCACGAGGTTATGCAACTAGTACTCTGCACCCGTTTATAAAAAGGGCGGACATTACATCACCAGAGTTCCAAAATGCTTTTCTTAACTTTAGGACGGTCGACGGATTTGGTGGAATACAACGTAGAAGGCAAAGAGAGCTTGAAATTTTCAAGGGAGCAAATCCCTATCCTAAAAAATAGGGGTCTAAGGCCATGTCAATTTATGAACACATAATACGCTGGAATCAAGAATTTATAGATTCATACAAGCCAGGTACACAAAATTCTATAAATGTTGCCTCTCGTATATGGCCGCGTGAAACTGAGGACGATGCAGCTGAGAAATATCGCCGCGAGTGGGAATACGGAGAGATCAAGAGTAGAATGACAATAAACCTTCCTGATCATGGACAGGAAGGAAGAATATGTTTTAGGTTTCAAAGAATTCCCGCCGGAAGACTAGCGCAGTTTGAATTTGGGTCTGGTCAGTGGAGCATGACTGTGAGCCCGTCTGGGTGGAGAGATTCGAGCCTTTCACAGAAAAGAAAAGCTCTAGAGCATGAACTTGAGCATGCAGTTGACTTTATACGTGCCCAAAATTATAATGAAGACCCAGAACCATGTGAGACAACTGATTGGGATGGAACAAACCTTGGTAGAAGGCTTCACGGTGGAAAGAGACAAGAGCAATATTACATAGCTATGTTTGGAGAAGGAGAGCATGTTCCACAATGGGCAAATGATTTGGCCGATTCTAGTAATAAAGAATTTTGGTCAAGGATAATTGACTGGGGAGCAGATCGCGCAGAGCAGCGGGCAGAGATAAAGAGGTTTCTAAAGGACAAGCCGAATCAGGAAATGACAGAATCACTGTGGACAAGACTTTGCAACGCCAAGGCTCGTGCCGGGAATATTGAATGGAGTTTAAGCCCTAATACCGATAGATTTCCAATACACCTGGGAGTTCTTCTTCATTTAAATTGCACAGCAATCGACGATAATGCAATTGAAGCAGCAAACTCTATTGCAAAGATTGATACTGGGGAAAAGATGAATCGAAGAGAATTGAGATCGATAGTTTCAGAAAGCAGAGTGATAAAAATTAGCCAAAAAAACCTCATTAGAATAATCAGAGAGGAGCTCGCGTCTTTCCTCTAACTTATTGATTTTCAAACTTTCTCAATCTAGCAACACCCTCAGTCACAGTAACATATGTCTGATGTGTGACCCAGTCTCCTGAGTTAATATAAGTCTTTATATTTTGATCTTCATCTACCCAGATAAGAGCCTCTGGTATGTGTGTGTGACCCATAATGAAGACGTCAACCTTTGGATGATGCCGAAGAATGTGAATTATGGATCTTAGCTTGTGCTTCTTAATCTGTATTTCTGTCCACCAAGTTGTAAAATCAAAGTTAAAAGTAAACTCAAGCATATTTTGGATTACAGATAAAAATTTAACAAACACCCTATTTGCAAATGCACCCTTATCATATTCGTCACCATGCTCTACCCTGAATATTCTACCGTCCTCTTCAAACTCGTATCTCTTGACAAATTCAACACCAAGTACTTTCTTTCCTACTAGACCAAGAAGACCTTCATCATGATTACCTACGACATAGATTACCTTTTTCGCCTGCTTCATCTTTCCTATTATCTGGAGACATCTTTCTGTAAAGACAGGAATCTTTATAAAGTCTATAATGTCACCTGCAAGAATCAATTCATCGCATTCAGTATTTTCAAGAAAGCTTAGTAGCTCACAAGACTTATAGAATTTTGTACCAATATGCGTATCAGAAATTATTACTCTTTTCACGTGCAAACCTTTGACAAGTTATGATATAATTTTATACCATAGATTAATAAAATTACATATTAAAAATGTGAATAAACAAAAGAATTTATAATACAGTTTATCTATCTTTGAATATAATAAAGCTAATAATTCACATAAGGAATATTATTATGAGTAAACAAGAAGAAACGATGCTTGGAGATGATGTAATATCTGAAATTGCAAAGGTTGTTCAGATAGCAATAATTACAGGCACTGATGTTGTAGACAATCTAAGACTTATTAGAATACAGAAAAATAGTGCTATGAATACAATGAATTTAACAAGTGAATACAGAGAATCTTCAGAGGCAAATATTCAAAAGCTAATGGAAGAAATGGAGTCATCTTTAAATTCTCAAAAAACTGAAACTGTTGAGCTGTTTCAAGACTAGGGGGAAATATGGAAGACAGGCTTTTTGAAATTTTCAATAGAAGAGAGGTGTTTATGAGAAGACTAAGAGAGTCTACGCCTGAGGGAAATCCAGAATGGCCGCTCGACCTATCAGAAAAATCTAGTCAACAGTATATAAGAGATATTGCGCTTAGGGGTGTCGAAGAGATGTTTGAAGCATTACAGCATCTTAAAAACTGGAAACCACACAGGAAGACAGAGATTAAAGATTTCAATAGGGAAGAATTCCTAGAAGAAATAGTTGATGCATTTAATTATTTTTTATCAATATTAATTCTCACTGGGTTCGATGATTCAGATTTGATAAATGCATATAGAAGAAAAGATTTAATTATCAATAAAAGGTTGGATTCTGGATACTGAAAATGGTCATTTTTGTGATCAGAATTTTAGGATTTGATGATGCAACATTTTCATCGTCTGAAAAGAAGAAGATAAAGAAATTTTTTAAAAGTATAAATGTAGAAAAAATAACAGGCCACATTCAAATATCTTCTAGAAATAATAATATTGGAACATCAAGCTTCGTGTTTCATGATGTAAACAAAAAAGAAGTTTTCTCATCTATAAAAGAGGTAATAAAAAATGAGACTTAAAAACCTTTTCAACTCTCAGACAAAGTTTTCAGAAATGATTGGGAGAGATGAAGAAAAATTAAATCCAGAAGAGATGACAAAGATTCTTTCTCTTGCGCTTCACGCAGAGGTTAGTGATTTAATATCCACTACGAACTACAAGTCCCATAAAACAAAAGTTGATAATGTTGATATTGATAAAATTTTGTTTGAGTCAGTAGATATTGTAAGATATACAATTGCAATAATGAATGAGTGGAAAATTTCTCCAGACCAATTTTTTTCAGCGTGGCAATTAAAAGATAAATATCTAAACATGTCTTATGAATGTGAAAATAATAGATGGAATGGAAGTGATAAGGTTGCAATAGTTGATATAGATGATGTTCTAGGAGAGTTTAGACTTGCTTTTTCAAAATGGCTATTAACCTCAAAATCTATATCTGCTGATGTAGAATCTAGTGAGTATTACTTTATAGATGCGCTTGAAAAAAGTGGTGAAAACCCAGAGAAGGTTTTTGAAGACTTTATAAAAGACGATGGATTTTTACTTTTAGATATTGAAAAAGGCGCAAATGAGTTCCTCCAGTCTCTAAAGGATAGGGGATACTATATTCACCTCCTGACAGCAAGACCAAGCGACAATCTTAGGTGTTTCTATAATACTTTTACGTGGCTAGACAAGTTTGATGTAACATTTGACAGGCTTAGCTTCTCATCAGAAAAGCTTAGGTGGTGTATGAAATCTGAGTATTGGGAGTCAGGATCTATTGAATTCGCAATTGATGACTCTCCAAAGCATGTGGCAGAATATGCTAAACATGGAATAAATGTTCTAGTTCCAAAGAAGCCCTATAATACAGAAGTTCATGACATGGATAATGTCACACTTTATGAAAAATTTGAAGAAATAAAAATAAACTAGGCTTGTACACAAATTTAAAATCCTGTATTGTTTATCTAAGGAGAGCAAAAAATGCCAAAAAACACAGAGTTAGATCCAGTAACATTTCCAATGACACTAAGGTTTGGAGAAAAGCCTGAGACAGAGTTTAAGAATGATCTTGAATCAATTAATGTTGTCTTGCTTGATCACCCAAATCCGCAACGTGCGAGAAGAATGGTTTATCAATTTATTAATGCAACATGGGAAGATGAACCGGGTCTCCATAATCCAGATGATGTTTCTGACTGGAAACTATTTCAAGCACTTGAAGCAGCATTGCAATTTAAGGCACTTCCAACTGTTCTTGAAACTTTAGACTTTACGTTTAGAATTGAAGGAATAGATGTTCAGACTGTGACACACTTGATAAGGCATAGAACAGGATCTTTCTCTGCGCAGTGTACGGGAGACAGATGGCAAACAATGGCAAACGCTCTTGTTCCAGGTCCAATTGAAAACAGCCCAGAACTTTATGAAAGATGGAAGAAGCTTGTCAATGAATCAAAGCAACTTTATTGTGATATGATTGATACAAAGAAGATATCAATTATGGATGCTCGTACAATTTTGCCCAAGTGTCTTGAGACACATTATTATGCAAGATTTAATCTTAAAGACTTGTTAAATTTTATCAGACAGCGAATGGATAAGCAGATACAACCTACAACAGATAATGTTATTGCATACCAAATGTACTTTGCTGTTGCAAGACTTTTTCCGGAAATCACGACAGTTGTCAATATGCATAGTCCTTCACGACACTATGTTGCAACTGCAAGAACTGGAAAGGCGACAAATCTCTACTGGCCCGATGAAGACTCAGATAAGTTTGAATGGCATCCAGAAGATTTCATCTATCAAGGGTATCGTGATGAGGTAAACGGAACTGATCCTGATTTAGGCAATAGAGAGAATTTTAAATTTTCACATATTGCAACTGAATATGATGAAAAGATAGCTGCAATTATTGAAAATTATTCTGCCTGGAAGGAAAAGGTTGGATTCGAATTACCGTAAAAATAGTTGCAAACTTTCTAGAGATTTTGAAATAGTTGAATCTTGGGTTTTTGATAAGGGTTACAACGTTTCTCTGGAGACCGATGGTCAAGATGCTGTTTACTTTAGTTGTAATCAGATTGTAATTAACAGTAGAAATCATATTGAAAAAAGACTATATATTCTTCTTCATGAGTGTGGTCACATTCTAATAAATAATAGCCCTTCTGATAGGGTATTATCTCTAAGCATGGAGACAGAAGCCATTATGGGCGGAAGAAGAGTATCAAGAAAGAGAAGGATCGCAAAAATAGCTGAGGAGCTCGAAGCCTGGAAGAGAGGCGAAAAACTAGCAAGACGGCTAGGTATTCAGATAAATGAAGATAGATTTGATAAGATTAGAGCTGATGCTATTATGAGCTATATTGAGTGGGCAAGAGATTAGTATTCTTTCATATTTTCAATATTGCTGTATACTACAGATAGAAACTTTTTAAATTCTTTGCTATCTCTTTTAAGGTGTTTTCTATATTCACCAACAATTCCTTCCAAGTCTGAGTCACCACGTTTAAGAAGATCTAGTGCTTGTTCCGGACTGTACATGTCTAAAAGTTGTTCTGCAGCTTCGTGTGCAAATGCATCAATTTCATTATGAAGAGATATATAGTCGCCGTAGTTGGAAGATTTTGTCAATTGCTTGGGATCTTCCATAAGCTCTTCCCATGCTTCTTCTTCGCTAATATTTTTGCTAACTGCTTGTTTTTTTAATTGATTATAGTGAACTAGTTCATGATTTATAGTTCTTGAGATTATCCTTACAAGCTCTTTTGCATTCAATGCAGACATATCATAGTCGTCTGCGACAGGTCTAAACTCTAGCCAGATAATATGTTTTCCTTTTTCTGGACCTCTATACTGACCTCGCATCATCCAGTTGTTAGGATATCCTCCAAATTCATCATCCTCTGATAGAGTATAAAGTTCATTATCTGTAACACTAAGAATGAAATACAGATCAGTTCCAAGATCTATAGCAGTATTATTTAATGCATCCATTAGTGTTTCAATTGCAGGAGTTGACCATGTTGCCTTATCTACAAGATCAACATTATCTTCTCTGTGAGGCATTTCCCAAAATAGAGAGTCAGCAATTGACTGATGTATTGTACTAGAAATATCTCTGTCAATCATTGTTGCTTCGTATAGTAAAAGCTCTTGATTAACAAGCATTCTAAGCTGTCTATGAGTAATTTTCATTATAGATTCCTGATATGTAATAATTATTTGTTTTTTTCTAATTTATTTTAAAAACTAGCTATTGTAAAGTTATAATCATTCATACTATAAACAAGGAGAAATAGTAGTGAAAGCGTATTTAGCTAGTTCCTGGTTTAATCCAGTCGCAAATCAAGAGGTTGATGATATTATTAGCACACTTGAAACAAATAATTTTGAAGTATTTTCGCCAAGGGACTTTTTTGTATGTCCGCCAACAGCAGACTTGGCAACTCAAAAATCTACATATGAGGGAAATCTTGAACATCTTCACAAGTGTGACTTTATGATCTGTAATACACACGGTAAAGATATGGGGTCTATCTTTGAGGCGGGATATTTTAAAGCACTTGAGAAGCCGATTGTCTATTTTTGTGCAGGTCTTCCGGAGGGTGCAGCTTTCAATCTTATGCTTGCACAGAGTGGTGTAAAAGTCTGTACTTCAGCAGAAGAGCTTAGTGACTATCTAGGCAGGTGTGAATCAGAAGGAAAGCTTCTCTTTGAGCCGTATTACGGAAATATTGAGTAGCTAAAAATCATATAGTTGCGTGTAAATTAGTGCGGTTTATTTTATAATAAATTGAGGAATATAAATGTCATCTATTATTAAACCCAGGAAGTTTGTCGGTCTACATGCACATTGCGGAACAGGCAGTCCGTATGACGGTCTTGGATATCCAAACCAACATATTGACTTTGTCTTGTCAAATGAAATGAATGCATGGGCATTGACCGATCACGGAAATGGTAACGGTCTTGCCCATGCACACACTTATGCAAAGAAGCTTAAGAAGAAGGGTCAAGAGTACCGACAGGTTTATGGTGTTGAGTTTTACTTTGTTCCATCACTCTTAGAGTGGCGTGCTTCTTACGAGGCGCATAGAGAAGAGGTGCGTGCAGCAAGATCTGAGAAGAAGGCAAAGGAGTCTACAGATATAAACTCTGAAGATGAAGTATCTGGCGGCCTAGTAATTGAAAATGAAGATGAAACAAAGTCAGACTACAATCACGAAAGCAATAACTGGAAGCGAAGGTACCATCTAGTCGTCCTTGCAAAGACGCAGAAAGGACTTGAAAATCTTTTTACTCTAGTTAAAAAATCTTATACAGATGGATTCTATAGATTTCCTCGAATCGATTACAATATGCTTAAGCTTCATGGCGAAGGGCTTGTTGTTAGTACGGCATGTATTGGCGGGTATCCCGCATCTTTAATTGCTAAGGGGGAAGCGACTGGAAAGTCTGATAGCGATATTCTTCTTGATCTTGAAAATATGTCTGATCGGTTTATTGATGCTGTAGGTAGAGAAAACTTTAATCTTGAGATTCAATTTAATGCTCTTTCAATGCAGCATAAAACAAATAAGCACCTTATTGCACTTCATGAAAAGACAAACATTCCACTAATTGCAACTGCTGATAGTCATTACTACAGCCGAAATATGTGGGAGGCTAGAGAATTATACCGCAAGCTTGGTCGAATGGGTGCAAGAGGTGATGCAATGCCCAAGCTTCCTGCTTTTGAAGACTTGAAATGCGAACTTTACCCTAAGAATGCCGAGCAAATGTGGGAGGAGTATAAGCTTCATGTTCCTGAATATGATTTCTACAAAGGAAAAGATCGGCTAGTCGCTGATGCAATTGAAAGGTCTTATGATATTGCATGGGATCAGTGCGAAGAAGTTTGGTTTGATGATGAGGCAAAGCTTCCGAGATTTGGCACACCTACAGACTCAGCATTTAATCAGCTAGCACGTCGTGTCAAGAAAGCTCTTACTAATGAAAATCTTCATACAGACCCAGTGTATGTTGAGCGTGCTAAGATGGAGCTAGATGATATCAAGTACTTGGGCTTTGAAAACTACTTTTTGACTATGACTAAGGTCTTCGATCTAGCTTGCAAAAGTACCATTATCGGTCCAGGTCGAGGCTCAGGTGCAGGCTCTCTTGTTAATTACCTACTAGGTATTACAACTACAGATCCGATTAAGTACGGACTTCTATGGGAAAGGTTTTTACATAGGACAAAAGCAGGATGGCCTGATATTGATACAGATGCAGGTGACAGAGATGTTCTTATCAATGCTTCTCGCGAGCTATTTGGTGAAGAGTCTGTTGTACCAGTTTCAAACTTTAACACACTTAAGCTTAAATCCCTTGTCAAGGACGTTTCTAAGTTTTATGGCATTGATTTCGGTGAGGTCAATGCAATGACTAACACTCTTGAAAAGGATGTTATGCATAAGGCAATGGGTGATCATGAGGAAAGATCAACCTATGTTCTTACACATGAAGATTGCATGAAGTACTCACAGAAGTATGCTGATTTTATGGAAGAGTATCCAAAGGTAAGTGAGCACGTTCAGAACTTATTCATGGAGTCTAGATCGATTGGTCGACATGCAGGCGGTGTTCTAATCTGTCCGGATCTTGAAAAATATATGCCTGTCATTAAGGTTCGAGGCGAGCTACAAACACCCTGGTCTGAAGGGATGAACTTTAGGCATCTCGAGACTCATGGCTTTCTTAAGTTTGACTTTCTTGGGTTGACAACTCTCAAAATGGTTGAGGACTGTACCAGGCTTATTCTAAGAAAGCAGGGTAACGAGTCTCCTACATTTGCTGATATTCAAAAATTCTTTGATGAAACCATGAATTGTCGCTATAACACACTCGATGATCAGAAGGTGTGGGAGCATGTCTATCACAAGGGTCGGTTTGTTCAGGTTTTCCAGTTTACACAGCAGGGTGCAAGAAACTTCTGCATGTCTGCGAAGCCTAGAACTATCGAAGAGTTGGCAACCATCACAGCAATTTATCGTCCAGGTCCGCTTTCTGCGGGTGTCCACCGGAAGTATGTGAAAGCCAAGAAGTCCGTTGAAGACGGAAATCCTATCGAATATGATCACCCTGTTATCGAAGAGATTCTAAGCGAAACTTACGGCTTTATCTCGTTCCAAGAGCAGTTCATGCTCTTGGCACAGAAACTAGCAAATTTTGACAAGGGTGCTTCTGACAAGATGCGTAAGACTCTTGTTAAGAAATCGCTCGATTCAAATGCTGCAAAAGTTCAAGAAAGAATTGACCTTCGCAAGAAGTTTGTCAATGGTGCAGTTGAGATATCTGGCATGGATAAGAATAAGGCATCGAAGCTATATGAGACAATTGAATTCTTCTCTGGGTATGGCTTCAATAAGTCACATGCAGTGTCTTACGCAATTGATTCCTATTACTCTGCATGGCTCCATACATACTACGAAAAAGAATGGCTTGCGACATGTTTACAAACACAAAATGGCTCAAGTAAGTTTGGCAAAGTAATCTCAGAGATTAAGTCATTGGGCTACACGATTTTGCCGCCTGATATCAACGCTTCTTCGGATGTCTGGGTTTACAGCGAAGATCGCGGTGGGTTTGTCCCACCTCTTACGGCAATCAAAGGTGTCGGTGATGCTGCCGTGACAGAGATTATGGAAAGGCGACCTTTTACAAGTCTTGATGAAATGATGTTTACCGAGGACGGTAAGTGGCGTCCATCAAAGATGAATAAAACGTGCTTTAACTCTCTCTGTCTAGTCGAGGCATTTGGAAGCTTGGATGAATTTAAGACTGGAAAGGTTCTAAATCACAGGCAGCTTCACACTGTTATTATTGACAACTATGATCTTCTTAAGAAGGGTCGTCACGGTATGACAAAGACTGCTGTTAAGAAACTGTTAAAGGAACAGGACTACATTCCAAACTTTATTGATATCAAGCTCAACGAGGTTGATGGAATGCCTGACTGGAATCGTGCTGAGAAGATTGGAAATAGCGTTGAGCTCATGGCTAGTGCAGATGAGACTCTTGTATTCCCTCCGAGAATCATGACAAAGATTGAAAAGGCAGAGGTTAGGCCTGTTACATCACTATCAGGCAAAGAGAAGGATATTGTATGGTTCTGCATTCAGTCCATGGAAGAGCGGACAACAAAGAATAACAAGAAGTTCTATCGTATGAAGGTCATGGATAATAACTCTGAGAGCTGCTGGCTCCGTGTCTGGGGTAGGTTTGATGATGCCCCTGACCTATATACAATGTGGCTGGCTGAAGTG
>Ga0080013_1000112_pt1 | contig 112637 bp, 129 predicted proteins | sample ETNvirenome_6_85_FD_69236 | JGI IMG/M metagenome (GOLD analysis project Ga0080013, IMG submission 69236) | Marine viral communities from the Pacific Ocean - ETNP_6_85 (SPADES assembly) (version 2) | ecosystem: Environmental > Aquatic > Marine > Oceanic | place: Pacific Ocean | collected...
TAATCCTATTGTGTGAAAACTACCAGGATTTCCGTAATCATCTTGGAAGTATTTATTCATTACATCTAAGACTTCATCTCTAACATAAGTTGTAGCGGCGTGATCTAAATAAATTTCTTTCATCCTCTCATATCCTTTATCATTTCTTCTTTAAATAAATCTCTCCACCAATTACTAAATCTATCTACTTGATTTTTGATTGGTTGAAATATCTTTGACAAGTAACTGTCTACCTTTGCTTCTGGTGTGAAACTATCTGTAGGATTAGGTATCATATCACCGAAACCTTTTTCTTTGAGTTTATTCCAATCCACTTCACCACCACCCTCTTCAAAGAATATAGGATTACCATCTACATCAATAATTGTTTCAGCTGGAAAATACTCTGTATGACTATGAGATAATATAAACCACTTTAACTTGTAATCCTCTTGAATCACTTGTTGTCTAGCTTCCCAACCATAATAATAATCCATAACACTATTGATTACTAAGATTGGTAGTGCTAAAGTTATAGTCAAATCTCTCCATCGTTTAGATAACTTCTTAATCATATATTTTCTGTCTCTACAATCTTACCAAGTTTAATCTCATACCTATCAGTAACATCCATACCCAAATGTTCTACCAACATACAACGAGCAGTCTTACTATACCCATGCCTAAAGTGTACATAGTCAAATAACTTATCATCTAATCGTGTACTCCAGTAACCTGTCTTGTCTCTATACTCAGTAGTCTTGATACCACTTAGTATTCTATCGAATGGTTCTTTCTTCAATATTAAATATAATGTTCGTTTCATATCCTTATCTTTGCACACTCCGTATCGTATCACTTTCGTTTTCTCTTATATAGTGTTGTATCACAAACGCCTCTAATACGTGAGTAAAGAACCAAAAGAATGCAAGTAGTGGTATAAATATTCTCATATCCAAACCTAAGTATCCTACACCTAACCAAGTTAGAAATAACATACCTACTGATTTCGTTAAGAATCCTACACCAGTAAATCCTAAACTCATAACACTACCACGTTGCGTTACCACAAAAATACCAAGAACTAAGTGCATCAAGTTTAGAAATATAGGTGCTAAAATACCTAATAAAATATATACAATCATTTAATCTCTCCAAAATGTATCGCTTGGTAATTTAACTATATGGTAGTTAAGACTACTACCATTCTTTTGTTTGATTGATACAAGAGGTGGATAACCCTCATCCCTATGTAATTCGTATTGTATAATCTTCTTCTTAATCAACTCCCTCTCATCTTCAGATATAAACTCCATATCCCAAAAGATATCCAACTCACTCCAACAACCTAACTGTGTGCTAGGTACAATTCTATACCCTATTATGTTTGGTAAAGGGTGGTTATAACTCTGTGATAATATAGCTCCTACACTACATAGTAGTATTAACAACTTTTTCATGTTTTTCCTCATTAATTACTTTTCCAAATCTATCCCATTTCTGATATTCGGTTGTATCGAATAATTCTAATTGGTTTTTATTCTCATACAATATACCATGCCAATCTTGCCAACCACGAATATAGAAATCTCTTAATATCAAATCACCCATATGTTCGAATGGGTCATCTATTTCCATTCTAACAGGAAACTTTGTGTGTCTAATCTTCATTGTAAATCCAATCTCCTAACCAAAATCCTGATTTAAATAAACTATCTATTATCCGTTGATTTGCATTTAACATATCTCTAATAACCCAAAACCTTTCATCATTGTCTAAAATAACACGTACCCATTCAGTTATGGGTTTGTGTATATGTTCAGGTGGATACTTATGATACTTCTCTTGCCATTCTAAAAACCAATCTTTATAGTTAGGCCAGGTTGAATCTTTTTTACAAACCCACTTCCAAAACTTTTCTTGATTTAAGGTATCCATATCTATAAAGTAAGTATTACCAACACCACGATTTACTAAATCAAATAAGTCTTTAAACCACAACTTGCCACCTAAATGAGAATGCCCTCTCATAAATAAATCTACAAACAATTTACTATCATTATGTGAACTCATAAATAGTTCTTTAAATTCGTTTAATGTCATATCACCAATATCACCATCTTGGTCTATGTCTTGTGTCACACCAGCACACCACCTATCTACTTCATTACGTGTAACAATAATAAGTGTTTTATTCCTATCTATGTCTTCAACATTTTGTTCTCTATATTGTAAGTTTTTAGATAAGAAGAATTTTTCTAAATTAGAACTAGCACACTTTTCAAATAAAGTTATCGATAATTTTTCAGTTCCTATATTTGATATGTCACCCATCTATTACATTATCCTTTTTTAATATTTCTATAACTTTATTAGCTATCAAGAGATTTCCCTCTCTACTATAATGTTTGTCTTCTTTTAGATGTCCTTTTGATTCTGATTCTACTGTAAGATTATTTTTACGTATCCAATGACCTAAATGTAATCCATCAAAAGTTATAACATTCGCATTCGTAAATGGTTCTGTTGTTTCAGAAGAATCAGACGGAGTTCTATAGAATAAAGATAAATTTTTACGATCTTGAGTATTTCCTATATCATGAAACATGAAATATATATGATGTCCTTTATCATATGCATAACTGTGTAGTAGTTCAGTATACATTATTACTTTTTGTACTTCATAATCCATATTAAAATGTTTTAGTAACCGAGTAGTTTGAAAACTTTGTAAATCTTTTATTTCATGCATCTCTCCTAAATTTTCTTCAAACGCTACTTGATGATATGGATCACCATGTATCCTATAAAATTTTTCTGTTTCATCATACCAAAGTTTAAATCTTTCGAATATAGACCATTGTACTATATGAATCTTTCCACTATCTTCTTTAATATTCTTCCATACCATATCTCTGATATTTTGATTGTTGTTTGCAGTATATGCATAATCACCTATATCACAATCAAGCTTCTTACCAACCAATGTTGAAAACTTATTTAAATACTGAAAGTCAAATAGTAGGTTACTAAAACCTTTTCCGTCATGTCCTTGTTTTAATATCTTCTCACGCCAAGTAGAGTCTACCCAATCTTCATCCTTTACACCTTGAAACCAATCCCACCTATCCATACCACCACCATCACTAAATGAACAACCGTAAAAATTTATCTTCATTCTATAAGACTCCTCTTACCAAATTGATTACGCTTGAGATGGGGTCCTAAATGAAAACGACAATAAAGCCACAACCCAAACCTAAAAGAAATTCGGCTAAATAAAAGAGTGGTTCGCTCAAGAAACAAGAAGAACTCCCCCGTTATCAATAAGAGGTTCGCTTGTTTTAAACCCTCTCCTTTTCGCAGACAGTTCAACCAGTTGTTTCATACGAGACGAGTTGCCAGTTATGACGTGTATAGGGAAGTTACCGAGGTTATATTGTAGTATGAGCCAGTTCTCTAGCTTATCCTCAACTTCCCCATGCGTCAACCCATGCAAATCTATCTCGGTGTTGTTACTTAATATTGCTTTCATTCATTTTCCTTAATAGATAATCGTGTTTAATAACGTGAGGTGGTTTACCCAATGTCTCAACAAACTTATTCCACGAACCATTTTGTATTCTTTCGTGCATTAGTTCTTGTATCTCATCCCAAGTCATCCGTTCTATACTCTCCTTATACCATAGTAAACCATCGTATTCTTCTTCACTCATTGTTATCTGTCCTTAATGTATCGGTTGGGTAAGATGGTAGTATCCACGTAGAATCAATTGGCTCGTCTTCTATCGGTGGTATATAATAAGGTGCATCTGTTTCAGTTGAATCATCAGGTAGTATAGTACGTATACCAATACTCTCTTCGAATTTATTTAAAGCAGGTTCTAATGTGCCATTGTAATCTCCGATTACTATTAGTATGGCAACGACTACGTGAGTCCAAAACCAAGCTCCAGCTTCAGCGAACATCTTCCACTTCCTTTTCTAATTTTTCTTCTATCTCTTCTAACCGAATAAGTATCTCTTCATTTACGGATAGTAGTCCATCCAAGAGCTCTATTATATGAGAGTCATCATTTGTCTCGGTTGTGTTAGTTGTTATTATCTTGTCGAACATTTAAGTTCCTCCATTTATTTTTAAAGCTTAATACGTGTAGGTTATACTTTTGACATAGATGATTTATGAATTTTAAATCTATGTGTGATGGAAACCATTTTAAATTATTCTCATGTCGTTTGATTAACTTCGTTAATCTAATCCGATTCAGCTTAATACCCTTGTCGTAGCTAAATTTCTTTTCCTTTACCTTTAACTCTTCGTGTACCCAACTTATCCGTTCCATAAAACTCATGAGACTACAATACCTTGTCACCACCTCACTATACTCCCGTAACCTAAATCTTTTATCACCAAAGAAACCACGAACTATCTTGATAGCATTAATCTTACTCTTATTAAACTGCCCGTTAGCTAAATCTAAAGCATCATCCAACTGCTCACGAATACCCTCATTATCTTGTAACACCGTAAATATATGTTTATATGGTTTCAGAGCTCTAATCTCCAGTCACTATATAGTATATACCCATAACCCAACAATAGAGAACAAAGATAGCTAAGAGGGTTATCATACTGAAATCCAAAGGATTAATACACCCACAAGTAATAAGAGAATAAAGACGCCATATCTAGCTTTAACCCTATTCTCTATTAACTTCAGAAAGATACTACGCATTTATCTTAGCTTCATCCAATAGTTCAACTATTAGTAGATGTAAGTCAAGAGAGGCTGTATCTGTATCTGAGTTATTCAGAGATGATTCGATTGATTCAAGCTCTTTGATTATTTCTTTTAAATCTGCCATTTGATTTCTCCCATTCTATTAAACTTATAAAATACATTAGTAATAATATTTTTAGCGATTCATCGGTGGAACGCCATATGTCTGTCACTTGTGATAGTATTTGATATATCATTTCCATAGGTAAAAAAATTAACCTCGATACGGGAACAAGTAAGGCACGGAAAAAAACTTTTTCTCGTTTCTCGATTCACGACTTAATGCCCGCCCCCCTCTTATATTCTTATGATTCGCCAATTATCACACCTCTCATATTCCACAATGGAATATTCTCATACATAGCTACAAGTGCCATCTGTAGTGTCTCATCGTCTACTTCCTTGTAGAAGTTACCACTCGATAGGTCTATTGTTAGCTCTTTTGCTATTACTTCGTCTATTGTACCTTGTAGTTCCACTATATACTCCTTTGCGCTGATTATTTTTTAGCGTACCGATTAAATTTTTGATAGTTCCAAATAGGTAGTCACTAACAACCCACCGCCAATCTATCACAGTCGAAAGGCTGACTGTCCCTACCGTAGAAAGGAATAACACCGATAGAGATAATCCAATAATAAATATTAAGCGTAACGCTCAAATTCCAATCTTTTTATCAAGGAAGCCTACTACTTGGGCTATGTTTCAGTCCTAATGACCCTCGATACAATATGTCCCGATTATCCAGACTTCAGCTCCCCATCAAAAATAAATCTTTTGAGTGGCTTACTCCACAGGTAAGCGATAAACATATACAAGACCGCTAAGTCTCTTCATCCTTCAATTAGGAACTTACGGGGTTTATGATGTTGAACCTGAAACACTATTACTCGCTCTCGCCTTCATGCCCTTTCGGGTTAATCGATTCGAAACTCGTCAGCTTCCATCACATTGACTGTCCCATTGTTACTTCTGCTTTCTCACCACTCAAATTTTCAAAAATCTTAGTGATGTTTGTTTTTTAAGAGTAACATCACTACGAAAACTCTTGCGATCGGTGGTGGTTTTTAATGAGAACCACGAAACTCAAATCTTCTCATCCGACTCCAGCCCTTTGTCGGTTTATCTCCTCTACGAAGACGGGCTTTTTATAGTGTTTTCAAATTCAATATTTATCATCCATTTCTTATACCTTAATATACAACATAAAACCTATATCTGGCAAGCTTTATTTTAATTATTTTTAAGTTTTTCTACTTGTTCTACATTTAGCTGTACTAACTTGGGCTTGGCTGGGTGTAATATATTATTACGTACAAACCTTTTCATCTTAACCCTATCAGTAAATACCGTTCTTGGCCCATTCCATTGGTCCACTACCCAAGACACTTTACCATGTAACGTAGATTCTCTAACACTAAAATCAATACTCATTATTTTATCCCTTTATTCATAGTAGAATATACGCATAAAATAGTATACAAGTCAAGCGTTTTCTTTGCTTTCTTTGCTTTATTTCAGCTAGGTCCTTTAGGTCCACCCTGGATACCCTGGGTTCCCTGGGCTTCCTGGGTACCCTGGGCGTCCAGAAGATATATTTTGCCGTTCTGGCAGAAAAAGCTTGCCTGTTTGCCCAAAATGTCGTAAATTACCAGGTTATACCCTAACCGAATACGTAATGGACGCTTGTTACATCATACCCTGAATATACGACATAAACACTATATAAGTCAAGCCCTTTTTGCAATTATTTTTCGATTGGTGTGTAGCACGAAACTTTCTAGCGCCATATATCCAACATACTGGGAGCCCTGGGCTCCCTGGGAACCCAGTTGGATTGGTTACCCAATAGTGTGGAAACAAAGCTACTACAGGAAAAAATTTGCCTCGGCGAAGACACGCGAGACATTTTTGGGTGTGTGGTATATTAACATATATCGATATACCTATATTTTTATATCAAATAAGTGGGGAAGTGTGGGTGATGGAGGGTTATGATACCTAACGTGTGAAACGCATAGAATGTCATATAAGGTGTCTAGCTTCCACAATACATAGCTTTTTTCCCTATATTATATCATATTAATCTAATAGTGGTGGGTGTATTTATCCTTCAGGATTCACGTATTACGCGTCTTAAACACCCATTATAGAGGGATTTAATTTACTGTTGGCTGTTATGTTAGGGATGCTTTGGGAAGCTAAAAAGTTTTGGGCTACTCGTCTTTATCAAATGAACTGATTAGTTGTGATACCATAAGCTGTTCTATTCGGAGTTGTTCTATTGCTTCGGGTGAGAGACACTTATCCTTATCGTATGAGTCTGGTATTGGTGGGAACTCTTCCTCTTTACACCAACATTCTCCTTTGGGATTACATTCGAAGTCTTCGTTATTGTCTATTTCCATTGTGTTAGTCGTGTAAGACTATTTCCATACTTTGTTGAACATCCACACTATTATCTTTTGTAGCATTAGTTTATATCCTTGAAGTGTTCGAATATATCCCTATCGAGTGCTTTGTGTAGGTTATATATTACGACTATTGAAACTGTATATAGTATTATATTTGTTATCATTGTTATCTCTCTATGGAGTCATACTAACTGGTCCGTTATATGGCTTATAATCACTGCGTGAAGATTCACTCTCTATATTATGAGCTGATTTCTTTTTAGCGTACCGGCTTCGATTTGATTCGGGCTTATTCGTGCTAGAATTGTTGTCTCGCTTTGAATTGTTATCGTGCTTATCATTGTCTCTGTACATACTCCACTCTTCTTCTAACCAAAACTTGAAGCGCTGGAAGAGTAGTCTTGCCTTGTAATATATGATGTCAAGGGTGGTTAAGAAGAGTCGTGTCCAAATGGATAAAAGCTGAAATCTCACATTATTCCTTATCTTTTGGAACTACGAAATACACTGCTTCTTCGAACTCACCGTCATTTACTACATCAATTTTTACGACATATCCACTCTCTTCGAAATCACCTAACTTGGTAGCGAACTTCATTGTTTCCTTATCTACATCATTAAGTTTTTGATAGACTTGGTGAACGATATCATTTCCACCCTCAACATCTTGTATGTTGGGGGTCAATCGATACACCGACTCTATTTCGTCATGAACTATACAATATAGGTTTTCGGTAGATTCACTCGGCGTTCTTTCAAATAAGTGTCTTTTACCATCGGGACTTTGGTAGAATTGAGCTGGGTCACACGTCTGTTGTGTGATTGAGATTACTAACATGGTGGTTAGCATTATTTTGTTGATTATCATGGCTTTTCCTGGCTAATGGAATTGTTTGTTAACTGAGACTATCCTACGAGCCTCTTAATAATACATATAAGATACCTCTAAATTATATTATTCTTTTTTATATATTTTATCAAATGTTTGAACCATTCCTCATTTCCCTTTGTATTTGGGTGTCCCAAGTCCGTTTCATCGTAGTGCTCGTTCCACTCAACCCATGAGTTTTCTAAATATATGTTTGGGTTACCATCAAAAAATTTTGCCGACGATCTTTTATTTATGTCGCCCTTGTTAAGTAGTGGGTATGCGTGTCCTCTTTCTTCCCAATCTTTTATATTACAATATGCATCTGTGATTAAATACTTAGCACCATAGTATTCACATACTGAACACATACCTAATATCATTCTCATTAACCGTTCATAATCATCCTGATAAGAATGTGCATACTTAAACTTTAAATTACAAAGCTTCATCATATCCTCATGGTCTTCACTAAAGTTCTCCTTCCAATATTCCATATCTGATGCTCTTATTTTTATGTATGAGTTAGTTTCGTTGTAATACATCTCTGTTCTCTGTGGTTGTGTTAATCCTATTAACACGAATGTTTCATTATGATTAAGTGTTTTATTTTTAGTGAACCAATCGATTGTGGTTCTGAGTATTCTGTCGTTACTACCACCTTGCAAAGATAAGTTGATATCTTTTGCCGAATATCTTTTAGCAAACAACGCAGATAGTCTATTCTGAAGTCTGCCACCTCCATCTTTACTGGTGACACCCATTCCTTCCATCCAACTACATCCGTTTGAAACAATTCTTTTTATCATTTAATTCCTATGGATGAAACATATCCCACACGTGTTTGACAAATAACCCTACGAAACCTGTGCCTATGACACCTCTCCACCTAGACGTTGATTGTCTGAATTGTGAATTGAGTTTAGTTTCTGCCCATAATCCATCATGTGGATTGAATAAATTTTCTTTAACGAACCGAAGATTCTCATCTACTTTCTGATGAGCTTTATCCATCTCGACGCGTAGCTCATCTATAGAAGACGTGATATTGTCTATCTTATTATGTATTAAATCGAATTCTTTTTTGTCTGCTTGGTTCATTCCACATCCTATGTTTGGTTACTTAAATAAATATCTACACTCATCTAATTTATTTAGGTATTCTGCGAACTTTCTATGACTTTCTGGTGATGGGTGTACTTTATCTTCATAATAAGTAAGATTGTTATCTCTTACCCATTCATACTCACCACCAAACTCACCACCACACCATAAATCAGGAAAATGAAACTTATCCCAATTAACTTGGTTTTCTAAATTTTTTGCTCTTTTATGTTTCCCATAATAGTCTGTAAATATATCTTTGTAAGTTAAGAATAGATATGGTATCTTACGATTACTGAGAAACTCTTGCACACCTATAATATAATTTAATGTTTTTAAGTAAGAATCCTCTTCTGTGTGATATGTTTTGTAATAGTTATTCCAATGTTTTTTGATAGGATTATATCCACCACTATGCAACCAATCGTCTACAGCATCTCTTCTCTCAGATATTAGATGAAACTCTTCTTTACTGACTGCTCTATCAACTCTGTCAATTCCACTCCACATAACTATTACAACTGAATTATTCCAATGAAATTTAGAAGTATCTATTGTTTCGTATATCTTATTTGATATGTAAAAATTACCTGCTGCACCTCTACCCTTACATATGGGATTAGTATTAGTTAATCTAGCTAACTCTACTGGCCACGTTTTGTGTGGTTCTGTATATTTCCCATCAACCATTTTCTCCTCATCGTTGTCTGTGAAACTACAACCAAAGGTTAATAGGTTTTTCATTTTTTTCCTGAACGTTTAGGATTCATTAAATCTGTTTTGTCGTCTTGAACTACATCACCTAAATTATAAGTTACTCTTTCTTCTTGTTCTTCTAATGGTGTCGGACCCAATGCCTCTAACATCTTGTTACGTAACTTAACCACATTAGATGGTGTATGTAATAGCTTACCACCTGGCTTGAGTAGATAGAAACAGTTATAGCACAAGAAATATAAGTTCTCTAACTTATGGTTCTTACCATCGTTATCATAGAAACATAATAGTAACGGTGTCGTCATGTCTGATTTTCTGTAGTCATCAAATCCACAATTACTACACTCTGATGCTAAATAACCATCTCTTAACAATCTCTCTTGTAATCTGTAGTGTGGATAGTTTGGATGTTTACAACTAAATATTCTTTTCATCGTAACTGTGCTTGAACCCTTAGGACCTTTGGATATACCAACTCCTGTTGCATTCTTATTCTGATGGAACAAGTCGTACAGTTTAGCATACTTCTTGAACGTGTTATACGATACTTGTAATAACCGAGCAGCGGACATCAATGATTTAGTTTGTGATATAGCCCATTCTATTCTACCTTTCGGTATTGGTCTCTTACCAAACGGATGAGCACCTTGTTTAGGCATTACGTCTCCTTACGGGCTTCTGCTTTGGTTGAGGTTTTCTACCTCTTTGTTTTAATGTTTTTACTTCGTGTTGTAATTCTGATATTCTTTGGTTATATCTACTAAATCTGTTAGCACTTAACAATGCCATTGACATTATACCTAACATAGCACCACCCATTACATACGCTATAATTTCTATCATAATATTCTCCTTAGTTATGGTAAGCGGTTCTTTCACTTATCCTAACTTGTTTTCCAGTCCAATCTTTTCTATTCTCTTTTGGAACAAACTCTTCTTGGTCTTCCAATGATTCATATTTTATTTCTGTAAAATCAACTGCCATCTTATCTCTCTGTATATTCTCCCATACCCATTTCTTCATATGAACATTTCTATCAAAACTTTTAATCTTTTCTTCGTGTTCGGGAAACATCTCTAAATACTTTGGTTTCTCTTCGTTCTCAAAACACCTTTCGTGCCAACTCACGAGCGGATTTCCAAACATATCAATCTGAGGGTCATTCTTATTTGGATAAATCCTATCTTCTGATTCAATCACATCCTCATTATTTCTATCCACCCAAACAACAAGAGTTTTTACTTCGAGCTCGAAGTGCACTCCAGTTCCACGTGACAAGGTATGTATCTTATGACTCTGTCCTGGTGTGTGGAGTATAGTCGGGCATTCATATGCTTCATGAATATCTTTATTCATATATTTAAAATTTTTTAGTCTTTCATCTAACAACATACCGACAAATCTTGTTCCTGAACGTTGTGGTCCTGTTACAATTATTTTATGATATCTTAAACTAGCCACCCATTCATTACTGAAAGGTTTTCCTATTAACATTAGTACTCGTCTAACTTGGTGCTTTCTTCTTCCCACCATTTATATGCTCTACCAACGTATGGTTTAGCTTTAACACTAAATATTTTGTCAAATTCCTTTTCTTCTAATTGTTTTCTACTGACAAAATATAACTTAGCACCTCTGTTATTAGCAGTTGGTGTTGGCCCTTCTGTGTAATCTATTGTATCAACAACCTCATCGTTTGTTTTAAGTCTTAACTCATACTTCATTCCATGATTACTCCTATTGTTTTTGAGTAGTCTAACCACTCATATTCATCAAAATACTCAGCTTTAATATAAATAGTATCACCAATCATACTTAGTGGGATAGCTGCCCAAGCATATGCCTTAGCATCCTTTGTATAACTTGCACCATTTATCATAGGTACACTCTGACTTTCATATTCCCAACTGCCAGAGTAGAACAGAACTTTCTGAATGTTTGGGTTGTTTGTATTTGCTACAAACTTTGTTCTACTTGTTAGATTATGAACTATACCATCACTCATCTTAAAGTGATAGAATCCACGACCATCTTCCTCAAATGATTCGGAATACAGCTCAAATGTATATTCTACAGGTTTAGGTTGAAGTTCACAACCTATTAGAAATATACTAACTACCGTTAGAACTATCTTTGTCAGATTCTTTTTTGTGTTTAACATTCTGTTTAACCTTACTTTCTTTTTGTAACTTATGTTTAATTTTACTACGAACTTGTTGACTTGCAAGTTCTTCTTCCACCTCATCCCAATCTTCCCAATTATCTACTTTTGGCATTTCCTTCTCCCATTATAGTTGAATATACGAATAAAATCATATATTTGTCAAGCTTTTTCTTAAATAATCACTAAAAACTTTATGTCCTTTTGTACTTGGATGTCCGTCTGGTATAAATAAGTTTTTACGTGAATCTTCTTCTAAATACTTTGTGATACTTGTTAAGACATTATCTCTTATTATATTCTTTCTTAAATGTTTCCATGCCCAAGATTCTCCTATATCATCATCTAATAACATTTCTTTATCGTGTTCAAACATAAATGTATAATATGGTTTAATATTATTAACTTCACAATAGTTCTGTAATGTTGTCCAATTCCATAACGATTCTATAACATCATTAGGAGTATTTGATATGTATTTGTAATACATCTTATCTAAATAATCAGAATTATCTTCAAACATACCCTCACTTTTATGTATTAAATAATAACCATTTCTTTTCTTATTTAAAAGCTCTTCTCTATTGTCTGGTTTAGGCATCTCTTCACCATCTTCAAAAATAATTGGATTAAAATCTCGTGGCCCAATGTCATATTGATGTATGTCATCACGATACCATAACCATTCATCTATTTCTGTAGATTCTCTGTCAATAAAAACTTGATGTCTGCATATACCACTCCATTGAACAATACATAAAATATCTTCACCTTTTACACCCTTATCCAATAGTCTACTGAGAGCTTCGATAACACTTCTAGCAATTAACATATTACCGTTACCACCTCTACCTCTATGAAGTGAACTGAAGTCTTCAGATAAAATACCATCGGATAAAAGTTGTTGTTGTAGATATTGATTCCAACCAGGCGAATCCCACAAACTAAAACTACAACCACTTGTAACTAAAGCTTTATACATTCCTTATTTCCATCTTTAAGGATTCTAATGTATCTATAAATTCAGTTATTGTTAAGTCTACGTTTTGATCTGTTTTGATTGTGATTTTTGATAACATCTCTGGTGTTTCGTTCATAATTTTATACAACGCTTTTAATCCGTCACTCGGCCAAAATTTACCAAGACTCTCTTCACCTATCTCAACGTGAGAATCTTCTAATAATAAGTAGTATGTCATAATTTGAAATCGTAACTTTTTAATGGTTTAGATTTAATTAAATCTTTTGTCTTGTGTTCTAATGTATTTATTGTAACTTCAAATATATCATGAGCAAAATTACCAACTTCATTATGTTCTTGTAATATCATTGGTAATTGAGATACAAAGTTTATATTTTCATTTGTAACTTTAGAACCATCAAACCTAACTATTATGTCATTATCTGGTTCAAGTGTGAGGTAATCTATCTTCTTTTCTAAATCATATTCAGTTTTCTCTTGTTCATCTTTTATGTATTTATGTACACCGATTCCTATTGCATCAGAAGGCTTTTTGTCATGTCCTATCCAATCACCATAAATATTACTACACCAGGGTTCTAATGCTCTCAATAATTCTACATTACAATTAGTTACTACCAATCCAATATTATACTTAGGTAACACTATCGGTTTCATCATAGCATCGTGCATTGGTGTAGTTCCCCACTTACGAATGAAGTTTCTCATATTTCTACTATTAGAATATTTCCATTCATCACTATCTTTACCAACACCATCTCTGAATCTACTACCACGACTTGTCAAATGATATACGAAACCATCCCATATCTGTCTAAACTGATATCCGTTTAAATAAAATCTATTAAATATGTCTGAGTCTTCTCTTGATTGTGGAATGAATAGTTGGTCGTGTCCGTTTACATCAAAGTAATCCTCTTTGTACAAAGCCCACGGCGCAAATACTCCCTCTGTGTATTCACTTTTTGTGTATAATTCTACATCTTTGTTAAACTTCTCTTCATCAAACTCTTCAGGTTCAAATCCCAATGGTGATATTATCTTCTCTGGCCCATCTGGATGTAGTGGTGGTTCTATTCTTGTAGCACTAACTACAGTACCTCTCTCTAACCTATCCAATATCTTCTTATCCATGTCTTTTGATGGATACATATCAGCGTGAAAAAACATAATCACATCATTAGTTGCTAACTCTTCTGCTAAGTAATCATACAATACAGTCAAACCTAATCTATCAGGACCAAAGTTTCTGTAGATGGATAGGTTCTTGTTCTTCTTCTTCTCTTCAACCATCCATTCCCAAGTTCCGTCAGTAGATGCATCATCAGCCATACAAATCTGATGTTCTTGACTACAATTCTTTCTTAATCCCTCATAAGCCCATTTTAGATATCTGAGATTATCTCTTGATGGTATTATGAAACTAATCTTTTCCATTAAGTGCCTCTATTTCTTTTTGTATTTGTTTAGCCCATATGTCATGCTCATCTTTATTAGGATGAACTGGATAATGTTCTCTGAATGTTCTACCATCATCTCTTACATTATCTTGAATGTGATACTGAAATGTTCTGTCGTAATCCACAAATGATGGGAATAATTCTAAATCTATTGCATTCTTCCAACCTTTTGGAATCCACCCAGCTTTCACCCAATGCTTCCAAACCTCTTCATCTGAATAATCAGATTTTTTAGGATTAGTTGGAATACCTAATTTACCTTTTAATGCTTCCAAACCAGATTGTAGTAAACCACTATAACCATAATGTTGGTGAGTATATGGATCCTCAAAAGCAAAAGACCTAAAGAAGTAATAATCAATATTATTAGACTTTAGGAAGTTCTGTAAAAGTATTACATTATTAAAATAATCTTGAAAAGAACCTAACTCAGACCAATGTTGTTCATAGTATGCCTTAGCCATATCTCTTTCTTGTCTCTCTTCAGTTGACTTTAAGTGATGATCCTCTTTGATACTCCAATTATTTACTGCTACCCATTTGGTTTGGAACGGACTAAAGAACTCTGGTCTATCTACTGCACCAGTCCAACCAATCAAAACAAACATATCATCCCACTCATCTTGATGTTCTAACAACCAATGAATTGTTACTCTTGATATTCTAGCATTAGAACCTTTCTTTATAGATAAGTTTTGCACCATCTTAAACCCAGCATTTGTAGCTAGTGTTGTTGCAAAGTTATCTTTTTTTGGATTCTTTAACTTATCACCAAAAACCCAACTACACCCATTTGTAACTAATAATTTCTTATTCATTGGTTTCCTTAATGTATTCTATTACATCTCTTGTTGGTTGCCAATCAAGTTGCTCTCTAGCTTCTGTGTCTGTACACAATGTCTCTCTCATTTCACCTCTCCACTCATCAACATACTTTCTTGGATAACCATCACCAAAAGCATCAGCTATCTCATTGATAGAATAGTTCTTACCTCTACCTAACTCAAACTCTTTAAAGTTATTTATTGCGTGAGTATGTGAATATCTTGAATCTAACATTGATGTATAACATCTCATTAATCCATCTACAATATCATCTACGTGAGTAAAGTCTCTTCTCTGTTCTCCATCACCTGTAATAGTTAATGGTTTATTCTTTTTGTATAAACTTTCAAATATACCAAGAACCGTACAATAATCACCATCAGTAAGTTGATGTGGTCCATAAACATTATAGAATCTACATATCGTAACAGCTAAATCATACACATTAGCATACATCTCACATAGTTGTTCACCTTGCCACTTTGTAAATGTGTATGGATTAGAATATATGTCTCCATGTTTTGATGACGATCCTGCATAAACTACAGGTATATTTCCATTCTGTCTAGCCCACTCTAAAATGTTTTGTGTTCCAGCAACATTACTTTCAAAAGATTGTGTTGGTGTTTTGAATGATGGTTGTATTCTTGCTCTAGCAGCCAAATGAAATATTATATCACAGTCTTCTATCATATCAGAATAATCTGTTATTTTAGATATATCTCCACCAAAGTATTTTACACCAGGGCAATCTATCTCATTCTCTGCTAAACCTGTAGAGTAATTATCTATTGAAGCTATTATATTCTCACGATATTCTACGTGGTTATTGTTACTTAATCTCTTTATTAGATTAGTTCCAATAAAACCACATCCTCCTGTTACTAATGCTCTCATTGTTTACTCCAAAATTTATTCCAACGACTGAGGTAATGTTCCTCTGAATATTCTTCTTCCCATCTATCTCTAGCTATCTTAGAACATTCATCATAGAAACCTGGCTCCTCTTTCAGTCTGACTGCTAACTCACGAGCTTTATGTAAATCACCCAAGTCTACAGTCAGATTAGGATGACATATCTCTTGTGTATCTAATCCTTTGTAACCAATACAAGGAATACCATGCCAAGCACAATTCATAGCAAATGTTCCAGCAGCGTGTGTTCTCATTAAATGTATACCTACCTCAAATTGAGATAAATTAGTTACCCACTCTTTCCACAACTGATAGTTTAGATAATTTATATCTTCTATCTGATTTTCCATCTTCTGCTTTCTACCCATTGATGGTGCATATATCTCACACTCAGGTTGAAACACACTAGCCACCATATATGAATCGAATCCACCATACCAACTAACGAAGTTTCCACCCATAATTACTTTACCAGTTCCACCTTGACTCTTTGGTGTCATACCATCGGTTAACATTAAACTTCTCATTACAAATACAGGTTTACTTGTAATACCTCTGTAGTATTTCTTATCACTTTCATTGTGTGCGAAGATATAATCAGCTTCCATCAAATGATTATGGAAATGAAATTGATGTGTCAATGCATAATCTTGAAAATACCAATGAGGACCTTCTTGTTGGATTGCTATCTTTTTACAATGTTGTTTCAAAGGTATCATGTTTATTTCTGGATTGGTTTTAGGAACTATAACAATACCCAAGTCATAGTCTTGTGTAAACTTTGGTGCATGAATATTGTAATGGTCAGCGTCTAATGCACTCATCCATGCAAACTCTGTTCTCATATTGTTATGGGTTGTTCTATCTATCTTACCATCAAAACCCATTTCTGTAAAGTATGCTATTTTCATACGACTGCTCTTCCTTTCATTTCTTCCCAATCTCTATTTTCTCTTACCCTATCATTGACTTTTAATACTGCTTGTAGTAGTTCCATATCACCATAACCATTTACTATTGCTGATATATCTTTTGGTAAACAATGTCCACCAAATCCTAACTCACCATCAGGACCTGGAACAGCCCAATGTGATTTACCAAGTCTCTCATCATATGTTGCATACTCTACTACTTTATCATAGTCAATATCTATCTCATCACACAACATCTTCATCTCATTAGCGAATGATACCTTAGTTCCCAAGAAACAGTTAATGAAATACTTTACGGTTTCTGCATACTTTGCATTTGTCTTCACGATTGTTGCGTGTGGAAATACTTTACTATAAACCTGTCTCAATAAACTTGTTCCTCTACGAACACCACCTAATATAATTCTACTCTGATTCTTAAAGTCTTCAATGAAGTTCATCTCTGTAAGAAACTCTGGATTGAATATAACATCAACACCCTTATATTTTCTATGCAACCTATCTGTAGTTCCTGGTGGAACTGTAGATTTAATTACTACAGTTGGTTTGGGAATGTTTGCTAAATCCACTCTATCATCTATTTTTTTTACAACACTCTCAACTATATCTGTATGACAACTACCATCTTTGTTCATTGGTGTTGGAACACATACAAATATAACTTGACAGGTTTCAACCAAATCAGTTAATTGAATGGTAGTTTTCCAACCATCATACTTATCGTATGTTTCTACAGTATAATGTGGTTCAAACCCAACCTTGATTGCAGTTCCCACGTAACCTTGTCCTATTATTCCTATTTTCATTGTGAACATAAACCTTTCAACTCTTGTATAAATATTTCAGTTGGTTTCTTAAATTCCAATAATATTTTACAATTGTGTTCTAACTTACTTTTCAAATTCATATTTTTCCAATCTAACTGACTAACTCTTTCAAGTTCTAACAAAATGGCATTACATCTATCATCTACATCTTCTATCTCATCATAACTCTCATCAAATATTTCTGAAAATGTATGAAATCCCCATTCTTTTAATTGTTTCAAGACACCTGGATAACACCATATAAGAAATGGGTGTCCGTAATAAATCGCTCTTGTTAACTTTTCTGATAAAAATACTGTTGGTGTTTTGAATCCCGTAGGGTTATTCATTGGTAAAAAATTAGCGGATTCTGGTACAAGTGAAAAATATGAATCATCATAATATTGTTCTAAAACATCTGTTTCAAAATCTGACTCTGTAGTTATTTCGTTTTCAACCTCTTTTTGAAATTTATCCATATCTACATGACTATTTGGTAATAACTTATTTAATGCCATATTAGATACATAACTCTTATTATTTAATGACTCACTTTTTACAATATAGTTATACATTCTTTCTCTATACTCATCTCTTCTACCAAATAATGAAATGAATGTTTTATTTGGATTTTTTGGCTTTACTTCTCTTAACCCCTTTCTTCTATAATCTGATAATAGTATATTAATGTACATTGGATAACCAAGTAAATTTATTTTACTATCAAAGTTATGGTATTCAAACCACTCATCATATGCTTCCCTACAATTCAAATCATTCGTTATAAATAAAATCTTATCTTGTGGTACTGAAGTTCTTTCGCACATCAAATGAATATATCTTATAACATTACACTCTAAACCATCTTTAGTCCTAAATTCTTCATATCTCCATGTTGATTCTGTGGGTTCTACTATTGCTATAAACTTTTTATCTGATTTTAAAAATTCTTCATATGTCAACTTGAAAAGATCATCTCTAAAAATACTTTCTAAATTTAAAGTATACATAGGTTCTAAATGTGGATATAGAATAGTATTCTCTGTAAGAATATCCCAACTGTCATATAAAAAATGTGGTTTCAGATATTCAAACCATTCTTGATAATTAGAATAATGTTTGTATTCTTCTACAAATTGTCCATCAAAGAATTTCATATAGATGCTCCGCATATTTATAATGTGATTCTACAGTTGGATGAATATTATCTTCCGCACGTGTGAGCTTATTCAAGTCAACCCATTCAGCTTCTCCACAAAATTTTTCCTTACCTATCTGTTCAAAATGAAATTTATCCCAATCTATTAAGTTTTCAAATGGTTCTGCTGATTTATACTTACCAAATGATCGTGAAAATATGTCTTTGAAAGTTACAAATTTGTATGGAATATTTTTTAGTTTTAATAGATTTTGTGTAGCCAGCATATTGTTTAATGATTTGAGATAAGAATTTTCGAAAGTGTGGTAGTTTTTAAAAAATGTCCTCCAAAACCATTCAAAAAATTTTGAACCACTAACATAATCAGTAATACTGAGAGTAGAATCGGTTACACTTGGTATTGGCATTCCTCCACTATGAAACCAATCTCCCGATGCATTTGTGATATCTGTATCTGTATAACCAAGTTCCATAGCTTCTTCATTAGTAAAATTATGTTCATATTTACTTACAACCAAATCCTCTCTATCTATACCCGACCACATTACAACTACATAAACATCCTGTTCCTCTAACTTTGATACCGCTTCTACTATCTTACTAGAAATATAAAAATTGCCTGCAGACCCCTTACCATAATTTGTAAGTTCTCTCCCCATCAATTCTGCTAAACGATTAGGCCAACCAACACCATGTTGTCCATCTGTAAAACTACACCCGAAAGTTAATAATTGTTTCATTCGTACCACTCCTCATAAGTTCTTTTCATCCAATACTCTGCGTGTCTTTCATTCTTTGGTATAGCATTGAAATGAAATATGTAACCTGTATCTTTGTATATTAACTCATCCTTAGACCAATCATTATGTCCTGGTATGTGTAACATATTCTTTCTAAATAAATCTGTTAAGTTGAATCTCTCTGGCAAGTACGTCATCTTTATGTCGTGTTGTTTTACCAAGAAGTTGACACAAGTTTGTCCTACGCCAGGTATTGGTAAACCATCATACTTCTCTTTATTTCTGACTTCATACAATCTATCTACATTCTCTAAGTAAAACTCTTGTATTGTCTTGAAGAATGGTTTATGCTTTTTGTTAGCTATAATAAAACCTGTATTGAAATATTCCCATACCTTTGGTTTCTCCATATCAGGAAACATAAAGTGTCCCCATGCATTTATACTTCTTGTAACCCATTCGAAACAACCATTGTTAACTACAGCAGTATATTCGTGGTTAGTTCTTTCAAAGAAGTTAGGACAATCAGGATGAACTATAGTGTCTGCATCAATAATCAATACTTGGTCGTAATCTACCTCATTATGTTCTAAGATGTCAAACACCCATTCTCTCTGATATATGATTGGAAAGTTGTTGTGGTCCATTATTGGTTCAGTCCACTCAACTAATTCAACATCATGTTTATCACACCATGTCTGCCAGCTCTTTACTGAGTAATGATAAGGTGTTGACCTACCATTTCCTAAATCTATATTTGGTATAAATACTACGTTCTTCATAATGTTATCATTTTATTACTATTAGTTATTTTATTATAATAAAATTCTTCTATGTTTATCAGTCTATGAAAAAAAGATTCCTCTATCTCACTCATTTTTAGCTTTTGAATAAATTCCATCTTTTCATCTGGCAAAAAAGTATGCCATGCTGTATTGTTATTTTGTTCATGAATATGTGGTATCTTTTCTACCTTATTCCACTCTTTATCTTTACTTCTTAAATACTTCAAAAAATTAATATTACTTAAATCTTTCAACTGAACAAACTTAGTGTTATAGGATGTACTATATTCATAATACCAAACATAAGAAAACTCATTCCAAACATGAGGACCATCTGCCCAATTGAAACCATCTCTCTTATCTTGATAATAAGATGAAACAAACTTATCCATAACAGGTCTAACCACTACTATTATTTCATCAAACTCCATATTCCATTTACGTAAAAAGTTTTCTACATAACAGTCATTTTTATAAAAAGTTCCTTCTTTATGACATATATTTCTTAGTGAACCCGAACCTAATTTCAAATTCATGACAATAGAAACTTTTCTTGTACCACACAAACCTAACTCTGAGTACACTCCCTTACCTGGTATAAATCCTACGTTCTTCATGCAGCTACTTTCAATCTTTCTACTAATTTATTAGCTGCTTCAACACAAGTTCCTATCTTACCTGAAAATATAGTATAAACATTGTGAGCTACTTGATTAACAATAGTTGGTCTTGCGTCATCTTCATCTCTATACGGTAATACAGTTCTGATAGTAAACATAGAACCAATGTGTTCTAACTTATCGAAGTCTTCAAAGAATTCCATACCTGCTTCTATAAACTTGTTTATCTTGGTGACGTGTGGATTATGAATAACACCATTGTTCAGATATTCAACAATATGTTTATTTAACACCATTGGATAATCCCCTACATTAGTAGAATGTATTGCGTGTTCAACGTGTCCTAAAACGTGATATCCATCCTTATATGGATCGAGACACATAAAAGGTCCATCCATCACAACCACACTCTTATTCTTATATTGTTCTGGCAACTTAACTACGGGTTTCTCTACCACCTCATACTGATATTGTATTGGTTCATCTAATAATTCATTAATCTTTGCATATGTAGCAATCACAACATAATCATAATCATCAAAATCTTCTTCAGTAGTATGTTTGTTAAGAACTACATTAACACCAGCACCTTTCATCTTTTGTGTAACTTGCACTCTGAGCTTCTCACTATCGAATAACTCTTCTCCTACTTCTACAGTTAAATCAGTTCCATTAAATGGTTCATTTATATTATACTTCAATCCCATCTCATACAAAAACTTTAAGTATTCTTCTTTTGACACCATTGAATCACGTGATGATATAGCATAGAAATGATTTACATTTCCATTGACTACACTATCTCCATACTTTCTCTTAAACGATTTCAATCCATCCAAACATTCTTGTGCAGTCGATTTACTTCTTGGATAGTGATATCCTCTATGTAACCTATATTGGTTTATATCTGAAGCACACTTCATTACACTATCTAACTCTTCGTGCAAAGTTACATTGAAACCTGATGTTGCTAATGCTACACTCGCTGTAGTTCCAAATATTCCACCACCTACTACCAATACTTTTGGATATAATTTCTTCTTGACTATCTCAGATAGTTTGATTGCATTTAGTGTCATCTTTCTATTCAATTCATAATCACCTGCATTTGAAAATAGAAACTCAAACATTGTTCTTAGTGGACTATCAGCACTATACGTCATATCATGCTTATTGACAGTATGTGTTACTGCTCTACTATTACCATAAGAAAACTCTGCAACTCTACCATCTTCTAATTCTATCTCAAAGTTATTTAAATCACCTGTAACATTTTTTACATCAATATCATCATCACCAACCCACATATAAAAATGGTGGTATGCTAATCTATCAATATAATTCTCATCTTTTTGATTTGGTTTCTTCCAAGTAAATTTGTTGGTATCTTCAATTATATATTCATCTTCTTTTCTCCAACTAAATACATCATCAACATAAAGCTTGACGTTGAAGAAATCAGCAAGAGAAAATAATGCTTCAGCACTACGTCTAGTTAGAGTTAATGGTTTCTCACAAAATACATTCTTTCTTTGACTTAACCAATACTCCACTTGTTCGTGATGTAAATCATTTGGTGTAGATATGATAATCCAATCTGCATCCTTTGGTTCTACGTACTCCACCATATCATTGATATTTTTATCAATGACTGTACCCCATCTACCTTTTCCTATTATGGAAACTTTTACCAACTTACATCCCAATCTTTAAATTCTGATGCTATACAATCTACTTTGTAATCTTTTCTACCACCAACTACTTCCATAATTTTATTTATAGCAGTATTTCTAATACCATTCAATCCATGAGTTAACATAAGATTATCTGAACCCTTTTCACCCTTACGAACTTGTGATTCATTATACCAAATGTGTGCATTCATTTGTGATAGAACAACTATAGCTCTGATAACATCACCTGTTAATTTACCTTTGTGTTCTTTCAATAACATATCTATATCATGAACCATATCACTCATCTCTTTAGCATAGTTCTTTTTGTTCTCTGGTATAAAAACTTCCTTTAACTGATGTATGCTAAGTCTATCTATTAGTTCACCTAGTGTTGGTAAGAACTTCCTCTGTTTAGCCATTGTCTTCTCCTAATTTTTTAAATTTGTTTTGATTTTGTCCTAATACATTATCTAAATTATACTGACAAGTTTCGTGATTGCTCATCCATTTACTATTGGATTTTCTCTTTTCCTTGTTAGTCTTCATATCTTTTTCACCCTTTACATATTCTCTTTTTAGTGGATGATTTCTGTTGTGAACCTTTAATAAGTTTCTAATTATAAACTGAACAAATGCAGGTCCCATTATCTGCTGAGTTACATTTTGAAATCCAGTATCTTCACCACAAGACCAAACACCATGTGGAACATTACAACCATTCTTGATTAAGTCTGTAGATATAACTAACCCACTACCATCAAATCTTGGATATCTAATCATTCTTAAATCTACTTCTTCAGTTTCATCATTGATTGCATTCATCTCATCTATGTTCATCGTATACCAAATACTGGAAGGATCGTCTTGCCAAGTGTTATGGTGCATTTCGTGATAAGTAGAATTATCAAACTTAGGGTGTTGTAGTATCTTCCAACTGTCATCCCACATCTTTCTAACACCATAAGTTGCAACGTATTTGTTTATGTTTTGTGATTCAGCATACTGACTGACTTGTTCTAATGATGGGAATAATTCTTTTGGCATCAAACAATCTGACTCACCCCATATGATTAAGTCATAATCCATACAATTATTATAGTTTAAATCTCTACGATAATCACCAATGAAATATGGTTTGTCGTTGTCTTCATAGTAATGTGTTGTCGTCTTACAACCATAATTCCATAACTTTTTCTCAATCTTAACCCACTTATCTATAATCTCATCTTTTCTTGCAGGGTTATCAAACTCCTCAAAGTATTCAGATAGATTTAAACAGAAGTGAAACTTAATATTCTCTTTGTTCTCAACATATTTAAGTGCATTGATACAACTATCTACGAACTCACCAACCATATCAATTTCATAGAACATTACGTGTGTTCCGATTATATATTTTTTATTTAACTTCATAATTCTTTCCAAAGTTATCCCAATATGCTTGCATCACTTGTGTTCTCATAGTCTTTTCAAATCCATTGAAATGCCACAACCAAGCAGTATCTACAAACATAAAGTAATTCAATATTTCTTTTCTCATCATATGAGTTAGATTCCATCTCTTTGACATCAACTCAAACTCCACGTCTCTGTTAACCATATAGTTTACAGGTGTTTGGTCTGAACCTTTCTTTAATGTCTTGTGTTGTAAATCTAATATCTGTTGTTCATTTGTCTCATAAAATGATGTTATAGTTTTACATAAATCTTTGTGTTCCTTGTTCATCAATATAATACCACAATTGAAGTAAGTTTCCCAATCAACTCTTGTATCAGGAAACATATGTTGGTATCCCTCTATACTTTCTTTTAACCAACCTAAGTTATCATTGTCAACACAAGCTCTGAACTTACCATTAGCACACTCTTCAAATATGTTTGGTGCGTTCCAATGTATCATTGTATCTACATCAACCATAAAAATGTTATCGTATTCTACATTGTTACTTTCTAATATATCGTGAACATACCATCTTTGCCAAGTGATTTTCATCTCATCAGGGTTTCTTAGTGGTGTATCCATTATCATTAACTCAGCACCTATCCTATTTGCATAGTGTCTCCACGTGCTTAGAGATAACTCTTTGTAATTGTCTACGTCTGATAAATGTTTGGATGGAACACAAGGAATGAATATAATGTTTTTAGCCAAAGTAATCCTCACTTTCTACTAATATCTTATCTATCAAATATTCAGATAGTGGTTCTATAAAGTTTGGATGTGATTTGATATCCTCTGGATGGTCGAAATCACAGAACCTTATCCAAGCATGAGTTAGTTTAGGGTCTAATGGTGGATGAGGTCTAACTCTTATTCTCTTGTATTTAAACTCAGGAACTTTTGATATTGAACTCAAGAAGAAATTCCAATAATCATGATCTCTATTTAGTTGTGCTAATCTCATCTCAGCATACTTGCCAGGTCTAAACCAAGCATAATGATAAGTTATCATTTCTAAGTCTTCTAACATAGGATACTTTTGTGTCATAAAATTTAACAATACATTTCTGTAATAATCAGGAGTTCCATATTTGATAACAAATCTTCTTTGTCTACCTGTCTCAGCTTTGAAAAATGGTTTTAATGTCTTCTCTTCTGCATAGTATTGATTTGCTACAAAGTCAACCCAGATAGTTTTCAATCCTTGATCTGGTTCTAACTTGTTACATGCTTCTTCTATTGTATCAGCATCATCTTCGTGATGAAATACATCTCCCTCATATGGAAATATCAAATCACCCTCTTCTACCTCTACACCAAAATCATTAAAATTATTACAACCAACATAATAATTAGTTGGTGCATCTGTAGACATATAATCCATTGGATTTAACATTATCTTTGTATCTTTATATTCCTTTTGTGCATCTGAAATAACATCTTGAAGTTCTTCATAATCAAAACCTCTCTTACCATCTAAAGTATAAGTCTGTAGAAAATGGTTAGTAACAAAGGTATTACTTTCAGGACCACTTGGAAACATACCCTCATTATACAAAATATAATCAGGATTAATTGACTTAATTATGTTTGGTATCTGTAACTTTACAAGATGTGTATCGTTAAATACTGGTGCTATTACTATCTTCTTCATTTTTCCAATAGGAATAAATTCCCTTATCTATTTCATAATTTTTCCAAACAAATCTATCTCTGTTTGGTTGTGTTTGTGCCCACTCCCACATCTTTGTTAATCCATCTTCAAGACTTGTCTTGTGTTCGAACCCTAACATTCTTACCGACTTATCCCAAGTGGAATATGCATAGTGTGCTTCGTGTCTCATCTCATGGTGTTCAGGTAGTAAGTCTGTACCTGTAACCTTTAGTAGAGTATCACATGCTTCTTGAATACTGACTTCATGAATACCACCTAAGTTTATTATTTCACCAACACACTCATCCTTTTGACTTGCATTCCAAAATGGAACTAAAGAGTCATCGACATAACTGAATGCTCTGACTTGAGAACCATCACCAAATATCGTAGGTGAATAACCATTGATTATCTGCCACATCCATATACCTAATACATTTCTGTACTTATCCCATATGTTTTGGTTTTTACCATAGAAGTTATGTGGTCTAACTATTGTGTAAGGTAGTTTGTGTTGTTCATATGCTACTCTTAAATCTTGTTCGACTGAATACTTTGCGATACCATAAGGATCGATTGGTCGTGGTTGTAAATCTTCTGAAAATGGTGGATTATATATGTTACCATATACTGACATAGAACTTGCAAATACAAATCTTTGAACATCATGTTTGATTGCATGATTGATTAGGTTTGTAGATGCTAATAGATTATTTTGATAGTTATATTTTCTTATGAATGGACTTAAACCCTCAGCGGCGTATGCTGCAAAGTGATAGATAATATCTATCTTGTGTTCTTCAAAGATACTATCTAAGTTATCTACTGATAGATTCTCTTCATAAAACTTTACTCCTTTTGGAATATTCTCTTCGTAACCACCACTCATATCATCAATACCAATAACAGTATGTTTTGTATTCTTTTGAATCCAATCTGCTAATCTTGAACCAAGTAAACCTGCTACGCCTGTAATTAAAATATTCATTTTTTTACCTCAACCATATCCTTAAATAAAATGTCTATCTGATTCTTATTGTTAGCTCTACCCTCATTTGCTTTTCTTAATCTTTTCTCTTCCATCTGTGCAATCCTAAGTCTAGCTCTGTCTGATTCACCAATATGAATATCATTAGTAACTAAGTCTTCTAACTCTTCAACGATAGAACTTGAATCAAAAGTTCTCTTCTCACCAACATATTGATATTCACCCGTATCGAAAGTCTCTTGTAGTAATTGTGATATCTTCTCTTTTATCATATCGATTGCTACTTCTTGATGATGTATCTTCTGTAAGTCTTTCTCTTTCTTAAAGAAAAACAACTTTATGTTTTCTGTTATCAGTCTATCAAAGTATGCTGACAATGTATCTATGTTAGATAGTCTCATTTAATCCTCAAAATATTTGTTAACCCAATAGATAACATAATCTATGTCTTCATCAGTCATAGCAGGATGACAAGGTAGACTGATTAGAGATTCCCAAATACTATCTGCTACAGGATAATCTCTATAGTTAGTCTGTCTCAAGATACCATACTTGTGTAATGGTTTAAAGTGAACTGAAGTGTGAATATTCTTATCAGCTAAATAGTCAATTAAACCATCTCTACTAACACTTGTAGCACCACTATTATCAGGTGCGTAGTTTTTATACTTAGGAACTCTAGCAATATAATACTGAACTGTATCTGAATGTGGTGGTCTCTTGATTTCACTAAACAATCTTTCATTGTATTGATTTTGAATATGTTGACGTTTATCTAAGTGACCAGGTAGTTTCTTCATTTGTTCTAAACATATAGCTGCCATAATATCAATCATATAATATTTGTAACCAAGAATCTCTACTTGATAATCCCAAGCGTAACCTGGCTTACCACTTTGACCTTGAGCTCTACTCCAAGTAGAAGATACACCAAACCAAGTCATATCTTTTACTTTACAATATAAATCGTAGTCATCAGTTGTAATCATACCACCATCACCACAAGGCATTGTCTTTACTGCTTGAAATGACCAAACTGCACAATCACCTTTCTTACCAGCTCCCTCTGTATAACAACTATGAGCAGTATCTTCTATAATGAAACCATCATAGAACTCTCTAATCTCATCTATTGGTGCAGCAATACCAGCCATGTTAACTGCAATAAGTGCGTCTGAATTTCTTTTTAGCCTAGCTTTAACATCTTGAGGATCGATATTTAAATCCCATTCTTGAACATCAACAATATTAGTTGTACAATCATTCCATAGTGGAATTTGTGCAGTTGCTATAAACGACATAGTAGGATTGATGACATCTATTCCCTTAAATCCCTTAGCTTTCATAACTAAGTCTTGTCCATGTGAAGCCGATGTTACAGCGACTGCATATTTAGCACCAACCATCTCAGCAAACTTCTGTTCGAACTCTGCTACTTTTGGACCTTTTCCCCACCAACCACTTTCAATAACTTCTCTAAGTGCTTGTACTTCTTCTTCACCACCAAGTGGTCTGAGTACGGGCAACATTGTATCTCTAATCTCCATTGTTTTCCTCCTGAAATACTTCAACCATTAATACATTAGGATCGTGTATCAAAACCATTCTACCATCTTTGGTAAAGAATTTTGTAAATTGTCCTTGCTCAATAGTATCTGTATCTATGTTTCTAATTGTTTTTCTGTAACCACCCTTGAAGTGTATAATTTGAGTTACATACTTCCCTTGTTTAGTTACACTTGACTCAAGATTCTTCATACTCACCTTTCAAATGTTCGATCATATTATCAATATCATTTTTACTTTTTATTTTTTTAAAAACTTGACTTGAAACTTCGTGGTTTTCTTTTGCTATATTGTCTATATTTAAACCTGTCCTTTCAGCTCTAATCCTATCAGGTCGTGTAATCATATTTCTTGAACCAGCCCAATGATGATAAATCAAGTCATCGTAGATTGCATAATATAATGGATGTAAATCAATCTTATTACTTCTTGTCAATGGATAGTAATCATATCCACGTTCTTTCAACCAATTGATTGTTCCACCCCACCAATTGTCATTCTTGTCTTTAATTATGTTTCTTAGATAATCAGTTAAGTTATCCTCTATTATATGTTTAGCCTTGAATGCCATGAACATCGGATGTGGTATCAGATATAATGGGTCTCTATCCCATTCGTGCATCGGTTCTTGTGCTGATACAAATGGATACTCTTCTAATTTCTTTTCTAAGAAGTCTCCCATCGGTGCGATTGGAAAAGCATCTGAATCTAACAATAGTATTGTATCGTCTTTCTTCACTTCAAAGTTCTCTAATACATAATCTATTAGTTTACCCATTGAGTAAGTCCAATGTTGTGCTCCTGATATAGCACCATCAAACTTATCTTTATGCTTATCATAACTTATGGTGGTATCACTATATTTAACACCATTTTTAAACTTAAATGGTTCTTCACCTAATCTTGCATAAACCTTGTATGGTTCTGATATAAACCTAGCTAACTCTCTCTTTTGAATGTCAACCCACTTGTCACTCAGATGTAATGTAAGTATATGTAACACTACCCAACCTCCTGTAATAAATCAAATCCCCATTGTTCCATTGATATATGATTAAATGGATAACCCTTATAACTTTTCATCTCAATAAACTTATCAACACCATCTTTACCCTCTTGTTTTATCTTCCTATTCTCTTCTAAAGTTCTATGTGCTGATGGTTTCACCATATGCATTCTACTGAAATAAAATCTTGGTTCTGCAAAGTTATAACCACCAATGTTCACACTATAGTTATACACCAAATCATCATCATCCTCACAACCAAAGAATCTAAACTTACCACTATCTTTACCAAATGGATGTATCTCTTGTGGTAACTCTATATTCTCATCTTCAATTTGTTTTCTTAACTTACTACTGAATACTAAATCTAAATCACCATTCTTATTCTTTCTTGCATCTACTCCCATAACTGCTAAGATAGCACTATTACATATTGCATACTCTTTCTTTGGAAAACCCATTATATCCATTATCTCAAGATAGTTTATGTAACGAAGTGGATTTTCTACATTTCCCTTAAATACCTCTGCTTCGGGCATATAGAATGGTATGTATTCCTTACCATTGATTAACCTACCAATCATAGCAACTGCTCTGTGATATCCATGCTTGAGAAAACCACCAAAGAAGTTTACAGGATCGTCAACCAAAGCTACTTGTATCTCCTCATCTGTCATCATTTCTAAAGAATCATAATATTCTTTAGTCATATTTTCCCAACCTTTTTCGTGATGTCCCTCAACATTATTTCTAAACTCAGCCCACATACAATTCCAATACTGATGGTTTTTATTTGTTAGTTTACTTTCAGCTTCTTTTCTATTCTTCTCATCTGAAAAGTATTCTACAGCTTCTCTTACAGTTTTGATTTGTTTATCATTATGTATAATCTCTTTACCACCACTACCATGTTGTAATTCCATATTCAAAAAGTATTCTAAGTTGATTGGAGCAGTAGCTAATAAGTTTCTAACAAAGTGTTGATAATTCTTTTGTGCCATAAAATCACTAAAAAACTTAGGTGATTCTAAGTAATCCCCATCTACTCTACTACCAGCAGCTTCTCTTGTGTAAGTGTTATAGTGATGTTGATTTAAATCATCATACCGATTACAATCATAAACTCCCTCTAAATCAATTAATGTTGGCTTACCATCATACTCATATGTATGATACTCACAAAAGTCATAAGCAAAATGATTACTCTGTATGGTTTTTGCTTTTATTCTTGTGAACATTTCATTAAAGTGCTTATCTGAGTTTGGTGTAAGTCTAACTAATCTTGATCCAGTATCAGCTCTGTCTGTCTCATCTTTTATGAATAGTTGTTGACACTCTTCAGTTACATATCCTCTACAGATATTATCCTCATCGTAAATCATACCAACAAAATTTGGAACGATTGTGCTATCATAGAAACCACTTGCGAATGCAGTTGGTAATGTATCTTTTCTTATATAATCTTTATCCCATACTTTGACAAAGTATTTATCTGTTTGATAGATAGTTCTATTGTGGTTTTCACTACCCCAACGGCTATCTTTGTGTTTGACTTGTTTGTAACTATTGAAATCTAAATCTTCATATTTAAAGACACCATAAACGTCTCCAATCAAAGATTCAAACTCAAATATTTGAGTAAAGTTCATTTTGCTTTATCTGCTTCTCTATAGTTTTAGGATGATATAAGGATAGTTCTTCGTGTGGTGGTAAATGTGCATATGTTTTACAACCATCAATATACTCATGAACCTTTCGTGTCCACCTGATATCTTCTCTGTTTCTAAATACTCTTGCTTGGTAATCTGGATAGTTTACCCAACCTTTTTCTGATACTCTCCATCCCCATCTTTGAATCCATTCTTGAGTTAAACCCTCTACTGTATTTACTCTTGGTAGCCATACTAAATCTACATCATTCATTTCTAATATAGTATGTATTTGTGCCATCAATATTTCATGTGGAATTTCATCTGCATCTAAATGAAATATATAATCACCACTACTCATTTCTATTGTATGATTTTTTAAATCTGAAAAGTTGTCGTTAAAATCAAATTTGTGCCAACTGAACTCACCATTTACTGAATGTGTTCTTAGATAGTCTTCAACACCTTTAGAACCATTCTTAGAATCATAAGTGATAACAATTTCATCTTGTAACTCTTTGTGTTTTAATAAAAATGTAACTAATCTCTGTATCTCAGCTTCTTCGTTACAAACTGTTATTCCGTAACTTATTTTCATATTATCCTATAAACTTAGAAGACACTATCTTTGAATAATCATATGCCAAAAGTCTAACTTGACTCATATTTGACATTTTATATGTTCTGTAAGCATTATCCACCAATCCACCAACTTTTGTTAGTTTTACATCGTAGAATTTAAGTGGGTCTCCTCTACGTTCTCCTAATTCCCATTGCCCCTCTTGAATTGCACCTGTTCCAACTACAGTAGCTAATCTTCTTAGATGTTGGTCTGAAACTAAATCCATACTTAGAGCATGAAGTTTTCTGACACTAAAATTTCCACCATATGGATACATTCCTGTAACTAATGCTACAACCTCTTGGTTTGGTTGAGCATCTCCAGACTTAGCAACTTTTTTATATCTAAATTGCAACATTTGACCTGTTTCAATCGCACTTCTTGGTATAGTCTTTCGAGCTGATACTCTTGATTTATGTAAAGCGATGAATCCCACTATTTACCCTTTTTATCTAAGTCTTTAATTATTCCCATATCTTGACACGCTTTGAAAAATTCAAACTTACCATAAGCTTGTGCATTTTCCACGTCAAGTCTCTTATCATAATTATTATAATTTGCACGTTCTTCTTCAGGTATTTCAACAACTTTTGCATATTTCCAAACATAATTCTTTTTATCTGTAGCTTTGAATGCTGCTTTGTCTTGTGGGTCTTCATCAGGATATATTATACCTAACTCACCCATATTGATAACACAAGGAAACCAAACAATACCTTTAGTTTCATCATTGTATTGTAAGTCTTGAACTAACTGAGGACTTGCATTCATATTATCAAGTAACTCAACACTACCAGCTCTGTATCTTGAGTCACTCATAAATCCACAATTAAAACACATATAACTACTGAAGTTTTCTTGTATCTCTTCGAAACAAGTATCTGTGTCTTTACATACTGGACAAACTATTACTCTTTCCATTACATCTTCCTCAACTTAGGTAGTTTTATAACTTCTTTTACTTTTGGTTTTTGTGGTGGTTTTATTGCACCTGTTTGTCCACCATCTATCTTCTTCAACTTAGGTAGTTTAAGACTTACTGCTTGTGGAACATCACCAATCATTCTATCAACTATCTCAACAAACTTTTCACCCATCTTACTTCTTGTGAACTTAGTTTTATTTGACTTTGCTACTTGATTGAATATAGGTGTATATTTCTTGTAGTTCAAAAATACATCTTTCATCTTTGCTGATGCTTTACTGTAGTTTACACCAAACCAAGCCATACCATCAACAAACATATCCTTTGGAAATGAACCTTTAGGAACTTGAACCAAACTACCCTCAAGTGCTGTGCTTAAACTTGGTGGTAAGAAATCTAAATGTCCACTCCATGCTGGATATATAATTGGTTTACCTGTTAGTGATGCTTCAAGTAATGGTCTACCAAATCCCTCACCATGTGTGAAAGAAACATGAGCTTTTACTTTCGGATGATTGTATAACTCATTCATTTCTTCGTCTTCGAAATCACCATGCATCAGATAAATATTTGGAAATATCTTAGCATCTACACTATCTTTGATAGTTCTAATCTTACTTAAAATATCTTCTCTGTCTATTACTGAGAATGTAGCACTACTTGTTTTTAGGATTAGTGCTGGTCTCTTCTTCTTACCCTTGTTCTTAAACGTTTCGATGAATGTTTTAATCAACATACCAACGTCTTTTCTATCTTGAGTAAGATTACCACTTAACCAATGTCCTGTAAATAAGAAACAAAATGACTCTGATATCTTATTCATTTCAGTAACTAAATCTTCACTAAACTTATTTGTCTTACCATAGATTTTTTCATCATAACCCTCAAATAGAACTTCGATAGGTGTCTTAACTCCATGAACACCAACGACTTCTTTACCTTGCTTTTCCTCATACTTAGTTTGTAGTATCATTTCTTTTACAAACTCAGCTGGAACTATATTTAAATCCATTCTATTACAACCATCAACCCAATGTTTAGGTATAGCTGTTGATTCTAAACCTGCAGTAATACCCATATTCTTCTTACCAATCTTCTGAAACTCATTTGGTACTGTAACTTGAATATGTAAATCAGGTTGTTTTTCTAACTTACCCTCATATATCATTCTATCTAATATGAGTTTATGGTCTGGATTCTGTTCGTTTAATGCATTCATCGGTGTGTTTCCCCAACGAAGTGATGCTATTCTTAAATCATACTTGTCAGATTTTATTAACTCTAAAGCTAAATCTCTTGCGTGAGCTCCATAACCACTTCGTGTAGCTACTGGACCTTGAAACAAAATAAAAGGTTTTGTCATTTTAACTCCTATGCCTTATATAAGGTGAATCGTTTACGTGGTGTCCACTTTTCAAATGCAGTGTCCATGTCTTTAATGAATCGGTTGCTCATGTTCTCTGCTGTCATACCTATCTCTTCCATTTGAACAAACTCAACACCTTTTTCACCACATTCTTTTCTTTTCTCAGCACCCATGTCATAAAAATGCTTAATACCATCTGCAGCATCTTCGTAACGTGGTCTGTCATCAAAGATATATGGTGTCGGTGGTGAACCTTGTAAGGAAAGATTAGATGGAAATACAGGATATGCCCAATCACCATGCTCTTTGTATCTACCTCTGTGGTTAGATTGAAACTCATCAGTATAATCATCTACTGTAAGATAAGAACCATCTTCTTTTTTGAAACCACATTGGTCTTGTAATCCACCTGTAACATTAACCACGATAGGTGTTCCACACATTAGAGATTCACAAGTTCCCAATCCAAATCCTTCATTAGATGCGATATTAATTGTAACGTCTGCTATGTTATACATCCAACACATCTGATTGTTATCCAATTTCTCATTTGAGAATATAACATCATAATCGGGACACATCTCAGCAACTACTGCTGGCAAGTCAGTTCCATTGTCATCAACTGGTTGAGTGTGCATTATTAATGCACATTTTTTAGATTCATCTTTTGGTAACATATCACAAAATGTTTTAAATGCCATAACTACATCACCAGGTAATTTTCTACGAATATTTCTGTTGTTCCAAAATACTACAAAATCATATTGTTTACCACCAAGAATATGTTGCTTATACTTTTTAAGTTTATCATAATCTTGATGTAATGTATCTACTGGTTTAAAATCTTTATGATTTATACCATGTGGAATATAGGTATTATCCCAATCGGTTCTTGGTTTCTTCTGACATACATTATCTACAATATTAACTGTTTGTCGTGATATGTTCATAATCAAATCACAACTCTCATAATATGGTTCATTCCATCTTGGATAAGGTAAGTTATCCCATATATTGTAGTAGAAGATAGGAACATTCTGTCTTACTTCATGTTCCATATTATATAACCACTGCCAAAATCTTGGGTCTGTATAGTGTAGGATAGCATCTGGTTTTTCCATTCCCATTATACTTCTCAATATTTCATCATTTCCATAACCACTTATTGGATATATCTTTAGATATGCATCTTTAATACCGTAGTCTTTAGATATAGCTTCAGATAAATCTACAACGTTTCCCTCTTCAGGATGTTTTATTGCTCCACCTATCTGAACCCAATCATATCTATCTAATGTACCAACAACAAATTCTCTTGACATCGTTCCAACACCACTTGACATTCTCAAGTCATCTGATAGTAATAATATCTTCTTTTTTGCCATATTAGTACCTACTACCACTTTGTGTTAGATTACTGTAGGTCATTATTTTTTCTTGAAATTTCATATCTGTACAATATAAATCCATTGAACGATTAACTAATTTTTGAAGAGTAAACTCTTCCTCTATACTCAGTCCTTTAAATTTTTTATATAAATCGGTAAGAACTTTAACCGATGTTAGTTTGCTTTCCATATGTAATAACTCCATTCATATATATATAAATATAAATATATTAAGAAATAAACACAACTTTTTTCTTGTGTTTCTTAGCGTGATTTACTGCGTTTTTTGTTCCTGATGTTAATTCTCCATCTTTAATAAAAGCAACAACTCCATCTGAATATTTGATAATAGCTTCATTTCTGATAAAGAAATGTTTAACATTGTATTCTTTACCATATTTGAACTGATTTTCTATACAGTAAGAATTGTGTGGTTCGTGATATGGTGGAAATTCAGTATATTTTATACCAAACTCAAGTGCATACTCTCTTGCGTATTTGTCTGCACCAAATTTAGCTCCACCACTAACAACTTCTATAAACTCACCATGCTCTTCTTTTAGTTTATAGACGAACTCTTTTATCTTTAGTTTGTTAGTGTATGTTCTTGAACCTATTATTGCTATCTTGACGGTCTCGATGTTTCTATTGTCCTTTGGTTAACACTTAAAATAAAATTAGATATTTTTATGTAATCATCTAATCCTTTTGGTATCAATTCTCCGACTTGGGATTTGTAGGTATATCTACTTCTGTTAAACTTTTTATTATTTGGTAGTGGATTGTTAGGGTCTTCAACTTCAAACAAAACATAGTCATTGACATTTATAGTGCTTGATTGTTTGAACGAAGTTCTGTGCTTGAAAATTCCATCATAACGTTTTGCAAAGTTTACTACTGGCTTTGCATCAATCAAATCAGTATTCATAGATACTTTTAAAGTCCAAGATGTATTAATCTTAGAGTAACATTCTTTTATTTTTTCAACAACCAATTCTTCACAATCTTTTTCAATGAAAAGATGTGCTGGTAGTCTTAGACTTATATTAAATCTTTCGTACATATTTATTTAACTCCTGCATCACAATATTCAGTTTGATTAAACTCACAAAAACGACAGTTCTTCTTTGAAGCTTCTTTCCTATAAATATGTTCTTGGTTATACTTTCCATCAACAAAACATTCATCGATAAAAGATTTGATATTGTTAGTAACTTTATTGATACTTGGTGTACCATTTGCAGGTGTGAATGTCTGAACTCTTCTTTGTGGCCAGTCTACTTTGTCATATAACTTACGTTTTACAATAAAATATTCTACATCTATCTTATCTAATGGTATGTCATGTTGAGCACCATAGAATTGTTTGTATAATAATAATTGATCTGTCTTAGTCTTGTCAGCTTTAGCCCACTTATTCCAACCCATCGTAGAAGTCTTAATATCTATGATTTTATACTTTTCTCTTACAGTATCATAGATTAGAACATCAATATAACCGACAAACTTAATCTTATTTGGTAAGTCATAATCAATAGGAACTTCTATACCAACTAACTCATAACCTTTTTTACTGAAATACATTCCACGTTTCTTAATAAACCACTCTATTATAGCTAACCCATGTTCATAGAACTCTTGCATCTCCTCTTGAGATGATACTTCTTCACCATGTAAATCTTCTACTATCTCTTTGTAGTAGGTTTTCATCCTATGTAATAACATACTTGCTAATGGTAGAGCATCAGCTTTCTTGATATTATCATTATACATTACAGTTAGATATGTCTGTAATACATCGTGCATAGCTGAACCAAACAAGGTATGTATATTACCCTTGAATGTTCTTAACCCATCAATATAGTTTAACTTCCACTTGTGAGGACATACAGCCCATTGTGAATATTGACTATAACTAATCTTTTTCATCAATCCATCCACTTTCCATGTTTAAATAAATGCCAGGTTCTATGTTTGAAAATTTCCCATAATAAACCTATGAAAGTATCTGATTCATACTTTCCAACATCACAATAATATACGAACATTTTGCTATTCATGTCAAGCCTTTTTTAATCTTTTTATCTTCTTTTTAATACCTTTGTTAAGGTAGTAAACGTATCTGTTTTTACTCTTTCTCTTCTTAAAGAATACATCAGGGTCTTTTGCTTCCCATCTTGCACGTATTCTTCTACTATATGGTTTGATTGGTTGACTTAAAGACCTACTATGATACTCTCTACCATCAACCATCAGAACTCTACCTGCGCCAGTCTCACCTACGAACTCAAAGTTACTAGCTCTGTAAATTACACCTGTGTGTCCGTATTGTTTATCTGCAAATGAGATTATAACTTCGTAATCTGTATTCTGTCTTAACCATTTTATAGTTTGAGCTATAAAGAAACTCTCTGCATTCTTTGGTGTATCGTCAATACAAACTAATCTTCTCAACTCCACACATCTATCAGGATTGATAGGATTGTATGCTTTAGCAGTATTTGGCATGGATGGTATGGCATACATCATAGCACCTACCATTTTTGGAATACCAAAGTTACCTGGAGCAAATAATGCGAAACACTCCAAACCTTGTATTCCATTGGTGTTATGACTATAGTGGTGTTTATGAATAAACTCCTGTATAGCCATACGAGGAACTACCTCAACTGTGTAATCCTTGAAATCAGGCAATTGTTCTTATGTCTGTGCCACTTGATTCAAAGTATAAACCAACTGATTTAAGTTGTTTATCTTCTACACCAAACTTTTTTAACATAGCTGATAGTTCCATTTGACCTGCTTCGGTTAACATATACATTTCGATAGCATCAACTGCTTCTCTAACACTAACCTCTAAGTCATTACGAACTACATTTACCATCCATTGTGGATAATCCATATTCTTTTTCTTCTTTCCCTTGATATACTTCAAGTAGTAATTTCCTTTTGGAATGATATCCATATACGTTTTGTATATTAGTTCAGGCTTTAAATTGTATTTCTGAACCTCATTTACTATGGGTAGGAAATCTGATCTCATTGAAAGGAATCGGTTTACAAGAAATGTAGACCAACCCTTTTTGTCTTCATCAGAAAGGGATTCCCAAAATCCTTTTTTCTGAAATTTGGTGATTTGTTTTAGATAATCAAATACACCTTTACGTTTAACTGTCTGTTTCTTCGCCAAGTTCTTTACCTGTAATATCAGTTCCTTCAAGTAGTTTTGATGGAACGTGTCCACAATTACCACAACTATAGACCTGAATAGGAACTACTCCCTCTTCTCCTGTGGGTGATACCAATGCCGATATTCTCTTCAATACAAAGGATTGTATAAATAGATAGTTCGTACACTTTTCACATTTCATAGTTTCAGCTTGTTTCAAATCTACCTTGACTTGAGCTTGTGGTTTCTTGATAGGTCCTTTTGGATGCATACTCATTTGATTACTCCTAATAATTCAATTAACATAGCCATAAAGTTTATTTCTTTATCGACAACTTGCATATCGGACTGTTCATATCTGGCTAATATCAATATAACAGCTGCCATATTACCTGCTGCAAACTCATCCACATTATCATACAATAATCTGAAACAATCTGAATAATCTCTGATAGCATTATCAGCAAGTAGTTGTCGTAAATTTGCGAAAGCAGTCTTCTTATCTTGTGTTTTAAGAATATCCAATACTTTCAATTTATAATCATTCTGAATGGTGCTTTGTCTATCCATAACAACCTTATTATCAACAACACTTCTTTGTGTAGCATTGATAATCTTTCTAACGTCAGGATAACTACTATCAATCAGAACTTTTAAGTCTTCATTATCATAGGTTGTATTTTCTAATTCCATCACCTTAGTAAGATGAACAGCCACATCTTTCTTACTTGGTGGTATAATCTCAAATACTTGACAACGACTCTGTAGTGGATCGATTATTCTTTCTACAAAGTTACAAGTCAAGATAAACCTACAATGTTTACTAAAGGTTTCCATAAGGTTACGGAGAGCTGCTTGTGCGTTAGGTGTAATATAATCACACTCATCTAAGACAATCACTTTCATATCCTTGAAACCAATCGTAGATGCGAATTGTCTCACCTTATTACGAACTGTATCTACACTATTCTCATCAGATGCGTTAATGTATAGATAATCACACTCAATATTCTTAACAATCAGTTTAGCAAGTGTTGTTTTACCTGTTCCAGCTCTTCCATATAAAAGTAGATGTGGAACATCATTTGATTTGATGTATCTCTCTACCTTTGCTTTTAAATGTTCGTTACCAACATAGTTTTCTAACTGAGTTGGTCTATATCTTTCTACCCATAATGAATGTTCAGCCATTTATTATTTCCTTTATCTGGTTTAATTCTTTAATTCTATAACTTGGGTTTGATTCTTGATTGTATATTTGATTCATCATTATATAACCCTCTTTCATTCCACGACCTCTAACCCAATTATCAAAGTTTTCTGGTGAATCATCTACTAAATAATCCACAGGTATCTTCCATTTAAATCTACCTCTTGTAAAGTATACTGTATCAAAATTCAATCCATACTTACCTAACCAAGATAAAGTATAATGTCTAACGTGTGGTATCTGAGAAGTAACACAAACAAGACTATGATTATTATTATCCGCCCATTCAAATAAATCATACATTTGTTCTATAGCACCATCTATAGGAATACTATCTCCCATAATCTCTTTCGCGTATTCATCACGATAAATTCTTTTTATATCTTCTCTGGTACAATTAAAATCATTTTGGAAACTCCAATCTGATATTTCCACAAAATCATCTTTAAGATAGTGAGGATAATTTTCACGAACCACTTTAGTAAGTCCTTGACAAAAATCTCTTAACACTCCGTCTACATCTATTCCTATTACCATAAAGCTTATATTTCTCCAATTTAGTATACTGGAATATACGAATAAAAACCAGTATAAGTCAAGTCTTTTTTCAGCTATCTCTTCCCATTATTTTTTTAAGGTCGTCACCACGATAGAAATCAGTTTGTGATTCTTTTGAGTTTTCATAATTATCCAATATTTTTCCTCTAGCACATTCATATATCCAATCGGAACGTAAGTATTTTTTTGATAAAAACCCTATTTGATTATAGTCAAATAGCCTATTATACTTGTAGTTATTTAAATTAGGAAATTCATTTCCCCAACTGCTCAATCCTTTACCACCTCTGTAACCATACTCACCTTTTTCTTCATTTACTAACTCTGCTGAAACATATGCATCATATCTTGGTTCAAACCCACCTATCTCCTTAACAGTTTTGTATTGCATAGCTAAGAAACTTGGTCTAACACTTATAAGGTTTTTGATTGGTTTATCAAAAATATGTCTATTCTCTTCTTTGACATAATCAACTGCTCTCATACCATCAAACTCTTCCTTAATACCAACATCAATGACCTTATTATAGTCATAGTTTTGAACAAGATAGTTAGCACCATTACCCATAATCTTGTATCCATCTAAAGTAAGAATATCAATAACTAATTTAATAAATTCAAAATCCTTTATGACTAAATCATCGTGCATAAAGAAACACACATCTTCATCATCTATATCAAGATAGTTTATAGCTTGTTCGTATGCACCATACTCTTCTCCACCATTAGGAAATACCTTATAATCAAAGTTTTCTTTTATAAAATCTGTAGGTTCTTTGTGACAAGACCAAAAAACGTGAATATCATCTGGATTGTATTCTTGTAATGTATTAAAACCATTTAATACTGTTTCTTGATTCATGTGCCAACCACATATTATAAATCTAACCATATTATTTATTCACAAGTTGTATTAAAATTATAGTTGTTGCAAGAACTAAACAAAGACCTGTTTTCCAATTAGGTATCTCACCTAATATACCCCAAGTCATTACTGCAAATATCAAGTTACCAAGACCAAATCCTATTAATCTGATATTCCATACATAACCAAAGTGTTCATATGAAAGTCGTGTTGAATAGTAAAACAGATAACTTATAGGTAATCCTGCTAATATTATCCACCATTGAGATTTCATAAAATCCCACTTAAATTGTCCATTCATATGGAAAAATGCTATTATGTGTCCCATTATACTAAGACAGATAGCTCCTAATAACTTACTCATAGTTTACTTTCTACTTCAATCTCCTCTACAGGTGGAACATATTGTTCAGGGTCTGTAGGATATGGTTTTGATTCATACTTTAAATTTTTCATATACTTCTTATTTTCTTTTTTATTTCCTATAAAATAAATGTAACGATGCTTTTCTGGTTCTTTTCTTCTCCAAAACGTATGTCCTATACCTGCTTTCAGCTTCTCCACATTATGACTTCCCCAAGTAGCTGATACAGTTCTACTATGTATCCACTCATAAGGTTTAACTAAAGATACTGAATGGTTTGGCATTAGATTCAATCCTGCTCCTTGATACATCCAATTGGTAGCTTTGTAAATACCACCTAAATGTAATCTGTCTGGGTCTGCATAACTGATTAATACCTTAACATCCTTATCGTATTTTTTCAACCACTTGAATGATTGTGAGATAGAGTAAGATTCAATATTCTTACCATACCCATCATGGATGAATAATCTTGTTAACTCCAGAATATTCTTTGTTTGCAAGATTTCTTCATCCTTGAAAATAGACTTCATAACCGATCTTCCTACAGGGTAGCCATAAGTCATACAACCAATAAGTTTTTCTTGATTCATATCCTTAAAAAAAGGATGTGCTTCTTCTGACTTATAGAATATACCTATGGCGTACCTACAAGAAGAAAATTTATGCGAATAGTGATTGTCTACAATCATCCTCTTCGCAGTTTTCTTATCTATTTCCTGTAGATAAACTTTTGATTTATCTACATATTCTTCCATTAGTCTACAGTAGTTTTAGCTACTAATACGTAACTTGAATCGAAATTATCTACCTTGAAACTAACCTTAGCCAACCCTTGACTTGAAACATAAAGAGTTGCTGATTCACAATCTTTATTTGCAGTTAGAACTTCTTTGAAAGTATCTGCATCAAAAAAGATAGCATCGTCAAGAGAAGATATTTTCTTAGCTTCTACAGGAATAGTTACCTTGTTTGATTGTGTGCTTGAACTATAACCAATAACAACCTTTGCTTCTACACCGTCTGATAAGACTGCGAAAGTAGAAACATCACTCAAAGCACCTTTACCTGATATGAAAGAACTGATAAAATGTTTATCTATCTTTAGTTCTAATTCAAAATCAGGAACATTTGTCAAATCTGGTTTTTTAGAAACCACATCAAGACGGGCTAAGCCATAGTTAACTTTGGTGTTGTTACTCTTTTGTTTGATTACCAATTGTGATACGACATCACCAACTTCATTAGCTTCAACAACCAACTCACCATCTACTACATTCAATAACTTGATTAAGTCTTGTATCTCATACAATCCCATCTCATAATCACCGAAACCATTCTTAGCCAGAACGATATCACCAACACAACTTTTTGCTGAATTGATGAATGAACAACTAAGTGTATCTTTTGTTGAAACGACAGGTGCAGATTGTGTCTGACCACCTAAATAGAATCTGTTGACAAATCCCATCAGCGTTTGTTTATCCATTTTGTAACTCCTTTATATACATATATATAAGTATCATGTTATTTCTCCAAATTAAAGTAATTTTCCATTAAATACATCATTAAGATGTTCTGCATATTTCTCATAACCTTCAGAATAAGGATGGCTAGTATCATTAAGTTCTAAACCATTTTCTGTACACCATTCCATACAACCTTTAAATCCATCGTGGAAATAAAAATTATCCCAATCTATACATTTTTCTAAATAACTAACTTTTTCATACTTTTGATAAAATTCAGATAGTATATCTCTGTGGGTTAAGAACAAATATTTTATGTTTTTTTGTTTTAAAAAATTTTGAACATTCAACATATTAAGTATTGTATGATAATATGCATTTTGATTACTGTACATATATTTTAGATAATTTTCTCTAAATCCCTCACGACCAGTTTTTGACATTCCACTATGAAGCCATTCATCATTTTCAATCATATCATATCTATGCAATCCCGACCACATTACCATAACAACAAAATCTTCATCATTATATTCATCAACTAATTCATAAACTTGATTAGCCATATAAAATGAACCAACACCATTTGCACCCTTATTCACAACTATCCTATCAGTTAGTTTACCTAAGTAATGAGGCCAATTACCATATTGATGATTCACATCAACTCCATATATGATTCGAGAATCTTCACAATCATGACCTATGGTGTAACTACAACCAACCGCTAAAATATACTTATGCATTAGAAAAATTTATTGAAACCAAAATCATCATTTGGTTCTTCCCATTTTAATGCTTCATATAACATCTTGATTTTTTTAGCTAATGCTTGTTTATAAATCTTATCTGTATTAATGTATTTTTTTATATAATCTAATACTTGTTTAGGGTCTTCATGCCCTTTGTAACAAATTGTTTCAAACTTGAGTGGATTATCTTTTAAGTAAGTCCACTTAATTTTCTCACCATTACCAACTGATGGGTATTTCTTATTCAATTTATTAATCAACAAAAAGTTATTGTAATTGATTGCTGATTTGATATGAACTGGAGTTCCCTTTTTAGCTATGAGAATACCCTCACCCATTGATATAAATTTCTTAACATTCTTAGCTGAAGTTGGCATTGATATTGTATCATAGTTTTTTAACTTCATGGATTTTTTAAAGTTAAGAATAAACTCATTAATCTTTAACATTGGAACACCTGCTAATATATCTTCTAATACCTTAGTTAAACACTCTTTAAATGCTGCAGGGAAACTTGAACGAACTATATCTAAACCTTTGACGTGAAGTTTATTTACCTTAACACCATTATCATTGATAATCTTCATACCATATCGTTTCTTAGTAACAAATAAACCACTCTTAGCAATTAATTCCTGCTTAATCTCAAACCTATGTTCGTCTATATTACAAAACTTCTTAGCAAATAAATCATATGAGTTATTTAGATATTGTTGAACCTCTGATGCAATCTCTAATATTTTGTTAGTCATCAAAGTTTCATCTTTGATATCTATATGTGGATATTTCTTTTGAATGATAGGAATAGCAGAATAGAAAACTGAATCTGTATCAATATAGATACAATAATCTTCTTTATCTTCTACCACCGAATTGTAATAATGATTAGACATTCTCTTAGTATATTTAATCAACTCAACACCTGTAGTAGTAGTTGCTTCTGCATTATCCAAATCATAAAAACGAAATATAGGTAATCCCAATACACCATACAATGAGTTTAGAACAACCTTTTGAATGTATTGTCGTCTATCAAAGTATGCATATTTTTCTTTATCACCTTGTTCAGCAAACTTCTTAGCTAACTTTCTAAACTGAACTCTATCATCGAACCACTTTTCTAATAGTGTTGGTATAAGACCTTTTCTATCTTGTGTGTACAATACACCATTAGAAGATATAGATACATTGTGAGTTTCTAAAAAGTTCTTAAACTCACTTGTGGTTAGTTTAGCACTCTCCTTACCATTCTTATCTTTAATACTGTATGTTCTATCAACACCTTTGAGGAATGGTTCTACATCCCAACTATCTAATTTACCCAACTTAGTTTCAGGAGATATATTTAAACTCATAATAATAGACGGATACATACTTGTAATATCTAAGTCATACACCCATTCGTGTTTACCTTTTTGTGGGTCTTGGACATATGCACCTGCAAATTTATCAGTTCCATCCATCAGTTGTCTGTTAGCTCTTATTTTATTTGGTGCTACGATACCAATCTTCTTCAGATACACAAGAATAGCACCCTCAAGAAATCTTGATGAGTAATAAACATCTTCATAAGGAACGTGTCCTAAGTGACATATAGCTCTAGCAATACCAATAAAATCTAACTTCTCATCAAGTTTCTGTAAGATTACAACGTCATTTATATTATATTCTACGAACTTATTTCTATCACCATCATATAAATCATTAAGTGTACCCTCATAAGCCACCTTATTTATACCAACTTCTAACTCACCGATATCATCTAATCGATATGAAGACCTCTCACCAAATGTAAGTTTTCTATATAACTCAAGATAATCAAGTGAAGCCACACCTGCAATCTTATATGTTCCTTTATATTTTTGATAGTCTACTATACCGATTGGTGATAGACACTTAGCAGCTTCTTTACCTAATAATCTTTGAGTACGATTATAAAGATAAGGAACGTCAAATCTATCACTATTCCAACCACTAATGATTGTTGGTGATATCTCAAGATATTTTGTAAAAAATGCTGTTAGTAAGTCTCTTTCATCTTTAAACTTAATAACAGTTGTATTACCGAACTGATTTGTATTTACTTTATTTTCTACATCAAGAACATAACAATAATACTGTCGTGTTAAATCATCATAAAATGCGATAGATGTAATTGTATTTTCGGCTTTATTTACATCAGGAAAACCCTGTGTAACTTCAACCTCAATATCAAAGAACATAACACGATGACCCTCAGATACTTCATCCGAATCTGTATAGTTATCAACCAAGTATCTAATCTCTGGAGCAACATCAGATTCAAAAGGTGTGTCGGTTTCATCTATTCTACTGATAGGTAATTTACGTAACTTATCACCATATAATGATGTATGAGTTCCTTTACCATCTTTTACATAGGCGTATTGACTGAAAGGTACAACTGAGTACCCTTTTTTGTCATCCCAAATATGGATTCTTCGTCTCTTAAACTGATAAAAGATGTTTTGATATATAGCTATACCTCTTTAATTTGATGTGTGAATATACGAATAAAATAGTATGTAAGTCAAGCTTTATTTTATTTCTTCGCCTGGTATTTCACAAGTGTCGTTGTTACAGAATTTATCTATTTCTGCTTCTTCGTTTTTGATTACACCGAATGAAAGTTTACCAAGTTTTTTAACTTCTTTGTTGTATGTCTTTTCGTCAATTGCTTCATATGGCATCTGTTGATAAGCACCATAATCATGTCTTGGTAATAAAGAAATACCTTTCAAGTGATATTGAAAGTAGTTTAAAGCAGGTGCAATTTCATTAGCTTCTGTTTCAGGATTGAACGTTACAGTACAACTCACTTGGTTGTCAGCCCAATGTCTTTGCATAAATGCTGCTAGACTGAATTGTTCCCATATAGAAAGTTCTGATGCAGTTCTGATACCCTCACCAACATCTACTGGAACTTCAACAACCATTGTTGTATCTTCCGAACCAAATGCAGGTTCTAACTTATATCCTGCTTTTTGTAATGGTTCTAATAACTCTGAATGATTTGAAAGTCTTACTCTCCTGATGTAAAAACGACTTTCAGGATAATGTAAGCCTGGAGTAGCACCAGCCAATAATGAGACTGTACCACTTGGTTTAACTGAAGTAGTTTTGATGGAACGTGGTATTGCAAACCAATCTGAATACATCTTATCCCACTCTTCAATTGTATCGTATCCACCCTCTAACCAATCTCTAAATTCATTTAGTCCACGATTAGTTATGAATTGTGCGACACCACTTACACTACATCCGATTCTTCTGTTTCTTAACATCACTCTGTTTGTATCACTCCAATGAGTTCTACCAAGTGTCACCGATTTGGCATACAGATAAGCATATTTAAGTGTCCTCTGATAATCCTCTAACGAATCATGATTACTTGGAAATGTCTCTACTAAACAACATAACTCATATGATTCAAGTGATTGTTCAAGACAAGGATTACCACCAGCTACTCTATGGTCTTTATTGTCACCACCATTCTTCATTCTTGAGTAATGTCTCATATTATCCAACCAAGCAAAACCTGGTTCACCATTATCTACAATACGTTTTGCTGCTTCTGTATAATCCATACCAAGTTCTGCAAAGATAGAGTTGTTAGATGTCCACCCATACATTTCTCTATGTGGATTTACCTTATAATTTTTTAAGTCTAAATATTCTTCCGAATCGGGGTCACCAAAAACGATCTCAGCAGTTCTACGAACATTTCCCGCTACAACACATTTACCTATAAGATTCATTATGTCTACGATCGTAGTTACTGTAATTGGTTCACCACTATTACGTTCTAATACTTCTCTGATACTATCGTGAACTTCTTTTAGTGGTTCAGGACCACTTGAAACACCACCAAAACCTTTGATTGGTTCTCCTGCTTGTCTTATCTTAGTGTAATCAAACTTGATAGCTGATGTTCCATGAAAGAAACTTTCTAATAATAGTCTAAGTGATTCTACCCAACCCTCTCTTGTATCAGGTATCTCAAATATTTCTTTGTTTCTACTCTTATTTATACCCTTTACTACGATTTCACCAGCACCTTTAGTGTCAAAACCGACACCTACACCTAACATAGATGCATCCATTAGGAAACAGAATGGTTTTGAGTAGTCTTCTTTGATTGTTGATGTTGATACGAATGCACAATTGTTAAGAGCTGCATATAACCCTTTTTCTTCGGTTATTGCTGTTCCCATAGCCCATAAACCACGACCAGGTGGTAGGAACTTCATATTAAATATTCTGTCGTACATTTCTTGTGCTGATTTTTGAGCTTGCCATGCATTCCAACCCAACTGATAGTTATCAATGTGATTTTTTTGCATCGAGTAAGTTCCTTCTACAACTCTTTGAACTGTTTCCCACCACCTCTCGTTTTTACCATCGTCTTTAATACGAGAATATGTTCTCATGTAAACTAATTCTCCTAACCCATTAAAACCGAAAGGTGCTTTCTTTCTCTTATACTTACTGACGAAATTTTCCGATAACTTAAACTTTTCCATTTTCTTCTGGCTCCTCCTATTTCCTGTAAACTTTATACAATGATAACTATAATATATATCAGATTAAAAACAAACTATTTAATTTTTTTACTATTTTTAAATAATTTTTTCTTATTAGTTTTATTCAAAGCCATCTACATCACTCTGTTTCATGTCGTTGTACTTACTTGCCAACAATTGTCTCTTAAATTCTTCACTATTATCCATTTTACCTTGTTGTTCTTTACCTGGCTGAGTTGTTGACTCATAAATCTCTATCTGACCAAGATTAGTATTCATACTCATTGGATAAGTTACACCATCAATACCAAATCTATTCTTAATGATATGACATCTTGCAGTATGACTTAACTTATCTTCTGCTTTTCTACTGATACTCAATACGAAGTCAGCTATCATAATCTTACTGTATGCTTCTGCAATCTTTGTTGCTTCTATCACTTCTTCTTCTAATGCTGAACGATTTGCTTGTGATGCAGTCCATATTGGAACTTTAAACTCACCAGCTAATCCTCTTAACTCTTCATATACAGCACCCAACTGATGTCTTACCTCTCTCATACCACTATTATCTCTCAAGATATCAGCGTAATCAACAATAACCATATCAGGTTTTATATTTTTTAGTTCTAATTGTTTTAGATGTGCTGAAAGTGTATTAACAGTTGCTGCTCTTGTTGGGTAGTATTTAATAATCATCTTACCCTCAATAGAGTCAATGACTTTCTTCACTTCATCTTTTTGAAACTTAATGTTTTGTGTAGTTATACCACTAAAAACAGTATCATATCTTAACCCAACATAGGTTTCATTCAATTCTAATGTGTAATGAACTACAGTAAATCCTCTTTTCAAAGCACCTGCAGCGATACTCTGAAGTAACCAAGTCTTACCAACACCTGCTGGCGCAACTACAACACCTAATTCACCCTCACCTAAACCACCATCCATGATATCATTTGTAATATCCCACGGCGTTTTTATCGTAACTCTTGTAGACTTAGTTAATCTCTCTTCAATACCCACGTTATAATCGTGTCCAATATCTACAGCTGTTCCAGCTTTCATAGCACTATCTATAACTGTTTTTATACCATCATAATTTTGATTTTCTAATAGAGTTACAGATTCCATAATAGCAGATTTGATAACTTGATTCTTACAAAACTCTAATGTTTTTTCTTGAACAAACTGTAAGTCTGTTGCTTCTCTATGTCTCCAAGCATCTTTTAGTGCTTCTACAACTGATATCTTCAGCACATCATTCTCAACATCATCTATTGCTATCTTGATAGCCTCTAATGTAGGTGTGGTTTTATACTTTATAAAATAGTTATGTATTTCTTGAACCAACCACTTATTTGAATCAGATTCAAAATACTCTGGCTCAAGAACTTCCATGATTGTTTGTAAAAACATCGTATCAGTTAAGCAAGATGCTATAACTTTGGATTGGAATGAAGTTCCAAATTCTACTAAAGAAGTGTTACTCTCCATATATCTCTTTCGTGAGTCTTGTTTTTGATAAATTTAATTTCTTCTGTCTATACTTGTCTTTCATCTTCTTCAAAATGGTCTCTTTATTTCTGTAGTAATAATCCATTTGCCATTTTCTTTGAGCTTCTTTCTTTTCCTTTGCTGTAAAATATTTCTTTTTTCTACCCATTGGTTTTTTCCGCATACTTATCCATAGTGGTAAATGTCTGAGCTAACCAACTACTTACATTTGGTAGATTTTGAAATAATCTATCTTCCATAAACATGGCTTCAAATTTAAATTTTACTAAACGTCTGATAGGACCTCTGATAACATCGATTAATTTTGTTTTAGTTGAAGCACTTATGTTCACATCTTCTAACTGCATCAACTTATAGTTACGTTCAAGTAACTCCTTATTCTGTAATATTTTCACAAAGAAGTTTCCATCATCATCTTTGTGTTTGTGTGCATATTTGTATATCTCTTGTAGACTATAATTATTATTCTCAACTCCCAAAGTTGGTATATTTTTTACCAATGTTTTAGTGGCTATTCCTTTTACACCATTTATATTGTCAGACTTATCACCCTCAAATATTTTAGCCATAATAAAATTCTCTGCAGTTACACAATACTCTTCTAAAACTGCTTCTTTGTTATATAATTTCTTTTTTGTGGGAGACCAAACTTTGATATCGTCTGATACTAATTGTAGGAAATCTTTGTCGGTTGACATGATAATCTTTTCACCATCGGGTATTACACTCTTTGCGATATAAGCTATAGCATCATCTGCTTCGATACCATCTACGGATATATTAGTTACTGGTAATAATTCAAGATACTCTGCAACTCTTCTGAGTTGTAGATACATATTCCGTCTCTCATCCTCTACGTTTTCTAAACCTGCTACTCTATTAACTCTGTAAGACGTTCTACGTTTGTTTTTGTAATCGGAATATAATTTACGGCGGCGGTTGCTCCCACCCTTGCCATCAAATACTATGATAACACGAGTGGGATTAAACATATTAATGGCAAATCCTATGCTTTTAAGGAAACCAACAATGCCACCAACATGAACGCCGTTGTCGTTTAGAGTTGGCATTACGCTGAATACTCTGATAAAAGTATTCAAGCCGTCAACTATTAGTACTTTTTTGTTTGTGTTCTGAAAGTTAACAGAACCACCTTTTTTCTTTATCTCATTCAGGATGGAAAGGTATCTGGCGTTTGACATCACTCACCAACCACCTCTTCCGTCTCAACTACATCATCTATTCCCAAATCCTTCATATCATATTTCAATATAACTTTTTCGCATATCTGTTCGTAAACGAATGATTTGAAATCAGGGTCTGATAGTTTCTCTCCGAATTCTTTTGATTGAAACTTGTGTTCTGCTCCTAAGTGGTCTGTAAGTGTATACCATGCACCAGCTTGTTTTACAATCTTATGGTCTTTCATTACTTTTAACCAACTACCTACATCATCAATACCACTTTCAAAGTATAAAGGGAACTCACAACTTCTCAAAGGTGGACCTAAACGATTCTTGATAACTTGTGCAAGTATCGTCATACCAATAACGTGATTCTTTTTATCTTTGATTTGACCTTTGTTTTTTAATCTAACTCTTGTAGATGCGTGAAATGGTAGTGCTTTTCCACCACTTGTTGTCCAGGGGTCTCCGAACATCACACCTAATTTTTGTCTTAACTGATTTGTAAACACAAGAGCCACTCTCTGTCTACCAATCATTTGAGTAATTTTTCTCATAGCTTTAGATATAATGATTGCTTTACTTGTAGCCCAACCATCCTTATCAAAGTCTGCTTCCATCTCTACGTTTGTAGATGCAGCTGCTAGTGAATCTACAAGGATAGTTACTAACCTATTTTTGTCTGATTCACGAACTTTGGATACAATCTCTTCTACTGCTGCAAATATATCTTCTACAGTTTCTAAATGCAAATACAACATACTATTGATATCAACACCAATAACCTTTAGAAAATCTTGACTTACTGCAGTTTCAGTATCTATGTAAACTGCCACACCACCCTTTTTCTGAGTCTCAGCTAAAAGATGTGCACCAACCAAAGATTTACCACTTGATTCTAATCCATTAAGTTCTGATATCCTACCTACTGCAATACCACCATTTGGTCTATTTGATATTGCCAAGTCTAACAATGTAGAACCTGTGGAAATAAATTCTTTTATATCTGTGGGTGTTGTATCTGAACCATCAAGAAAATAAGCGACTTTAGTATCTTTGAAAGTTTTATTTAAACTAGCGGCAAGTTGCCCTGCCAATTCGTCTCTTGTTGACATATAATGTCTCCTAAATTTATATAACTTAGGGGAGTGAAAGTCGGAACTCGCACTCCCCAACTTATTCGTGTTCTATTAGTTATTAAACAGATCGTCAAATGCTGCTGAAACATCCTCAGTTGATTTTACATCTTCTTTAACTTCGGATTTAGTTACAGGTTGCTCTTGTGATTCTTCATCACCCTCTTCTGGATTCAACCAATTATTTAGAACTTCAGTTAGTTCTTCATAGGTTTGTTCCTGATAGATTTCGGTGATGTCCTTTTGATTATCTATAAGATTCTCAAGAAGAGTTGCATCTTCCGTAATCGGGGTTTGATTTGGTTTAACCCTGATTGTTGTTTTTGGAAACGAAGCTCCAACTTCTTCTGCTGTCTTGAACTCTACAGTAATATCACGACCATTCATTGAATCGGTAATATCACCATAATCAGGATCAGCAATAATGGAAAGCAGTTCTTGATAAACTGTTTTACCAAAACCCCAAAACTTAACACCTTGATTCTCTTCACCACGTATTACTACTGGAGCAAACGTTCTCATTTTGGATTCAATTTTACGAGCTAATTGATAGTCTTCCTTGTTACCCGAAGCTTTGAGTTTTTGAGAAAACTCTTCGATTGGGTCTGGACGACCGAATGACATTGGTGAAAGATAAGATTTTCTACCTAAATCATAATGGAAAAATAACTCGATAAAAGGATTGTCCTTATTAAATTTATAAGGTACGATTCTTACTTGAGTTGTGCCGGGTGACGGCTTCCATAGATTTGAGGTACGATTGTTTGTGATTTGAAGTTGACCTAGACGCTTCTTCAGTGCGTTAATATCCATTAGATATCTCCTATTTGTTATTCATTAAGTTTAATTGTTTAATTGTTACTGTTACTGTTTTTTGTGTAACCATTTTCATACATAAATAAGTATTATATAAATTCCCCAAAATACATTTTATTTTTTTATTTTTTATGGTTTATCTGTTGACCAAGTTGGATAATCTGTAGTATCTCCAGAATCAGCGGTCAAAGTTCCATGATTACCATTTCCTGATGAATCATAAGCTGTAGTTCCACTACCCTCATTAAATCTCCAATATCCTACAATACCACTTTCGCCTGATAAATCCGTTTCACTTTTACCACGATATACATTTGCAACCCAATCAGAATCTTTAGCTGTATTAAAAATAGCTACATCTTGAAGACCACAAGCCCATCCGTTTTCATATTGGTTGCCTGATGTTCTGCGCCCCCCAAAAATCATACCACCAGTATCACCACCTGTGAAGCTCCAATTGAAATTATCTGTCTGACGAAGTACTCCGTTTACATATACTTTACGAGCCGTACCAGAAGATGTATCTGAGCGGTCATCATACGTTACTACTATATGATACCAAGTACCATCTGTTTTTAGATTCCAGTAACTACCGTCCTCAACTAACAATGATTCTTCTACTGGGGTGTCCATGTTAACCCATGCTTTTACTCCTGTATTTGAACCAATGCCGAAGAATGATTGACGTTTTCTATTAATACCAAATGTAAATCGTTGGTTATTGGCATGCTTTCTACCGAATGCAAACATAGTATTTCCTACTTCATCTGGTCTAACCCAATAAGAAACAGTAAATCCTAAATTAAGGTTATAAGTATCGGGGTTAAAATCAGTTGTTACATGATTATTTAGACTACCAGCACCAGCATTCCCACTAAATGTTAATGAGTAATTTTTTTCTGTAACTGCTCCACCACCTCGTGATATTTTTCTATCTTCAAAATTTCTTCTTATATATTCAGTAGTAGCATTATAAACATCTTTAGCTACACTTTCATTTATTTCATACAGATATCTATTCTCTGGTATGGTTAACCAACCTTTCCAAGTTAATTTTTGATTAGCTTGTTTTTTTCTTCCAACGGTTGTTAACATAGATATTATCTTTGTATCTACAACTTTTATTTCACCAAGAATTGTTTTAATGTTACCTTTATATTTTGATGAGAAAGTAACTTTATTTTCTAACCAGCCAGATTCCTTTAATTCTTCTAAAATAGTAGATTTTTGTTTTTGTAATATAGAAATTTGATTTTTTAATTCAAGTATTTCTTCCTCTAAATTTTCAATAATCCCATCTCTATCGTGAATATGATTTTCCAATTCTTCGACAGGAGCAAATAAGTTATCAGTATAATCAATACCTTCAGAATACTCTGGATGTAATTTGTCAAATTCTTCTATATGTTTTTTTAAACTCATTTTATTTTTCGTCTATGTCAGATTTCCAAGTTTTTGTGTGTATTATCGAATATACCCTCGTTGGTATTTCGTAAAGTCCCTCTTCATTTGTCAATAACATACGGTTTCTGTAGTTCTCCCAGGGTATTGGGAATGAGTTATCTAATACACCATTGTTTAATGTCTTGACTAATTCATTAAGTGCGTTTATTGTGTATAAAGAGTTTGATTGTTTCTTTCTGTGTATGGAAATAGTATCTACTGAACTCTCAATATAATCATCGGTTGCTTCTACGTTGTATGTACATATCAATTGATGATAATCATTCTCATTCTGAAATACATATATCTTGTCGAACACTATATCGTTACAAGCTATAATCAAATCTATTGTTTCGTATAATCTATTCCTTTTACAAAATGTCGCTAACAATTGTGTCTTCATTATTTTTTCCCCTTAAAGCAATTTTGCATATCTGTACTATAACTCATAGTGTTTTGTGTTTTTCCAGCTGCACCATTTTTTGAACGATAAGTTTTGTATCCTACTTCTGTTCTGTTATTGTCTTTATCAATGACGTATGTGTATACATTTTTACCAGTTACATTTCCTTTTTTATCATATTGTAACTCATCTACCTCTACTATTGTCATCTCTTCTTCAAATTCTTTTGAATTTTTTACACCTAAACATTCTTTTAAAACTTCACCATCAACTATATTTCCACCCATATTGACATCCATCGCTGCTCCCATAATACTATTAGGATTTCCCTTTTCATATTTCTTAGGTGGATAATCCATCATATTAAAATGAAACGACCTTGATACTTCTTTTGCTTCCATTAATGTTCCAAGTCCTGATTTCATTTCGTTTAGTTTTTCAACTCTTTCTCTTTGCATAGAAACTACTTCTTCTCTTTGGTCAGATAAAGTTTTCTTAACATCTAAACCACCTACATCAGGATGTTGCTTTTGATACTCTAAACCTACTTTATTTATTGATTTTGTTATTTCGGCTGTAAGTTTACCACCATCGGCGGCATATCTCAAAAGCATTTGATATTGTTCTTCTACAGTTAAATCGTCATCAAGAGTCTTTCCCTCAGGCAAATATTTTTCAAATTTGCTATTTGCTGGCGGTTCTCCATTATCTCCATACAAAGCTTTACTTATGTTATTCTGAACACCTTGTGGATTATCTTTTAAAACTTTTGATAAATCTTCTTCAGGTTGAGTCAATAAATTATCAGCTACAGGTACTGCAGCTTTGTTGTAATTTTCTTCTATATCATTTATTTTTTCACTATATTCATCAATAAGTTTTTTAGCTTCTTCTTTTTCTTTATCTGTTAAGTTTGGATCGTTATCTATATTTTGTTTAAAATTTTCACCCTCTTGCATCAATGTTGAATTGTCTTGAATATCATTAGTAGTGGTTTTATCAGAATGAAATTGTAATAACAGATTACCTTTATCATCGGTAACAAAAGTAGCAGTATCGGATGGATTCATTCCTTTACCACCTGCTCGTATAAAAGCTATAGCATCTTCTTTGTCTACTTCTTGTCCATTAGGTAAAATAACTGTTTTAGCTTCTTCTACCATTTTAACTTGAGCATCTATAGATTCTTGTGCTCCATAAAAAGTTTCAACCTTTTTTGGTTCACCAAATTTTTTGATTTTCTGTAATTTTTTAATTCTTTCTTTTGTTCTCTCAAGTTTCTTTTTTGCTGACCTAGCAGAAACTAAACACTTAGAGAAAAGATTTTCATTTTCAATATCTTCAGGTATATCCTTTTTATTTACACCAAAGGTTGATTTTTGTTCTTTTCCAAGCTTAGTTTTTTTAGTTCTCTCATACATCTCTCTAGCTAAATCTTCTTCTGTCATATCAGGATTATCCATTAACATCTTAACTCCCTCTCCTGACATTATTTCATTGAAAGCTGAACCAGCTCCTCCTGGTGCAGGTTTTTTACCTGTTGCTTTTTTATAACCACTATATCCATGTTCTAACATATCACTTTTTACTTGATTATCACCTTTACTTAAATCTCCAGAAACAAAACTCTTTTTCTTCTTTTTAGGTTTATCATCTTCAGGTTCATCCATGCCTCTATCTGTATAATCAGTATTAACATTTTTATTATGGTCTTTACCTCTATCCGCTACAGCGTCTTTACCTACTACAGTTGCTTTAGGTTCTTCTTTTTCTTCTCCACCCTTTTCTTTATCATCACCCTTTTCTTTATCATCACCCTTTTCATCATCTACAGCAACAAGTTTATCACCATCTACTTTATGAGTAACCTTATTTACATTTTCAGGACCATAACCTTTACCTTTCCATTTCAATCCCATATCTTTAGCTTGTTTTGCTATTTTAGGATTTGTAGGTTTTTTTGGTGCTTCAAACAAAAGAGTTTTGATAGCGTAATCAACATCTTCTGTTAACATACCTTGTTCTATTAGATAGTTTTGTAGGGCATATACGTGTTTTTCATTAGTGAAGTCGGGTACTGCATAGTACTTATCTGCGAAATCGTTAAATAATTTATTCCAATCCATTATTAACCCTTGTGAATTTTACCTTTTCGTTCTTTGAACCATTTTCTAAACTGAGCTGGTGCACCAATAGTTATTGGTTTGTTACCACTTGCTGTTGATAATAATTTTTCTATTTCAAGTTTGGCTAGTGGACTATTATCCAATACTCTTTGCATTACAAACATATCAATTATCTTTGTATCATAGACAACAATTTCATTCCACCAAGCACTTTTTTTGTTAACATCGGAATCAATCAAACTCTTTTTGAATATTTTTTTATTTTTGATTAGAGTTTTGTTTGCCACATTAATAAAATCTTTTATATATTTTGCTACTAAAGGCCCTTGTTCTTCTTTAACTTTTGCTTTATACTCATCATACTTAATATCACCCTCTATCCATTTATCTTTATAGTCTCTTTCTATCTTACCCATTTTTCCATCAATACTATCAAAATCAACTTTTGAAGCCTTTAAAGCATTTGTCCATATCATCTTATCCTTATCAAACACGTGAAAAGAACTTACCCATCTACGACCTTGTTTATCAGGTGTTGTATCAAAATCCATACTTCTTTGTGCTAATAAATGTCCCTCTACATAACAAATGATACCACCCATACCTGTTTGAACACCACGACCTTTAGCTAATGCTTCAGATTCATGAGTTTGTGTAAATGTTGAGATTGATTTTTTTCTTCCAAGAACATTTTTGAGTTGTCGTATTCCATCTGGTCCTGTAATGTGAAATGATTTTACAGGTATCTTTTTACCAAGTGCTTTCTCCACAACCGATGGTGTAAGAGGAATGTATTCTTTTCTCCGTACCCAATTCAATACTGATTTTGTATGAGCGGGATACCACTCACCATCTATCCAACTTGGACCAACTTGTGCTTCTGTTAATAAGTCTTTAAGTTTAATCAACAAACTTCTCCGTTATGTCAATAAGTTCATCATAATTATTTCCCCATGCAGCTTTAACTGGATACTTACCTCTCTCTAAAACTTCTTTTATTTCTGTAAGAAGTGGTAATCCATCGTCAATGTGCATATCAAACAGAAATGAATCGTAACTATATAATACAAACTTACTCTTATATTTTCCCATTATTTTTCTTACATCCTTTATAACTAATGCATTCGATTCTGTCTCAAGTAACTGAATATAATAGTTAAATAACTTATTTGCGTTAAAATCATTTCCTCTTATTTGTCTACTATAAATATCTGATTTGATAAAATTCTCTCTCTTATAGAGTTGCCATAACTTATCTGTAAACTCTCTCACCTTACCGAAATACTCTATACTCTCTGCTATGTCGTCAGGAATAAAACCATATAGATATTGGAATGAAAGACCCTTTGCTTCTTTATAACTAATATCAAATCTATCTGCAAAATGTTGGTGAACTGATTCGTCTGAAAACTTATAATCCACTTTCTCTGCAATCAATCTCAAGTGATATGCATCATAATCAAACTCAACTAATTTACCTTTACTACCAAACCTACTAATGAATTTTTTCCTACTACCATCATTCTTATTCAGAGCTGCAAAGTTAATTCCACCAAATCTATTGGATGGACGACCTGTGGAAGTGAATGGATTATACTCTGAATACACCATTCCATCAGGTGTTTGTAAACCATTTTTTTCTATGTATGTAAAGTTGTCAAACATATCGTTGTTATATGTCAAGATGTCAGGAGTAGGGTATTTTGAGACGATAACCTGTATTCCTGTTGCTATCTTATATAAGTGTGAGCTAAATCTCATTATAGGAATAGACGTATTTACATCTTTTTTCTCATGATGTTTCATATGATAATGTCGGATTATATCATCAGAATACAAATCAAAATCAGTTTTCTCACCTGTATTCCAATAGTTGAGTAGATTTACATCAATAAGATTATTTAATCCAGTAAGGTGATATGCTTGTTTTTTATCAAGGGTATAGACATTTTTATTTTTATTTCTTAATATAGTTAAATCACCAAGTTGTAGACACAATCCATCGGTATGATTGAACGGTAATATATATGCACTATTGTCAACTAATAAAAAAAGAAAGGATAGTTTTGTTTCTACTGGATGTTTTTTGTGGTCGGTAGGAATAGGGATTGCGACAATCTCTTTTGCTTTCTCATAATCGTTCAAGAAAGCATTAAACTCGGAACTATTCTCTATGAATTTCAATGTATAACCTTTATATGGTTATAAATATCAACCCTCTTTCCCAAATTCAATAAAATTATATATCTTCATTCGAATTTGTGGGAATGTTTTTTCTACTTCAAGGGTGTTCTTTACATTTAATCTTTCTTGTTCCTCAATGTCTTTACTAAGAGACCATCTCATTTGTGTTTTACGATATATAGCATCTGCATTCATGTACTTTGGTTTTTTAACTTCTATGACTGGTGCTTTATCATCTGATGCTAATTGTAAAAAATATCTAATAAAAAATCCTTTTGTATAATCTGCTTTCTTTGGTTCACATTTTTGATTTTTAAAATATTTTGATACTTTTACATTATTACTTTTAGCTTGTATGTAACCCTCAATGTCAGATAGATTTCTAACCCTTATTATTTCTTTTGAATACTTTTGTGGATTAGGGAATGTCTGATAAACAACTCTTTTAGTCTTTGTTATTATTTTATGGTATTCTACACCACTTGGAACAAATATTGATGAATCATAAGAATATACAAATTCTTTTACGTCTGTTACTCCAGCTGAAAACTCCAATTGTTCTATTGTTTTATCGTTTTCTAAAATAACCATTATTGTCCTTGCCCTGCTTCTGCTTTTTTAACACCTGATGTAAGCTTGTCTTCTTCGTTAATTTCTTTTGGAGGATTTGGGTCTAACCTAAATGGTGATTTTCTTCCTTTGGTTTTAGTTAAATAATCCACAAAGTTTAGATATGGTGGGTCGTTTGGGTTAGTATTTGGATCATCATCATTGACTATATCAGCTTGTTTTTGTAACATATCTTTTAAAATATTAGCTACTGGTTTCTTTGCACCAAACCCATAATCAATTCTCATTAAACCTCTAAGTTCAGTTTTCCAACCTGACGAATCTAAGGTATGAGAGACATCCATAATCTGAAATGCACAAGCATCTCTATATCTCTTGGGAATGTACGAACTTGAAAATGCTTCACCTGCATATATTCCACCTGTTCCATCTATTGTTATAGATAATTCTATTGGTGTAATAATATCTTTTGTTCTTTCTAAAGAAGTCGGTGATTGTTTCAAAAAATACATCAAAGCACTTTTAAAATGTTTTTTCATTACTCCACTATTTGAATATAAATATCTGAAATCTAAATCACCCATAAACCAATTTGCTACTGCTTTTCTATTTTTTTCTTTTGAAAGCGCATATACACCTGCAGCTCCTAATGCAAATGGAAGACTAATTGTTGCTGCAGCAACAAATAATGTTCCTATTAGTACTTTTTTACCAACGCTTGCTTCAGGCTCACCTGTTTCAGGGTCTATGACAGGAACACCATCATTTAATATTTCCATAATTTGTTTTTCAGTATAAATTTGGATAATCTCATCTACATCTAAAGTAATTCCTTTTTTACCATCAGGATAAGTAGCAGATGAATTTAATTCAGGCACTACATTATTTTCTGGAAGTGCATTGTAACCCCAATTATCATATGTTGAATTACCTAATACTCTTTGAACATTTCTTAATATTTTATCTTCTGGATTTTTTGGTTCTTCCATTCCAGCGTTAAATAATTTACCTATAGCTCTACCTGCAGGGTCTAACGTTAAATCTTCAGCTGCAGCTTCACCACTTCTTATATTTTTTCCGTAGATAGCTGCTGTAGCCATTTGTGATGGTAACTTGGTAACCATATTTTGATTGTAGACTATTGAATTAACTTGCCAAGCTGGAAATACCATCAATCCTGGATTTGGAACATTACCTTCAGTATCAACATAACCATTTGTTATTTCACCTGTATCAAAATCAAGACTTTTGTTATTTAATAAATTTCTTACAGGTTTTTCAGTACTACTATCTTCAATAACTTTAACTTGAAACTCATTGTCTGAATCTGCAGTTAGTTTAAATTCCCAAATACCACCACAAGCAGCACTAATTCTTGATAATAAATTCCCCAAACCACTTTCAAGTGAACTAGCTCTACCCATTTCTTCTTCTATAATTTTTGAATGTATAAGTAAATTTCTTAAATAACCTTTTCCTTGTGGTGGTGCTTCTCCGTCTTTTGTTCCCTTTATTTTCTCTCTTATATTAACATCTCTTCTTTTCAATTTTTCCATTTGTTTATTAGAGGGACTATCATCTCCTAATGTACTTTCATCTATAGGTTCTACGTTAAATGGTGGTAATTCTCTTACTTTGTTCATCAACTTTATATATGACTGTCTTGTCCAAGAATACTTTTCAAAGTCCTCACCCATTGAACTAGCTGAACCACCTCCAATACCTGTGTTAGTGTCATCATTTATATTTGCTTTTACAAAATCTAAATCCATTGGCCATTGACCAGGTATGATAACTTCATTTGCATTTAATGTTATTAGATTAACAGAATCATTATTTATTTTTACACTTTCATAAAAAAATACTCCATCCTTAGATTCAAATTTTCTATCTACAGAACGTATTTGATAACCTATTTTATTACCATCGTGTATTTTTGCAACATAACGATTTAATATATTATCTTCAAACCAACCATATGTTATATAAGGACCAAGATATCTTTCATCAATATCACTATTATTTTCAAAAACTCCAAGTAGTTCACAAATTATAGTATCATCAAATTCTTTACGACCCACACTCCCATCTTCATTTTTTACAATTCCATTAAACCAATCAGCATCTCCACCTGCACCTAAAACTCCACCATCGTTATACTCATATTTTAAGTTCAATAAAATTTCTCTAAAATTTTCAAATAATATTTTTGGTGGTATATTTTGTATAACATTTGCATCTATATTTTGGTCTTTTCCAGCACTACCCAATCCCTTCTCAGCTAATGCTTTTTGTATAACTTCATTATCTCTTATTTTTTTAACTTCACCTTCTCTACTTTTTCTGACTCTACGTTCATCTCTAATTTGATTTCTAATATCAGCTGGTATTTCAAAGGATGGTGCTGTTTCAGAATCACCTAATGGTGAACTAAAAACATTAGAAGATGGTGATAGTATTTCTGTGACACAATCGAAACCACCATCATCTCTACCAGTCCATGTAAAATTTTTAACAACACCATATACTAATTCTTGATTACCTTCTCCTTTATTTCTAACTACTTTACTTAAATCTCCAATCTTTCTTGCATCTAGTTTTTTCCAATTATCATAAATAAATTCTTCAGGTGTGTGACCAGACCACATCCAACCAAACTCTAATGCTACAGATGCTCCAGGAGCTAAAAAATATGGTGTTAATCTTTGTAATGTATCAAAATCCCAACATATCCATTTTATCTCAGCACTTCTGACAGCTTTACTTTGACCTTGTATTCTTGTACTTATACCTTTTAGTCCAGCTATTGGTCTGTTATAATTGTTTGTTTGATATACATCAGCAAACTCACCACGCAGTCCTCCACCAATCCTTTGTATATTCCCCCCCATCAAATAATCTTCACTTTTTTTCTGATTAATACTTTGAAGTAAATCTGTAGAATCTTGATTAGTAGATAAATTTACTTTTTCTTCACCTGCTGAAATAACAACGGGTTCATTTGGTGCACCTTTAGGTACTGATAATGAAATCATTCTAGCCCAAGTAGTTCTTGTTTGCATATAGTTAGATGGTTTTTGATTTGATATAGGTTCTTGAACTGGACGTTCTTTTCTTCCAGATTGTTTTATCTTTTCAATAAGAGTTTTTTGAACTGCTGAGTCAATTGGTTTTAACTGAATCATTTTTTACTCATTTAATGTGTTGAAATTAGCGATTATTTTTGTTATATTTCCTGGAATTCTTACTTGAAAGTTTGGATTTAATACTGTTCTACCCTTACCCAAACCATTTGCTTGTGCGATTACCCACCATAAAGAAGCGTCATTATAAAATTCAAAAGCGAGATTGTCTAATCTAGAACCATCTTTAGGATAAATAAATTGATCTTCATCTGATAATGGTATTTGTGGATATAAAGTTGGTACAAGAACTCTTTGTCCTTTTTTGTTAAATTTTAATAATGTATCGTCATATCTTCCCATAATTTAAACTCCTAAAACTTAAATGGTATAGCTGGTAAAGGTATATCTACATTTGGAACATTTATTTCAGATTTAAGTGCATCTATTTTAGCTCTAGCTTCTTTAATATCGTCTTCACCTGATTTTAGTTTAGCATATACACTTTCATCTACACCTGCTATTCCTAATTCTTCAAAAAGATGTGGGAAATCATGTTTACTTGTATGTGAATATCCGTCTGGATTATCACTTGTAGGTTGTCCTCTATCATATGCCACTCTATTTGGTGCTAATGATGCTAAATCTGCTGGATCGTTTTTGAATGTTCCATATTTGTAATCACCCCTTAACCAATCTAAACCATAATGTTTACCTGTAGTCTGTGGAACTTGTTTATCAATAACTCTCATATCTGCAGATATTTGAATTAGTTTTGGTAATCTTAAACCAGGTTTAATTTCCCAAGTAGATTGTGTATCTACTGCATAGTTTAAACTCTGAAAAATCATTGGTTGTTTATCAAACATATCACCTAATGTAAAATTAAAAAATGGTGATACCATACGATTATTTTCTATTTTAGGATATACCAACCCTCTTAAATAATTTAATTTTTCCCAAAGAGTAACTAATTCTTGAACTGATTTTGGCATCACCTTAAATGTAACATTAACATTTCTTGTAGCACCTTGATAAACATAAACCTTATCTGGTCTACCAATATATCTTTCTTCTGCATAATCAGGTGATGATGTATCAGAAACACTTTCAAGTATTGCTCTGAATATAATCCACTTACCATTCACCATATCTCTAAATTTAAATGGAACAAAATCTATGTTAGTATCGTTAATGTCGTCAGTTATAGTACTTCCACCATATGGATGTAAATTTATTTTATCTTGTAATCCTGAAGAGTATTTACCATCAGTACTCATTCTTACAACACCCATTTCTTCATCAGCTATTGTTCTAGCAGGTGCACCTTGACTTCCAAGTCCTCTTACTACATCAGCTTTTTGAGCTGTATCTTCATATCTATTATCTTCACCAAGATTCCCATACGACAACATATTATATCTTTGTATTCTATTCCCTAATCTATCTTTAGAATCGTTAACGACATTATCAGGAAAGTTTATCTCTCTTGCTCCTCCTAATACTCCTTTTTTTGTATTTAACAAACCCTCAGTTTCAGTAGGGTCTACACCCCACTTTTCACCAGATGCAAAACCTGTTGCAATTGCAAATGGCTGTATTCCAAAAGGGTCATTCCCAAGATTTATACCTAAAGAACCCTCTCTTGAAACAGCTACATCACTTACACCCACACCTCTAAAAGATACAGGACCATCAGGATTAAAATCGTTTTTACCCACAAAGACTGTTGTATATTTTTGAAGAGTAATATCCTCATACTTACCACTAACATCATATAGGTTACGTAACGCACCTTTAGTATCTTGAGCTGCACTTGGATTAGCTACTGTATAATATAGATTTGGTGTATCAAAAAAATTATGTGAGAAATCTGTATGGATTGAACCGTCAGTTTCTATACCAATTCCATATCTTTGTCCGTTACTACCTATCCAATCAGGACGATCTACATTATCTTTACCAAAAGATTGTGCTGGAAGTTTTTTAAGAGCATCTGGTTGTGTCAATAAGTTTTTTAATCCTGCTTGAAACGCTGCTTTACCCTCATCAAAAGCAGCCATATCAAAACTCAATGAACCTTTAGATATATTAGCATTTAATCTAAACGATGGGAAAGCTGATGATACAGTTCTTGCGACAGCACCTAAATTTAATCCACCTTTACCACTAAACTTGGGAAAACCTATATCTATACCTTTTACAGCATTACTGAGTCCAGTAAATGGATTTCCAAAACTTGGTAAATTTACATCAGGTAATGATGGAAAATTTGGTAAGGGTGGTAAACTTATACTTGGTAATTTAATTCCACCTAAAGCTGAAGCAACTCCTCCACCAATACCTTTTAAAAGGTTTGCTGTAGTATCTGCTAAACCACCTAATATATTTGCTATACCACTAAGATTTGGTGTTCGTGGTGTAGGAATATCTATTAAGAATGGAAACATCGATGTTAAACTAAACGATTTTCCTAATATTGGTTTTATTGAATCGCCCGATCCTATTGGAATATTTGATAGATTTGATTTAAAATTTGAATCACTAATGTTTGGAAAAATATCAGCTATACCATTTGCAGCTCCTTTTATAGCCGCACCTACTCCTGTTAAAATATTACCTGGTTGGAAGTTTGGATTTAAACCAACCTGAGGAAATGCTACATCTATACCATCCATGAATTTCATTACACCATTTCCTGCATCAACGACAAAGTTACCAATATTTTTAAGTAGTTGAACACTTGGTGAACCTGCAGGTTGTAGATGTCTAACACCATGTGCACCTATTGCTAATGAATCAATTATTGATGTTGGTCTCCAAGTTCTTATATCACTACCTACTAATTCATCGACACTTGTACCTGGCTCAGTTCCTTTTACTACATTTTTAAATTTATCTTGACCAAAATTAAATCTTTGTTGTTTTGGTCCAGGTAGAGGTTGTTTTCCACCTAAAACATCACCAATCTTTTTTACTAAACTTCCACCTTGTGGAACTCCATCAACTCCAAGACCATTTGCATTCATCTTCTGTAGAATATTTTGTTTTATTACAAAACTAACACCTCTTGGTGTTAATAAAAACTTACCTAATCTTTGAACATCAGCTACAGTTCTTGCAGCTTGAGTAACAGCACCTGCTCTTACTAATCCTAAATCTATTTTTCCTAAACCTCCTGGTCCCCATCTATCACCGATTCCTTTAAGAACAAATGGTTCATCAAAACCTAATCTACTATTATTTCTTGCACCTAATCGGTCACTACCTTTAAATGCTCTATCATAATAATCTTGTAATTTAGGTTCTGTGGTTTTGAATAAACTTGGTGTAACGAATGTAGTATCAAATTGAAATTTAAGTTCTTCACCTTGACGACTAAGAGCAGTAAATACTTTATTTTCTATTTGAACTCTTGGTGGTGTAGGGAATGTTTTTGCTCCCGTAACAGTAGTTGCAGAATGGCCATCTTGAAAAGATTGTGGTGTTTGTTTTGAACCAACACCAATAGCTAAATTTGATTTCATATCTTTTAATGCCATTAATTTACTCCCTGATTTTGTACTGCTCTAACCATTTTTGCGTTACCTTCATTTACAGCACCTATTAACATATCCATTTTATCAGTTCCACCACCACCTGCTGGTGCTCCACCTGTTCTCATAGCTGATGTTATTCCACCACCTGTACCACTAACAGCCTTACCAAAAGCTGCTACATCTAATCCAACAGATTCAGCTACTTTTTTCCTTGTAATTGCATCCAAAGATTCAAATTCTGCTGCAGACATCATATTACTTATTTCACTCATAGCCCCTGCTATATCATTATTAAATACCAGTTCTCTTGCTTTTTCTAAGTTTAATTCTCTACCTAATAAAACCTCTGCTTCCATCTGTCTAGTTATTGAATCTTCAAAGTTTAATAGACTATCTGCTACTGAAGCTACATTGGATAATTCTAAACCTAACTTCTTAGCTGCTATTGCAGCTGCTGTTATATTTCCACCACCATCTTTACCAAATTTTGCAAAAAGTTCTGTATTCTTTGCTACATCATTCATCACATCACCGACAGGAACATCTGCTGCTCTTGCCATATTAGCCTGTAACTCAATAGAATTTAATGCTGACTCAAGACTACCCTCACCAACTGCTTGCATATTTCTTGCTAATGTTCCAACACTATCTGCACTCAATCCAAAATTTGCTACCAAGTTACTAGCTTGTAATGTAGCTCCTGCAGTTGCATCACTAAAACTACCAAACTCTGAAGCTATTCCTTTTATGATTTGAAGAGTATCTTCTTGAGTCATTCCGTTGAGTTTGTTTGCAGCTGCTACTGCTTTGGAAGTAGCTAATATTTTTGAGGTTTGTGCAAACGAAGTTCCTAAATCCCTTTGAGTTTTATTTACTTCTAATCCAAATCCTATCGCAGCTACTGCTAATGCTGCAAAACCAATTTTAAGTAACTTTGTGCTTTTAAGAATACCTGTCATTCCCTTTCCACCATTTTTCACACTCCTTAAAAAATCACCTTTAAGTTCTCCTGCCATTTGAGATATCTTACCCTCTTCACCTCCAAGATTGAATTGCTTAGCTAACCATTGTCCTCCAGGTAAATTATTAACCATACTTTCAAGTCTATCAGCACCATCATCAATTATATCAAATATTTTTCCTGTAGATGGATCGTTAAGAGCGTCACCCATAGCTTTAGCACCTCTAGCAGCTGCCTTTAAATGTTTTGCGCTACGTCCTTCTAAATTGCCTATGTATGTTTCTGTAATTGCTATTTTTTTCTTACCTGCTAAAAAGTCGTCTAAATTATCAGCAATATCATCATAAAGACCTAAAACTTCTTCAGTAGCTTGTTTTTCATACTTCTTATATTTGCCATTTTCAGCGTTTAACTTTGCAGCATCTTCAATTTCCTTCGTCATCTCTTTTGTATAATCCAAAATGGGTTTTTGGCGCAGAGCCATCTTACCGTAACTACTATTGATGGAATCAATTAATTCTTGAGCTACTTTTAGTTGTTCATTTATTTTTTGTTGTTCTTGATACGATGGCATATCACATATCCATTACTATTTATTTTTTTTAGCTTGGTCCTTTTTCATTTGGGCCACAGTCGCTTTAAACTGAATGAGTGAATCATTCATGTCTTGAATGTTTTTTTGTAATTTTTTGTTACCCTTAGCTGCTTTCATAGCTTGACGGTATTTACCACCTGCTATTAGACCTATCATTTTTTTAATAATGAAGTCAGTAACACCCTCATTTACTTTTTTAGACATATTGTTGCTCCATTGAAAATTGTTTGGATTTAGTTATAAATAAATATCAGAAATTAGGATTTTCGATTGGTAGACATAGCTTGGTCATATGCTTTTTGTCGCTCTTTAGCGATATGTTCATACTCTTTAGCTAATCTTTTTAGATAGTATCTTCTGAGATGTACGGGCATAGCATACACTTCATCAAAAGTGTAACCACCTTTTCCGTAATTTAATAGTGTGAATATTTCTTCGTGAACTTGAAGTTTGTTATGATGCGTTAGGCCAAAAAAACCCTGTCCCTAATGGGACCACTACCTCCTGAGTGTGCGAACAATGTGGGCAAATATATGGATAATTCATATCTACTCCAGGAGTAACTTTGTTAAGATGTTTTCTAAACTCAAGAGAGTCTATTGCTAAAAACTTATTATCAACAAAGTCATTAATAACTGATTGTGTGGTATCACCATCTACTGAAGTAATCATTTTTTTAAATCTAAATGAATTCGTATAATCTATGTCTGGTTGAACTTTTTTCATAGCTTCTACATCTTTATCTACCAATATTTCTTCACCACTATTTAATAGTTTAAATTCTATCTCTACTTTAGTAGTTGGTAATTTCATAGAAAACTTGTTTTCTTTTGTATCATCTGAAATTTCTGTATCTTTTAGTTGCGTACAATCAACTTTTAAATCACCTGTTTTACCACATTCTGAACAATTTGCTTTTACATTATATTCTTTACCATACCCAAGTATTCTTGCAGCAATCATTAGTGAATTCTTATCACCAATTAGTAAATCATCAATCTTGACTTTTTTATCTACTATAAGTGATTCAAGAACTTTATCTATCACAATACCTTTTCGTATTAGATTTATAGAAGTAAGAATATCTTCTTCTTTTGCTGTCATGTATTTTAGTTCAACTTCACCCTTTGATAAAGGGTTGTCTTTTGGATACAACTTTCCCTTAGACGGAAGATTAACTACTTCCGTTGGGAACTTATATTCTGCCATATGAGTTTCCTCTGATTATTATCATTAAGATTTAAAACCTGTTTATTAATAACTATATTAGTAATTGTTCAAATAACAATTTATTTTGATGGTGTAAATTTTTCCTTAATTGGTTTAAGAATCATATCAAAAACGATATCATCATATTTTGTCGGGGTCATTTTCACGATTTTTTCCAATGCGTAAATAACTACCAAAATATATTCCCAATTTGCTGCTATAAATTCAGTCATTTTATACTCCTATTAGATTAGAATTGTAAGATTGCGTAATCATACTGTAATGTTAGGGTGATGTCTGCTGGCTCACTTGATTCAAAAGCCATCTCACCAAAGTTTGCGGTTGTTATGTAAGCACCTTTTAATGTCCATTCTTCTACTATATCACCTACTGGACCTAGCATATTGAATGTCACATCTTTCTTATAAAAATCTGCGTATCCGTCTCTACCTGTTACAGATTCGTGTCCTAATCGAACCCATTCCATAACTGCTTGTGCACCACTTGGAACGATTGGATCGTATAATGTTATATCAACTGGCTGCCAAGTTCCTTTTCCCTTGAGGTGTCTCTTGACGTTGATGTGGTCTAAAACCATTTCCTCAAACTGTATCTGTGGTCTTGCAGCTGCTTTGACTAAATATGATGGAATACCCTCGATGTACATAATAAACCGATTTTTTGTTTTCGGTTCAAACGGGGTAAAAAATATTTCATTCGTATCTAAAATGTCAGGCATTATTTGTCTCCATTAAAAGCATTTTGTATCTTCTAATATAAATATCAAAAACTTAAAAAATAAGTAATATGAATATTACATAGTTCTTCTTAGTTTTATAGTAGTTTTATAGGAAAAGAAAAACCCCAACCGAAGTCGGGGTTTTCTATATACGTCAGCGTATGTTATAAGATAAATTACTCAGGGAACGATGCGCCTGTAGGTTGAACAACAAAATCCAACACAATGAACTCTGCAGTTCTTGTAGGTTGAATAAAGATTTGTCCTACCAATCTGTTTCTATCTACAACATCAGGAGTATTGTTAGTTTCATCCATTACTACTCTAAATGCACTTAAACCACTATTGGATTGTACACTTTCAAGGTAAGGATTAACAATATTCAAGAATCTGTTTCGTGTAGCTACTGTATTCTGTTCGAATACCAAGTATCTTGAGGATGATGCGATGAATTTCTTCAATGCAATCAACAATCTACGAACATTGATTCTATCTAATGCTGATGGTTTGGATTGTAGTGTCTTCTGTCCGAATACTACTACACCTTGACCAGGGAATGAAGCTATTGGATTAACTCTTTCTTCATAGAGATCGTCTCTTTCAGCGTGTGTTAATCTTGTTTTAGCTTCTAATACCGTAGTCAAACCACCACGATTTAAACCAGCTGGTGCAAACCATTCGTGTGCGACTTTATCAGTAAATGCGATTACTCCAGGTAATACGACTGATGGTGGGACCCATACTGGTCTGTTTGTGTCTCCATCAACTATCTTAACCCAGGGGTAATATGTTCCTGCATAGTTTGTATCTAAAGCACTTACAGTATTTGTTACCGTAGCTATAGTATCTCCGTATGCAGCTGCATCCATCACATAGAAAGCGTCTGCTCTTGCTTCAACTTTCAATATTGCGTGATTTGTTACCTTTGGATGTAATCTATGTATCACACCAGGTGTTACCAACAAGTTAATGTCAAATTCGTCAGGATTACTTACAGCATTAATTGCTCGTTTGTAAGCTACTGAACCACTTGCTGTAGCACTTGAGATATCAAATCCTTGTGTGTTAGCTGCTGTGATGTCATTACCGACAAGTTTTGGATTACCAGGATTATCACCATCAAATCCCCATTGGAAAGGTACTGTAAATTTCCTCTGACCAATAGCTGAAAGTGATAATGTAATGTTTTCTGTAGCGTCTGAATATGTAGATGCTAATGCACTTGCGTCAGCGTGTCCTAACATATTCTCAAGAGACATAGAAACATTACCAGTTGTAGCGGCTGTCTTGTAAATTGGTGATAAATATTCACCATTATCAGGACGTTTATCCATATCGAAATCAAAACCATAAAATATGTTTGAATCGAAATCACCGTTAGTATTCTGTTGTGTGTGAACAAAAGATGCACTTGGTGCACTAGCTACAGGAATATTCACTGCGCTGTGTCCCATAGGAACAACTGTAGTTGGCATATTTTCTAAGTTTTTGTAATCACCAACTCTGATATGTTTACTCAAGTTTGGATAATCACCTTTGTATGTCAACTTACCATTTGAATCAATTTCAACAAACCTATCACCAATTACTTTAGCGAAGTAGTTTGCTGCTTCTGGATCGAATGTCAAATTGTCATATTGTTCTACTATCTGATTGTCTTTTGTTTTATTTGGTGCATGATGTCGAACCTGTAATGAGAATGTTCCATAATCACTACCTGCTACCGAAGATGCTGCTTTAATATTTAAGATATTAGTCTTATATGCTTTGTTCATATTTGTTCCATGTGAACGTGTATAAACTCTGAATAAGTTATATCTTGCTCCAGCCACTAATTGTGATTGGATGTAAGGTGTTCTAGCAACATTGTAATCTTTGTTACCAGTCCATGTGTCAGCATTTCCATCAGCATCAAATGTAGTTACGCCTGAATTTAAATCAAGTGTACTTGTTGATGAGGTAATTGCACTTTGCCAAGCGCCTGAACCTGTGGAATGTTGTATCCCCTTAAAGTTTTTGTAAAGATAGACTGGTACAGTTGTACCTGCTCCATCATCTGCTATCTGAGGGTCTGTACTAAGGACATCTCCGATATAATTTGCACTTCCTGTACTAAACGAAATTGTTTTTGTATAGGTTGTGACATCACTTCCACTAACTACCAATGTGTAGTTTGTAAAAGTTCCACTACCTGTAGATGGTGTTAAGTCACCAGTACCGTTTACAGCTCCACGTGATGGTGCTAAAACAGCTAATGCGTGGTCTTTAGTTGAACCACTAATTCTACAAGATAATGTTATTATATCAGGTTTATATCCACCTAGTCCTAAAACCCTCACGACCGTTACCGAACCAGCGGAACGTAAATATTGCTGTACAGTATATGGCGTATAAAAACGCTTATCGAGACCACCGAACATCTCTTCGAATTCTGAATAGTTATTCAGAACAGTAGGTGTAAAAGCTGGACCTTTAGTCGTTGGACCAATAATCGCAGCTCCAATGTCTGCTACACCTTGTGGAAGAAATGATAAGTCTCGTTCTTGCGTAAATACACCAGGACTTACGATTCTTTCAGCCATTGAGTTTCTCCTAAATGATTTTTGTTAAAATAAAGAAAATTTGTTTATTTATAAGTATATACAAAAATCCCCAAATACAATAATAAGGGGATTTTTATTTATTTTTTTAAGTTTTTTATTAACTATTTGGTGTAAATACACCAGTTTCAGGGTCTAAATTACCTGAACCATATTTATCATTCAATTCTTTACCAACTTCTTTCTCTTTTGCTTGAGTATCAGAATACTTCTTAGCATATTCTTCTTCACCTTTTGCTAAAGAATCTATCTGTTGTTGAAGTGCGATTTTTTGAATTGCTATTTGACCAAATGCGGTTTGACATTCGAGATAGTCTTGTTGAATCTGTTTTAAAGATGCTAACTCTGTGTCTGTAAATTTAATTTCCTTGTCTGCCATAACATTTCCTCATAGTTTGTTTAACAATAATAAGTATTAATTACTTATCCAAACATTCACAATTTTTTTCGATGTGTTCTACTTTTTTATGTAATTCTTTGATTGATTCTATCAATAATGGAACTATTAACTCATACTTAACAGCTTTATATCCATCACTTCTTTCAGTTACAATTTCAGGAAGAACTTTTTCTACTTCTTGTGCTATAACACCATATGAATGTTCACCTGCATATGCTTCTTTGTTATCATTCCAATCAAACTCTACACCACGAAGTTCCGAAAGTTTCATTAACGGGTCTCCGATTTTTATTATGTTATCTTTCAATCTTTCGTCTGAAGAATAGAATGCCACAACGTCATTGTTAAAGTTAGCAAGACCTGCATCTGCCATAGATAATGTAAGTGCAGTTATGGTTGAACCACCATCTTCACCCTTAAATATCATAGATTTGTTGTTGACATTTGAATGTAAAACAGCATCACTTGAAGAGTTTGTAACAGTTAAGATTGCAGTTCCAGCTGATTTTATTATAGTATCATTACCAGCAGCGTCTAATATAATATCTGCAGCTGCATCTACTGTTAGATTGTTTGCTGATATCACTAAGTCAGTTCCATCACCCTCAATCTTCTCACTAGCACCACCGAAGACAATACCAACGTCATTTGGAATATGAACATCAGAAGTTGCAGTTAGGTTTATCTTACCACCTGAGTTTATTGTTAAATCAGTTCCATCAGATTCAATCTTCTCATTTGCATCTGTAAAGTGTAAACCAACATTAGTTGGTATCACAATATCAGTAGTTGCAGTTAAATTTAATAGATTACTTGATGCTATTGTTAAGTCTGTACCGTCTCCTTCGATTTTTTCTCCGTCATTTCCAAACGTCATACCGATGTTTGCTGGTACGTTAATATCACCACTTCCACCTACATTAATATTTAAGTCAGTTCCATCACTTTCTAAATATTCACCTGTTGAGTTTCCGCTATGGTCATTAAAGGATAGTCTATTTGCTACAAATACATTTGCAAATGAACCTGTAGAAGTGGATGAACCACTTACAAGTGCGGAATCAATCTTAATCTTATTAGCGCTAATCGTTAAGTCAGTTCCATCACCCTCAATTTTCTCTCCATCATCACCAAACGTCAAACCAATATTTGCAGGTATGTTAATGTCACCTCCAGAACCTACTGTTATACTTAAATCTGTGTCGTCTGATTCAATTTTTTCGTGAGTACCAAACATAACACCAACGTTTGCTGGAACTTTAATATCTGCAGTTCCTGTAAGATTAATGTTATTACCTGCTATCGTGAGGTCTGTTCCGTCTCCTTCAATTTTTTCACCATCATTACCGAAAGTTAATCCAACGTTAGCTGGTATGTTTATATCAGTTGTAGCTGTAAGGTTAATGTCTTGTCCTGATGCGATTGTTAAATCAGTTCCATCACTTGTTAGATACTCACCACCCTCATCAAATAAATATGAATATTGTCTTGTCAAGGTGTGGTGGAATGAACCTGTTCCTGAACCACTAACGTTTCCTATTACGTGTAATGCTTCTGCAGGATTTTTTGTGTTAATACCCACTTCGTGGAAATGTCCATGAGCAAATGAACCTGAAGATACTGATGAACCACTTGTCATACCACTAGCTATCTTTAGAATATTTGCAGAGATTGTTAAATCTGTTCCGTCTCCCTCTATCTTTTCAGCGTCATCACCAAAAGTAATACCAACGTTAGCAGGTATATTAACATCTGCAGTTGCAGTTAAATTTATGTCTGCGCCAGAGTTAATTGTTAAATCTGTGTCGTTTGATTCAATCTTTTCACTTGCGTTATCATCAAATACAATACCTTTGTTCTTAGGTATGTGAACGTCAGCGGTTGGTGATAAGTTAATCTTATTACCAGTTATGGTTAAATCTGTACCATCACCCTCTATTTTTTCAGCATCATCTCCGAATGTAAGACCTACGTCTGATGGAATGTTAATATCTGTCGTAGCAGTTAAGTTTATGTCTGCGCCAGAGTTAATAGTTAAATCTGTATCGTTTGACTCAATCTTTTCACTAGCATTAGCGTCAAAGACTAATCCAACGTTTTGTGGAATGTGAACATCACTTGTTGCTGTAAGGTTTAGTTTAGCACTTGAGGCTATAGTTAAATCAGTTCCATCTCCCTCTATCTTTTCGCCATCATCACCGAAAGTTAATCCTATGTCAGCTGGTATATTTACATCTCCTGTAGCATCTAATGTTAAGTCTGCGCCTGTATCAATTGTTAATGCACCACTTGCATCAATTTCAGCTGCGTCTAATGTAATCGTATCTACTGTAAGTTTAGGTGCTTCCATAAATACACTTGAAGAAAGTGCAGTTCCAGCGTGTCTATATCTTAAAAATGCTACACTTCCACTAATACCCCAATCAACACCACCATTGTGCATTAGTGCTGATGTAGCTGAACCACTACCAACCGTTATGGTATGGTCAGCGACTTGTAGACTACCAACTTGCGCTTCAAGTCTATCACCAGTTACAGTTAAGTCTCCTGGAATTGTTACATTACCATTATTAAATGTAACAGTTTCAATTAATGTGTTTCCATTTGAAATTATTGAAAGGTTATTACTACCATCAACTTCTATCTTTTCTGTATCAGCTCCGAATGTTAAACCTACTTCTGCAGGAATGTTAATATCAGAAGTTGCAGTTAGGTTTATATCAGCGCCTGAATTAATGGTTAAATCTGTATCATTAGATTCTATCTTTTCACTCGCATCATCATCGAATACTATACCAACATTCTTTGGAATATGAACATCAGAAGTAGCAGTCAAGTTTAGTTTAGCACTTGAAGCTACAGTTAAATCAGTTCCGTCTCCTTCAATTTTTTCTCCGTCATTACCGAATGTCATTCCTATATTTGCACCAACATTGATGTCTCCACCAGAACCCACCGTAATCGTCAAGTCTGTATCATCACTTTCTATTTTTTCATGTGTTCCGAACATCACACCGACATTAGCTGGAACTTTGATATCTGCAGTTCCTGTAAGATTGATATTGTTACCTGCTATAGTAAGGTCTGTTCCGTCTCCCTCTATCTTTTCTCCGTCATCACCAAAAGTAAGACCTACGTTAGCTGGTATGTTTATATCTGTTGTTGCTGTTAAATTTAAATCATTACTTGATGCTATTGTTAAATCTGTACCATCACCCTCAATCTTTTCACCATCGTCTCCAAAAGTAAGACCAATGTCAGCTGGTATATTTATATCACCATTAGCACCTACTGATATATTTAAATCAGTATCATCACTTTCTATTTTTTCGTGTGTTCCAAACATTACACCGACATTAACTGGAACTTTTACATCTGCAACGGCTGTAAGATTGATATTGTTACCTGCTATGGTAAGGTCTGTTCCATCACCCTCAATTTTTTCTCCGTCATCACCGAATGTCAATCCAACTCCTGATGGAATATTAATATCCGTAGTTGCTGTAAGGTTTAAATCTTGTCCTGATGCTATAGTTAAATCAGTTCCATCACCTAATAGGTATTCACCACCCTCATCAAATAGGTAAGAGTATTGTCTCACCAAACCATGATGGAATGAACCTGTACCAGAACCACTCACATTACCGACAACCTCTAACGCTTCAGCGGGTGCTACTTCGTTAATACCAACCTTACTTGCAAAATGTCCATGTGCGAATGAACCAGTCGAAGTAGAAGAACCACTTGTTTCAGCACTATTTATTAAAATCTTGTTGGCACTTATAGTCATGTTTGTGCCGTCACCTTCAATTTTCTCTCCGTCATCACCAAAGGTTAATCCTATATTAGCTGGTATGTTTATATCACCACCACTTCCAACTGTTATACTTAAATCTGTGTCGTCTGACTCAATCTTCTCATGCGTTCCAAACATAACTCCTACATTAGCTGGAACTTTGATATCTGCAGTTCCTGTAAGATTGATGTTATTACCAGTTATGGTTAAATCTGTACCATCACCTTCAATTTTTTCTCCGTCATCACCAAAAGTAACACCAACGTTAGCTGGTATATTTACATCACTTGTTGCTGTAAGGTTTATGTCAGCTCCTGAGTTTATAGTTAAGTCAGTATCGTTTGATTCAATCTTTTCACTTGCGTTATCATCAAATACTATACCAACATTCTTAGGAACGTGAACGTCACTCGTCGCTGTAAGATTTAATTTAGCACTTGATGCTATCGTTAAATCTGTGCCGTCACCCTCTATCTTCTCTCCGTCATTTCCGAAAGTTACTCCAACACCACTTGGTATATTAACATCTGCTGTGGCTGTCAAGTTAATATCAGCTCCAGAGTTTAGTGTCATATCTGTTCCATCACCACTAATGTATTCACCACCAGCGTCTGAAAAATATTCTCTATTTTCAATAATGGTATTTTTAAAAGAACCTGTTCCATCTAAGTGGATGTTTCTCCAAGAAGCTGCTGAACTACCAATATCTCTCGTTCCATCAGCGTCTGGTATAAGATTTGATGCCAAATCTGCAGATATAACCACAGTATCACTAGCCGAATCTCCAAGTGTTGTTGTTCCACCTGCGATAGTTAGTGTTCCGTCTATATCTGCGTTTCCTGCTAACTCTAATCTACCAAAAGAACCAGTAGAAACTAATGAAGATGAAACATTACCCGATGCGATAACGTTAGTCCAACGTAATGAATCCGTTCCTAAACTAAAAACATCAGTTGTATGTGGTACTATACTTGCACTTGCACTAACTGCACCTAAAGAGGCGCTCATTGTCAAGAGTTCTTCGGTTGCACTTTCAACTCCGATACCTTTCGGATTATGTAATTCTGTTGTCGCTAGACTTGAGTGTACTTTAGCCATTCGTTGTTCCTATATTGTTAATAAATATCATTATGATATCTTTTTATACTGCTTCATATATTATCACTTCTCCTGTAGAAGTTGATATAAAATTAAAATCTAATAAATTTGTTGTGTCTTCAGTTACAACCATTTTTTGCAGTGTTCCAAAAGTTACTGGCTCTGAACCAGCTATAAGTAAAGAAGATTCAACCTTTACGGAACCTGATACTGTAAGGTCACCTTCAATTTCTGAGTCGTTTGTTACTCTGGTATTTCCAAGATAACTAATATTACCCATTATGTTATCTCCAATATACTTGCAAATACTTCTAAATCACCATTTGCTGACGCTTGTGTTTCTAATTTATCCCCCGCTCCCAAGTTGATTGGTTTTTCAATAACAAGAGTTGAATCTGCAGGAACATTTACTGTTTTCAATATATGTCTTCGTGTTGTAAAATTAGCACTACCACTAACTGTAACATTTATTGTAGCATCATCTGTACCATCAATATTACTTACATAAATTGCGTGAACCACACCAGTCGTAGCTCCTGGGCAAGTATAGAACGGATTTATTGTTGTGTTTGATCCAGTTGCTGCATTTTTAAAGGTATTTGCCATTGTTTGTTCCTATTTTTTACACTTTTCTTCTACTATAAATATCTATTTTTTTCAAAACTAACCTCCAAATACTATTGAGAAAGCTAATGCACCATCATCAGTTACGTTTGTTAACTCTGAACCATCACCTAATACTTTACCAAATGAACCTGTAGATACTGAAGAACCTGATACTGCCATTGTTGTAGTCATCTGTGCAATATCAACTGCACCTGCTTCAAATGTTATTACATCATCTGCTGAAGCCCTAATTGAAGTATCATCGTCAGCATCTAAATCTACTCTTCCTGTTCCACCTATTGAAATACTACCTTGTCCATTTAAATCTATATCGTCTACCCATAATTTGTTCCAAGCAGTTCCACTTGCACCCAAATCATCCGTTGAGTCTGTTTCAGAAACAATATTACCATCAATATGAACTTCACCACCACCTGGATTGATTACAACATCTGCTGCTGATATAAGGTGCATTGCTCCATCGAAAGCTATATCCATATAATTTGTTGCACCATCTAATTCTAACCTATCTACCCTTGTATATCCACCTGTAATTGTTACTAAATTAGATGAATGTGTTAATGTTACATCTCCACCATCAAAGTTAACTACACCACCACTACCTAAGTGTAAATCGTTCCATCCTTTAGTAGAACTACCTAAATCATAAGTTGCATCTGCGTTTGGAATTAAATGTGAAGTTAAATCTGCAGATATAGATAATGAATCTGAATCAGAGTCTCCAATTGTAATATTACCACCAATTGTTATATCACCATCTATATTTGTATTACCACCAACCTCTAATCTTCCAAACGAACCAGTTGTTACTGAAGAACCACTTACTTTTGCATTATCTACAATGAATGCACCATTGTCTGCTACTATTCTTGCGAATGAACCTGTAGATGTGGCTGAACCACTTACATTTCCACTTATAGTTACATTACCTGTAACATCTACACCATCTGAAGTAGTTGCGAATTTTTGATTATTATTATGGCGTAATGATACGTTTCCATCTGCATTTGCTTGTAACATCGTTTCAGTATCATCAGAATTTTTAACTTGAAATACATTTGTTCTTAAAATTAAATTACCAGTTCCACGATCTCTAATAATACTATGACTACCATTATGATATATTTGTAAATCATTTGAATCACCGATGGAAATTCTTCCATCATCAGGTACTTTTATATGTCCAAAAGAACCAGTTGAGGTTGCTGAACCACTAATCTTAGTTGCAGATATGTCAAATATGTGCGCTCCATCATCAGTTACCGTTATATCACCACCATCTACGTCTATTTCTAAATCAGTAGCTACATCTAATTTTAATTTAGCACTTGAAGCTATAGTTAAATCTGTTCCATCACCTTCAATTTTTTCACCATCATTACCAAAGGTAACTCCAACACCACTTGGGATATTTACATCAGCTACAGCAGTTAAGTTAATATCTGCTCCAGCATTTATAGTTAAATCTGTTCCGTCTGATTCTATTTTTTCAGCGGAATCTGTAAAATGTAAACCAACATTAGATGGTATGATAACATCGGTATCAGCTGTAAGTTTAATGTTATTACCTTTTATTTCTAAATCAGTTCCATCACCTTCAATCTTCTCACCATCATTACCAAATGTAAGTCCTACACCTGATGGAATGTTAATGTCTGTGGTTGCTGTAAGATTTAAATCTTGTCCTGATGCTATAGTTAAATCAGTTCCATCTCCTAATAGATATTCACCACCAGCATCAAATAGATATGCTCTCTGTCTTGTTAATGTGTGGTGGAATGAGCCAGTACCTGAACCAGATACATTTCCTATTACTTCTAATGCTTCAGCGGGTGCTATTTCGTTAATACCAATTTTACTTGCGAAATAACCATGAGCAAATGAACCAGTTGTGGTAGAAGAACCTGTAACCATAGTACTATCTAATTTAATCTTATTACCACTTATGGTTAAGTCTGTGCCGTCTCCTTCAATCTTTTCACCATCATCTCCAAATGTTAATCCTATATTAGCTGGTATGTTTATGTCTCCACCACTTCCAACTGTTATACTTAAATCTGTATCATCACTTTCTATTTTTTCGTGTGTACCGAACATCAAACCAACATTTACTGGTATTTTTACATCCGTAGTTGCTGTTAAATTTAATAAATTACTTGACGCTATAGTTAAATCTGTACCATCTCCTTCAATCTTTTCTCCGTCATCTCCAAAAGTAAGACCTATATCAGCTGGTATGTTTACATCTCCTGTAGCAGATAGAGTTAAATCACCACCTGTATCTATATCTAATGCTCCACTTGCATCTATTTCAGCGGCATCTATAGTGATTGTATCTACAGTAAGTTTAGGTGCTTCCAAAAATGCACTGGATGAAATTGCTGTTCCAGCGTGTCTGTATCGTAAGAATGCTACACTACCACTTATACCCCAATCTATACCAGCGTTTTGCATAAGAGCTGAACTATCAGAACCACTTCCAACTGTAATCGTATGGTCAGCTACTTGTAAACTACCGACTTGAGCTTCAATTCTATCACCAGTTACAGTCAAATCTCCAGGTATTGTTACATCTCCGTTATTAAATGTAACTGTTTCAACTAATGTATTTCCACCTGAAGATAATGTTAGAACACCACTTGAAGCGATAGTCATATCAGTTCCGTCGCCCTCTATCTTCTCACCATCATTACCAAAAGTTAATCCGACATTAGCTGGAACATTTATATCTGTAGTTGCTGTTAAATTAATATCTTGTCCAGAAGTAATAGTTAAGTCGGTTGTATCACTACTAATAGCTTCACCACCTACATCACCCAAATATAATTTTCTTCCTGAACCTTTTATAAGAGTAGTTCCATCTATTACTGCAGCTCCAAATGAACCTGTAGATGAAGCTGACATTTCACCGACAGTTTCTAATCTTCCAAATGATCCCGTTGATGTTGTAGAACCACTTACTTTTGCATTATCAATTATAAATACGCCATTGTCTGCTTCTATTCTTGCAAATGAACCAGTTGAAGTGGATGAACCACTAATTCCACCACCTGCAACTTTAACTAAACTTGAACTTAATTCACCTCTCCAAGAACCACTTATCATTGACATAGCAGTTGAACCAAAAGTTGTTATATCTGATTCACCCGTAAAACTTACATTAGAAGCAGTGAATGGACCTTCTACCTCTAAACCAGTTCTTAAATTTTGTCCTACATATTGGTATACCGACATATAGAGATATTGCGAATCTGTAGGATCGTCATCACCACTCTTAAACTGAAGAACACCTGTTTTATAATCAAACTGATAATCATTTGTTGAAACAATGTCACCACCACCTAATGAAGCAGTATTTGTTGTGGTTGATTTATATACAATAGCTAAGTAACCAGGAGTTGCATCTTCAGTTGTAGCGTTTGCTAGAGAAGATACAGAATATTTAGGTGATACAAAACTTGTTTGTTGATTATCATTTATTAACTGAGCACCAACACCATCATTACTTCCAGTTGGACTTAGGAAAAACCAAACTTCATTGTTAGTATTTGATTTTGTAAGTGCGTGTCTATACCAATATTTAGTTACAGTTTGTCCATTTTTAGAAAATGTTGCCATTTTTTGTGAACTACCACTATGTGGTAAACTTGAAGATGGAATTAGGTGCGCTCTGGTGTATATCTCCTCACTTCTTAAATCGAGGACATTCGTAAATGACTCTTGAGCGGTATTAAAGGTATTATGTGTATACCGTCTTGACGCTAACAGTCTATTCGATTTTGAGCCTGAGTCTATTTTTCCCATTACATTCCTTAACTAAAAGTTAATGTGATATCATCTATCGGTGTAGGATCACCTGTATATCTAACTATCACATATAGTTCGTTATCTGTATTATCTAAATACATTCCATCTGCATTTCTCATTGGAACTGTGTAAGTTCCACTTGAAACACTACCACCTGTATTACCATATAAATCTAAAGCATCAGTAAATGGATTTAGATGAAAATCTGTTTGGTGTGCTACACTACTTGAAATCAAGTTAGCAGTTGTCTCTGAAGGATCGTATATCCTTGCTCTTGACAACTCACTATTTCCACCACTACCACTTGCAGAACTCTTAAAGAGTAATGCACAAGCTACTCTATCATCCGTAGTTGCTTTCCAATTAACTAATGTTGCACTATTTAGGTTAACTGTCATACTTGACTTTGTTCCACTTGTTTGGAATCTTCTAATATAATATTTGTAAGAGCCACTACCATAATTGGCTGGATACCAATATCTATAACTACCACCTGGTTCTACCAAAAATCCTGGCTTTACTTGTAAGTCGTGTTCACCTATTAAACGATTTGCTTCACTTCTATCTACTGAGTATGTCTGAGTAAATGCATCTCCATTAAAACCTAATACATTATTATTTAATTTAATTCTAAAATCTTCTCCAGTAAATAATTCTGTTGTTCCTGTTAAACTTCCACCATCGTATCCTTGTGTTCTCTGATAAACTCCCAAAGAACCACTTGAAGCAGGTTGACTAAATGAACTTGCAGTATGATATAAAAATGTTAGTGTCTGTAGTGTGGAACGACTTGATGCTCTATTTCTTCCTCTCACACCAACTGTAAATGTTGAATCGGTAAAAGTTGATGATTGTTGTATATTATCGTCTGAAGCTCCACTCAAAGTATATGTAGCATTAAATCTTACAACATCAGTTCTTGTTGGGATTGCACTTGTTGCTCTAACTGAACCACTATCTGAAGCAAATACTGCATTTGCTGTTTGTATAGTTCCACCACTTGTAGAAACATCATCTATACCTGAACCACCTACTGAACCAACACCGACTGAACCTATGTTATCATCCACTAATGTTGATGATGCTGCATACATCGGATTGAACAATCCACGAACCGAAGCACTTATGTGGTATGTAGCTCCAACTAAATAAGGTGTTCCACTCAAACTTCTACTTGTAGCAGTTAAATAACTTTGTGTTACTTGTGCTATAGATAAACTATTAGTTCCTATATCTGAACTTATCTGATCGATTGGAGCCCAGAAATGTGTTGTAGTACTTCCATCAACAAACTGATAGTTTCCTGAACCACTTGCCATACCAATTTTTAAATCGTGGAATCTATAATAACCACTTGAGGATACACTTGTAAATAATCCTTTAGTTGCGTGATATTTTCTTGATAGAGAACCACTCATTTGACTTGTTCCACCTATATCAGCAAACTTACCATCTTGATATGCCGCAGGTATAACTGCTGGAACATTAGTTGCTATCTTTGTTAGTGTTATTCCACTTGTAGTACTGAATGAACTATTTGTTAAATCTAATCTTGATTGTGTAGTAAATGTGTTTGATGCTGCTGTTGGTGTTGACACACTTCCTGTATCACTAAACGATTGTGTTGCAGAAACTCTAACTTTAAAAGCGTTTGCTCCACCACTTGACAATCCACCCATTCCAAATAACTCTGTATCTACTGAGGAACTTACAGAAGTAGAACCACCACTATTTGAATCAAAATCTATATAATATGTTCCACCATTATCGTGATATGAAGTAATACCACTAAAAATTGTTCCACCATCATTTACCCAATCTTTAGTATAAAGATATTTCATAGTTGCATTTGAACTATCGTAACTTTGTGGTAAATATCCATCTACAGAATCAGTTCCACCTAAATTGGTTTCGTTTGTATCTACACTTGCAAATGTTTTTGTATTTGGTGAAGCGTCTGCAACATCTAAGGAATGACTTATCACTCCTGACATAAATCTTAAAATTTCACTAACATTTGTAGTGTTATCAAAATTGTTAAAGTAACTTCCCTCTAAATTACTACCCCAGGGATTTGATGTTGGATATCCATTTGTAATATTATTTGTAAAAATTGCTGTAGAACTTGAATATGTACCCTCTGAATTAATTCTTATAGTACCTGATACATGATTTGAACCTGTAAGATATACACTACCACTTAGAATTTGATCACCTATAAAAGTATTAGAACCTGTGGTTGCATAACTTCCAGTAAATTGTTGTATCGTATCTAATCTAGCTTGATTGGCTGTGGTTGTTGTAGCGAATGAAGCACTAGCTGCAGAAAATGAACCTGTAATATTAGATTGAGCAGTAGTTCCAAATGTTATAGCCTCTAAATAACCAAATGAACCTGTAGAAGAAACTGAAGCACTTATATTGTTACTGGCAGTTATATCACCAATGAATGTATGGGATGAACCCGAAAAGGTATATGAACCTGTAAGTTTAGTGTTTAATTGTTTGCTTGATAGCTTAGCCATTATCTTTTACCATTCTACGTGATTGTCTTTGTTCTGTTCTCTTTACTTCCCACCAGTTAGTGATAGACTTGGAAATGTTCTTCTTATGTTGAATAGTCTTTGGTTGTTTCATCTTTTCAATGGTATCTACCGTAAGTTTTCTATCCATTTGTGCACAAGATTTACAAACACTATTATTTCCAACTGCTCTATCAAAAGCATCTTTTCTTGTATAGGTTATCATCCTACTACAGTCAGGACACTTTCTATTTTTTCTGTTAGGCCAATTTCTTTTTCTCATACTAATAAATATCAAATAATGGTAAAAGAAATGTGGTTATGCGTCAAATTTTCCCCATGCTAATATTTCATCACTTGCTTCTAAAACATAACCTATACTATCTGTATCTACTAAAACTTGGAACAAACTACCACTTTGTTTTATTGTCAAAGCATCGTGTTCCATATATTGACCATTCAAGAAAAATATAAAATCGTTTTCATTTGTTGCTGTAAATCCTGTTGGTGCTGATGCAGTTGTAGCGTTAAAACTTCCTGTTTTGAATCCTGCAAAATCTCCGAAAGTAGCTGAACCAGTATAAGATACTGCTGATTTTACAAATTGTTTTCTGAGATAGTTGTCTCTTCCATCTACATAAGCTTTGGATGTAGCAGCACCATTTCCTGATGGTGTGCTTGGTAATCCTAATGGTTCACCATCACCACTAAAAGTTAGATTAGCTGCACTTGCCATAGTGGAAGTTGCTAATCCTGTAATTGTTTTGTTTGTTAATGTATCTGTAGTGGATTCACCAACTATATTGATATTACTACCGGCTGCATTATCAATAGCCCACCTTGTTTCAGAATGATCAAATATTAATTGTGCATTTGTACTACCAACTCTACCAACTCTCAAACCTGCATCTTGTGATGACAATGCGGTTGAACCTGTAAAGTTCAAATCAATTATTGGGTCTTCAACTGTAAAGGTTTCGGTGTTTTGAATAGAAGACGAACCCTCAACAATCAAATCACCATGTATCTTTACAGAACCACTCATATAACCAAGTGGGAATGAGATAGCTAAATTACTACCTAAACTACTTGTTGAATAAAAACCACCCTGTATAGCTATATAACTTGCTGAGATATTTCCTGATGCTAAGTCAAGTGAACCTGTACCAACATTTTCTGCAGAAAATGGTGCTTGTGTCCACTCATATAAACCACTTGATTGTGTTACTGATGTGGTTTGTAATACCTCTGAAGCTCTTTGTTCTGGTTTTGATTGTCGTTCTAAATCAATATATGCCATTATGTTCTTCCTAACTGATATCGAATTTCGATATCATCACTACTATTTAAATCTATACCGAAAAATTTACTATTTTGTACATATCTTTTATATAATCTTACTTGTCTATAATTATCAACTAAGTTAAAGTCTGCCTCAAAAGTCTCAGTATTTCCATTCGGGCTTGAGTCTTGAGATACACCATTAACAAAAATATTAATTGTACTAATTTTATCAGTAGAAGCTAATCCTAAATCTAATTGATAATAAGTAGATTCTTCTGAAAAATTACTCAACTTGTATTGTTTACTCTGTTTTATATACCGATGATTACCATCACCATATCCTATAACATCTGCATTCTTAGTTGCGTAACCTTTTTTATTTGCCATTTGAAATGGAACTCTATTACTATTAGTATCTTTAAACTCCATTACATCAGCATTAAATTTTGACTCACTTACTGGAGCCATATACTTACGTGTTGAACCTTTATATCCTTGAAAAAATTCTCTCATTAGTCTGACACCACTTTTTGATAAGTTATATTTAACTTATCATTTGTTATTAAATTATAACCAGGACTTAAATTAGAAGTATTTCCTTTTACTGCTAAATGTGTCTGACCATATGTAGAAGACCCTGTTAAGAAAAAATCTGCAGGATCGTTACTATTCAGTTGGTTATTGTTAGATACTAAACTTACACCATTAGCTAAAACTTGTAAACTTCCTGTTAATACTTGATAACTCGCTGAGTTTGCTCCAAGTTGTAAATCGTATAATTGTGTTGTTCCATCTTTTGATGAGGATTCTGAACCAGAAAGTATAAGTGTTTTTTCATGATAAAGTAAATCACCATTTTGTAAATTAATAACTGCTTTGTAATCTTTAGAACTTGTTGGTGCACCATCATTTCTCATAACAAACATTGTTTCACCACCATATATGTTTGTAAATTCTAAATCTTGTATTTCTTGTCCAACTGCATACATCTTACCTCTAATAAAATCTGTTGTTCCTGCTAATCCACTATTTTTCTTTGTCGTTGAGGTAAATGCTCTTAATGTTTCTGTTTTTGTATTTGGATTGAAAAGTGAAGAAACACTCATATCTGTTTCATCTATAACATCAATCTTTTTTGGTGTAATAAACTTCTGTGTATTTACCTTATCATTGAATGCTTCAGGAACAAGATAACCATATAGTTGTAGTGAAAATGTAGTCTTAATGAATCTTTCACCCTCACTCATTTCTGTAGAATCTTCAAACGATTCTATGTTTGATTGAAACTTTAGTTTTCCTGGTTCTCCCCAATATGAACCATCAGCCCAATTTACCTTTTCTATAATCTTATTCATCTGTTCTATGTAAGCGGTGAATATAATACACTCATAGTTAAGTGTAACATAGTCAGGCATAGCTACATTATATAATTCTCTTTGTGGTAACAATCCCTGATCGGTTGAAAATCTGTTGTATCTGTTTTGTGAAGAATATTTCTTTTCAAATGAGTAAAATAACTTTGGGTCGTTTGCATCAAGTTTATCTACTGCTATCTCAGACCTTTTAGACATAGATGTTCTTTTAAAAACAATTACTGGAGTAATCAATTGTCTTTTACTATCTCTCAAAAAACCTTGTTTACGAATGGTAGCCCATCTTTCAGGATTAGCATACATTAGTGGAACTTTTACTTCCTCACCTTGTTCCATTACACTAGGTTTAATAACTTCATTGAAGTAATACATAATGGAAGCATCGACATCTAACAAACCAACTTCTACATTTTTAACTGTATCGTTGTTTCTGCTTTTTACTGTACCTCTATTTGCTACACCACCATATTGAATAAATCGTTCACTACGTGGTAATGGTTTTGTTCTAGCCACTAATTACTCCTAATTCTTTCTATCTGTAAGTTAGAACGTCTAACTAAGAATGCTGATAAAACTACAGACCAATTATTATCTACTTGTCCACCGACTAACTGATTTTCATTCATATTAGAAACTTCCCAATGACCTAAGTTCCAATCTATCACATCACCAAGTTCAGGTCTGATATCTGCATCGATTAATGATTGTCTCAATATTGCAAATGTTGCGTTCTGTCTTAAATCTGGTCCGAACTCATCCGTATTGAAATCAAAATCATCTGCGGTTATCAATGCAGTTGTCTGAACACCTGGTTTGTATACTTTACCAGCTGCTGCTTCTCCATACATATTGGTTTTTGTTTCTTGTATAGCGTGTTGATAAATAACTATTGTCTGATTAATTATACCATCTTGATTGGATGGTAAATCACCAACGAGTTCATTATTAACCCTATCCATGAAATCTCTGTCATTTTGTGAATAATACCTTGTAGCCATTTAGTTATCCTATATAAATTGGATAAGGAACTTTTTGCAGTTTCTCCTGTAATGCTTGAGCCTCATCCCTTTCTTGTTCCATAAGAGTTTTTCTACTTGTTTGTTCTAACATTTCTCTTAATTGTGAAATCAAGAATTCTTTTTCAGTCTGAGCCTCTTGTCTCAATGTTTCACCATCTAAAGTTGTATCTGCATTAGGAATAGGTATAGTTCCATACTTTCCTCTGATAGTTCCTAATAGTTCTTTTGTTAATGCTAACCCATATTTTCTAATCCATTGAACACCTACCGAGTTTATAGAAGTATACTTCATATCTTGATATGGTATATTAGAGTAATCTGAAACTACTCCAGACCCACTCGCCGTTCCGTATGGTCTTCTCAACACATCACTTCTATCTTCTTTTACTACATAATCAAAGTATAAATCAAATGTTGATGTAGGATTAGGGAATATTCTTAAATTGTTATTAGTCATCTCAAAAGTATATGCTGATTTTCTAATTTGGTCATTGAACTCAATAGCTTGTATTCTCAACATATCCTCATATATTGGCATCAATGTAAAAGATACAGCTGGTGAATAACCACCAAAACCAAATCCATCTATCATGTTAATACTACCATATCCTGTGGTTGCATATGGATCGAAATATCTTTGAATAGCAGGACTTGCTTCATAATATACTCGTTTAACTTCTATTCCTTTACCACTTTCACTTACTTCTGAGAATAAAGCGTTTAAATCATATGTTTGTGAACCACTACCTACAGTAACTTTACCTTTTTTCCACTCTACATCACCACCTACACCAACTTCAGTTCCATATTGTTCTGAAAGTTCAATAGTTCTAGCCATACTTGGTTTAAGATTTCTATGTGTAAAATCTGAACCAGTAGGTTGTCCTTGTGCTACTAATAAATTGTCTTTTATATTGAATTGGTTGACTTGAGCTGCATATTCTGCTGTAGCTTCTTCATAACAAGCAAAAAATTGTGCTGCTTGTAATTCAACTGATATGATTGGATATCCAAGTCTTTTTGCTGACCAAGTAGCAAATTTATCAACATCTGCTGAAAATGTATTTTCTTCATCATATAGTCCCCACGGCGTTTCGCCTGGTGAAAATGAACTACTTCCTGGCCATATTGGCTGTTGTGCCATAAATTTCTCCTAAACTATAATTAATTTTATGCTGAAGCAACATATACTTCCACATTTACTGAATTACTACCAGGTTGAACCACTAAACTATCTAAATCTACAAGGTCTGTAACTAAATTGGCGTTAGCATCAGATAAACTTATACCATCATGTGGAGAACCCATAACAAAACTTTTACCAGCTTCTACTAAAACACTAGCTGAAGTATCAGCGCCTGTATCGTCTTCACCAACTTCCACTTGTAAACTTAAAGTTAAACTATTAGAACTATCTAAATTAGTTAATCTAACATATTTTACATCTTGAACATCTAATGCTGAATCAAAAGTAGCTGTTCCACTTGCATTACCAACTGAACTTCTAAATCTTGCGACAGTAGTTTCATTATTAGCAGGACACGTAACTATTCTTTTGAATACCTCATCAACATCTGAAATTGTTAAAGTATTTTTAGCACCCTGGTCATAACCATTCAATTCCAACTCTTCTCTGATGGTTACTTTTAAGTCTGCCATTATTTTCTCCTAAATTAATGTATTTACTCACTAATAAATATACAATAAACAAAAAAGGGGAAGTATTAAACTTCCCCTTTAATATAAACTAAATTAATAGTTATTATGATTGATCTACCCAAGTTCCACGAACATCAGCAATATGCCAACCATTTGCATGCATACCAATTAAGTGAACAAAGTCATACTTTGCTTGCGTAGCTTTGGTATTGATAATGTCTTTATTATCTGTACCAGCTGCACCAGCGATGTCAACTAAGAACTTATCACTTGAATTTGGTGAAATTGTCAATAATGCACCAGCGTCAGCTGCTGAATTAACAACAATAAAAGAAGCACCAATTACCACTGCTGGTAATGTTAGTGTTTTTGCATCTGTAGCGATATTAACATAAGCACCAACTTGAACACTATGTGTTGCTATTGCTAATGTAGTATCGGCGGTTAGTGTTACAGCTGAAAGACCACTAAAAGCAGGATATGCTCCTTGTGAATCACATAAATCATCCATATATCTACCATTTGAACGGCGTAAGGCATTTTTAATATTACCTCTTGAGTCTACACCCATTTTATTTCTCCTAAATTAAATTAAATTGAAAATCCTATGATAGAGGTTAACCGAAGTCGAGGCTCTACCATTGTATTCAAGAAGTGAAAGGTTAACCGAAGTCGAGGCTTTCACCCATCGTCTACAGTTATAAATATCTGGAAATAAAAAAAGGGCGGTATTACTACCACCCTTTTTCTAAGTATAAGGATCGAAATCCCTATTAATGTACTAACTATTAGATATAGTTAACATCAGCTACGACCACAGTACCGTAGAATTCAGGACGAACCATCTTCTTCGCGTATCTTGTCATTACACCTTTTCTTGGTGTAAAGTTTTTAGGATCGTATACTAATGGAGTCATTATCAACGGTACATAAGGAGCGTAAACCGCGCCAGTTTCTAAGAAATTGCTTCCTCTGAAACCAACAAGGATTTTATTTTCCTGCATATAAGGGTTCTTATAAACAGTATATCTGTTATTAAGAGCACCTACTTTTTGTACACCCATTGCGAATGACTTGTTAGCTGCATCTGCATCTGAATCAGAAGCGTATCCAGGGATAGACTCTATGACTGTTGCTGTTTCAGGTGAAACCACCATGAAGTTAGCACCACCTCTAAGAGTTTTCTGATGGATAGCGTTTGATACTGATTGTATTTTGTTTCCAAGTGTCTGGAACCACTCACCTTTAGTGTAAGCGTTTGAAGCACCTGAAGACTCAACAAAAGTAGTAGAAGCAGAATCGTATTCATATCCGACTCTTGCTGACCACTTTTCTTCTTTAGCAGCTGCACTAAGCATTAACATATCAAGGATTTCTAGATCGATTTCCATAGAAATGTATTCACTTAACATCGCTGTCAATTCAGCCTCTGCGTCAACACTATGATAAGCGTTCAAGTCTTGAGCTAGCTCAGGTGACCATACTGCTTTCAATTTACGTGTCTTCGCAACGATTGCGACAGATTTAAGTGATATGTCGATTTCTGGAATGTCAACATCAGTTTCAGGATTTGCATCAAATCCGGTAGCTGATTGCTCAAAGTCACCTCTAGTTGTGTCTGTTGGTGCTTTGTGGTACTTGACTTCCCAAGAACCTGTAAAGTCTGCTAATGTGCTCTGTGCTGGATCAACAATAAACACAACGTTACTTGCACTAAATTTAGTGTAAGCTGGGTATAGTGTTGTAATTGCTGTGTTATTACCAGCTACAGTTGAACCAGAAATTGAGAATGCGCGAACGCCTTCTTCATCAAGGTTGCTGTCAATGTCAGATTTTGGTATTACCATTCTGACTAAGCTTGAAGCTGCTACAGAAGCAGATAGGTCTGGTTCAAAGTCAACGTCTGCCCATGTAGCAGAAGAGGAAACTACGTTTCCGTCTTGTGTTAATGTTGCACGATTATCGTTGATTGAATATCCAAATTTACCTGATCCGTAAAGACCACCCGAAGCGTCAGCGTTTGACTTTGATGTGTTACCAAAAACATCACTATTTTCAGTATGTTGCCCAGATTGCTGAGTTCCATATTTAAAGTCAAGATAGAAGATAAGTCCACTTGGTAGGTTCATAGGCTGAACAGAAACGAATTCCTGTGCTGCTAATTCACCAAATATTCTGCGAACTAATGGGAGGGCTACGCCACTCCACTCTTCTTGATTTGAAGCAGTACCTGTACGACTAGCTTCGTCAATTAACTGACGAGCTTGGTTTTCAAGAAGAACAGCCATACCATGTGTCTGTGTTTCTCCTTCAATACCTTCTAAAAGTCCGGTCGGTTCCCACTTCGTGACTAACTTACGAGTCTGCTCAAGCAACTGACGGTGAGGGTTGTATCCCTCCATCAATTTTGTTAAATTGCCTGTTTTTTCACTCATTTTAATCTCCAAAAGAGTAATGATTAAAGAATATTAGCTAACTTCTGAAAACGTGCTTTTACATCTGTGCCTTCAGAAATTATTTCTTCTTGCTTTTCAGATTTTGTAGAAGCAACAGCTTTAGATGCTGAGCCTTTAGTCTCTTTAATCGGTTTAATATTTTCGTTACCAAAATTCTCAGCGACAGTTGCATATACCAACTTTATCTCTCTAAGAGTTTTAGCTCGATCGAATGTTTCAACTACTTTCATCTTCTGCTCGTTATTCATTCCAAACGCTCTAAAGAGTTTGTTTGTGAATAAGAGTTTTGCATTAAGTAGGTTGACTTCATTTAGTTTTTCACGTAGATATTTCACTACTTTACGATGCTCTTTAAGGTCTCCCTTAAGCGTTTCGACTTCCTCTGTAGATTCAGTTACTTCATCTTCTGAAAGTGCTTTAATCACTTCTTCTAAATCAATATCTTCTTCTACTTCTTCAGACTCTTCAACTTCTTCAGCTTCGTCAACTTCTTCTTCTTCGGTCATTTTTGCTTTTCCAGCAGTACCGATTCCAGAAGATTTATCAACATCACCTTTTTTGTTGTCACCTGAACCGATGCCAGAAGATTGGTCGACTTCTTCGTCAACTTCTTCAGCTTCGTCAACTTCTTCAGCTTCTTCCACTTCTTCAGCTTCATCTACTTCTTCAAGTTCTTTCAGGATTTCATCTAAGTCAAGGTCTTCATCCATCTCATCATCGTCTTCGTCTTTCATCTCATCGACTTCTTCAGCTTCTTCGACTTCTTCAGTTTCAGAAATAGGTGCATACTTGACACCATTGATTTCAATGACGCCTTCATCTTCCATCTCTTCTTCGCCATCTTCATCACCCATGTCTTCTTCATCACCCATGTCTTCAGCTTCTTCAGCTTCAGGTGCTTCTTCGTCGCCCATATCGTCTTCAGGTGCTTCATCTTCATCATCCATCTCATCACCATCACGTGCCATGTCCATTTCATCTGCAGGAGCTTCTTCTTCATCACCCATTTCATCTTCATCTTCAAGCTCATCGATATCGAGTTCATCTACAGCATCTTCCATTTCAGATTGAATCTTCTTTGAAAGCATAGATTTTAAACGAGGAGTAAACGCTTCTTCAAGAGCCAGTTTTGCGTTAGCAAGTGCAGTTTCACGAACCGCTTTTGCGTCAGCAATTGCATCTTTTAAAAGTTCATCCATTTTAATTCTCCATAATTGGATTCAGTATAGTTATTGGGAACTATAATAAGTTGTATTAACTTCAGGTACACTTTATGATGTATTATGAAAATACGAAAGTGTATTTCGTTTTATATAAATATATAAAACTTAGAAAAATCAATCAAATGATTGTCTTTTTCTTCGTGCTTTAGCTTTAGCTTTTTTCTCTTTTCTAATTAAAGATGGTTTCATATAGTATTCTCTTTCTCTTAATTCGTAAAGAATCTTACTATCTTTAACCTTTTTTTTAAAAATTGATATTGCTTTTTCTATTGATTGTCCTTTTCGGACTTTTACTTCTATCAAGTAAACCTCTATTTTCTAAATTTAATTACCAATGTCTTTTAATCTTTTAACAGGTCTGTTCTTTTTAGCCTGATAAGTTTCACCCACTGCTTTAGTGATAGCTTTTCTTCTTTTATGTAGATATCTATCTGAATCGTCTGTATCACCATCATTGTCTATATCTTTATCATCTCTATCTTCATAATCATCTTCAGGTTCTACTTTACTTGGATCGACTTTATCTAGAGCTTCATCTAAGTCATAGTATCTACCAAGAATGTGTCCCATATCTTCATATAGAGATTCCATTCTTTGTTGTAGTGCATTTGCTTCTTTTGCTATCTTTGTAAACTCACCAGAAGTATTACCTAATGATTTCATATTCTTATTAATTGTAACTTTGTCAAACCAATCATCGGTTTCTTGTAAAGTTGCTATACGAGCTTTTTCGGCTAATTCAGAAAGACCTTTAGCGACATCACGAAGTGAGCCTTCTCTGTAAATCATTTCACCCATACGACTGAAGTTCTTTACTTCTTGAACGAATGCTCCTGCATCTACGCGCTTTTTATCTTCACCGAACCACTCACCCTCTACCAATTCTGACATAGATGGTACTGATTCAGTATTAACTGGTTTTAAAGTAACTAAACCACCAACTGTTGAAAAAGCAGTTGTGCCAAAGTTTTCTTTGATTAAATCTTTCATTTTTATGTCTTTTGCCATAATTAACTCCTATATAGTATAAATATAAACTATCTTAATTTTCCACGTTTTGAATATCTTCTAAATCCACTTCTTACTTTATTCCAAAGTACTCTCATAAAATCTCTTTCACCTGTATGAGTATCTCTAACTGGACCACTCATAATAGCTCTCTGTAAATCAAATGCATCATATTTACCACTTTTTACACCATCCATCATTTTCTTAATTGACATTTGTGATGCTTTACCTAAAATCTTTGACATAGCTATGATGTCTTTTTCAGCCATCTTTTGTGCTTCTGGTGAACTGTATGCCATTTGTGATGGTGAGGTAATTGGTGCTTCATCAACCTTTTTCTTCTTTTTTGTTTTTAACAAGTGTGGTCCTGCTGGTTTATCACCTAACTTACCACCTACACCATAACCACAAGTTCCCTCTTTTAATTGATGAGCCATCTTCAATGTTTGTTTCTTAGTATCTGAAGTACCTGTAGCTTTATATCCTAATTGTTCTGCATTTTCTTTTCTTGCTTTTTCGAACTTATCTTTATCTTTACCTTTAAGTTCTCCACCGAAACCCTCATCGGTTACTTTTTCAGGATCGTATTCAAAATCTGGTTCTTCGGGCATTCTATTACCACTTACAGTAACAGCTTTTGGTCTGACTGCTATAATCGTCTCTCTAACCTTTTTAGCACCATACTTTGTTACTAATTTTTGTAAGGTTTCTCTTTTCAGACGACTCTTTTCAGCTCTACCTCTGTTTTTTGATTGTGCTTCAAATCCCACGATTTTTCCCCCCTTGTGTGATGCGTCTTTACCATCACCATTTCCATAAGTTCCTTTTTTTCTGTTATACTGATTTAACTCAGCTCTATATTTTTTTGCTTTGGTGGATGATTGAAATTTCTTATATTCTGCTTTGTAATCTCTCTCTTCCTTAACCTTATTGGGTAAATCCGTATGTTTAGTCGAAGCATACTTCTTAGTTGACTTCTTCTTCATTGATTTAGCTGCATCCTTTACTGCTTTGGATACCTCTGAACCTTTTACCTCACCCTTTTTATAAGCATGAACTAATCCCATAAATCTTTGTTGTGCTTTAGACTTAGCAGGCACTACATTATCCTTTTTAATACCTTTAATATAGCTCTATGTGTATCACTATATTGTGAGTTATAATTATCTTGGTCAACTTCAACATTTATCTTAGATGCCAACATAACTAATTGTCTAACTGCTTGTTTTCTATCACCAATCAAATATCTTGTCATAGCATCAGCTACTTTTTTCTCCATTTGTTCTGTAACAACTGGTTTATTTTTTTGATGATTTTTCATCACACTTGATAGTGTAGGTAATGGTTCTCCAAACTCTCTCTTGAGATTTTTGTTTTCTGTTATTGATTCCTTTGTAGAACAACAATCTCCACCACATTCACAATCATTTTCTTTTATTAAATCTTTTAGTTTTATCATTATCTTACTTTCATACTTAATACTTTATCAGATATACGATTTGGCATCATTCCCATTTTAGCTCTAAATGTAACTGTTAATTTTTGTTTATCTATTACAAACTCAAAATTATTAAATTCTTTTGGTCTTCCTTTAACTCTACCTACATTTATAAAATAAAAACTATCATTTTCATATGTTTCCTTAACTCTAAACTTTTCTTTTTCTTTTCTCGGTGGTTTAACACGTGTGAGAATATATTCAGCCTCTATAAATTTAGGATTACTAAACTGCATAACTTTTCGTACTGCTGGTTTACTTATCACTTCATTTAATATGTCTTTGAGTTTAATCATTTAATCGCCCTCATCAATTTTTGAACCATATTTGGGTAATCTTTATTTATAAAATCAGCTTCTTGGGGGTCTTTAGCAATTTTTTTAATTTTATTTTTTATAGCTGGTGTCAACTTTGCTACTACTTGACCTGATATCATGGGTTCTCTTAATGTACCTACTTCTTTTACTTTCATACGCCTTAAATCAAAAACTAATGTGTTCCAGATATTACCCATTTTTTTATCGACTATAACTTCAACTGTTTGTGAAGATGGTTTACCATTTTCCCAAAAAGCTACTCCATCTCTTATAGGAGTATCAATCCCTAATCTTTCTACTTCATTTAATATGTCTTTTAATTTAATCATTAAAATGCTTTATGTATGTCGTTATAATTACCATATTTTCTTTTAACTAAAGCAAAAAACTTTTTATCAACTTCATCTCTATACTTTCTTAGATTTGTTGGTATATGTCCTTCTTTATTTTGTATCATATTTATACTTTGATAAATGTGTTGAAATTTTAAATTCTTCATATGTGATGCTAAATCTCGTCTAGCTTCAGTATGATTATTTCTATCAGTCATTTTAGCTAAATCAGCTATAATACTTGGTGCTAAATCTTTTTTCTCTGTTAATATGTCTTTTAACTTAATCACTTTAATGCCTTCATTACATCATCAGGATTACTTACCATTCCCTTAACAAGTTTAAATAAATTTTTATCTGCTAAATCACGAACCTTTTTTAACGCTGGTGGATAGTTTAGATTTAATTCTAATTTATAAATATGTTTGTAAGTTGCTGACATTTGTTTGTGTGGTAATCTGTCTGCTACTTCTATTCTTGCTATTGTTGAATCGTGTTTCTTTTTAGCAAGATTTTTTATCATATCTAAATTACCTGTAAATTCTTTTTTCTCGTTTAATATGTCTTTTAGTTTTATCATACTCTTGGTGTCCCCATTGCTTTCCACAATCTTAAAATTAAATTGATAAGTTGTTTTGTATTCATCTTATTCATTTTTTCTTTACTTGAGTCGTTTACCTTATTCCAAACTTGAGTCATCATATTTGCAGTAGTTGCATCTACAAGAGTGCCACCAATCTTTTTAGCTTGTTTGTTTTTTGCCACATCAAGAACTTTTTTAATATTACCTTGTGGTTCTATTGTTTTTTGCATAGCTTTACTTATTTTTCTACCTGCTCCTTTTGGAAAGATTTCTTTTACAGGCTTCTGTCCTAACTTTTTTCTGATAACATTTATTTGTTGTTTAATTTTTTTCTGTGCTGGACTACCTGGCATCTGTTTCATAGCTTTTGCTAACAATATAATCTGTTGCATTTCCAATGAACTCATTTTTCTTTGTGTGTTTTCTTTCTTAACTTCAACTGATTCCACTGGTTCATACCCTCGTTTTTGTTTATCTTTACGTTTCTGTAATCCACCTTGTACTTCATAATCATCATCGTCAAAATCATAGGTTGCGTGTTCAGCACCTTGACCTTTTATATGAGGACCATTGTGAACTACATGGTGTTGAAAAAATTGTTTTGCTTTTTTAGAGTCTTTGGGTGGTTTAACACCTTTTACCTTTTTAACTTGTTTTACTTTAGTTGGTAAAGACCCTTCTAAAATTTTTCTTTGCTCTCCCATCATCTTATAAATGTATAACTTATCTAAACCATGTAAGATACTTTCACCACCCTTTTGTAATTGTCTATAACCACTTGCACTTCCTGCTTCTTTTGAGCCAGGCTCAGGAGTTGCAGGTATTCCACCACTTTTACTTCCTTCAGGTGGTGTCGTTGGCTTTACAAGTACATTTGGTGTTGTAGTTATAAAATTAGCCGACTCTCTTGGTATAGTATAATCAGGTGATTTACCAAAAGCTCTTCTACCATAAACTCTTTGTTTAGGTGCTAATGGTGGTGTATCATCTCTTAACTCATTAGGATTAATCACCTCATTACTTTTCATATATTCAGGAGTAATCTTAGTTCTTTTAAATGTTCCACCAGCCAAATCAGGTTGAGGTATTTCACTACCATCTCCACCATATATTGAATCTGCTGCTGGTGCTACTATCTGAACCATTCCTCTTGGCATCCCTGCTGCTGTAATATATCTTCTCTCACCATACTTTGTAAAAAGACCATCAGGCCACGCATCTCCTGTATTTAATCCTCCACCATAGGTGGTTTGAGATGCTTCTAATAAATCATTCTCAAACTTATTAACAAACTTCTTCACTATCTTATCCCCATAGCTTTTCTTTTACGAAGAGATTTACGTCTCTTCCTAATCATCATAGCTTTTTTACCACGTTTCTTCATCCAAGCTCTTTTCATAGCTCTTTTCTTCTTAACTCTGTCTTTACCAGAGACTCTTACACACTGCTTTTTGGATGGGTTATATCTTTTATTTCTTGGACAAAGAACTCTGAGTTTGAGTTTTTTGTTACGAATGACTCTTTTACGTCTAAGTTCGTTTAGATTATTGATGATTTCATCAAGAAAAACCTCAACCATAGTATTGAATTGTTCTTCATCGTTCAGAACATCTTCATTTACTTCATCGAAGAATCCGTTTTCAATTGACTGTTCAACAATCTTTCTAAACATTTTAAGCTTTCTTTAAGACGAGTTTTAATTCTATAATATACTTCTTATATGCTTTCATTAATGCCATAGCTCTTTTTCTATCACCAGCCTTATCAGCTTCTTTAATCATCATCTTGAAGTTCTTATCTAAACTGTCGATATCCTTTTGAGCTGACTTTCTAGCACCCTTATACATATTAGGTGCTTCGTCTAATCTAAAATCTTTCCAGTTTTCCCACATTTTTTGAGTATACTTAGGCATTACATTCCCCGTATTATATCGTTTGCTATTGACTCTACTTTACACCACTGACCACATTCGTTAGGATTTCTATCATCAACCCTATACTCTACACTTTCATTGATTACACCCTCATTTGTTGGATGTAAAAAAGCACCTTGTGTAGATGGATTGGATACGAAATCAAATGCAATAAGTTCAAAATCAGGTTGAACTGCAACTGTTTGTTTTCCACCATCATCTTCATCTATAGTTTCTACTGAACCCATACCTCTTGAAGATATACCTAGTTTAATACCTGATTTGAATAATTCTTTTAATATATTTCCTGCTGGTGTTGGTAAAACTTCTACCGTTCCAACCAAGTCGTCATTTTCCCACTTCATCTCTCTGATATTATGAGAAACGTTAGCTAAGTTGACTACTGAACTCTCTGGATGGTCGAGTTCTCCCATAGCTCTACGCTCTGATATAAATGTTTTGTTGTATTTGTTTGCTTCCCTTACTAAAATCTCTTTAGGGTATATTCTACCATTTTGGTTTTCAGCATTTGCTCTTTGTAAGATGCCGCTAACAATCAACTTTCCACCATTTTCTTTCATGGATTCATTGATTTGTGATGGTTTTATATCAAATGGTATGTAATCTACTATGAGTTGTCTCATCTTGTTTCCTAACTTCTTACTTTAATTATTTCAGTTCTAATTTCTTCTAACTCTTCAATAAGTTTATCTACTTTACCAAGAGCTTCTACTTTATTAAAACTTTTTCTATCCCCATTCTTCAAGGATTCTTCACAAAATTTTTTAGTTAACGTTATAATATCTAACAACTTATAAATAAGTTGAAATTTAAAGTGTTCCCACTTTGGTTTTTGCTTCAGTTTCATAAGAAACCTTAATGTAACTGACCAACTTTATTAGCTAACTTAACTAACCTTTCACTAATCTTTTTCATAGCCACATGCGTTCTTTTCCAATAGGACGTAGAATCAACACCTATTTCATTCTTCAAACGAATGTTCATACCGACTATACTCTCAAGAGTTTTTAATGTATCACGAACTTCCATCATAGAACGACCAATCTTTTGTTTTGGTGTCATTGATTCATCATTTCTGTAATCGTGGTACTTCCCCTCATTCACATTCTCAAGTTTCTTATCAATCTGTTTTGCTTTACCAGCTTGAACTCTAGTTACACTTACAATATCTTTACGTTTTTTTAATTGTTTTGCAACCATCATTTTAGCTTCACCTTTACCACTAGCATTAACTATAACACTACCTAAACCATCAACTTTAACATGAAACTTAGCTTCAGTCATGTTGTAACCACTTTGGCTTGCTATACTATCTCTTTTCTTTTTATCTTTTTTACGTTTACCACTAAAAGCAAATGGTGTCTTGGGAGGACCTGCTCCACCATCAATAGCACCTGTTACAGATGCTTCATCTAACTCTATATCATCTTCGATAAGTTCACGTATTGTCTTTTTTAGTTCTTCAAATTTAATTTGCGACATTATCTATCTCCCCAATAAGTTGGTAATACCTCATCATAGAAACAACCTGCTTATCAGAAACAACTTTACCTTTTTTCAAACCATCGATTTGATTAACAACTTCTGTTAATTTAATCTGTGTAACTTTATCGTGTACTTTTTTAATCTGAGTTTTCAGGGTATCTTTAACCACTTCTACTTCGGAATCGACATATTCTCTTAACTTGTTTGTATTAGAAATATTATTAATATATTCTTTGATTAATGTTTTCTGTTTTTTTGTTAAGTTTGAATATTTTTTATTGAATTTTTCTACTAATGTAGAATATGCTAATATTCTCAAGTCTTTTTCTTGCTTTTTTAGATAATCATATGTTTTATTAGTCTTAGAAGCTTTAGATTGAGATGTAATATTTTCTACAATAGTATATTTTGTTGCAACATATTTATCTGGAGCTACTTCTTCTTTATATTCAAATAAGTTATAAATAGATGCTAAAACTTTATAATTGTTGATTTTTGTATTAAAAAAGTCTTTTTCATTGTAAGATTCTCTTATCTCTTTTATAAGATTATACTTTTCTTTTTTAATAGAACCTCTACTCAACTTCTTTTTATTATCCATTACAGCTTCAATTAATGTTTCTGCACGAGATTCAGTATTGTATTTGGTTTCTGTAAGTATTTTGTACAATTCATACTCTTTACCGAGTTGTGTACCATTCTTAAAATACTTTTTTACTATGTTTACAGCTTTGGAACTGTTTGATTCCATCAAGTCTACTGTAATCTGTCTTGTTAACAATTCAAAAAGAATACCTGTATTCTTAATTTTATTGTGTTTCATTTTTTTATTTAACATTAAAATGCTCCAGCGTTAAGTATGTCATATATAAATATAAAAATATAAAAAATTACTTTAATTTTGCGTCTTTAAGTTCTTCTTTATATTCATTTTTAATTGTTTCAGCTTCGTTAATTAATTGATAGTCTTTTTGAGAAAACTTCTTCATATTCTTCTTCAAACCATCAAAATGTGCAAGTGCTAAACTCGGATTGTATTGTTTTTTCTTGTCATGTGTACCTAAAGGGTCTCTACCTCTCGCTCCACTATCTTTTCCGTATTTACCACCCTCTTTTGGACGACCTGCTCCTTCAAATCCACCTGGAGGTGAACCACCCTCATCATCTAACTCATGTCCTGTCCTACCTGCTTGGTTATCTGATGGTGTTCCTTGTGCCTCTCCACTCTTTGCAGGGTCGTTACCCTCACTCTCTATCTGTTGTCGTCTAAACTTCTGTTTATAATCAAATACAATCTGATTATCCATCTCTTTAATCTTATCATCGGTAAAATTAAATACATTTCTGTAAATCCACTCTGTAGAAACAATACCATCTTGTAACATTGAAGATGCTAATTGTGTCTTGCTACTCCACAACTCAACTTTTTCAGTTTCGTATATCGTAGACGGATTTGTAAGATTCAATTCAAAATTAACTAAGTCAGCATCTTGATAACCTTGTGCGTATAAGTGAACAATAGCAATCTTAGTTAACTCCGATATTGTAATTCTTTGAATTCTTTCAATCGTTCTTGCAAACCTTACATCTTCTGCTGCAAGTGTTGCTTTACTTCCAAGTGATTCTTCATATCCTAAAAATGCTTTAGGAACACGAAGTGCTGCTAAGAGTTTATTCTTTAGATAATCTATATCTTCTACTGCTTCATAAGATAAACCAGGAAGTGAATCAATTCTCGTTCCACTATCACCACCACGAACTGGCAAGAAGAAATCTTCAGTAATATTCTGCATATTATATTTTAGATTATATTCACCAGTTGCTTGGTCAATGATAGGTGTTTTCTTCATCTTGTTTAAAATCTTTTGCATATAGTTATCAACTTCTGCAGGTGGAATGTTTCCAATGTCTATTTGAAAAACTCTCTTTTCAGGTGCTCTCATAATACGATGTATCATCATAGCATCTTCCATAAGTGATAACTGTTTCCAAGTCTTTCTTCCTTGTTCAACCATTGACTTACCATATGGAAGAAAGTTGGAATCTGAAAGTAATCTGAAGTGTGCTACTTCAAAATTTTCTAATTCTGATTGGTGTGGCTTTGCAGCACTATATGATGTGTTCTCACTTGTTCCTTGTTCTAAGACAAACTTAACATAGTGTGGATTTTCTGGGTCTAATCCCTCTACTCTTGCTACATCATATGCTGAAAGTGGTGCTACGTTTGTAATACCATATTTTTCATTGATTTCTAAATGTAAAAAGAAATCACCATACTTACACATATTACGAACCCAAGGCCACAAGTTAAACTCTATATTCAATATATCATAAAACAAGTTATGTAATATTGCTTTTATATTCTCATTTTCTGTTTGTATTTCTAAGACACTACCATATTCGGATTTCATTGTCGATTCATCAGCGTAGATATCTAGTGCTGAAGAAACGATACCATCATTATCCATTGATTCGTAATCTTTGAATAATCCTAACCTTAATGATTTCTTATGAACTGCATCTGTAGTTGCACTAGCTCCGTAACCAGAATATAATTTTGTGAATCTATCAATAAGATTGCTCTTTGCTATATGCTGAACTTTATCTGTGTCAGCTATCTTTAGTTTCTTACCACCAACATTCCTAACAATTACATTGTTTGAGAATAGTCGTTGTAATCTTCCAAATAATGATTTATCAGCCATCATTTACCTCTTTTTAATTAAGTAGCCACTCTAAGGACTCTTTTTGTTTGTTTGGGCCTCCACCATGTTCCCATACCCAAGAATCGTTTTTATTTTCTTCAGGAGAATAAACACCCTCATGTGCATTTATATTGGATAATGTTTTTCTTGATAACTCAATACCCTCTGCTCTTAATCGTAGAGCAGTTTCTCTTATCCACAATCCCATAGCAAAAGACATTACCAAGTCATCATTGTAACCTCTCATTGCTTCTGCTTTTTGTCCATTGTATATAAATACAAACAGTTCGTCAATTAATCTATGTGATTGAACCTCAACTGCTTTTTCTCTAAAAAATTCTTCTAATTTTGCTATAACCAATGGTCTCGTTTTCATCGACATTGTAAAACCAGGCACCATTTGTTTTTCTTCTCTATTGTGCCTGTTGTGAACCTGTCTCTGAGTATCAACATACTTTAAATCTTTTGATGTGTAGAATAAGTTCTGATAATCTCTGTCAATTATCTGTTGGATTGCTGCCCAACCTATATTATTATTCTCCACAACGAGTAATGCTTCATTATACTCTTGAGCTACGTTCACTAACATATTACCATAGTCTCTTGTAGATATTCTACCTTTATATTCTGCTACCTGTTTACAACTTTCCAAATCTATAACGTGAAAAGCAGAATAGTCTGTAGAGTCTCCTCTACTAACGTCAGCACATACTATATAATCTTTTGTGTAATCTGCTGTCTCCCAAATCCACAAGTTACTATCAATACCACGTTTTTCGATAGGTTCTTTACACGTAGTATTTTTCATTTCTTCTAAAATAACACCATCAATAACATTTTGTCCTGAAGTGATAAAGTCACAATCACATTCTTGAGCAGCTAACGCTGGTCCTAATAATCTGTCTTGTTCATCTCTCCACTCTTGTCCTCTCTCAGGATGAACAGTCCAATGAAGTTTTATAAAGTTAAAATCATTTAACCCATCTTCTGAATCACTCCATGTTTTATGAAACCAATTACCAACACCATTCGGTGTAGATAATGCTATACATTGACCACCAGTTGATAATGTCTGTGATGCAGCTGCCCATATCACATCAATCTTGTCAATAAACGCTGCCTCATCAAGTATCAATAAAGACAGAGCTTCAGAACGACCACTATCTTCTCCACTTGATACAGCTTTTATTTGAGAACCATTTTTATAACTCAAGCTTAACTTGTTGTCTTCTACACAAGGTTGCTTTAACCAACTTGGTAAGTTTGCGTGCATCACACGAACTTTAGTAACCAAGTTTTTTGCAGTATCTTGTTTAGTTGCAATCACCAAAACGTTTTTATCTTGATGAAACGTCATCAACCATAAAGAATATCCAGCAGTTAAGGTACTAATACCCAACTGTCGTGCTTTCAAGATTACATTAAGTTTGTTCTGTGAAAACTCTTCTAAAGTTTTCTCTTGAAAGTCATAAAGAGCGAATGGTATCTTACCCTTAATTGGGTGCTGAATAAACGAATACTTCTTTAGGAAGTAAATCGGATCAGCCGCACACCTTAAATATTCTTTCTTTATAATCTCTTTATAGTTCTTATCCATTAGCTTAACTTTGGATTACGTATCAATACGTATACTGCCTTTGCATTACAAGCCACTTCTTTTAGTGAAAAATCATACTGAACTCCCTTTGTCAAGTGTGCAAGATTTACTCTTCCACCACCTGATAAGTCAGCGTGTCCAGTTGTTGATGCTTCGCCTACAATAAGTGCACCTGCTCCATAATTAGAAGCTGTGAAACTACCTGTTGCATTGTTAATTACTTGCAAACTCTTGTATTTTCCAGGGTGTCCAAATTTCTGAAAATGATCGTAATCACTTGGGTGAGTATTCATTGACGAACTTGGATAGTTGTGATTGCTAGCCATATTATTCTCCTATCGACTACCGGCCCTTTTAAGACCAGTAGATTTTAATAATTCATTAAATGTTACTGAAGATTTAACTCCACCTAACTGTAAAGAATCAAATTCATTTACTTTTAAAAATTTGTTTATTACAAATTCAAAAATAATCATTGCTTCTTCAAACCTTTCACTATCTTCGTCTAAATCCTCTATATCAGACAGATACACCTCTGCTAACTTTTTCATATCGTGTAAAACAGCGTGTATCTCGTTACAAGTAGCACCAGGAACAAGATAATAATTGTTCTTTTTAAAGTAAAGGTTCTTCATATATATAAATAGTTATTCTATTTCTTTTAATGTTTTTCTGATAAATTCTTCTGCTTTATCAGCCATTTCTTTTACTTGTTCTTGATTTTGTGTCCATTTTTCCTTTTCCATCTCCATATCTTTAACACCAACCTGTTCTTGAAACTCTATCTTCGTATTTTTCCACTCATCTAAAGATACTAACAAATCTTCAAGATATGCTTTTTGATTTCTTTTTACTTTGCCATTTTCCCATTCTTCATATTCACCTTTAATGCGAAGTTTGTTTTCAAAATCAATCTGACAATCAAAACAATGATTATATAATAACCACATTTTATTATCTAAACGTTTCTTCATTGTTTTCTTACAAGATGGACAAAACCAGGGCATCCTAGCATCTTTCATGATATCAGATAGTTTATCTATCTTGTCACCCGTTGTTACCTCTTTGTCACCCTCATAACCAACCATAATTCTTTTGTCGGGCGTTTTTCCACTAATTAAATCACCAAGAACCTTATTTTGTCTTTCATTGTCTCTACTATAACCTGCCATTATAACTCCTAAAACTTTAATGCACCTACAATTTGATTTACAGGTGCAAATGCTCCTGTAAACTTGTACATATTGCCTTTATATTTAAATACCAATCCCTCTGATGGGACTATTGCTTGTGTTCCACCTATAGAATTAATCTTGTTTAAGTTTTTCTTCAATAAATCTATTTTTTTAATGTCTTTTGATGTTCTTAAACCAGATATTGCTGATTTTAAGTCTTTTTTAATCTTTTGAACTGCTTTTTTGGGATTAACTGCTAAAAATCCTTCTAAATTCTTTAATATCTCTGCACCTAACTCTAAGAATAACAATTCAAGTGGTTTTATGTTCTCATAAGCTAACTTTTTATGGTCAAACTTATCAACACCTTTAGTCCAACTCAAAAATTTATCGTGTTTAATATTCTTTTTATCTAATCTGAACGACTTATCTAAATAAGCCCACCTTTTTACTAATGATTCTAAAACAATTCTTGGAATCTTATACTTATGTTGTTTTGCACCATTAAAGATGTATTCTCTCCAATACATCTCATTATGCATACCTAAAGTATCATTATCTTTCAGACTATAAATAGCCTGTAACTTTCTCAACTTCGATAAAAAATATTTTTTCTTTTTAGAGAAGTCTTGAACTTTAGGTAAGTTTAAAACTACTGGTTTAGATACCTTAAATCTCTTTTGAATATTAGCATTTGCTTGTCTAATCATTCCCTCTAACATTCTTGCACTATCTTTTACTTGACTTTTTACAGTTCCATCTTCGTGAACCTCTACACTACCATGAAAGAATAATTCAGATACATCATAATCAATAACGTTTGCTGTAGCAGGATACATAATTTCTAAATTCATCCATTTACTACCATTACCAAATACCTTTTCTTTTTGTTTATCTGATAATGCACCTATTGCTTTCTCTAAATCTTTCATAGAACCAACAAATGCTTTTTCTATATCACCTCTACCACTAAAAACACTTTTCATACCAGCTATATTCAATGAGGTTTTACCAAACATCTTTAAATGACCTTTATTACGAGCTCCTCTTAACTCTCCATCTACATAACTTACCATCAAGTTTTGTCCGTCAAGTTTCTCTGTAACATTATCTTCACGACTTAGTTTTCCATCTAAACTCATATTGATGATGTTTTTAAAATCACCAAAAGTTAGATTGTTGTCATCGAAAGGATGACTCATGTGACCTGCTGCTCCACCCATTAATAATAACTCCTTTTTTTGTGGATTTAAATCTAATTCTTGTGTCCACCAATCTGGTGTAAACAATTTTGTTTCTGTTAAACTTTTTGCATATTTCTGTGCTGCTTTAGTACCTTTATTCTTTGCTACCCACCTAACTGCACTTTTACGACTAACTGTTTTCTTTCTTCCTTTTGGATTTGGATTCTTTACGGTGTCTGGTGCAGATGTTTTCTTTTTTGCATCTGCTTTCTTTTTCTTCCATGCTTTATAAGCTCTATAAGCACCAAACGAAACACCAGCTGCCATAGTTGCAGCACTACCTAAAATTTTTGTATAAGGTGCTGTTAAACCTGTGGTAGCACCGACAGCAGTAAGAACTAAGAACTTAGTTCCTATCTCACCACTAAATAAATCAGCCATCTTAAAATCACCAGATGCTGCTGCAGCAGCTGCTGCAGATAAATCTAAATCATACTCTGGGTCTCCAATGAATGTCATTTTAGTCCAAGCATAAGTTACACCAGCAGCTGCAGCTACACCCATTATTCTTTTTAATTTTGGATGTTTCTGTAAGAAATTATCTAATTTTTTTAAGTATTTTTCTTTCTTTTGTCCAAACTTTGTTTTTGCTAATTTATTTGCTATCTTATCAGGAACATAATTAAGAATTTTCTGATATGCTTTGAAACCTTTTTTAGCATTTTCTAATACTTTATCTACACTAAAGTCATTTAATTTAGCAATAGAAAAAGTATTCTTGTTCGTCATTGTTTTTCTAACTTTAGATAATGGTTGTTTTGCTTTTTTAGCCCAATCTTTTAGAAAGTTATTGAATTTAACTCCCTCTTCTAATAACATCCCATCTACTTCAAGAAGAAATTTTACCTCATCATCTAAGTTAATACCCTCTTTTAAATCACCATATAATTCTGTATTCTTTTCAGCATTATGTTTACCAGGTAAAACTGGTTGTGCCACATCAACTCCTGTAGTTTCACTAAAGTCATCCTTTAATCCAAACCACTTCACAATTTCAAAACCTACGTTGTTTAATACCCTATCTTCCATATTCTTTTTATACTTTCCGATAGCTACTTCTTTAGATGTATCTAGGTTTCCGTATGATATAGCAGGTACTGTATTTAATCTTATTGAAAAATCTAATAGTGGGTCTTTAGCATTTTTACTAATCATATAATTTATAACTTGAAACCCTAAATCTTCAAATGTTTTTTCTATCCATTCTTTAGAAGTTGATTTATAGTCATTAAAACTTATATGAAATGTTGGTGGACCATCATCTACAGGAGAACCAGCCATAACACTACTCTCTTTTATAATGTCTCTTACTTTATCAATATTATTATCGATGAACTCATACAACTTTTTAAACTTATTGTTCATCATATTAAAGATACCTTTATCAAAATATCCAAATGCTTGTCTAAATAATTTTTCTCTATTCTTTTTATATTGTGGCGAACCAAGTAAATCTCTCATTACCGTTCCACTTACTTCTTTACCACCGACTTTAACTGATACGTGAGGTGCTGTAAGGACATATCCATTATCCTCATATCCTCTCATCTTGTTTTTGTTCTTTTTATAATCTTGAAAGTATTTACCACCTGATAATCTACCTACATCTTTAGCACCAAATATGTAAATAACTGCTGTAGTATCTTTATCATATTTCTTCAATGCATTTTTTGCTACGTAAGGTGATTTTTCTTGTATGATACGATTTTTAGGAACACCCATTTTAACCATATGACGAACCTTTTCACTAAAGTTCATTGGGTGTCTTGGTGGTTGCTTTATATTAGATGTAGTGATATATGCATCATCTACTTGATTAGATAACCATTGGTAGGTTTTCAAATGGTGGGGCCCAAACGGTTGAAACCGTCCACCATAAATGCCTACAACCTTTTTTATTTTAGGCAAGTTTTCCTCAATTTCACTAACTGAATATACGGACTTTTGACCATACTTGTCAAGCTTTTTTTTCACTTTTTTTCTTTTTTCTTGACTTGGTGATGGTAGTGTTCCTGCGGGCGCACCAAACTCTTCTTTGATAAAGGGTTTTACCAGCCATTCAGTTAATTTATTCATTTAATTACCGACCTAATGCTCTTGTAAAAAATTGTCCTTGTTGTCTCGCTTTAAGATGTGCTTTTTTAAATTCATTGAATTTTTTTATTAAGAATTTATCTCTACTTGCTTTTACAGTACGTTCAAGTTTTTGTAAATCAGATGAAGATTGACCACCAGCTAATGTTCTCATCACTTTCATGTGGTCTTGATAAACATCATCAGTTGACTTGACTTCTTCTAAATCAATAAACTCTTTTAAACTAATCATACTGATAACGCCCTCTTGTACCAACCGTAAATAAATCTCTCTTGTTCAGGTTTTTTATTTACCAAATCGTAATAGTGTTTTAGTCTATAACAACGAACTCTATCAAGAGATGGTTTGTATTTTTCCAATGCACCTTTTGTACCTGGTCCGAATCCACCATCAACTGTTAAGTCTCCACCTTTACCATTGATTGCTCTCTGTAAAATCTTAACTGCAGTTCCTCTACCTTGATTTACACACATATCAAAAAAGATGTGTTTCAAATCTTCAGTTAAATCGTCTACCTTATTCTTATCCCAATAATCTTTCTTGTAGATTTCTTTAGCACCCTCTTTTGTGAGGTTCTTGATATCTACATCAGGATAGAATCTTTTAGCTATACCAAAATTAGTTTCACCACCTAAATCTTTTGGGTCGTGAACATATCCACCCTCATGGTGTAATGTTACTTCTATTATTTCATCAAATGTCGTTAGCATTTTATGCTCCTTATTTTTTGAGGATTTTTTGTTTTCTAATCCAACTTTTTCCGATTGGGTTTTTAAGAGGTTTTTTAATAAACTTGTTAAGACCTTGCTTAACCAACATACTAAATCTCTTGGCTGCCTTTTTTTCATCTAAATCCTTATTGTTGTCTGCTACCATAAAATTTTGTTTGAATAAACCATTGAATCCACCAAGATTTTGCATTACTGCTCTGTGTGAATCCATTACAATTTTTTCAGGTAATACTCTATCTCTTTTTTCATTTCTTTGTAATGCTACTTCTAAAGTAGTATTGATGTAAATCATATAAGTATCGTAACCTTTTTCTTCTACATCTTTTTTCATTTGGTAGATTTTTTTGTAATCATCACCAGTACCATCTATAATCATACCAAGACGACCATCCATATACATTTTCTTTCTTTGAGCAGTTAAGTCTTTAGCATAATGTCTTAAATTACTACCACCTTTTTCTGTTGATGTAGTTAGATTTTTAAATACCTCATCTGGCATTTTATCTAAATCTGTACCAAATCCGTATTTGTTTAAAAGAAACTTTAACTCTTTATCTGAATTTACCATCTTTAAACCAGCATGAGAAATATTTAATCTGTCAGGTATTCCAAATAACCCCTTAGCCATATAAGTTTTACCACTTCCTGGTCCACCAGCAAGAAATACGCATTTAAGGATACCAGGATCGTTAATACCTTCACTTAATAAGTCTTTTAATTTAATCATAAATAATACCTGTGTTTAATATAAATATCTTATTTAGTAAAAACCTTAACTCCATAACGATTTTCAAAGTCTTTTGCATCGTTTTCATCATTCACAATTGGTTGACCTTTTATGTTCAAACTCGTGTTTAAAACCATAGGACAACCTGTTTCTTTATAAAATTCTTTAATTAATCTGTAATAATTAGGATTATCTTCTTTAGAAACAGTTTGAACTCTTGATGTTCCATCTACGTGACATATAGCTGGATACTTATCAGGATACTTACAATTTGCTACAAACTGCATGAACTGAGATTTACGAACAGGCATATTAAAGATTTCGTGTGCGTGTTCTTCTAAAACACTTGGTGCAAATGGTCTAAACTCTTGTCTATGTTTAATCTTATTTACTTTATCTTTAATATCTTTACCTCTTGGGTCAGCAAGTAAACTTCTATTACCTAATGCTCGTGGACCATATTCAGCCTTACCATTTGCTACACCAACTATGTTACCCTTGAGTAGTTCTTTACTCACTTGAGTAATAGGATACTCACCTTTTATATCATGTCCGATAAAACATTGTTCAAAGTTAACCTTATCACCATAGATATAAGCTGCTGAACCTAATGATGAACCTGCATCACCTGGATTTGGCATAATCCATATCTTTGGATAGATATGTTTAGCTACAAGTGAGTTAGCTACACAATTCAATGCTACTCCACCCATATAAACACAATTGTCTGTTTGAGGAACTAACAATTTTGCTAATCTCATAATTTTCATTATTTCTTCTTCACATATCCATTGAACATTAGCTGCTATATTAAACTTCCACTCATCACTATCATCATCTTCGTAATACTCAGGTTGCCACCATTTACACCCTCTATGTAGGTTATCTTTGAGTTGTAGAATAGAATGATTATCTCCACCAAAGAAATCATTTCTCATATTCATTTTTAACACACTATCTTTTTGACCCCATCCAGCCATTCCCATAAGAATGTACTCATCCTCTTGTGGTTTTAATCCAAGTCTTTGTGTCATAGCACTATACCATAACCCTAATGAGTTTGGATACTTTTTACTCCACTTCTTTTCAAACTTACCATCTTTTGCATACCAAATCGTAGCACAATCCCACTCACCTATAGCATCTATCACTACAATGACTGCTTCATCAAATGGTGAAGTGTAATATCCTGCTGATGCGTGTGATAGGTGGTGAGGAACATACTGTATTTTTTGATTTATACCGAATTGCTTTAGATATGTCTTTGGAATATCGTCTCTTGAGAAAGCATTTGAATACTGACCTGCATAGAGTTGTCGTGTCTTTTTAAGATATGGT